>Ga0137365_10000716_pt1 | contig 23577 bp, 25 predicted proteins | sample SagtaG_9_FD_104799 | JGI IMG/M metagenome (GOLD analysis project Ga0137365, IMG submission 104799) | Vadose zone soil microbial communities from Sagehorn Ranch, Mendocino, California, USA - Sage1_L_40_16 metaG | ecosystem: Environmental > Terrestrial > Soil > Vadose zone | place: USA...
CACTGCCGGGACCTTTGGCGAACACGCAAACCGGGCGCATACTGACCACGACCTCGCCGGTGGGTGGACGATGGAGGCAACCTCGATCCAACCCCCGGCGAGGCTGATGTCAACGCCCGCTCAGCCAGCGGCCTCACCGCCGGTTACGCGCAAGACTTCTGGATAGGCGCTTAGCGGGAGTTACACATTAGGAATGTCGGCCTTGACTGTTACGCGCCATGTCGTACCGTCTGCCGCCGCACAGTTGGCGTAGAGAACTGCCGCGCCGTACTGGTCCTCTGGATCATCCCGGGAGACCCGAAACCGCTTCGTCTCCGCTGCCATGATTCCGCCGAGGCTGATGCGGTCTGTTGCGCGTCCATCCTCTTCTTGCAGTGACGTGATCGGGGCGACATACCCGATGAGCGGCTTGCGCAACTCGATCACGAGATCGGTGAGATCCTCGTCCCGTCATTGGTGATTTCTAGGTAGGGGTGCGACCCGCCGTAGTCCTCGTAGAACGCTGACAGTTTCGGTTGTCGTCTGGCTCGATCGCGCTCCCGCTCGATTCGCCAGAGCCGCCCGGCGAAGAGCGTAGAACCTGCCGCGGCGACGAGCGCGAGGATGCTAATGACGAAGGTCGCGACGATCACGGTTGGAGGCTAGCGGGTCTTCCAGCTACGTACTGAGTCGCCGATGGGCCAGAGCCGCCGACCGCACGGTCGAATAGCCCGTTAAGAGTGAATCCGTCAAGCTAGCCGCTCGCTTCGCTAGGGCCGTGGCGTCACGAGATCCGCGTCCGCCGCAGGACTGTCTCACAACTCGTGTCCGGCTTTGCACCCCGGCGAAGAGCAGTGTCAGGCATGACACGAGTTCCGGACACATTAACGATCTTGAGATTGTGACGTCCGGTAACGATCATTCACGGACACTTCCCGGGCCGCGAGCGTTTCCGCAGGAGCGCCGTGTAAAACATGCCGTGTGCGCGCCTTCGTAACGCTTTCGGGCGTTACCAAGCTGGCCGCGCGCGGTGACACAGCTGAAATGGTGCTCCTGACTGGCCGTTGCGAGCGGCGTCGGCACGTCATGTACCGCGTGCTCAACACCCGCGCCGGGCATCCGGCGCCCTCGGTATTAGGTCACAGCTCGCGGAGGAACCACGCCGCTACAGCGGCGAGAGCGATCCCTTTCGCCCATCGGCTCGGGAGAATGCCCGCGGTCGCGAGCGCGCCGCAGGCCTGGCAGGCGGAGCCACTTCTCCCAGCCATCACCGAAATCGAACCCGCCGACTGCCGTCTTGGTCGCCATCGGAGTTCACCTCCCTTGCCACGATCATCTGCATGCCGATCAACTCGACCGGACGATGCCGCGTGACGCAGCGCCCCTGGGAGCCATGTGGCCTCAGCGCAGCGACCATGATTGAGTGGTGGCCGAATCTCTTGCGACCCAGTTCCTCCACTCTGATCTTGACGTCGAGTGTCCCGCGTGTCAGTACCCCATCTGGGTGACCTGGGCTGAAATCGTCGTGCAGGCCGTTGTCCTCTGCCCATGCTGCCGGACTCGAACCCAGCTCAGTGACGCGGAGGGCAGCATGCAGAACGCAGCCCATGTCGTCGAGCGTGAGATCAACCAATTCCTGAAAGGTCTGCAGATTTGAGATACCAGCAGGATCTTCAGGTCAGCCTCCGTGACCGCCTGCGGCGCCTCCTGGTCGCGCCCGGCGAGGACGCCAGTCACGAAGTGCGGCTCGTGACCGACTGGATCGCCCAGCGGCCTGCTCTGCGCGCCATCCTGGCTGAGGCCGAGCGGGCAGAGCCCGGCCTCGACCACGAAGGCCTAGTGTCTGCGCTCCGGCAAGGCGGTGGAGGACTCGGCCGGAGCTTCCGGTGGCCCAGCCAGACGGACGAGAGCAGAGCGACTCTTATCTGGCACCTGATGAGACGCATCGCCGCTGAAGACCAGGACGGCACCATGGGCACGCAGATCGTGCTCACCTACGCGCGTGCCGTCAGGAGCGGATCGAACATCAACGACACGTGGCGAGAGTTCGCCGAGCGCATCCTGCGGCCGTTGTTCGACTACCTGGACGAACGGGTCGGTACCGAAAGCAGCGTTCTTTACACCCTTGAGCGTTACGTCCGCCGGGTTGAATGGTTCGAGCGAGAGGAGCTCCACCAGCGCTACCTGGCGAATCGCCAGAACGGTGAAGGCGTCTACAACCTTGACCTGCGGAAATTCCTGTTCAGCGAGGGCATCAACATGCCCTTCTCGGAGGCCAAGTCCGCTTCGGGGCTCTGATGTCCTCACAGATCTCGATACCGACGATCCGTTTGTCGGGGAAGTCAAGCTCTTTGACGGCGACAACCACGGGAAGCGCGAACTCGCCACGGGCGTGAACCAGGCCACACAGTATGCCCAGGACTGGCGGAAGAGCACCGGGTACCTGATCATCATCAATCTGTCCGGCCGCCAGCTTGAACTCCCAACCGACGGCCCTCAAGGTGGGTGGCCCCCGTATCTGGACCTTGGCGGGATCCGCGTCTACCTGATCACGGTGCGCGCGCTGCCAACTCCGACGGCAAGCCAGCAAGGTAGACCCCGGCCGGTTTCTGTCACCAGGGAAGACCTCATCAATCCAGATACCTGAAGCGCCGATCAGCTACGAGCAGGCGTGGACTGCCTTCCCGACCCTCCCCGTGCGGCCAGCCGATGACGCGCTCAGTCCGGCAGGGGCAGCATGGCGGTCCCTGCGGCCTGGGTGTTGAACGGGTCGTACCGGCGGTGATCTCGTGGTTGAGCTCGAGCAGTCGCTGGACGATCTCGTCGTCGTTGTGCGCTACTGCCTTCGGCCAGCCGTACGCTACTGCGACCGCTCGCCCCGCTCCTGGCGCGCGACCCACGCCGGCCCGTCTACGATGGCGGCCAACTCACCGGCGCGGCTGCGGCACACTCCCCTCAGGGGGTCGCCGTATCATCCAGCGCAAAAACAACGATTAGGATCACGGCCAGGTAACGATAGGCCGACCAGCCGTTAACGGAACGGAACGGTGGTTGGCGTTATGGAGCCAAAGCCGCCAGTCGCCAGCTCAGCCTGAGGGGCGAGGCTTTCGGCGTCAGAGGTTGTGTCTGCGGAGAAAGGCGCTCCAGGCGTTCACGGCCCGCTCGGCAAGGTCGAGGCAGTCTTCGTGGTGGGAGTTCCCTTGGGCATCGGTCCAGGTGAAGGTCACCACTGCCCCGGTGGGGCGGGTGCTCGCGTCGGTGATGCTACAGGCCCGCTCGCCAGGGTGCCGCTCGCTGTGTTTGTAGGTGTTGGTGATGTCGGCCGCCAGCTTGAGGCTGGAGTTGCTGTTGGCGTAGCCCCTCGCTTGTGCCCGTGCTGACTGGGGCGCGGCCGGATCTGCCCTGATGTGCTCTGCGAGGTGGTAGCAGCTGACGAAGAAGGCGACGCTGGCGGCGCTGAGCTCGGTGACGTTCATACCCTGGCCGCCGGAATACCAGCCGCGCACGATGTCGAGGTAGTGGCGCACCTCTGCCCACATCTGCTGCCAGGGGGCGGGAGCGGGAGGGAAGCGGGCATCCAGCCCCGTGACCTCATCGACGGCGGCACCGTAGTCGGCCATCGCCACGTTGCGATCTACGGAGCCGCACCGAGGGCATGGAAGGCCCGCCTCAGCGGGCGGGATGGCCTGTTCGCATGACGCGCAGGACATCATCGAGAATTCCTCCCTCTGGAGCTCGCTAGGGGCAGCGCTGAAGGCCCGGTCAGCGGGCTGAGTTGTCCCGCCGCCGACGAGCGGCGCGAATCTCAGCGTCGGCGACCTTGTCATCCAGCATGGCGTACAGCTGGGTGGTCTCGGTGCTGGCGTGGCCGAGCCTGCGCCGGACCGCCTCGATGGACACCCCGGAGTTGATGAGCTCAGTGGCGTGGGCGTGGCGCAGCTGGTGGATGCCGATGTCGACCCCGGCGTCGCTGCAGTAGCCCTGCCAGCGGTGGTGGGCGGCGTCGTAGGACAGCGGGCCGCCCGACCCGTTGATGCTGGCGCGGAACAGCGGCCCGGCGGTGTACTCGGTGCGGGCCAGGTACAGCCGCAGCAGCGTGACGTAGCCGCGGTCGTCCAGCAGGACCGTCCGAACGGTGCCGCCCTTGCCATGGATGCGTACGTGCTCGTCGTCCAGCCGCAGGTCCAGGTCCTCGACGTAGAGCCCGCAGGCCTCGGCGGCGCGGCTGCCGCAGGTGTAGGCGGTCTCGAACAGCACCCGGTCGCGCAGCCGGTCCATGGGGACGTCCTTGCGGGGCCGACGGCTGCAGATCACGCTGAGCACCCTCACGATGCCGTCGGCCGGGGCCGGGCGAGGCAGCGCCTTCGGCACCTTAATCGTGTCGATCCTGTCCATCGGACTGGCGTCCAGCAGCTCGTGCCGGACGGCCCACTTGCAGAACGAGGCGACCGCGGCGCGCTTGCGCTTGCGCGTCGCCGGGGCCAGCCCCGCGATCCCGGTGAGGTACGCGCGGGCCGGCGCGGCGGAGATCTCGCCGACCGGGCTGTCATGGTGCCCGGCGAACTGGAGCAGGTCGCCGCGGTAGGCCCGGATCGTCTGGGCGGAGGCGTTGGCGTTCTCCAGGTCGGTGAGGAAGTCACTGATGTGCCGGGCGAGCGGGTGCGCTGTCCCGAGCCGCTCGGCTACGGCCGTGTCCACGACTGGAAGCCCTCCTGTTCGCCATGTTGCCAGATAACCGGGGATTGAAGCCCGCTCGTGGGGTGGCGTCCGCCCACGTCGCGCTGCACTCCAGGTTGTCATCTTGCCAGATAACGATAGTTATCACGCAACAACTCGGCGTTGCGCTTGCCTGATCGGGCATGCCACCTGACCGCACGAGCCAGGGTGCCGCTGGCTTCATATGCTCAGCACATCGCGCCGCGGTGTGGCACTCACCGTACCCGGGAGGTTGGCCCGTCGCCTGGGTCGGACTGCGATACTGGCGCGCGTGGCAGACCAAGACCAGTCCCGGCCCGGGTCCGCTGCACATGTGCCCTTGGTGACGCCGCCGGGAGCGGTGCTGGACCCGATGGTGGCGCTGGCGACCAGCGTCCACGCCAGCCCAGGTGTCTACGCGCTGCTCCTCGGATCAGGTGTTTCCACGGGTGCCGGCGTTCTAACTGGCTGGCAGGTAGTCACTGACCTGGTGCGCAAGGTCGCAGCTGCCCAGGCGCCGGATGACCTTGACGCGGCGGGCGAGGTCGGGGACGACCCGGAGGCATGGTGGGCTGAGCACGGTGATGGGCAACCGCTCGGGTACTCCAGGCTGGTGGGCGCGCTCGCATCGAAGCCGGCTGCGCGCCACGCGCTGCTTGCGGGCTATTTTGAGCCAACTGAGGCCGACCTAGAGCAGGGCCTGAAGGTGCCCAGTGCCGCGCACCGTGCGATCGCGCAGCTGGTTGCCCGGGGTGCCGTGCGCGTCATTCTCACCACGAACTTCGACCGCCTCACCGAACGGGCGCTGGAGGATGCCGGCGCACCACCCCAGGTCCTGCACCGGCCTGAGCAGCTGGCCAGCGCGACTCCGCTCGCGCACGCCAAGGTCACCGTGATCAAGCTGCATGGCGACTACGCGGACCTTGAGCAGCGAAACACCGACGACGAACTGGCGGAGTACCCGGAGGCTCTCGCCGCCTACCTCGGCCGCGTCCTGGACGAGTACGGCCTCATTGTCAGCGGCTGGTCCGCCGAGTGGGATACGGCCCTGGTGCGAGCCCTCGAAGAGATGCGTTCCCGGCGCTACCCCCTCTACTGGTCCAGTCGCGGCATCCTCAAAGAGGACGCCCGGCGTCTCATCGCCCAGCACGGCGCCGTCAGCATGCCCGGCCTGACGGCCGACGATCTGTTCACAGGCCTGGCAGGCCGGCTGGACGCGCTGGACCGGCTCTCTACAACCCCCATCACCGTTGAGATAGCGGTCCAGCAGCTCAAACGAGCCTTGCCCGATCCGAGGCGCCGCATCGAGTTGTCCGATCTTGTCGACGGCGAGGTCCAAACGCTGGTCTCCCGGATCATGGACCGCACGCGCCACCCGCTCGCTGCCGGGGGGTCCGCGGAGGACTTGTTCGAGCAGCGCGACGCCTATGAGGCGGAGGCGCGGACGGCTGCCCGACTTCTGGCAACAGGTGTCTTCTATGACGAGGACGCGCATGCCTCTTTGTGGGTGCGGTCTCTACAGCGGCTGATCTCCGCAAGAGGCCGATTCACAGAAAATCCATACAATGACGTAGCAGAGCCCATGCGGCACTACCCGGCGGTCTTGTGCCTATGGGCGATGGGCGTCGGAGCCATTCTGGCAGAGCATGAGAATCTCCTGGCCCGGCTGCTCCTAGAACCCACGTGGAAGCCGATCTTCGGCAGCCGAGGCCAGGAACCTGCGGTCCGCTGCCTGAACCCTTTCCGGAAAGTAGTCCCAGGGGCTGCCGAGGCGAGAAAGCTGTACCCGCAGAGTCATCACATACGGGCAGCCAGCAGGGAAGCTCTGAGAGAGCTTGAGCCTGACGATGAGGCCTACGAGGCGGCGTGCGACAGGCTCGAATATCTGGCATCACTGGTGGCGATGGATGGCCCCGAATGGGGTCGCCTCCCGTGGACAGGCGAATTCCTCCTCGAGGAGCACCGGGGCGTCATCGCTCAGGTGGAGAAGGAATTGGCGCCGGGCTGGCCCCTACTGGAGGGTGGTGCATTCGGCGGCGACTTGGACCGAGCCAAGGCTGCTCGTGATGCGCTGAACACTTGGATTCCTACCCAGCGGTCGTGGTGACCTGGCACTGCAACACAAGTCATGCAAGGCCACCGGCGCAGCGGGTCGCGGGCGCCGGGCCGCAGTTCGCGAAGGGATCACTGACCGGCCTGAAAGACCCGAGCGCGATCAAGGAGAGATGGACCGCATCCAGCGGGCCATCGCCGATGATCCGGCGCTTGCCGTGGGCAGCGCGAAGGAGCTGATCGAGAGCACCGCCAAGACCGCCAAGGTCGTCGGGGGTCGAACGACAGCGGAACGACCATTGGCGTTAAGGAGCCGAGCGGAGCCGCGTTAACGCCCACTGACCGTTCCAATGTCGCTGGCATCGGGTGGGTTAACGTGCTGGCGGGTTCGGGTGGGCAGGGCCTACGCTCGGCCGGGTGAGCAGGCATCCGGCGGATCGCGAGCAGAACTGGTACCCCCTCAGGGAGGCGGGCAGGTTCACCGGGCACGTCCGGGAGGGCATCGAGGTCACCGCGCACCAACTGGAGCTCCTGCAGCCCGCCCGGGAACAGCTCTGGCTGCTCGATGACGCCACGGTGGCGCGCATCATTGGGGCGCACCGCGACCAGGCCGACGACCTCGCCCTGTTCCAGAACCAGGCCGACCGGTGGAAGTCCGGCGCAGCCGCGTGGCGGCTGCCGTTCCGGGCCGCCAACGTTGTTGGCCGGTGGGGCGCAGGCGCCGGGTGGTAAAGCGGGTTATCACCCGCCCAGCCGTGAGTTCAGCCTGACTGAAGGTTCCGCACGAGGAACTCGCGGTCGTCTGGGATCTGGCGGCCGCGGCGGCCTGTCACTACAGCGAGGCCTCGATGCGGTCCAGCATCGCATCGGCGGCCGCCGCCCACCGCCGCGAGTCCGCGTTGCCGCCGGCCTCGGCCTGCCCCGCTCCCTGGCCGCGAACTCCCGCAGCGCCTCGGTGAGCACAAAATAGGTATCGTCATCGCCCTGGAGCTCGAACGTCACGGCGTACGAGCAGGTGCGCTAGCTGTGGCTGACCTGATCAAGGCCGACGCCAGTGAGCTACCTCTTTTCCCGATATCCCTTCCGTAGGAGAAGTCTTAGGCGCGACCTTGAATGTCTTGGGACGGACTCCTCCACGGGAAGGAAAACGATCTTCAGTTGTGCGGCAGCTGTCGGTTCCTCTGCGGCGTCGGCGATCTTGCGGATGACCCTAGAGGTGTCCTCGCCGGTTACGGCGTCAATCCCAACAATCAGCCTGGCAGCATCAGCCTGGGATGGCGTGATCTGTACTTCGGTTTTCTCGCGACCGGTCTCCGGTCCCATCAGTTTTCGTCCTCTGGATCAGTCTCGTCCTTCGAGCGTACGTCAGGCCCTGCTGGGAAGTCAGGACCAGGCATGACGGTAACCTGGGCATTCGCGCCGAGCTGTTCGATCCGCTCTACGGGGTTCCTCAGGCTGGCCTCAAGAGCAGCGCGCACGAACATGCCCTCCCTGACTGTGAGCAGACTGGACCCGAGCAGCGCTCCAAGCTCTGCCACGCCCAGCCTGGCGTGAGCCTCGTCGTCAGATATCGCTAGCTCAGATGCCCACCGGAGCATGCGCATCAGCTCCTCGCGCTTCGACCGGGCTTCCAGCTCATATGCGCCCCGCCGACCGATCACCTGGCCGATCAAGACACCAATGAAGGTGAGCAGAGGAGAGCCGAAGCCGAGCGTGTAGACAGCCCAGGTGGGCAGTGAGGTCACGACTGCACCCTAGAACTGACCGGGGGTGAGATAGCTGGTGTTGGCAACCCCGTCAGCCGGCCACAAAGACCCGCGCACCACCCGCCGCTACGACCACGCCCGCGACAGCCTCGACCGCAACGCCGCCTACGCGGTCGCCGCACTACCTGGCATAGCCAGGTGCGGCGACCGGGGCCACATTTGGCGTGCAGATATCGAACAGAGTTTCGCAAGTTGTGCCGGAAGGACTAGCCTAGGTCTATGGACACCGCGCGGGCCGCCGCTACCTGGGCCCCCTACCAAGCCCGGCCGGGGCGGCCCGTGCTTGTGATCAACGATCTGGCCGACCTGCGCGGGCCCGCCTCGGGCGAGGTCGTGCTGCCGCTGCGGCTGTTCTGGAGCCCGGCCGGCCGCGTGTTCGATCTGGGCAATACGCACGACCTGCGGGCGATGTATCAGTTCGTGCTCAATGAGGCGATCCACGCTGAGGAACTCACTACCTACTTGAACGGTGACACGCTGGCCGCGATCTGGCCGGGCCTGTTCCTGCCCAAGGCCGTGCGGCGGGCCTGGGAGGAACACCACCCCCGGCTGCGAGCCGCTGCGGCCGCCTGACGGCCATGCCGCTTGACGAGCTGCACCAGCGGGTCGCTTCGGTGGCCCTCCAGGCCGCCGCTGAGCACGGGTTCGCGCTCGGCGGCGGGAACGCGTTAATCGCCCACGGGCTCATCTCCCGGCCCACTCAGGACGTCGACCTGTTCACCAACGAGGAACGCGGCGTTGAGGCGGCCGCCGATTCGGTGGAGGCCGCACTGCGGGCGGCGGGCTTCCAGGCCGAGCGCCTGGACAAGGCCGCCGGGCTCGCCGACATCTTCTACGACATGGGCCAAGGGCTGGCGGAATGGGCCATCACCGGGCCCGGCGGTGAGCAGATGGCCTTGCAGATGGCCTACTTCGAGCGCAGCCGGGGCCCGGTCATCATGGAGTTCGGCCCGGTCCTCGACCTGGAGGACGCGATCGGCGGCAAGGTGTGCGCGCTGGTCCCGTTGACTGAACTAACGATGCGTGGTTGCGGAATCCCTGGATGGCGGCGATTCTCTCTCGCTAGGTTCCGTGGCCATGGTCTTGGGAGAAGACGAGAGGGATCTGGCCGCGCTGGTCGTCCCGCGCATCGGGGGGTTGCGGGATACGGGAGACCCGTGGGAGCCCTACCAGCTGTATGACGCCGGGGGTGCGGTGGTCGCCCCGGTTTCCGTCTTTTTGAAGGATCTACAGGCAGCGGCGCGTCCGGCTACGACGCAGCACTCGTACGCGATGGACCTGCTGCGCTGGTTCCGTTTCTGCTGGGCGGTCGGCGTGCCGTGGAATCAGGCGACCAGGGCCGAGGCCCGGGATTTCAGCCGGTGGATCCAGGTCAGTGACAAGACAGTGGACCGGACGACAGCGCTGCAGCCGGGAACGGTGAACGCGGTGACGGGCAAGGCCTCGCCCCGGCGGGGTTACGCGCCCGCGACGGTCCTGCACAGCGAAACGGTCCTGCGCGGGTTCTACGAGTTCCATCTGCACGCCGGGACCGGGCCGATCGTCAACCCGTTCCCGCTTGTGCGGAATGGGCGGGCGCATGCCCATCACAATCCGATGGGGCCTTACCGCAACGAGCGCGCCGGCCTTTACCGGCCAAGGCTGCCCAGGCGCATCCCGCGGCATATCCCCGACGAGAAGTTCAATGAGCTGTTTGCGGCCCTCGGCTCGGATCGTGACCGTGCTCTGGTCGCGTTCTGGGTCTCGACCGGTGCCAGGGCTTCGGAACTGCTGGGGGTGATCCGCTCGGGCATCGACCCGGGCCAGCAACTGGTCACGGTGATCCGCAAGGGATCGCGGGCGCTGCAGCAGCTTCCAGCGTCCCCGGATGCTTTCGTCTGGCTGCGGCTTTACGAGGAGCGGATGCGGGGCCTGGTACCGGCCGGCCCGGATGACCCGGTGTGGTGGACCCTCCGCCGCCCCTATCGGCCGCTGGGGTATCACGCTGCCAGGGCGATGTTTGTTCGCGCCAACGAGACACTCGGCGCCAACTGGTCGCTGCACGACCTGCGGCACTCTGCCGCCTATCGGCTGGCGCGAGATCCGGAGATGCCGATCACGGACGTGCAATGGATCCTCGGGCACGCACACCTGACGACCACGCAGATCTATGTCACGCCCACGCCCGGCGACGTCGTGCAGAGCGTGCTGGCGCACTACAAGCGGCAGGCTGCTCCTAAGCCACCGCCCCAGCCCGCGCCGGGTTACCGAGCGGAAAGCCTCGGGATCCTGTTCGGGGACGGGCAGTGAGCACGGGCACGCTGCGCGGCGACCGCGCAACGAGCGGGGAAGTGCGCCTCACCGCGGAGGCGGCGGCGCTGCGGGCGCGGTTCCCAGCCCGCCCGGCGGTCGGCAGCTGGGACGCCACGTGCCAGGACCGGCGCTCGGTCCTGGCACGCCTGCTCGCCCCGCCGTTCACGGCAGGCAGCCCTTCCACCCAGCACGGGCGCCGATTCGCCCTGCTCAGATTCCTGGACTGGCTGGAGGCACAACCGGGGCGGACCTGGCAGGAGCGCTGGAACGCCAGCGGCGTCGACACCGGTGGACGGGCTGACCCTCATTGGAAGGACGTCCCCGTGCAGTGGCTGAAACGGACGGGCCGGACTGCCGCTGACGGGACATTCATCGATACGGCGATCGGATCGGGGCTACTGGTACTGGCGTGCGGTGATGTCGTCCGCCCGAGCGTTTCCTGGCTGCTGACCGCCAGGACGATCAGGACCATCGCGGACGAGATGGCCCGCACCCGTGACCCGGCCGGGTTCGCCGCCCTTCACACCGCCAGCCGTGACGGCGTGGTGAGCCGCCTCACCACCCTGGGGGCTCTGAACAGGATCGCGGTGATCCTGGCCGCCAAGGGCGGCAGGATCTGTGACATCACGGTCGGCGACTGCCTGGAGCTGCTGGAGTTGGGCTACCAGTACGGCGAGCGCGGCACCGGCGGCGAGGGGCCGTACTTTTACCAATTGCTGCACGCGATCGGCGTCTTCCCGGCCGAGGCCCCGCCGACCGTGCGGATGTTCAGCACCGCCTACCGCGGGCAGGGCTCGCCCGAGCAACTCGTCGATCGTTACGACCTGGCCTGCCGTCCTGTTCGCGACCTGCTCGTGGACTATCTGCGCGAGCGGCGGCCGGGGCTCAGCTACAAAAGCTTCGACCGCCTGGCGTGTCATCTCGGGCTGCTGTTCTGGAAGGACCTCGAAGAGCATCATCCCGGCATCAGCTCGCTATCTCTAGCCCCCGACGTGGCCGCCGTATGGAAGCAGCGGCTCCGGACCAGGCCTGCGGGCACGGCGCGGGAAGACGGCGCCGTCGACAGGCTGCCCCGGTCGGACGTGGCCGGCGTCTTGAAAACGGTGCGGGCCTTCTACCTTGACATCGCGCAGTGGTCTGCCGAAGATCCGGCCCGCTGGGGAAGATGGGTGGCCCGCTGCCCCGTCCGGCCGACCGACATCCCAAGCTGCAAGGAGCGCGGAGCCCGGAAGTCCCGCATGGACCAGCGAACCCGCGAGCGGCTGCCGGCCGTCGCCGCCATGGTCGGCATCCTCGACAAGGCCCGCGCTGACGCTGCCGCGCTGCTGGCGGCCGCACGCCGGGCCAGCACCGGCGAGCAGTTCAGCGCCGCCGGGCGGACGCTGCGTCGAGTGTCCCCGAAGAGGGCCAGCCCACTGGTCTGGGCGGAGGACGCCGCCGGCGCCCGCCGGGACCTCATCCGCGAGGAAGACCGGGCGTTCTGGGCCTGGGCCGCGGTGGAAGTCCTGCGCCATACCGGGATCCGGGCGGAGGAACTATGCGAGCTGTGCCATCACAGCCTGGTCCAGTACCGGCCGCCGGACACTGGCGAACTGGTCCCCTTGCTGCACATCGCCCCGTCTAAGACCGACCAGGAACGGCTGCTGGTCATCAGCCCCGAGCTCGCCGACGTCCTGGCCACGATCATCCAGCGCATCCGGGCCGGGGACGGGTCAGTTCCCCTGGTCGCGGTCTATGGCCGCGACCGCGTCTGGAGTCCGCCGATGCCGCTGCTGTTCCAGCACCCGGTCGGCATGGAGAACAGGCCCCTCACGCCCCAGGCGATCGCCGGGCTCATGCGGGGCGCCTTGACCGGGGCCGGGCTCAGGGACGCATCTGGCAAGCCCTTGCGGATCACCCCGCACGACTTCCGGAGGATCTTCGCAACCGAGGCAATGATGAATGGCATGCCGCCGCACATCGCCCAGCTCCTGCTGGGACACCGGGACATCAACATCACCTTGGGCTACAAGGCCGTCTATCCGGAGGAGGCGATCAGCTCGCACCGCGCGTTCATCGCGCGGCGCCGCGAGCAGCGGCCCAGCGAGGAGTACCGCACCCCGACCGAGGAGGAATGGGACGAGTTCCTCGGCCACTTCCAGCGCCGGCGGGTGGCTCTCGGCGACTGCGGCCGCGCCTACGGCACCAGTTGCATCCATGAGCACAGCTGTGTCCGCTGCTCCCTGCTCCGGGTCGACCCGACACAGCGGCCCCGCCTGGAAGCCATCCGTGACAACCTCGCCGCCCGCGTCGCCGAGGCCGAGCGCGAAGGGTGGGCCGGGGAGGCCGAAGGGCTCAAGATCAGCCTCGCAGCGGCCGCTGCCAAGCTCGCTGAGCTTGACGGGCTCGCGGCTCGCCGCGCAGTTGCTGATCTCGGCATGCCCGCCTTCCGTGACATCGCTGGGCGCACTGTCGGCATGCCGGCAGGCCTGGCATGACAGTCCCCGGGCAGCAAGCCGTGGTCGCCGGCCTTCGCCCCGCCACGCCGGGAGACCCCGAAGGCGGGAAGCCGTGGCTTTCCTCCGAAGCTCGCGCGCTGCGGGCGAGGTCCCCGGCCCGCACGGCGGCGGACACGTGGGATGCGACTTCCCTGGACCGTGAGGCGCTCGTGGCCCGCTCACTCGCCCCTCCGTTCGCGCTGGACAATCACGTGAGCAGCCGCCACCGGCGGCGAATCCTCATGCACGTCCTGGACTGGCTGCAGGCGCATCCGGGCCGCACCTGGCAGGACCGCTGGAAGGCGAGCGGCGTCGACACGGGCGACCGGGCCGCGCCAGACTGGAAAGACATCCCCACGGCATGGCTGGCCGCAGCCGGCCGGTGCGCCCCCGGCCCGGCTCCTTTCTATGGCCTCAACTCTGCGCTCCTGCAGCTCTTCTGCGGTGATGTCATCCGCCCCAGCATTCCCTGGCTGCTAACTGCACGGTCGCGTATGAAGCTGCTGAACGAGATGGCGCGCGTCCGTGACCCGGGCGGCTTCGCCGCCCTGCGCGCCGCGGGCCGCCGCGCGGTCGTCAGCGACGTCACCGAGGGCGGGGCACTGCGCCGAATCTCCTGCATCCTTGCGGCCAAGGGCGGGACCGTCCGCGACATCACAGTGGGCGACTGCCTGGAACTGCTGGACCTGGCACACGAGTACGGCGAGGACCGGGCCGGGGGGACCGGCCCCCACTTCTACCAGTTGCTGCACGCCATCGGCGTCTTCCCGTTCGGCGCGCCGACCTCCGTCCGGATGCTCGGCGCGGGCCGCAAGGGGCAACTCACACCCGCCCAGCTGATCGACCGCTACGACCTGGCCTGCCGCCCTATCCGTGACCTCCTCGTCGCTTACCTAAGCGAGCGGCAGCCGGCGCTCGACTACACAAGCCTCACGGCCCTGGCATCGCACCTGGGACAACTGTTCTGGAAGGATCTCGAGGAGCACCACCCCGGTATCAGCTCGTTGGACCTCGCCCCGGACATCGCCGCCGCATGGAAGCAGCGGGCCAGGACCAAGCCTGCCGATCCCGGCCTGGGAAGCCCGACGGACCGGGCACCCCGCCTTGCCACAAGCGGACTCCTAGTCGCAGTCCGGGCCTTCTACCTCGACATCGCCCAGTGGGCCGCTGAGGACCCGGCCCGCTGGGGAAGATGGGCAGCCCGCTGCCCCATCCGGCCATCCGACATACCGCATCGCAGGGAACGCGGCGAGCGGAAGTCCCGCATAGACCAGCGGACCCGCGAGCGTCTTCCCGCGCTGCCCCAGGTCGCCGCCATCCTCGACAAGGCCCGCGCCGATGCCGCCGCGTTGCTGGCAGCCGCCTGCCCGGCCGGTGACCGGGAGCACTTCACTGCGGCCGGGCAGACCATGCGTCGCCTCATTTTGCCAAGCTCTGAGCAGAGGATCTGGGCAGAGGATTTCAACGGCACCCGCCATGACCTAGGTCGCGAAGAAGACCGGGCGTTCTGGGCCTGGGCCGCGGTGGAAGTCCTGCGCCACACGGGGATCCGGGTCGAGGAACTGACTGAGCTGTCCCACCACAGCCTCGTCCAGCACCAAGCGCCCGGCACCGGCGAGCTAGTGCCGCTGCTGCACATCGCCCCGTCCAAAACCGACCAGGAGCGGCTGTTGGTCATCTGCCCTGAGCTCGCCGACGTCCTGGCCACAATCCTCCAGCGCGTCCGCAGCCGGGACGGATCAGTGCCGCTGGTGCCGGCCTACGACCGGGAGAAGACGTGGAACCCGCCGATGCCGTTGCTGTTCCAGCACCCGGTCGGCATGGACACCAGGCCCTTCACACCGGGCGGGATTCAGCTACTGCTCAGCCATGCGTTCGAGCTCGCAGGGCTGACCAGCATCTCGGGCGGGCCGTTGAAGTTCACCCCGCACGACTTCCGGAGGATCTTCGCCACCGATGCCATGCTTAACGGGATGCCACCCCGCATCGCCCAGCTCCTCTTGGGCCACGCGGACATCAACGTCACCATGGGCTACAAGGCCGTCTACCCAGAAGAAGCGATCCGCGCCCACCGGGCATTCATCGCCCGCCGCCGTCAGCTGCGTCCCAGCGAGGAGTACCGCACCCCGACCGACGAAGAATGGGACGAATTCCTCGGTCACTTCCAGCGTCGCCGCCTCTCCCTCGGCGACTGCGGCCGCGCCTGGGGCACCAGTTGCATCCACGAGCACGCCTGCATCCGCTGCCCCCTCCTGCGCATTGACCCGGCCCAGCGGCCACGCCTGGAATCCATCCACCAGAACCTCGCCACCCGCCTCACCGAGGCCGAGCGCGAAGGATGGGCCGGCGAAGCCGAAGGAATCAAGATCAGCCTCGCCGCGGCCACCGCCAAGCTTGCCCAGGCCGATGGGCTCGTCGTCCGCCGCGCCGCCGCCGCCCCGGACATCCCCGCCTGGCACGACATCGCCCCCAGGATCGCCGTCATCCCGGAGACCCGGCAATGACCGCTCCCGTCCGCAAGCTCACCGTCACCATGACGGCCGCGTCCGCCGCCGAGCTCACCGCCCTGCTTACCACCCTCGACGAGTTCGTCCGCAGCAACCCGCGCATCGCCGCCGAACTCGCCGCGTTCCTGGCCAGCCGGGGCTCCAGATTCCCCGAGTTCGAGGCCAGCAACCTAATCGACGAGCTCTCATTCACCGCACTCGGCCTCCGCAAGCAGGTCGTTTCTGCCCGCGAGGAGAGCGTGGCGCGGTGCACGGGGGGGCGGGCCGGTGGCGCTGGCCGGGATCGGCGGGGCGGGTAAGTCCACGTCGGCCCTCTCTACCCGCGACGAGCGGTGTCGGGACTCCTGGCAGGGTCAGCGAAGTCCGCTGGGCACAACCGGGCCTCTAACCTCGATCCGCCCTGGAGTGGGCCGAGGGCCGGCCGGGACAGCCAGGCCGGACGAGCCAGGTGCCCAAGATCAGCCGGGGAGTACGATCCCGGCATGGCGGCACGAAGAGACGGCTGATGATCACGGTGTACCGGCAGGTGGGCGCCTACGCCGAGTACCTGGTCGAGACCAGGCACGCCGCCTCCATCTCAGCCGCGTTCAAGCAAGCCATGGCCGACAAGGCTGATCGCGACCGGCGCGGGCGCAGCTTGTGGCGGGGCCAGGAGCGGGCAGGCAGACCCCACAAGGGTGGCCCGCATGATGGCGCACACATCGACCGGCAACTCGGCCAGTAAGGGAGGAATCCCCCGGACGGCGGCCACCATCCGGGGGGCAATTCCCCAAGAGCACTTTTCCGCATCACTCTGCAGCCGAGCGAGGCTACGGTTAGAGACTGCATATTCACGTTCAGTAAGTGGTTTGCGACACGAGCCAGCCGCGGGCCGAGGTGCTTCAGGTCGGCAACTCGTAGTGGGAGCCCAGCACGAAGCCGCCCCGGCGGACCTGATCGAACACCGTGCCGTCGTATTTTCGCAGGAAGGCGCGAAGGTCCGCCACCGATGCTCTCGCCGAGGCGGGGAGCAGTTCGGCCAGCTGCTGCGCCGACAGCGACTCCGGTGAGAGCGCCAGCTCCCGCAAGACCGCCGACACCACGCCCCGCTGCTCAGGCCTGGGCACCACGCAGGCGCGCAGCTGCAGGCGCGCCTGGTGGACGCCGTCTGTGGCCTTCGCGTACTGCTCCAGCAGGTGCGTGCTGACCTGCCCGGCGACGTTCTTGATCTTCTCGCGGCGTTCGGGCGTCTGCTTGCAATACCAGTAGATCCCGCCGACGGCGATCACGCCCAGGATCACCCAGGCGACCGGGCCGATGCGGTCGGTCGCCCACTTCATCGTCGCGCCGGCGGCCCGGAATGGGAGCTCCGGGAGCGTCACCACCGCGTGCACCTGCATCTCGCCGATGTTGATCGCGACCACGGCCATCACGCCGTCGACGCCTTGGGTGTGAGTCCGCACCCCCAGCACGCCGAAGTGCTTGTAGTTGCGGGTGAGCAGCAGGCACGGCGACAGCAGGCCGGCTACCGCGGCGGCCGGGAGGTCCTTGCGGTCGCGGTCGCGGACTTCCAGTGCCCGCGGATCCGCCTGCCGCATCCAGGCGGGCAGCTGCACCACGTCCACGTGCGGCAGCCAGTCGTCGTTGAGCATCCGCCGCAGGTCTGCCGCGGGCACGCCAAGCTGGCCAGCGAACTTCGGCAGCTTCTCTGCGGTCTCGGCCAGCGTGTCGTACTCCATGAACAGCCGCAGCGACCCGTCCCGCGCGGTCCGCACCGACCGGGGCGGCACCCCGTTGCTGAGCTGGTAGTGCAGCCCGGTCCGGATAAAATCGGTGTCCAGCACCGCGGGCAACGGCTTGCGACCCAGGCCGATCCAGCTTGGGTCCATGACATCGTCGAGCAGCGCGGCCAGCTCCTCCTGGCTCAGCACGCGCTCGGCCGTCATCGCAGCCGCCCGGCGATCCCGATCATGGAACAACGGTAGCCGCCTCTAAGGACACTCACCCAACGGTTAACGCCGGGATCTGGTGAGCCTTTCGTGCGGCCACCAAGGCACTTCGCGGTTTCTCTGGGGGTGCACAACGGACGTTCCGTGATTAGCCAATGGTCGACGCTGGTCGCGCGCATGCGTCTTGAGCTGGCGACGCGCAACACCTGTGGTGGACCGAGCGGGCCCACGATTAGCCGGACTTGGTCAGCGCCTTAGCCATCTCGACGATGCGATCGACGAACTCCAGTACTGTGGTCCGCCGCTCAGTGTCCAGGAATGGCCATGTGATCCAGGCGGGCACGGACAAGAGAACCAGGGCAAGCAGCGGGAGGACTAGGATCGCGGCGACGGCGACGCGCTGCCAGCCGGGCTGGGGCAAGAACACGGTGCTCACCTAGCCCTTTCGTCCCAGATCCGCCGCTGCTGGACGGCTCGCTCGAGTTCGAGGAGTGCCCGGCTGAGGCTGGCGCCGTCTCGGTAGCCGAGGGCAGCGTGCCCGGCCACCTCCGCGGCCGCGGCGATGAAGTCCTCGATCGGCAGGTCGGGGTTCTGCGCCGTGGTCGCGTTGTCCACCAGCTCCACCAGTGTCCGTTTGGCGTTGGGGGTCATGGCGACTGCCTGGGCTACCTTGGTCATGGCCTGCCGCAGGGCGGTCTGGCCGTCGCCGAACAGCCAGTCGATGACCTCATAGGTAGCCCGGACCCGCACGAGGCGTCCGGTGTCCTTCTCCGTGATCTGCGGGGCATGGAAGGTCACGTCGCCGTCCCAGGGCCCGTGGCGGACCAGGAGCTCCTGCCCGGCGAACCGGCCGGCCGGGGCGTTCGGCGGGTTAAAGGAGAGCCAGCCAAGGCCGTACTGGCCCTCATCGAGGGCCTCGGCCGGCCCGAACCAGTTCCCCGTCTGATCGCAGAACGCGTAGATCGCGCTGTCGGAGGTGAACGGCTGCGGCTGGCTGTCGCTGAGGGGGCTGTCGGCTGACTGGTAGGGCTTGACCGTGACCAGCGGGCCGCCGGCCCTGAACTGCCGCCAGGCGGTCTCACGCGGCAGCCCGATCGCGTTCCCTATGTCGGCCCAGCTCCTCCGCGGCTCGCCGTCCTGGCAGTCGACTACGGCCTCGCGGAGCGACCACGCGATCTGGTACTGGGCCTCGGACAGGATCTGGGCGCGGACGAGTGGGTCTCGTGCTCGCCGGGCGGCGTCGAGCATCGCGACCGCGGTGGCGATCCGAGCTTCGGTTATCTCACTGGGCATGAAGGCTCACCTGTTGTGCGGACGTAACTGTGATGTGGGCGTAACAGACCTTAGCGGAGCTTGTGATGTCGGCGCAACACGAGGCGACCGCCGCGGCCCGACGCCGGCTGCCAGCCCCCATCGCGCTGGGCTCGGGCCTCCGACCGTCAGAGGTCGAAGTGTTCTGCGGCCTTGCGGCGGATCCGGGCCAGGTATTTCGATACCGGCGAGTGGTTCTTGTAGCCCAGGATGCCGGCGACTTCGCCGAGCTTGGTGTAGCCGCTGCGCAGCAGCACGACGACCTGGCGTTCGCGCTGATCGAGGAGAGCGAGAAAGTCACCCACGACGAGGTTGCCCTCGACCTCGGTCTCCGGGCCCTGGACGGGGATGGTGTCGGTGAGCTCGACGAAGCGCACCCGGACCTTGTTCCGCTTGTGGTAGAGCTTCCGTTCGAAGTCCTCACGCGCGTAGGACCAGCGGTCGGAGAAGTCATCCTCCACCCGGTTTGAGCGCACGGCATCGAGGATCGCCCTGAGCCGACCGCCGGCATCGGCGGCCTTGACCACGTCCTCGACGACTTCCGCCGCCCAGGCCTCGCCATACCACAGTGTGCCGCCGCACCGGGGCCTCGCCGCGATGGCGCCTTGGAGGATGCTGCCGTCGATCAGCTGCACCGGTTCCTCGCTGGCGTCGTCGCCGACCACCGAGAAGCCGCGGAGGATCTCCTCCATGGCGGCCGTGACCGGCGGGATCCAGAAGTCCAGGTTGTGGGCCAGCAGGCGGATCGGCTCCGACCGGCTGAACGCGCTCAGGGGCGATCCGGGACTGAGATGCCGCCAGACCGCTGATGCCCACGCCCGCCCCAGCCGGGCGCTGAAGTCCGCCCGCAGATACCTGTCCGGCTGATCGATGTTGGCCGTGTAGGGCCAGATCCCGGCACGGATGAGAGGCAAGCCGTACCGTTCCGCCTGCGACCGCGACAGCAGGTGGTAGAGCGGCGCGTACTCGTAGTACCGCGTCGCGGTCCGGGGAACGAAGGTCAGGTTCACATCGCCCCGGTCGGCGATCTGAGCAACCTCAGGCGGCAGCTCATCCTCGTCGAAGTACCGGCGCCGGAACTGGGCCGACTCCCAGAGCAGATTCCACTTGGCGACTGCCGCCAGGTGCCCGGCGTCGGATATGCCGCCCTCCAGCGGCAGCGTCACATACTCAGGCGGGGCCGGATCCAACGCGCGCGCCACCCGTTTGACGATGAACCCCACCGAGATGTTCCTCAGGCTCGGATAGTTCTCGGCCGTCACCTCAACGGGATCAGCGAAGAACGGGTGGTCCCGCTCGTCATCGAGGTCCTCGCCCGGACCGTAGGAATCGCCGTGCGGCGCGAGTTCATTCGTCATCACTGTCATACCTACCTCACGACAGAACGGGCCGTCTTCGTTCCGATCGGGCTTGCCGTTGCACCGGGCCCGCGCTGAGAAGGTCAGCCAGGGCCTCGGCAGTACCGGCCCGGGCATGCAGTGTCCACTGCTGGTGGATGCCCGCTTCTGCTGCTGCCTCAAGGCCTCGGTCGGAGTAGGCGCTCGGCGGGGAGCGGCGAGTCGGATTGTCGGCGGCGGCGCCAGCTAGCAACCGGGCATTACCGGCAGCGCGGGCAGCGCTCGCCCTCCGAGTGCATCCGGGCTGGATCGTAGAGCTCGTTGGGGAGATCCCGCTCGTAGGTGACCACCGGGCCGACGCCCTGCACTTCGCCGAGCGTGCCAGTTTTCTGGCCATTGCCCGCAACCGGGTGAACTGTGATCCGTGTGCCTATTGGCGGCGTGGTCTGGCTGGTCATGATGCTCACTATTCCCAGCCGCAGTGTTCTGCAAATCGCGCAATGATCCCGCTAGAGCCGTCACGCATCAGGTGAGGGTTCTCTGCCGGTGATCAGCTGGCTGGCCCTGGCTTCCGCCCAGCGCTGGTGTTCAGCCGGGTGATCATCTCCCGGTTGGCGGACCGCGCCGCGTCGAGTTCCTCCCGGCGTTCCTCAAGCCGGCGGGTGAGGTCGATGACTTCCTGCTCAAGCTCGGCAGCGGGCACCCGGGCGGGCACGAGCCGGCCCGGCCGGCTGGGCGGCGCGGCGGCCCCGGCCGCCGCTGTTACCAGGCCCCGGCCGCGAGGTGCCCGCAGCAAGCCGTGAGGGCCGGGTCCCCCGGGTCTGGTGCCGCTGGTCAGCCGTCTTGGACGCGCCGCGTGGCCAAGCTGGGCAGCCACTGGCTTGGCAGCGCCCGGCGGGCCCGCACACTGGTGATCACCGGTTTCGCCTGTTCGGGGTCCAGGTCCCTGGTCTGGGTGCGCACGGCGTCCCACGCCCGCGCCCGTGGGAAGCTCGATGGCCACATCGGCTTTTTCCGGGCCCAGCCCGTGTAAGCGCGCAGCACATCAGCCTGGCGCGACCACAGCTCCTTCGGCGCCCCCGGGCGCCGCCGTGGGCCAGCACCGGGTACAGCGCCTCCGGGCTGGCCGGCACCGGCGCCGGGGCCGCGCGCCTTCTGAACGTCACGCAGTGCAGCCTAATCGCCACATTGGCGGCCCCAAGCCCGCGCCAGGGCCGACCCGGCCCACTGGCGGCCCGGCTGCCGGCCAGCACGGCCGGCCGCTGGCCGGTCAGGAGCCGAGCCGGCGGCTGCCCTTGCCCGCTTTGAGGACCGCCACGACGCCCGGGCCAAGCCGGGGATCGAACAGGGCGGCCCGCTGCGCTTCGGCCGCCCGCTGCTTGCGGTACTTCTCCGCCAGCTCCGGCGGCACCCACCCCTGCCGGAACCGCCAGTTCCGCTCCGCGATACTCATCCGCCGCGACGGGTGCACCTCCGGCAGCTCCTGGAAGCTGTCATCGATACATGTCGTGCCTGGCAGCGCCCCGCACACCATGCAGGTCAGGTGAGATGTCTCGAACTTGTCCTCGCGAACAGGCATGCTCTTCCCCCCGTTCCTCCGCCCCCAGCTGCGGTTGTCCCAGCATCCCGCGATGGTGACCGAGCTGCAGAACCCTGCCACGATGTGTCGTCGAATAATTACAATGCGCGTCGCTGGCGGCTCTTCACCGGCGACAGCGTGCTCCGATGCCCGGCTCAGTGGCTGCGCCGGGGCGGGCCGAGCAGACTGGTGACCTCGGCGACGGCCGCGTCACCGGGTTTGACGTAGCGCATGACGGTGCGCGGGGACTTGTGCCGGGTCTTGGCCATGATCAGCTGCAGCGGGACCTTCTGGTCGCCGAGGTGTGTCGCGGCAGAGTGCCGGAGTTGGTGGAGTTCCAGGCCGCCGCTGGTGGCGGTGGCGGTGTGCTTCTTGAACAGGACCCGTGCCCGGTCGTAGCCCAGGCGCGCTCGGCCTGTGTGCGGGCAGATGTCGCGTGGCGCGGGGCGGCGGGCCGGGACGGGCTTGCGGCTGGCCAGGAACAGCGGCCCGTGGGTGCGTGAGGTGCCGTCGGGCAGGCGCAGCAGGCGGGGCAGCAGGTGCGCGGTCCCGGTGTCCCAGTAGACGAACTCGATGTCGCCGCCCTTGGAGCAGACTGGTGCCCGGCGCTGTTCGAGGTCGAGGTCTTCGACGTTGAGCGCGAGGATCTCGCTGGCCCGGGCGGCGGTTTCGTACAGCATCCGCCACAGCGTCTTCTCCCGCAGCGGGATGTCGCGGCGGGACAGCAGCCGCTCGACGCGGCCGCGCGGCAGGACTCTGGTGGCGTCGCTGTGCTCTTTGCGCCGCTCGGCATCGGCGGGCAGCTGCGGGGCAGCCCAGCGTTTCCTGCTGGCGCACCAGTTCAGCCAGGACACGATGGCGGCCCGGTTGCGGTTCCATGTCGCTGGGGCGCGCGTCCCCCACAGTCGGCCCAGCGCGGCCGCGACCTCGTCGCTGGGCACCGCGGCGAGCGGCCGTCCTGGGCCGAGCTCGGCGACCAGGCGGTCGATCACCCCGGCGTAGGCCCGGCGCGTGTTGGCGCTGGCGACCCGCGGCGAGGACAAGAACGCGTCAGCGGCCTCGGCCAGGGTAACGGCACCGCCGCGGATCACGGCCACGTCCCCGGCGGCAGGCCTGCCCGCGCGCCGGGTCATTGCCACGGGCACTGGCGGCCGTGCTCGGCCCACCGGTCGTTGAGGTATGGCACCGTGGTGACGCCGTCGCTTTCGAGGTGGAACCCGCCATCGGGGTGCGCGATCTTCAGGACGGCCCAGATGCCGTTCCCGCGATCGGCGTACTTCTCGTCGGTCAGGTTCTCGTCGAAGACGATCGTGATCCGCCGTGCCATGCTGTCTCCTCGATGCCGGGGGAAATGTACCGGATAACGTGCGCGAGTCGCGCGGCAGCCGCGGGCAGGCACCGCCCGTTCGGCCGTGGCCATCTATCATCGATGTACCGGATAATAGGCCATTATCCGGTGGTCGTGTCGGCCGAGCGTGCCCACGGGCTTGGAGCAATTTCGTGTGGGTCATGAAATGACTAGCTGGTGGACGGCGATGTCCCGACCAGCCGCAGTGACGATGATGTTGCCATGACCGGCGATGCCCCCCACCGGTTCAGACAGGTCCAGCGGATGGGCGAGCGGGCTGCTGTCGGCTAGCCGCCACACCCGCAC
>Ga0137365_10000728_pt1 | contig 23477 bp, 23 predicted proteins | sample SagtaG_9_FD_104799 | JGI IMG/M metagenome (GOLD analysis project Ga0137365, IMG submission 104799) | Vadose zone soil microbial communities from Sagehorn Ranch, Mendocino, California, USA - Sage1_L_40_16 metaG | ecosystem: Environmental > Terrestrial > Soil > Vadose zone | place: USA...
CCGCACGGTCGGCTCGCTGATGTGGTGGCCGAGACGAGCCAGTTCGCCGTGCATCCTGCGGTACCCCCAGGTCGGGTTCTCCCGCGCGAGCCGCAGCATCAGGTCCCGGGTCTCCCGGCTGGCCGCAGGGCGTTCTGACCGGTTGGGATATGTCCATGAACGCGCGAGGAGGCCGCGGTGCCAGGCCAGCAGCGTCCTTGGCGTGACACCGGAGCGCTGCTGGCAGCAGCCGGCCAACGCGGATATGACCGCCCGGTCGGCCCAGTCCGGCCCCGGCCGGGTGACCTGACGCCGCAGCACCGCCGCGTCGTGCCGCAGCATCAGGATCCCCGGTCCTTGAACGCCTGCCCCCGACCCAGCAAGGCCAGCCAGCCGAACACGCGGATCACGATCAGGTAGAGCAGGCGAAGAGTCATGAACGGCGATACTCGCGCACATGCCTGGCCGGCCAAGCACCAGGTCACAGTCCATGCGCCGAATTCTGGAGCGGTACAGGGGCCGGGGTGGGCCAGCTTGATCAGTGTCGGCGCGAGCTCGGCGGCGATGGTTTGCAACGCCTCGGCCTGCCTGTAGGGGACCACGAGGGTCACACCCGGCTGACCGCGGGAGCCGGGGTCGGCCAGCGGCGCAGCCAGCGTCCCACTGGTCCGGTCGAGGACCGTGCGCTGCCCGGCGGACATGACGTGGACGCGGTCGCCGAGCAAGAACAGCGAGCGGAGGCCGAAGTTCTTCGACCCGATGCCGTTGGCCTTCGGCTCGACCCGGTCGGCTGCGCCCGCGACCAGGCCGTGGCCGAGCATCACGCTCAGCCGGTTCCACCCCGCCGTGTCGATGGTCTTCCCGTTGCCGCGGACGATCAGGGAGTCCTGGCCGAACTCCATCGCCAGCTCGGTTCCGCCGGCGTCGTACTCGTTCTGCACCAGCTCGCGCAGGACATCCGCCGGCGTGTGGCTGACCGCGAACTCGATCAGGATGCTCGTGCCGACGCGGAACCGGAAATCCAGTAAGTCCGTCAGGGTCAGCCGGGAGCAGCGACAGGTCAGTCACGTCATTTCCCGCCTAGGTTTGGTCTAGGAACGAAGGCGATGATGTCAGACTGTGCCGACATGCGCGGCCCGCCCGGCATTGCCGAGGCGGCGGCCCACGGGGTTGCCGTGGCGGTCACCGGGCACGGATCGCCAGCAGGAACGTGCTCAGTTCCCCGATGCTGCCCCGCAGATCCCGGGTGCTGCCGGCCAGCTCGCGGTGCAGGCTGGCCAGGTACCGTTCCAGCAGGTCGCGGTCGGCGCGGGCCCGCACCGTCGGCGGGCCGCCGCCGCGGGCGACCACATCATCGCCCTGGCGCGCCACGCAGGCCGGCCGTGCGCGACTGTCGCCGCCACGGTCTGCCTGGACGCGATGGCAGGCGGATAGCCCCGACCTTATTCCGGTGGCGGCGTCGTTGCGGCTTTCGTGGCTTCCTCCACGGCCTGCGCGGAGACCTGGTGGGTTTCCGGAGTACCGCCCATAGAGGCGAGCTTGTCGGCCATGAAGTCGGCGCCGGAGAGCGGAACCAGCACGCCGACAGCCGCTTTGCCGCCTTCGAGTTCGCCGCCCAGACGGGCGCGGTCGGCCTTGTCCAGTCCCAGATTCTTGTGGTGCAGCGACCCCAGTAGCCCGCCGCCCACCAGGCCCGCGACGAGTCCGACCGGAGTGACCAAGGCGGCGATCGCGCCGATGCCGGCACCCTTGCCAACGCTGCGCTTGCCGACCTTGTCGGTCTTGAGCTGGCCCCTGTCGTTGAGAGCCAGGACACCGATGGCATCGCCCTGCGCGACCCCGGATTCCTTCAGGTCGGCGGCTGCGACGTCGGCTGATTCCTCATTCTGGAAGATCGCCAAGACCACTGTGTCGTTCGACATGAACATCTCCCTGCGTAAGTCCGGCGTGATTTCGCGGTCGGCAACAGCCGCGCAGAACGCCTGCCGGCCATGTGGCCTGCGCGCGACTCATCCCAGATGCTCCCGGGAATCCGGATTGGACGCATCACCCGCGGCGGGTGAACGCCGGCTTCGCACGCTGCGGAGTCCCGGCCGGCCGGGGCGACGCGACGGCCCGCTGCGGGCGGACGACGTGAGAGGGCTTGGCGGCGGCCGGAGCGGACACCGGTTCACCCGTTGGGGGGATGCCCGCGGCTGCGCGGTGATGCTTGCCTGGTACATGCGCCACGGGAGTCAGTTGCGGCGCGCGACGGTCAGCGGCATCGGGCCGCTGCTATGCGGAGGTGTGGCGCCATGACGGTGACGGCGGATCGAGTCACGGCTCGGAAGTCTGGTGTGCGCGGAACTGGCCGGGGCCAGGCGCGGCGGGCCGGGCCGGGCCGGCTGAGCGGCTGAGTCGCGCGGATCGGGCCGACAGGGGGAAGGATGCCAGGGCAGTGGCGGCGCTGGAGTCGCACGCGGACTTCGAGCCGGGCAGGTCGCGGGATCCGGTAGGCCTGCTGCTCGGGCAGGCGAAGTCACGGGTCCCCGATCTGGTGCCGGTCCGGCACGGGCGGATGCTGGTGTCCCCGTTCACGTTCTTCCGCGGGGCGGCGCTGCCGATGGCGGCTGACCTGGCCGGCACGCCGGCGTCCGGTTTGCGGGTGCAGTTGTGCGGGGACGCGCACCTGTCCAATTTCGGGGCGTTCGCCTCACCGGAGCGGAATCTGGTCTTCGACGTCAACGACTTCGACGAGACGCTGCCCGGCCCGTTCGAGTGGGATGTCAAGCGGCTGGCCGCGAGCCTGGCAGTGGCGGGCCGGGACAACGGGTTCAGCGCCAAGGCCCGCCGCGGAGTCGTACTGGCGGCGGCCGAAGGCTACCGCACGGCGATGCGCCAGTTCGCCGGGCAGCCGTTCCTGGCGGTCTGGTACGCGCACCTGGACATCGAGCATGCCCTGGGCCAGTTCCAGTCGCAGATGAAGAAGAAGAGGTTCAAGGCCACGCGGGGGCTTCTGGCCAAAGCGCACACCGCGGACAGCACGAAGGCGGTGCGGAAGCTCACCGCCGTGGCGGACGGGCGGCGGCAGATCATCAGCGACCCGCCGATGATCATGCCGGTCGAGGAGGTGTTCGCCGATGTCCAGGCCGAGGCGATCTACGAGCAGATCCGCGCCGTCCTGGGCAGGTACCGGCGCAGCCTGCAGTCCGATCGGCGGCACCTGCTCGAGCAGTTCACGCTGGTCCAGGTGGCCCGCAAGGTCGTCGGGGTCGGCAGCGTCGGCACCCGCGCCTGGATCGTGCTTATGGACGCCGGTGACGGAGCCGACCCGCTGTTCCTGCAGGCCAAGGAGGCCCAGCCGTCGGTCCTGGCAGACTACTGCGGGACCAGCCGGTACGCCAACGAGGGCGAGCGGGTCGTCGCCGGCCAGCACCTGATGCAGGCTGAGAGCGACATCTTCCTCGGCTGGACCCGCGCCGCCGGCCCGGACAAGGTGGACCGCGACTTCTACGTCCGCCAATTGAAAGACTGGAAATTCTCCGCGCCGGTCGAGGCGATGGTCCCGGCGGGCATGACGGTCTACGCCCGGCTGTGCGGCTGGACCCTCGCCCGGGCACACGCCCGGTCTGGTGACCGGATCGCGCTGGCCTCCTACCTCGGCGGCTCCGCCAGGTTCGACCAGGCGATCGCCGGCTTCGCCGAAACCTACGCCGACCAGAACGAACGCGACTACGCCGAGTTCCGGGCGGCGGCCAAGGACGGCAAGGTTGCAACGACGACCCGGATCTAAGACCGCGGCCAGCTCCGCGCACCCGCTCGGGCCCCTCGGGCCGGAGGAAGTGCTCCGGCGCTCGCATGCCGGAGCGACTTCCGGGGCATCGACGGCTGGGCGCCGCCGATGACCGAGGCGGCTGCCGCCCCGGCCGATGCGGGCTCTGTGATCCGGAGCAAGAGCTACCGGGTCCTGCTCGTCGTCGCCGCGCTCATCGGCGTGCTCGTCTCGTTCGCCTCCTGGTGCTTCCTGGAACTGGTCCACTGGATTCAGCAAGAGGTGTACAAGAGTCTGCCCAGCGGTCTGGGATTCCATCCCGTTCCCTGGTGGTGGCCCCTGCCCGTGCTGGCAGTAGCCGGCGTGCTAGTCGCCGCGATCGTGCGCCTGCCCGGCCACGGAGGCCACATCCCCTATGAAGGGCTCAAGGCCGGCGCCGCGCAGCCCATCGACCTGCAGGGCATCCTGCTCGCCGCGCTGGCCACCCTGGGCCTGGTCCTGGGACCGGAGGCCCCGCTGATCGCCTCGGCACCGGCCTGGCGATCCTGGCCGTCAAGCTGGTGAAGAAAGACACCCCCAGCCAGGTGCTGTCCGTGCTCACCGCCGCGGCGGCTTTCGCCGCAGTCGCCACGATCTTCGGCTCGCCCGTCATCGGAGCGGTCATCCTGATCGAGGCCGCCGGGCTCGGCGGGAATATGCTGCCACTGATCTTGCTGCCAGGACTGATGGCCGCCGGGATCGGCTCGGTCATCTTCATCGGCATGGGCCACTGGACCGGGCTCAGCTCCAGCGCCTACGCGCTGAGCCCATTCTCGCTGCCCGCATTCTCCACCCTCACCGCCGCCGAATTCGGCTGGGCGATCGTGCTCGCCCTCGCCGCGGCCCTGGTCACTTTCACGATCATTGATGTGGCACGGATATCGGCACGCGTTGTCGCCAGGCAGCCATGGCTGCTGCTACCGGTGGGAGCCCTGGCCGTCGGCGGCCTCGCGATCGGGTTCGCGCAGATCACGGGCCAGCCAGCGGACGTCGTGCTGTTCTCCGGCCAGGACGCGTTCAGCTCACTGATCAAGCAAGCTTCCACCCTGTCCTTGTCAACCCTGGCGTTCCTGCTCCTGTTCAAGGGTCTGGCCTGGAGCATCTCGCTGGGTAACTTCCGCGGCGGCCCGACGTTCCCGGCCCTGTTCATCGGCGCGGCCGGAGGACTGCTCGCCGCGCACCTGCCCGGGTTCTCCGAGACGCCCGCGGTGGCCGTGCTGATGGCCGCCGTGGCGGTGTCGATCCTCAAGCTCCCGCTATCAGCCACCGTGATCGCCATCCTGCTGACATCCCAGGCCGGCATCGCCACCGCCCCGCTCATCATCGTCTCCGTCACAGTCGCCTACCTCACCATCCAGGCCCTGACCACGGCGCGTAGCGCCGCCACGCGTACCGCGGCGGATGCTGGCCCGCAACCCGCGCCGCGCCAGCACACCACTGCAGCCGCCAAACCAGGCGACAGCCAGGCATGAGCACGAGCATTCGAATAGCGCCGGCGCCGGGGCCGGACGCCGCCGAGGTGTTCTACCGGGTCACCGACAGCCTGCGAGCGCCGCAGCCTGGCTGTGACCAGCAACATTCACGCCTTCCGGGCTCGGCAGATCGTGCCCACGACCCTGGCCGCCGCCACCCTCGACCGGCTGCTTCACCATGCCCGCCTCCAGGCCGAGGGCACGACGGGTGATCGCTGGCGGCCGATATGCCCCGCCCGCCGATCGCTATGCCAGAGCCACCCGGTGCCAGCCGCGGATCTGGCGGGCTCGGTCCGGGCAGTCCTTACCGGAGTCCTCACCTAGATCGCCGTCCGGCTCTGCCCGACGACGGCTACGGGATCGGCTAGGGGTGATCGCCGTTCGCTCGCTTCTACCCCAGCCGCAAGTGGCGGCCGGCTGTCGCGGCGGGACTTGAGCGCGGAGCCTCTGGCGGCCGCCACCGGCTATGCCCAGGTCATGCGTATTCCGGGCGCCCGGACATGTGAAGCTCGTGATGTAGCGGCTACGAGGGCGGAGCGGCCCGTCGCGCTGGCCGCCCGCCGGATCGCCGAACGCGGCCCGCACGTGATCCTGCTGCTGGACCGACAGATCGGAGCGGGTCAGTTCCATGCCTAGTCCCTGGAGGGTCTCGGCGACGGTGTCGATGGCGGCGTCGGAGCTCAGCAGTACGAGGACCGAGGTCCCGGGTGCCATGTCGCCTTTGGCTGACTCGATCATCGAACCTGGCTGTGCCGAAGGCGATCGGGCTCGATATGCCGGTCAGGTGTAGGAGGGTCAGAGCAGGCGGACCAGGCCGCTGCCGCCCAGCAGAGCACGCGTACATCCGGCGCGGTGCCATCGGATCTGAGCCATCGGGTGGGGGTAGTTGCGGCGTTACCGCAATTCGTATGTCCTCAGTGGAGACCGGTCGCCGACCAGCCATAGGTGGCCGAACGGGTCGATGAAGCCGCCCTGCCGGTGCACGCCCCAAGGTGCCTGGTGATCACGGATCTGATCGACGCTGCCGTCGGCCCCAGCCGTCACCGCGCGCTCGATGAAGCTGTCCGGGTCATCGACGAACACCTCGACGCGGACCGTGCGCGAGCACAGGGCAGCCGGGGTGTCCCAGCCATTGTTCTCGGGTTCGCCGAGAAAGAACGGGGCACCGGCGACGGTCAGCCCGACCACGCCGCCAAGGTTCCACAGTTCGGTCGCGCCGAGTGCCTGCGCGTACCATAGCGCGGCTGCCGCGGCATCGCGGACGGCGAGCATCACGGAGATCACCGGGCGATCAGCTTCGGCCGTCATCAGCCATCTCCTTCGTGAACCGAGCGGGGGCGTCACAGCTTGTCACGCACGAAGCCTGCCAGATGCGGTATTCCGTGTGCCGGTACGCCCAGGGGCGTGACGTCTTTCCGCGCTTAGGAGCTGGCTGGCAGCGGGAGATGCGTGATAGGGCTGATCAGCGAGCTGCCGAGCAGGAACTGCCGGGGCTGGCGGCCACGGCCAAGACGCACGGCTGTTGGATGGCGCGGCCCGGGGCCACCGGGACGACGACCTCAGTGGCTCAAGTTCGACGTCGGAGCCATGAAGATGGCTCAGATGCGCTCGCAATAGCTCGGATTCGCTGGCACCGGACAGCCGGACTGCACGGTGAGGCCAGGACGGCCAGGTCGTTATCAGCTGAGCTGTCACCCTCCTGGTCCGGAAAAGAACGGCGCCTGTCGTCACGCGAATCGACGAGCTGGTCGCCGAGTCGGCCGACTCGGGTCCCGATCGATGCCGATCACCGGGTGCCTCAACTCACTGGCAGCGCTCCGGCTGATGCCTCATCCGCGGTGACAGCGCCTCGACTTCCGTGGCAAAGGACACCCTTCTCACAACCGCCGACCAATGCTCTAAATGATCTTGCAGTCTGCACGCTTCCGCCACTTCTGTCATCATCGACTCCGCTTGGCGTTCGACTACACACCTAGCCATTAAGATGATCAAGGTCGCCGAGACTTGCGCGAGCACGCGCCCGGGTCGCATGCAATGGCGCTGGGTTCCTTGCAGAAATGAGCCGATGCCAAATACGTGCCTACGCGCCGCGCCTTCGGTTGGTCACCGCAGGTGAGAGGCGTCGCGGCGGCGATCTTGAGATCCGCTCCCGCCAGGCGTCATCATGGCGGGCGATGCCTCGGCGGCCATGCAGCTGCCGGTCTTGAGGTAGGGAAGCCCCGGGGCTAGCTCATCTGCTGGAACTGGCTCTGTCTTATGCCCACTGCCATCGGGGTCAGCCGGGCTGTCGCCAGGTGACTTACCGGTGGCCATTGGCTGGTGCCGACGGCTGGCCAGATCTGGACCCACTGCTTGGGCCGGGCCAGAGACTGCAGCGGCAGCAGCTCGGCATGCGCGACCCTGAGCAGGCCGATCACGCAGTGCCCGAACCGGATCGTCACGAGGTAGCCCTTGGATGCCAGCAGCGGATCAAGTCCCAGCGCGGTCAGCATCGGCGCGTCAACAAACATCTCGTCGTGCCGGTGATCATGCAGCGCCAGCACCGGGCCGCCGTGCTTGCCGGGCGGTTCCATGTACCCGGCCCACAGCTTCATCAGCCTGCTCGGCCGCCGATCAGTGTGGAACTGCGCGTAGTCGGCGTCGGGTATCACGAACCGGCTGTCCTTGGGGTAGACCAGATGGAGCATCAGGGCGAACTTCACCGACCATGCCGCCAGCACGGTCTCTTGGCCTTGGTCAGCTTGGCCGGCTTCCACTGACGAACTGCGGCCCGAGCACTGACAGCGCGCCGTCCATATCGTTCATCCAGGTGTTGTTGCACCGGGTGCAGGGCGCCTTCGCCTGGAGATCCCGCGGCTTGGCCGGGCGGGAATCGCTCCAAGGCTCGTAGTTCGGGCCGCCCCTCTCCCGGATGACCAGGGCACGGCCGGAGTCCTCGCCTGACTCAAGCCACCAGGGAATGACATGCTCGTCGGTGAGCTTGCCCGCACGGCGGCAGAAGACGCAGCGCCCCGCCTCCGTTACACAGCCGGCTGGGGACACTCCTCGCTCGTCATGTGGCCTCCCAACGCCGCTGATGAACGCTACCTGGCGTGCAGCGAAAGCAACGACTCGATTACTGTCCGAGCCGAGCAGACCACCGCTGACCCAGCAGGCAGCCCGCAGTCACTCGCCCGCGGTCCGGCCCTGGACCCGCAGCGCCGGACAGGGCACGAGCAGCCCATGCCGACCGCCTCCCATCGCAGCGGGATCACGATCAGTGATCGGCAGCAGCGCAGGCCCAGACGCCGTATGGCTCGATCTGTATTCCGGCGGGTCCCGGTTCTTGGCGTGTGGCTGCGCGCGGATCTGGTTTTCTGGTGAGCGGCGAGCTGCTGCCGCCGAACTCGAGTCGACCGCTCATGGCTCCCCTCTATGTCAAGAGGGTGGTTGTTCCCGCCCCGCCAGTGTGCGCCGGTCCTCGCCGTCGTCAAGCAGACGGCGCTTGACGTCGGCTGCGGTCCGGCGTGAAACGGAGGCGCCAGGAGCAACCTGAGGAACGGATCGCCGTGCTGGCGTAGGGTCGCAGATGGCGGGTCCGGGAAGTGACTTCTCTGAAGTGCCGGCGCAGGGGTTGAAGCCGGCCACGCTAGAGCCAGTAGCCGTCCCCGTATGTCCTCCCGGGCCCGTCGCTGATGCCCGTGCATCGTTGATCATCTGCCGGTAGACCTGGTCGGACAGCCGTCGTTTGAGGCACCGGATGGCTTCCATGCTGGTCTTGCCGGCGGCGAGCTGGTTCCGCAGCTAGAGGTGTCAGGCGTGATCTGGGATTGAGGGCGGCGGAGTTTCATCTCCCCGGCTACGAGGCGGCCGACTGAGCGTCAGCCCTGGCTCGCTCGAACGCGTCCAGGTAGGCGGAGACCATGTCGCCGTCGGCGTGGCGGAGCCAAAGCACGGGTGAGCGCGCTGCCGGGATGCCGTGTGCGTGCTGGCAGATGAGCAGTTCGCCGTCGGCTCGATAAATTGAGCTAGGCAGCTCCGCGCGATGCAACCGCACCAGGACCTGGCCAGCTTCCTGCAGTCGGCAGAAGCCCTCCAAGGACATCTGATCACTGTCGGCGGGCGCGAGGTCCACCGCGCCATCAGTGCCCGCAACCAGGCGGTCGGCCAGGCCAGCGAGGCAGATACGAACCTTCACCCCAGCCACAGCCCGTTCGGCGACTGCGGCCATGACACCCTTCAGTCCGGCCAGGAACTGCGCATCACTGTCGAGGACGTCGATCTCGCGCTGCGCCGAGCTGAAGAACTGAAGCCAGATGTCCAGTGGAACTGCGTCGCGGCGCGGGTAGATGGCGGCCACCTCGGGCGGCCGCAAATGTGGCGCCCGGAATTGCGGCCAGAGATCACTTTCATCGAGTCCGACCAGGTTCGCGAGAGCCCAGCGATACCGCAGATAGGGCACCCGGCCGTCGAGCCAGCGGCGCACCGTCTTCGGGTCCACGCCAAGCTGGGCGGCCACGTCCTCTTCGCTCAGCCGCGCTTGCGCGAGGGCACGGTACAAGGTCTCGTTCACGCGGCGAGCCTCCAGGATGCGCGGTGGCAATCCGACTCTAACCCAAGACGTCCCTAGTCGTCCCTAACCGACGTGAGGTAGCTGATGCCAGGTCGCGCACCAGCATGCGCGGGCAAGCCGGGAGGCGGGCGGCTCTGGGGCCGAGACGTCCGGGAAGTCTCCGTCCTGTCCAGCCGCGCCCGTGAACGTCCGTAGCACCGCGCTTAACGTGAGCTAATGAGGATGACCGAATGGGCCGAGAACATTTCACGCGCGATCTTGCAGACCGCGCTGCCGCGCCGTTGGGCGCATACCCGCCAGGTCGCCGCCGTGGCCGAACGACTCCGTCCGGTCCTGCGCGAGGATACGGACCTGCTGACCGCCGCAGCTTGGCTGCATGACATTGGCTATGGACCGGCGCTGGCGAGCGTGGGCTATCATCCGCTGGATGGCGCGCGGTACCTTCGCGACGTCGAGCGCGCCGATGGCATGCTGTGCCGCCTGGTCGCGCATCACTCGTGCGCAGTGATCGAGGCGGAGGAACGCGGCGTCGCGGCCGAGCTGATCGCCGAGTTCGAGCCTGCTCCCCCGTATCTTGCCGATGCGCTGATCTACTGCGACATGGCGAGCGGGCCGGATGGCCAGCCCATGACTGTGGCCGAGCGGCTGGCCGAGATCACGAACCGGTACGGCCCGGCAGACGTCGTGAGCCGCGCGATCGCCAGGTCGGCGCCTCTGCTCACTGCGGCTGCCGGCCGAGTGCGGCAGCGGATCGCGGAACATGATGCCGGGCACGAGCCCGGGTGCCCGGGCAAGGTCTTAGCCGCCGCTGTCTGCTAGCCGAGATACGGGCGGTCGTGGCCCTCAAGGTAGCGACTGATCCGCTGGCGCATCGACTGGTCCATCTGCCGATCGCCGACCTCGTGGACCGGCACCCAGACGACCTGGGACGTCTCGGAACTGGGGGCCGGCTCGCCGCCTACGGCGCGCGCGGTCAGCACGACCGAGAACTCCTGGCGCACTTCCCCGTTGCTCGTGTACAAGATCACGTGACCGGGGTCGGTATAGATCCCGGATAGGCCGGTGATCTCGCATTCGATCCCGGTCTCTTCCCTGGTCTCGCGGATCGCGGCGTCGGTCAGGGATTCGCCGAGGTCGATCGCGCCGCCGGGTACCGCCCAGTTGTCATTGTCGGTACGGCGGATCAGCAGCAGCTCGCCGGCATCGTTGGTGACGATTATGTTGACGGAGGGAACGATGCTGGTCGCCCGCGGGGCATTGGGATCGTGGTGGAAGTCGATGCGGCGTGCCACCGGTCTACTTCCGTTCGAGCGGGACCGCGCCGTCCCAGACTCGCTCGAAGCTTTCCAGATAAGTGGCGGCGATCTCGCCGCCCGCGACCTTGCGCAGGTGCCATACCGGGGAGCGGGCAGCGGTCGCGCCGTAGATGTGCGTGTTGACCAGGAGCTGGTCATCGCCGCGGTAGATCGAGTTGTACAGGATCGTCTCGTGGAAGCGGAACTCCGCGTTCTCCTCGGACAGGAGTTCCTTGTAGAGGACGAGCGCGTTACGGATCTTCGCTGCCATCGCGTCGCCGACGCCCTCGTCCGCGCCGCGGTCGGCCACCTCCTGGCTCCGAGGGTCACCGAGCAGGAATCGGACCCGCACTCCTGCGCGGGCCTTCGCGACGAGCAGCCGCTGCAGGTCGGCGTCCTCGGCGAGGAACAATCCCGCGTAGACCAGCACGCCTATATCAGCCTGGGCCTCGCGGAACAACCGTTCCCAGACGTCCTTAGGCACCCCCGACCGCCGTGGGTAGATCGTAACGAGTTCGCTGTTGGAGGCTTCGTGGACTTGCTCGCGTGACAACGCGTCCGGCCACAGATAGGCCTCGTCCATTTTCAGGCGTGATGCGACCGCGTACCGGTGCCGACGGTAGGGAATGCGGCCCGTTATCCATCGCTCGACGGTTTTCTGGTCGACGCCAAGCTCATCGCCAAGCGCCGCCGGGGTGAGGCCACGCTCTAGCAGCGCGGCGCGCAACCGTTCGTTAGGCATGCATCCGACCGGGTCGCAGGACGTCTAGGACGGCATCACCCTAGCTGGGACGTCTCCCAGCCGTCCAGCAGCGCGTTGACCGCGTCCTGGCCTTCCGGCGGAACCTTCCGGCATGGAAACCACACTCCTTCTCTTAGCGGCGAGCACCGTCATTGTGATCGCCGCCATCACGATTCCGCTCGCCATCTTCGCGACCGGGATCCGCCGGCAGCAGCGCTGCGGCTCACTGGCCGTACGGCCCCGCGGGCTCAGCGCCTCCTTAACGAGCTGGGTCGTGAACCTGCATGGCCAGCCAACCAGGCCTGTCCGCCCAGCATGAAGGGCGGCGGGCTTGAACGCCTCGGCCACATCCAGCCCGCGCCGCAACGAGACCAGGCTGACAAGCGGCAGCTACTCAGGTGGCACGCGGAGGCATGGCCTCTACATAGCCGGCTCAGCGTCGCCGGCGAGCTTCGCCGATCGGGCCGTTCCAAGGACGGTCAGAGGAAAGGCAAGTGCCGCGGACGCACCGACTGGCGTGATCGGCGCAGCGGTCCTCCGCGCGGCGCGCCGATCGACCGGCCTCGGCCAGCGGGCATTTGCAAGACGAATTGGCACCAGTCGCTTGAACCTTTGGTCCTGGGAAGCCGGCACATGCCCGCTCTATGCCGTCAGCTACGACCAGCTCCGCGAGATCGCGAACGCACTGCGCGAGGCCGGGGCGGCGGTCGGCCGTGATGCGTGCGAGCTCATCATCGGGGCCCAGTGCGATCTGCTCATCGCCGGGATAAAGCCCGCGCTCCCATGCTCCTGGGGCGCAGCCAGATCCCTGCCGAGTATGTGCGGGTAGCTTCCCGGATACCGGGATGGCCGACGGCGCCGAGGGCGGCCCGGGAATCCGTCGCTCCGATAGATCGCTTGACTACGTGTCGGTGAACTACTTATAATTGCGACATGAGTATTCACGCCACCCCGATGCGGGAGCCGACGTACTTCGTCCTGGCTTCCCTGCTCACCGGGCCGCTGCACGGCTACGCCATCATCAAGCGGTCCGAGGAACTCTCCGGCGGCCGGGTTCGGCTGGCCACCGGCACGCTGTACACGGCGCTGGACCGGCTGTCTGCCGAGGGATATGTGCAGCTGGTCAGCGAGGAGATCGTCAATGGCCGGCTTCGCCGTTCTTACGGCATGACCGATTCCGGGGCGACGGCCCTGCGCGCTGAGGCGGTCCGGATGGCCGAGGCGGCCCGGATCGTCACCGACGGCAGGACGCCGGCCGAGGCATCCCGCCACCTCCGGCCCGGCCGCACGACCGACTCGAGCGGCAGTGTCGACCAGGCCCGCCGTGCACCGCTCGGCCGGAAGGAGAGGACGGCATGAGCCGCCTGGAAGCCCGCGCCCGCCAGCTGCTGCGCGCATACCCGCCGGACTATCGCGGCGACCGGGGCGAGGAAATCCTCGGCACGCTGCTCGACGCCAGCCCGCCCGGCCGGAGCTGGCCCGCGCCGCGCGACGCCTGGTCGATGGTCACCGGCGGCCTGCGGGTCCGCGCCGCCCGCAACCTGGAGTACCCGCTCGCCACGAACTTGCGTATTGCCCTGCTGCTAGCTGCTGCCCTCGGGCTTGCCGCCAACCCCTGGTACCGGTGGCTCTGGTGGGTCAATGGCGTGACGCCGCCGCGAGCCGCCTACCCTGCCTACGCCGTTTGCGCTCTGCTCGTCGGCGCCACGGTCGTCGCACCCTGGTTCGCCCGGCGCAGCGTCACCATCCCGCTCGCGCTCCTGGCCGCACTCGCGCTCGGCCTGATAGCACTCTTCGACGGGCACTACCGCTTCTGGGTGGCGTGGTACGTGGTTCCGGCGCTCGTGCTGGCGGCGGTCGTCGCGAAGGAACCGGCCCGCCCGCCCCGGCGCTGGCTATGGATCCCGGCGTCGGCATTCCTCGCCACTATCCTGTTGTTCTTCGTCCAGCTCCTGGTGGATTCCAGCGCGCGGCTCAGTTCGATCGTCGGCATCGCGGGCACGGTCCTCGTGGACGGCGTTGGCATCGCCGTCCTGCTCTGGCTCGCCGTCGACGTGCGGCCGGCCATTGCCGTCGCGATCTTCCTCGAAGGGTTCTACGGCCTGCCGGGCTTTTACTGGGCTCTGCGATACCACTGGAGCACCCCAGGGCTGACCAGCCGCGAGCTTCTCCTTCCGTTGGCCGTTGGTGGCCTGGCCGTAGCCCTGCTGCGCAGCAAGCGGCCGCAGAATCAGGCAGCGGGCCCAGCCAGTGACCGGGTGATTCCAGGCGGGTGACGTCGTCGCGCACCGTCCCGTGTCCGGGGTTGCGCAAAACCTCCCGGCCGCCTGCCCGTCCGGGGGCAGGCCGGAAAGACGCCGATGATCGCCTCCGGCGGGACGTACCCACCGGGATCGGCGACCATCGAGCCATCGATCTCAGCGACCGAACCACCCCGGTCTCGCCGCTGCTCCGGCCCTCATCTGCCCAGGCAGGGAACGCCGCTCACCAACCCAGTCCGCCATCACGTCAGTCATACGAGCAAACGCTAGCCGAACTGGAGAACCCCGGACATCCGCGCCTGCGCGGCCTGCGCGATCCGAGTCCAGCCGGCCCGCGTGCAGAACCACGAGCTATTGCGCACGCAACTGCTGTTCCAGCCTGATCTGCCCCACGCCTACCAGACCAATCCGGGCTGCATGATTATTCATGATCGCGCGGTCACGGCATGCACGCTTCTGCTGCCGTTCGGTCATACGCCCCGTCACCGCGGCTCAGCTGGCCGGGGCGGTAGGAGCCTGGCCATGTACAACTCGTCGACAAGGTGGCCGTCCACGAGGAGGCACTCTCGTCGTCGGCCTTCCACGGCGAAGCCCATGGGCTGGTATAGCTGGCTGGCCCGTTGGTTGTGGGCCATGACGGTGAGTTCCAGACGGTGTATTCCGTGCGCCGGCGCCCAGAGCTCCAGTTCCCTGAGCAACCCGGAGCCGACCCCTCGCCCGCTTGCGGCGGCGAGCACACCGATCACGACGCGGGCGGTGATCTGGTTGCGGCGGAACCGGCCGCCTCGTGCTTCGGCATAGCCGACCATCCGGCCTGCTGCCTCGGCGACGATCACGACCGAGTTGATCGTGCCAGCCACGCTGCCGAGGTCGGCAGCGACATCCTCGTCATCTTCGGAACGCTCTCCCGGCTCCAGCAGCATGAAGCTCGTCTGGCGATCCAGGTCCTGCTTGAGCGCCAGCAGCTCAGCGGCGTCGCCGGGTCCCGCCGGACGGAATCCCAGGCCTTCCATAGCCGCGGGTGGCGTGTCAGGCCACGGCACGGAGGCGTCAGTGCTCATGCCCAGATGATGCCCAGCGGATGTTCGGGATCGCCCGCTGCCCTGCGCTTTGCAGCGCCGGCACCCGGACATTCGCCTCAGTGCGCCCGCCGGGCGAATGCCGGCCTGTGCCTGCTCGCCAGAGGGGACTTAAGTCTTCGGGGCCGACGATCGCGCCGTGGCTGTAATCCACAGTCATCCGAATCATCACTGCCCATTTGCAGCTGGGGCACGAGCGTCCTAGCGAGGCATGGACCTCGACTTCACCGGCGTCACTCTTGACGGCGGCGACCGCAGGACCGAGCCCGGTGCGGACACGGTGTGCCCGCACCGGCCCGAACAGTCACAGGGCCAGGTCAGCTGCTCGGGGTCATCATCTGCAACCAGGTAGCTCGGCGGGGAAGGCCGAGCCCGCAGTGTTGTGTTGCCAGCAGTTCCCTGAGCCCGTGCCGTCCCACAGCAGATCGGCGCCGGGCAGCGGGGCGATGCCGGGGTCGGGCGACGCGCCGTTGCCGGTGACCTTGTTGAACACGATGTGGTTCCCGTCCGGGTTGGGGTCGATACCGAGGGCGGCGCACTGGGCCGGGGTCAGGTGGAAGGCGTTGCACAAGTTGGCCACGATGATGCCGAACGAGTTGTTGCCGTGGACCCGGTTGTGGTCGACCCGGTTCCGGTCGGCGGCGACTATGGCGATCCCACTCCCGGGCGGGACGTTGCACACATCACCACCGGGGGTGCACGTGTTGGCCTTGTTGTTGCCTGCCACGAGATTGTGGTCGACCCGGTTGCCGGAGTTCGATGTGACCGCCAGGAACGGGAGCGTGAACGACAAGATCCCGGCGGTGTTACCGGTCGCCTTGTTGTGGTCCAGCCGGACCGCGGAGCTGTTCTCGATCTCGAACCCGCTCACATCGCCGACCGCCAGGTTGTGGTCGACCCGAACGTTGTGGGACTGGCCGACGTAGATTCCGGTGTCATTCGCCCCGGAGGCGAATGAATGGTCGACCCTGCCGGGCCCGGACAGCGACGGGAAGATGCCGTACTCCGCGTCGCCGACGGCCCGCACCCGGGTCATCCGCCAGCCATCCGCGCACACCACGTCAAGGCCGTCCAGGCCGAAGCCGGACACGGTGACGCCGCGGACCAGGGAGCCGCTGATTCTCCTGGCGGGATCGCTGAGGCAGGCCGGATCGCCGGTCCTGGCGACCTGGATGCCGACGTCCTGCCCGCCCGGATTCACCAGGACAACCTGGCGCCGTCCGCGTGTCAGGCCGATCAGGCTGATGCCGTCCTTGGTGATCGCCACCGCGCACGTCTGCGCCGGATTGGCCGGGCACGCAACTCCCGGCTCGGAGTAACTGCCCGGCTCGACCAAAATGGTGTCCCCCGGTGACGCCGCATCGACCGCCGCCTGGATCGACTGGCCCGGCCGCACGATAATCGTCGTGGCCGCGCCCGACACAGCCGGGAAGCCCAGCACTGCGGCCGTCGCCGCGACAGCGATCACGCCAACTCGCGCGCCGACTCTTTCAGCCATTGCCGCCTCCCATCACTGGCGGTCATCCCAGCCTGGCGCAGGGTCCAAGACCGCCAAGAACCAAGGCGAACTCTAGGCCACCATCCGCCCCATTTGCTCGCCGTTCGCCCGACCACCCTAAAGGTCCGAACCTGGGATACGCTCACCAAGCGGTCAACGCTGGCGCTTCATCCTGCTCGCAGACCGCTGCCACAGCTGGCACTGCCGAACCGTGGCCATGGACGTGCGCAGCGGCCCGATTCGCCGTCAGCAAGCTTGGTGCACCCCCGGCGGGGACGACGCACGCAGCGCCGCGGCACCGCCGATGCCACAGAACATCCAACTGGCCGCAGTCCGCGAGGTCAGCCGCTCGGCCCCGCGCAGGATGCAAATCGGCGGCTCAGTGCGTGCCCAGCTAGTGGTCCAGAGCGATGTACTGCCCCGGCAACCCTCGGTATTGATATGATGATTACCGGCTCAGCATGTATAACTATGCACGATCGCCTGGAGCCGGGAGCTTCCTCATCTGCCGCATACAGCGCGCGCCTGCTCAAGTACCTCGGCACCTGTCAGCTGCGGAGCCAGAGTAGTACGCCCGCGGACGACCGTCGCCTCCACTGGGTCGATCGCACTGGCGGGCCGAGGCTGGACTCGACCTACGTCGGTAGCCAGCGTCACATTCAGTGACGGATAGAGGCCTGGGAGAACGATCACCGAGCCGCCGCTCTGGCGCGACAGCTAGGCCCTCGGGAGAGTGAGCGGTCTCGTTCCATATCGGACGATCGGTAACGCTTACTGCAGTCGGCAGGTTGGCTGCCTGGCTGGGCTGAGAACGGTCACCTAGCCCGCGATCGGGGTCACCCAGGACCAGCGGGAGACCACGTCGTTCTGGGGCACTTCAGGCGGACACGGGACAAGGCTGGCGACTAGCTCCTGGGCGCGCCGGCAGGGCTCGAACGCCGGCGCACGGTCCACGAGACGTTCCTTCGCCTGTCTGCCCGATCCGTAGTGGATCTCCGGGCCCGTGAAGCGCGGCAACGGGCAGCCGGTGGTTCCGGCCATCTCACGGCTTGACACATGCCGAGATCGGAATATGATCGACCAGTGGCCCGCGCTTCCACGACGTCGGATGTCTTCAACGCCATTGCCGATATGCATCGGCGCGAGATCCTGGACGCGCTAATCGAAGGCGAGAAGGCAGTCGGGGCGATCGTGAGCGATCTGTCGATGTCCCAGCCTCAGGTGTCAAAGCACCTCCGGGTGCTGAGTGAGGTGGGACTCGTCAGGTGCCGGCCAGAGGGACGCCGCCGGCTGTACCGGCTGGAGCCGGCGCACCTGCAGCCGTTTCGCGACTGGCTGGCCAAGTACGAGGCGCTGAACGAGCGGCTGGATCGGATGGATGCCTACCTCAAAGAGCTTCAACGGCAAGGAGACCTTCAGTGACACCTAACCGGCATGGGTCCGCAGTCGTCGAATACCCGGGCGAGCTCGTGATCGTCACCACTCGCGAGTTCGACGCGCCGATCGGGCTCGTCTTCGACGTGCTGACGAAGCCCGAGCATGTGCGCCACTGGTTCGCTCCCTTCGAAGACAAGATGACGGTCTGCTCGATCGACCTGCGCGTCGGGGGGGACTACCACATGGTCTTCGTCACGCCGGACGGGGAAGAGTGCTCGTTCCGCGGGACCTACCTGGAGGTCGAGCCGCCGACACGGATCGTCCAGACGTGGCTGTTCGAAGGCTGGCCCGACGCGTGGGCCGACGAGACCGATGAGCTGAGGGAGGCTGACGGAGTAACCACGCTGACGGTGACGATGGCGTTCCGTGACAAGGCCGGCCGTGACCACATGACCAAGCACGACGGCCAGGAATCCAGCTTCGACAAGCTGGAGGATTACCTGATGTCACTTCTCGGCAAGGAGGAGACGGCGTGAAAATTCTCCTTACTTCGTCTGGCATCGCGAACACGACCATCCACGAAGCGCTCGTCGGCCTGCTCGGTAAGCCGGTCGAGGAGTCCAGCGCCCTCGTCATCCCGACGGCGATATACCCCTTCCCCGGCGGTGCTGGCCACGCATGGGAGGCGATCTGCGGAAGGAGCAAGAGTCCCTTCGCCGGATTGGGCTGGAAGTCTCTGGGCGTGCTGGAGCTCTCCGTGCTGCCAAGCATCGACGAAGAATGCTGGATCCCTGCGGTCCGGGAGACCGACGCGCTGCTGGTCTGGGGCGGCGATCCGGTGTTCTTGTCGTACTGGATGCGGCGGTCCGGGCTTGCGGACGTCTTGCCGTCGCTGCCTGGCGAGACGGTCTACCTGGGGGTGAGCGCCGGGAGCATCGCAGCAACCTCCACCTTTGCCGAGACTTACCGGGAACCGCGTCGCGGCAGCGGTGAAGCGCTCTCGACGGAAGACATCGTGTTCGATACACCCGATGGCGAACTCCGCATGATCCTGGTCAAGGCTCAGGGAGTCGGACTGGTTGATTTTGCGATTATCCCGCACGTGGACAACGCCGATCACCAGGACATGGCCATCGCAGAACAATGGGCCGCGAGGATACCAGCGCCGACGTACGCGATCGACGACCAGACCGCCATCAAGGTGACCGACGGCAACGTCGAAGTCGTCTCCGAGGGGCACTGGAAGCTGTTTACCCCCTAGTACCGAGAGGCTCAGGAGATTCGTCCGATCTCCGGCCTTCCTGGCTGAAACGGGAATGGGTCATGGGTCCGAAGAGTTAATCGCGCATTACGCCTGACGGCGCCGCCTGCCGTTCACCCGGGCAGGCCGATCCTGCGGTCGCCGCATGCCACGCGTCCTTGGTCTCTCACTATCGTCCGGACCCTGCCCGCGAAGTGCCGTCAGATGGCACCCAGCAATCGCGAGCACCACCCTGACGAAGCGCAACGGTGCCGCACAGAACGGCGCCCCAGCATCGTGACGGTCGAATGTGAGGACCGCGACAGAGTCGGCGTTCGGCGCGGTGACAGTAGTGACCGGCCCGTTCGGTCCGTCACCAGCTGTGCCGTTGCCTGGTGTGTGCCGTCCTATCTTGGGCGTCCTGCTGACACGCCAGCAACGATGGCGGTCATGGCGATCCGCTGGTGCGGCGCTGCATCGTGGTACCAGGCGAGGGCGCGACGGGGCCTGCGGGGCTGGGAACGGATTGGGAACGGGAGCAGCCTCAGACCGGGTACGCCGGCCGCCTGCCGGCCGCTGACCTGCCCGAATCTAACCTCGAGCCGTGTGGGGAGCGGTCTGCGCGACCGCTACCCGAAACAAGCGCCGGCTTGGTGCTCACACCGGGGCTGACCTGGCCTTTTTGCGTGTGGCAGGTGTTGGGTTCGAACCAACGTAGGCTGAGCCGACGGTTTTACAGACCCGGCACGGATGGGCCCTGACCTCGGCGTTCTCGCCACTACCCGGCCCGCCGGGAACGCACTGGGAACAACGGGGCGGCCCGCAGGCCGGCCAGCGCGAGCCCGATGGCCAGTACCGGCCTGCTGGCGACGATATTCCTGGCCCTGACGGTGGCCGGTAGGCTGGGGGTGTGAGCCAGCCAGTGGCCGAGCCAGAGCACCTGCAGCCCGCGACCGAGCACCAGGTCCGCGCGCATGCGGCCGAGCTGGCCGAGCTGGCCGCCCGGCACGGCATCACCCGCCTGGCCTTCGCCTCCCCGGGCAGGCTCCGCGGCCACATCGGCGACGGGCGGGACCTGTTCGACATGTTCGAGTTCCAGCGCGACGCCACGCAGCTGCTCGGCGCCGAGGTCGCGCTGTACTCCGACGGGGCGCTGGCCAACGAGCACGTCAGCCCCGACCTGGTCACCGCCACGCCGCTGTGAGCGGCGACATCCGCCCCGACCGGCACGCGCTGCCGGAACTCGACGCCCTTCTCGATCAGATCGCCCTTCTCCGTGACGAGGGCAACGCCGCCCGGTTCGGCACAGACGCCCGGTACCGGTGGGTGCTCCACCGCCTGTGGATAGCCGCCGGCAACGAGGCCCTTGCCTACACCGCGGCGGCCGGACAGGCCGTCCGCGCCGGCCGGACCTGGGCCAACCTCTACGACCTGCGCAACCACCTCGCGCACTCCCGGCTCCCCGACATCGACGAAGCACTAGTCCGCCGCTTCACCTGGTCGCGCGCCGGCCCGCTCCGGAACACCGTTCAGGATCTTCTCCGCCGCGGCTAACCCGGCACGGCCGCCTGCCCAGTGGGTGGCCGCAACGCAACGTCTGGCGCTGGCGGTCATCAGGAGTCACCGCCGGCCGCCAGTCTCATGACGGAATGTGACTGCCGATGGCGTTACGGCCACCCGAGCCGACAATATAAGGCTCGATATGGCGTTGCGCAGGCGACCCGCACTGATTAGGACGAGGTGAGCAGAACTTGCCGTTATGTACCGACTGGCCGCAGCGCATTCCGATGAGCGGACGCTCATGTTCTAGCCTGTGCGCGGGCCGGGATGCCGGTCGGCCGGAAAGCCTGCATCTGGCTGGTGCGCCGGCTCGCGCGCGGTGCGGTAATTGGCGGGTCATGTTCGGTGTAGTTTGGAGCCGTCCCGGGATGGGCGAGTCCTGGGCGCGCGCGGATCTGGCGGGCCGGGCCGGGCCGTGGCGGGACAAGATGGCCGGGCAGCGGGTGCTGCTGGTCCTGGACAACGCCGCCGGCAGCGCCCAGGTCACCCCGCTGCTGCCCGGCAGTGAGGGCTGCCTGGTGCTGGTCACCAGCCGCCGGCACCTGGGCGACCTGCCCGGGGCAGTAGTCTCGGTCCCGGTCGATGCCCTGCCACCGGACCAGGCGCAAGAGATGTTCCTGCGGCTGGCCCCCCGCGCCGCCACCGAGCCGGTCGCGGCGGTACAAGAGCTGGTCCGGCTCGCCGGGTGCCTGCCACTGGCGATCTCGCTGCTGGCCCGGGTGTACGCCCGGCACCCGTCCTGGACCCTGGCCGACCTGACCGGTGAGACCAGGGCGAGCCTGCTCACCCTGGCGGCGGAGAACCACAGCGTCGCCGCCGCGTTCGAGGTCTCCTACCGGCACCTGGACCCCGATCGGCAGCGGTTCTTCCGCCGCCTCTGCTCGCACCCGGGGACCACGACCGACGCCTACGCCGCCGCCGCCCTGGCCGGAATCCCGCTGCCGGACGCGGCCGGGCTGCTGGATGCCCTGCACGGCGAGGGCCTGCTGACCGAGACCGGCCACCGCCGCTACGGCATGCACGACCTGATCCGCCGCTACGCCCAGGACCTCGCCGCCGCCGACCCGGCCCAGGACCAGGGCTTGGCGCTGGAACATCTGCTGGACTACTACCAGCACACCGCCGCCATCGCCGAGGCCCGCCTGGCCCGCCAGTCCCGGACCACGCCAGCCGCGGCCGCCCTGACTGCATCGCCGGCCACGGTCCCCGACCTGCCGGACCGCATCCGGGCGCTGGATTGGGCACGGACCGAGCGCGCGAACCTGCTGGCCTGCCTGGACCACGTCACCCGCGCCGGCCAGCACGCCCGGGTCGTCGCCCTCACCGCCGGCATCGCAACTTTGCTGCACCAGGACGGCCCCTGGCCCGCCGCCATCACCCGCCATGGCACCGCCGTGCAAGCCGCACGCCACCTCGGGGACCGGCTGGGCCACGCCGGCGCCCTGAGCAACCTGGGATACGTGCGGATGCTGACCGGGGACTACCCCGGCCGCGGCCGAGGCGCTGGAGGCGGCGCTGGGCATCTACCGCGACCTCGGCGACCGGCTGGGTCAGGCCAATGCCCTGAGCACCCTGGGGTTCGTGGGCCTGCCGGCCGGGGACTTCCGGGCCGAGGCGCTGGAGGCGGCGCTGGGAATCTACCGTGACCTCGGCGACCGGGCTGGGCGAGGGCAACGCCCTCCGCGAGCTGGGGGCTGTGCGGTTTCAGACCGGGGACACCGGAACGGGCCGGCGCCCGGTTCTTCAAGCCCCTCCGCCAGATCATCGAGTCGATCAACGACACTTTCAAAGGACAGCTCGACCTCGAAGCCCACGGCGGCGACACCCCCAGCGGAGTCACAGTCCGAATCCTGCAGCGAATCCTCGCCCTCACCGCCGCCATCTGGCACAACGATCGAAGGCCGGCGCAGTCGCACTAACCTTTCCCGCCACCGGTGACTCCTCACGCGGCGCTTCGCTGTCCGGGCCGAGCGCCGGCACATTAGAGATGAGCCCTCGCTGGTACGCCTCGGCCTGGATGTCCATCGGAGCATGCCGGGCGTCCATGGCAACGCCATACCGCAATGATCCAGGCCAGCGGGCTCTGCTCGGCCACATCGGCGCGCTGGAACTCCGGTGAGAAAGGACTTATCCGCAGCAGGTCGCGGACCTGCCTGGCCTTGCTGCCCATCGTGCTCTTGACCACGCCAAACGCCTCGCTGAGCTGGTCGGCCGTCATATAGGGCTCGCTGGCGGGATCGAACAGGAAGTTGGCCTGGCCAGGGCATACACGATCCCGGCCGCCCACGTGACCCGGCGCCCGCCCACTAGCCGGAGTTTCCGACGATCTTGATGCTGGCTGACTGTTGTTGCTGGTCAGGTGTGCTGCGGGTGCTGGTTACGGTGTATGACCTAACTGCGGGGCGCCCAGGTGCCCAGCCCGAAGAGCTCGTAGAGTTTTTGCTGGTCGCTGGTGAGCTCGGTGGTCATGCGGCGGGCTTTGGGCCGGCCGCCGGTGGAGGGGTAGATCAGCACGGTCTCGCCGATGGCGGCGAGCTGGCTGAGCAGTTCGCGCACGGACAGACGCAGTCCGGCGCGGTCGGCCTGGCGGCGCATGAGGTGTGCGATCTGCAGAGCGAGCACGCAGGTGAAG
>Ga0137365_10000729_pt1 | contig 23467 bp, 22 predicted proteins | sample SagtaG_9_FD_104799 | JGI IMG/M metagenome (GOLD analysis project Ga0137365, IMG submission 104799) | Vadose zone soil microbial communities from Sagehorn Ranch, Mendocino, California, USA - Sage1_L_40_16 metaG | ecosystem: Environmental > Terrestrial > Soil > Vadose zone | place: USA...
CGGCTGCTGCCCCGACTCATCCGCGGCCGTACCCGCGGGCCGGTGTTCATCAGTGAGCGCCGGCCCGGCCCCGGCCGCCGCCCCGCCGCCCGCGACCTCTGCCCCACCACCGGCCGGGCCCGTCTCGGCTACGACCGCGCCCGCATCCTCGCCAACTCCTACACCGGCTGGGGACCTGCACTAACTACGCCACAGCGCCGCCACCCACCTCGGCGACCAAGGCGTACCACTGCAACTGATCATGGCCAAGACGCGGCACCGCAACCCACGTACCGCGATGTGCTACGTCAAACCCGGCGGCGAGGCCGTCGCCGAGGTCACCGAACTGCTCGACACCGCCCCAGCCCGGCGCGGCTGGACAGCCACCGAGGCGAAAGCCGGCGCCCGCAGCGCGGCGCAGCCGTCCCTAACGCTGCTGATGGTCCTCAATCTGCTGCTGCAGCTCATCCAAGCGCCGATACAGGGCGGCCAGCTCCTCGCAGATACGGCCGGCCTTGTCCCGCAACGCTTTCAGCTCCCCATCCAGCCCGCCGGCAACCGGCGTCGTGGAGCCCGGGACGAGGGTCGCGTCGGCGGCCAAGGCGTTCCTCCTGAACGGAAGCGCGACCCGAAGACCCGGGGCCGCGCCGGTGCTCTACCCGAGCACCCGCATCGGCAAACACTACTCGCCGCCGGCAGACGGCTAAAGATCAACTATTTGGCGGCTGGTGACGCGGTTCTTGCCAACGCCCCAGCGAGGCGTACATCTCCTCCAGCTGCCGATCACCCGCGGCACGGAGGGCGAGTGCGTCGCCGCGTTCGGGCAGATCGACGTGAGCCATCTGCGCTGCCACTTTCGTGAGCACAGATGCGATTTGTGGGTCAAGGGGTTGCCACGTGCGCACTACTCCTCTCGCCTTCCGGCGGCTGCTAGTCCGTTGAACGGAAGAATGGATGGGCTGATCGACCTGGATTGATGGCATCGAACCAGCAGCTGATGTTTGTCCTGCGGCAGCTGATTGTCAGCTGCGTTCCCGGTCTCGAGCGGCGGTGTGCACACCGGGCCGGATGCGGACCGCTCCGAGTCGGGCGTGTGCCCCGGCGCCATGCCGGGAGCCTGTGGCGAGATCGGTTGGCGTGGGCGGGAGGTCAGTCGACAAGGTCGAGGCTGGCAGCGACGATGCTGTCGGTGTCCAGGCCGTGGTAGCGGTAGACGTCGTGGAGGTCTCCGGATTGTCCGAAGCGGGTAACGCCGAGGTGGGTGGCGGGCACGCCGTTGACTGTGGCGAGGAACGCCAGGGTGTGCGGATGGCCGTCGAGGACGGTGACCATCGGCGCGGCGCGGTCGGCGGGCAGCAGCGAGTCCAGGATCCGGGTGGGTGCCTGGCCGTGGCCGCGGCGCGCCTGGACCGCTTGGAAAAGCAGACCAGGGCTGGTCAGGCAGACGACGTCGGCGGGGAAGCCCATCGCGTCCATCCGGTCGCCGGCGCTGAGCGCTTCAGGTGCCACCGCGCCCATGGCGCAGATGGTGATGGCTGGTTGTGGGTGTCGGCGCAGGGCGTAGCCGCCGGCGACGACGTTGCGCCGCCGGCGTTCGCGGCCTGCTGGGTCGCTTGGGATCGCGGCGAGGGTTTGGTCGATCGGCCGGGTGGACAGCCGCAGGTAGGCGGAGTGGCCGCCGGGTTTGCCGAGTTGAGCCAGGCACGCGAGCAGCGCCCATTCGGCGTCCAGGGCGAACGCGGGTTCGTAGGTGACGCATCCTGGTTGTTCGAGGCCGATCGATGGTGTCTTGATCGATTGGTGGGCGCCGCCTTCGGGGGCGAGTGTCACCCCGGATGGGGTGCCTATGAGGATGGATTGGCCGCCGGCGTAGATGCCGAACGACCATGGTTCCAGGGCGCGTTCGACGAACGGGTCGTACATGACGCCGATCGGCAGCAGCGGCTGACCCCAGCGGCTCCAGGTCGCGCCCAGTTCACCCAGGACGCCGACCAGGTTGGTCTCGGCGATGCCGAGTTCGATGTGCTGCCCGGTTGGTTTCTCCCGCCAGTGCAGAATGGTTTCGGTGTCGTCGGCGAACCAGTCCGAGCGTTCGTTCTGGGACCAGACACCGACTTTGTTCACCCAGCCGCCGAGGTTGGTGCTGGAGCTGACGTCCGGGCTGACGGTGACGATGCGCCGACCGACTTCGGGCGCGGCACGGTTGAGGTCGAGCAATGTGCGACCGAGAGCGGCCTGGGTGGTGGCCACGCCGGTCGGGGTCCGACCCAGATCTGCGGGCAGATCCAGGTTCGGGGCCGCCACCAGTTGTTCCCGGTGCAGACGCTCTGCGGTCTCGGCGCACAGTTTCTGCGCGGCGGAGCCGCGCGGGAACGTCTGCCATGGGTGGTGGGGGTCGACGCCGACCCGGTGGGCGAGTTCGGTGAGTTGTTCGGCGTTGAGCAGCGCGGAGTGGTTCTGCGGGTGGCCCTCGCTGGGCAGGCCGTACCCCTTGATCGTGTAGGCGAAGATGGCCGTCGGTCGGGTGTCGTCGATGGCCGCGAACGCGACCCGGAGCGCGGCGAGGTCGTGGCCTCCCAGGTTGCGGATGGCCGCGTGCAGTCGCTGGTCGGTGACGTCGGCGAGCAGGTGTTCGATGATCTCGGCGTCCGGCCCGTCGCCGGGCAGCCGGTCTCGGAGCTGGTCGGCCGAGCAGCGCAGCAACCGCTGGTACTCGGGGTTGGCCATCGCGTCGATCCTGGAACGCAGGACCGCTCCGCCCGGCTGGGCGAAGAGATCTTCCAGCAGGTGTCCGTATTTCACGGTCAGCACCTGCCAGCCGGCGGCGGCGAACATGCCCTGCAACCGTGGCGCGCCGATGTTGGGCACGACCCGGTCCAGGGATTGCCGGTTCAGGTCGACGATCCAGACCACCTCACCGAGTTCGGTGACCATCGGATCCAGCACCGCTTCCCATACCGCCCCCTCGTCCAGTTCGGCATCGCCGACGAGGGAGTACTGCCGGCCGGTTCCGGCGGCGCCGAACCGGGTGTTGACGTACCGGCGGGCCAGCGCGCCCCAGATCGGCGCGGTCGCGCCGATCCCAACCGAGCCGGTCGAGTAGTCCGCCGGATCGGGGTCCTTGCACCGGCTCGGGTAGCTCTGCAGCCCGCCGAAGGCCCGCAGTGTCGTGAGGTAGGACTCGTCCAGCTCGCCGAGCAGGTAGTTGATCGCGTGCAGCGCCGGCGAGGCGTGCGGCTTGACCGACACCCGGTCCCCGGGTTGCAGCTGGTCGAACCACAGCGAGGTCATGATCGTCACCATCGAGGCGGTGGAGGCTTGATGGCCACCCACCTTGAGCCCGGACGGGTTGGGCCGCACCCGGTTGGCATGATCGACGATCGCGGTCGACAGCCACAGCAGCCGCTGCTCGACGGCGCGTAGCACGTCCAGACGATCGACCCCGCCGTCGGTCGTCGGCCGCGCTTGGGGGTTCACCGTGCTCGTCACGTCTTACCTACCTCCCGCCGAAACACCTCGGCCTGCTTTCCGGAATAGGGGATTGGCTGTTCGGGCCCGGCGTCAGGCGTAGACGGGGGCCAGGTCGACGTAGATCCGGTAGTCGGCAACCGTGTCGTTGTCGATACGGAGGAGGTTGACCGCGGGAAGGGTGACCTGCGTGTCGTCCAGCCGGGTGTAGGTCACGTCGAGTTGCTGGATGATCGTGTCGCCGTCGTGCCATTCCCGCACGATGGTGTGCCGCAGGCCCTTGATGGTAGTGAAGAAGTGGCCGACCGCGTCGCGGACGGCGTCGCGCCCGGTGATCGGCTCGGCGTTGCCGAACCGGAACTGGACGTCGGGCGCGAGGTAGGTGACGTAGTTGTCGACGTCGAGGGCGTCGGCGACGGCGAACATCTTGGCGCCGAATTCCTGCCGGCTGGTCGTTGGCATGGCGATCTCCTGGTGCTGGTTGACGGGCCGGCTGGCGGCCGCCGCGCCGGAAAAGGCTCGCGGGTGGCCCGCCAATGTGTGGGCGGTTGGCCGCCGGCGCCGCGGTTTGTGGTTAGCGGCCGAGGACGGAGCAGAGGGCGTCGGTCAGGACGCCGGCCGGGTCGGGTGCCGTTGCGGGGCTGCGCCACGCGACGTGACTGTCGGGGCGGACGAGGATCGCTCCGCCCTCGCCGATCTGACGCACTCGCGCCCAGGTGCCGTCGGCGTCGCGGTAGGCGCCGCCGATGGGGACGACCTTGATCGTGACACCGGTCTTCTCCGCGGCCGCCGCGGCGGCCTCGGCCCACGGGTGAGCTTGGGTGCCGGTGATCAGGACGAATCCGCCGTGCTGCCCGGCGAGGTCGTGGGTGGACAGACGGTGGCCGTCGCGGTCGAGCCAGGCGTGTGGGAGCCGGTGTCCGGGTTTGGTGGACGCGGTGTAGATGCGGCCCATGTCATCGCGTGCCACCGGCGCGGAACCGTCATCCACGACGGCGCCGCCTTCGTAGGTGAAGCCGATTTCGACGTCGTGGGCCTGAAATTCCCAGCTCTGGGTGCCGATCGTGACCTCGGCGCGGGCGCGTAACGCCCGGCCCAGGCGGGTGTCGGAGAACAGCGCGTGGAAGGCGCCGGTGTTCACCTCAACCGGGGGCCCCCGGGACCAGTCCGATCCCGGCGTCGACGACGCCGTGGTTCATGAAGGTGAGCAGCGCCCAGTCCGCGCCGTCCGTGCTGACCGGTTTGCGCTCGGTCTCATACGACTCGAGCAGCGCGTCGCCGGCCCGTCCGGCCAGTACCTCGGCGAGCTTCCAGGTGAGGTTGTAGGCGTCCTGGATTCCGGTGTTGAGGCCGAGGCCGCTGGTCGGCGGCTGGCGGTGGGCGGCGTCGCCGGCGAGGAAGATGTCGCCGTAGCGCCACTGCTGGGCCACGATGCGTTCCAGGATCCAGTGGCTGACCTTGTGCACCTTCGGCTCGATGTCGGGCAGCTTGAGCAACTCCTTCATCCGGGGGATGATCGCTTCTTCGTTGAAGCGCTCGTCGTCGTCGGTGCGGAACGCGAAGTGCAGCACGAACTCTTCGGAGTGTCTGCCCCAGGTGGGTCCCATCTGCACCACGACACCGGACCCCCAGGAGTCGGCGCCCTCGGGGTTGAGGAACCAGTTGATCAGCGTGCCGTCGTCCCAGTGCTCGGACAGGTCGCAGCTGAAGTGGGTGCTGACCATGTCGACCATGTTCCGGGGGCCGGCCATCTGGACGCCCAGCTTCGGGCCCACGGTGCGCCCGCCGTCAGCGGCGATCACGTAGCGAGCCTTGATGGTCAGATCCTCACCCGCGTCGCGGTTGCGCACCGCCACCGTGACCCCGTCATCCCCCTGTTCCCATCCGGTGACCTCGTGGTGGTACCGGATCCGGCCGGGGGCACGCCGTTCGGCCTGCTCACGCAGCAGCGGTTCCAGGCGCAGTTGCGGGTAGTTGCTGGACAGGCAGGCGCTGTCGGCTTCGTATCTCGGCCGTAGCGCGCCGCCGCCGAAGGCGTCCATCTCGTGGATGACGCGCCGGTCCAGCGGTCCGTCGCCGCCCAGGGAGGTTGTCCAGCGGACCTTGCCGAACTTTTCGATCGGGGCGGCGACGGCCAGGATCGCGTCGGCGACCCCGTGCTGGCGGAACGCTTCCATGGTGCGCTGGTTGAGGTAGTGGGCCTTGGGCAGCAGCGAGGTGCTGGCGTGCCGTTCGACGAGCAGGTGCTCGACGCCCAGGTTGGATAGGAAGATCGACGCGGACAGGCCGCAGCCGCCGCCTCCGATGATGAGGACCGGAACCTCGTGTTCAGACATTGCCGGGGCCTTTCTGTGGGTGGGTGGATGCTGCGGGGATGAATCGGTGGCGCATCTGTCCGATGCCTTCGATGACAGTGGTGAGTTCGTCGTCCGGGCCGATCAGGCGTTTCGGGTTGCGGGTCCAGCCGATCCCGCCCGGGGTGCCGGTGAAGATGACGTCGCCGGGAAACAGCGCCACGACGTGCGACAGCGAGGAGACGAGCTGGCCGATGGTGAAGACGAACTCGCTGGTGCGGGCCTTCTGCATCTGTTCGCCGTTGAGGCTGCAGCCGATCGCCAGGTCATCGGGGTCGGCGAATTCGTCCGGGGTGACCAGGCACGGCCCGAGCGGAGCGAAGCCGGGGTAGGACTTGCCGAGGTTGTACTGCTGCGGAGCGGGCGGGCGCAGCTGGGTTTCCCGTTCGGACAGGTCCTGTCCGATGGTCAGCCCGGCGACGTGGGACCAGGCAGCCGATTCGGGAACCTGGTAGGCGGCGCGGCCGATGACGGCGACCAGTTCGGCTTCGAAGTCGACCGAGCCGTGGGGCAGCGGGATCGTCGCGTAGGGCCCGGTGATCGCGCTGGGGAACTTGGTGAACACCATCGGTTCCGCCGGCGGGTCGATGCCGGCCTCCGCGGCGTGGTCGCGGTAGTTGACCCCGATCGCGAACACCTGCCGGGGCCGCGGGACCGGCGCGTGCAGCCGCTCGTTGATGACCGGGCGGATCTCGTCGAGCCGGGCGGTGGCGACGATGTCGCGGGCCCACTCCTGCGCGGCGGCGTGAACACGGGAGCAGTGGTCGAGAAGTTGGAGCCGATGCGGTTCGGTCAGCTCCGCGAATTGCAGCTCTCCGGTTTCGGGGGGAGCGCTCAGACCACCGGCGACGTTGGCTGTACTTCGCGCGGCGACGTGGCTGAGCAAGATGTCGTGGGCGGTCGGCTCTGCGAGCCGGAGGTTCAGGAAGGCGTCTCGTACGGCGGGCCATATCTGCGCGAGCGCCGCGACGACGTACAGCGCGCTGGTTTCGACGCTGATCGTGGCGCCGAGCGCGGCCTGGGCGGCGCGGACTTCGACTTCGTGTACCTCAGGCGCAGGGTCGACGGAGGGGATCATCCCGGCGGCTAAGCGACCGCGGACCCGAACGGCCAAACCGGCGTGTCCTACCGACTTGACCAGCACTTCTCGCACCACCTCAGCCCATCCGAGGAAGAGATCTTCGTCCAAGGCTTGACAGAGAGGGGAGCCAGATGAGCGAGTTGCCGGGATCACCGGGGCCGTCGACCAGCAGGGCCAGCGGACCCGCCGGAGCCGGGTCGACCGGGCACTGCTGGGGGCGGTTGGCCGCCCTCCATTCGCTGTGGCGGAACGCTTTGCCAAGCCAGGCGAGGATCTCCGGTAGAGCGGCCTGCCAGACGTGGAAGTTGTGGCCGCCGGCTCGGTCGATGGACACGGTGACGCTGTGAGGCGGCCGGATTCGTGGCACGAACCTCTCGATAGCGTCCACGGCTCCCCGGTCGCCGTGGCCGGCGAACAGGTAGAACTGTATTGGCGGCCCGGTCTGTGTAGCGGCGGTACGCATCGGGTCGTTAGCCCGTCGCATGTGTTCATCGCCCCCGGTACAGGTCGCCGGTGCTGCGGTCGCTGACTGGCGTGAACTGGCCGGAGAGGCTGATGGCCACGGCGTATCGGTGCGGGTTGCGAAGTGCGAGGTTGACCGCACAGTAGCCGCCGGTGGAGTAGCCCATCAGCGCCCAGTCCGCCCGGTCGGCGGCGACCGGCAGGTGCTTGAGGAGGATCTCCGGAACGTCGCGGGCCAGGAAGGTCTCCGCCCGGGAGCCGTCCGCGCCGTCGACGCATTCGCTGTCTCGGCCGCGTAGCGGGTTCTGCTCGGCTGCGACCGCGATCAGCGCCGGCAGCCGACCCGCGGCGATCTGCACGTCGAGGGCGTCGGCAAGACCGATGCTACGGGTCCAGCTCTCCACCGTGCCCGGGTAGCCGGCCAGTAGTTGCAGCACCGGGAACCGTTGACCGGCCGGCGGGCTGGTGAAGTAGGCGTCGGGAAGGTACAGCAGGGCGGGCAGCCGGTGACCGGTGCGGCCGCCGGCGAACACCAGTGGCGCGACCACCCCCCGGCCTGGCCCGCTGCGGCGCCTTGCGGCGGCGACCCAGGCGGCGAGCCGCTCGCGTTGGGCTGGCGAAGCCACCGGCGCTAGGGTCGGTGTACCCGCCGGCACCCACGCCCCGTGACCGTCGGTAGCGCCCATACCGAACAGGTCGCCGAGGGTCGAGAAGAAACGGGCCCGGCTGTTGATCAACGCACCGCAGGTCACCAGCACCATCAGTTGGGTCAGCAGCAACGTAACCGCCCGTCGCACCAGCCGCCAGCGTGGCCAGTCCCACATCGCCGCCGTGGCGAACGCGAGACCCACCGTGAATGTCGCCAGGGCCGCCACGAACCATCCGCTCGTGATATTCAGCGCCGACAGTCCGCCGGCGCCGGACGGCGCGTGCGCCATGGGGATCACGACATCCCAGCCAACGAACGCCGCCACGTACTTGCGCCCGAACATCGCGGCCCCTCCCGTTGACACGGCGCCGCTGCACGGTGAGGGCCCACGGGCGAACGTGCCCTTCCGGCCCGCCCCCGGGCCGTGCAAGGCCGGCCGCGGTCCGGTGCACCGTAAAGTACCGCGCCGACGCCGCGCGTCACCACCGTCGGTACGCGTTCGTGTGATCAGGCCGCGGGAGAACGGCAAGTAGCGGTTAGGAGCGGTGCCATTGCGGGTACTCGGCGTGCGCAGTTAGGGTCGCTGACGCCGGCCACACCAAGGCCCACATCGGGTGCGGACCCCGGCCGCGTGGTTGGACCAGGTCGGCGAACCCGCGGGGCCACCAGCGGGTCTGCCGCATCGGTGTCGTGAGCCAGCAGGATCGGTCCGCACTCGGTCTGTTCGACGATGTAGCGGGCGAGCCCGACGCGATCGTCCCGGAACCGCGACTCGACTACGTGCATCGACCGCAACACCACCTGATAGCCCAGCCCGGCGGCGTCGCACCCGTCGAGGGTGCCGAGCACGACCTCCGTCCACTGCGGACGCGGCTCACTGGCGCACGTCAGCCCGACGAGGCGGAGGTCAGTCTCGGCCGCCCAGTTGACCATGCGCGGCGTAGCGCGAGGAGGTCGGATGTGAGTTCGGGTTGAGCGTTACGGAGCGGCGGGTCGTCCGAACCGGATCTCGGATGTGTTCTCACTGGCGACAGTCGCCCTCGGACTGGGGGCTAACTGCTCGACCTTGACCCGCTCGATTCGAGCGCCCGGTCCCTTGATGTGCACTGCGAGGACGAATCCGACTCCGCGGGCGTAGTACTTCTGCTCGACAACGTCGGGTCCCAGGGGTGTGTAATCCTTGGTCACCAGGACGTCCTTGTACGATCCGACTGGCGTCGATCTTCGGATGGGCGTCCATGACTATGCCCGATTGGCGCCTCGGGAACGACCCGGGAGCACCCCTCCCCGGATCTTGGAGCGGGTTCCCGAACGGGCCAGACGTTGTGGAGCGGCCCTGGCGTTTCGGGTGGTCACCGCATCCGCAACTGCGGACCACGCCACTCTCGCCAGATTTGTGCGCGGCGCGAAAGCGTCCTGCAGGGGGTTGTTCGGGGTACAGGCTGCGACCGTGCTCAGCTGACCGGCAAAGCGATCAGGGTGAAGTGGCTGGTGAGGGTGGGCAGGATCGTGCGCAGCGCGGTTACGGTCTGGGACCGGTCACCCCCACCGTCGTGCATGAGCACGATCGAGCCTGGGCGGGTGCGCCCCACCACAATACTGATGATCGCTTCGGTGCCGGGGCGGCTCCAGTCTTGCGGGTCCACGCTCCAGTAGATCGAGGCAATGCCCAGGCTCCGGGCGATCGCGATGGTGGTGGGGGTGAAGTTGCCGCCCGGATTGCGAAAGTAGCCGCTCCCGGCCTTGGGCACGACCGCGTGGATCGCGTCGCTGGTCCTTCGCAGCTCGGACCAAATGACCTCGGGTGAACGGGTACCCAGCCACAGGTCGTGGGTGAAGGTGTGGTTGCACAGCGTGTCACCATCGGCGACGATGCGTCGGACGAGGGCGGCATAGGCGGCCACCTGTCGGCCGATCAGACAGAAGGTGGCGCGAACGTGGTAGCGCTCCAGTAGGTCGAGCACTTGCGCGGTGTAGGCGCCGGGCCCGTCGTCGAAGGTCAATGCCACCGCGGCGGAGCCGGTGGTGGTGATCGTGCCGGACGGACCGGGGCCGGTACGCGAGTCGCCGGGAATGCTGGGCACCGCTGACGGCGATGCGGTGACGGCGGGCGTGGGGCCGCCCAGCCGACTGCCGGCATCGGGCCCGGAGCGCCGGATGCCGTGCGAGCCGCTCGAGGTGGCCGCGCAGCCCCCGACAGCAACGGCCAGGACCAGGGCCGACCACGAGTGGATAACGCCGTGCCACAGGAAACCCCGGGGGTGTCCGAACGCTGGAGCTAATCCACGCTACCCCCACGCGGCGAGGCTGGTGACGACCGCGGCCCACTACACCTTGTGGGGCTCACAAACCGGGTCGTGCCCTGTGAATAGGCATTTCGTCGTCAATCTCGGTCGACACACGTGATCAACTCGAACGCGCGCTTGTAATGTCGACCGGCGGGACGGGCACGTCGAGGTTGATGCCGCGGTGGGGCGGGCCGTGTTGTAATGCCTGACGTAGTCGGTCCAGGACGCGCCAGCAGTTGGTGGCGCAGCACCGCGATCTCCACGTCTTTGGCCTCCGGCGACGGGCCCAGGCCGATCAGACCGAGAACCTGCCGGACCACCAAGAAAGTCAAGGTGCGCACCACCATGGGTCCATCCTCCCGGGCCGACATCGTGCCTGGTCACAGCCGGGACGCTGAAGTTGCACCCTTACGCAACCCGGGGGGCCCCGGCGAAGACCCGTACCTCGACATCACCCGGATCCAGCAGGCTACCGGGTACCAGCCCGCGCACGAGGTCGAGTGCGGCATCGCCGACTACATCGACTGGCTGCGCTCGGGGCATCCGCGATAGCGGGTGGGTCGCGGCGCGGACCGTGACGCTGCGCCCGGTACGCTACCGCTGAGGCCGGCCGCCGTCCCCGGGTGGACCGGCCGGCGCCGGCGCTGCCTTGCGCACCGGCTGGTCGCTGCGGCGATGCCGGCGGGCATGCAGTTGCGTGCCGCTCACGATGACCGGGAAGTGGCTGAACGCCTGCGGGGTGTTGCCCAGTTGGCGTCCGGCCTTCGGATCCCACTCCTCGCTGAGCAGGCCGACGTCGTTGCGCAGGCCGAGCAGGCGCTCGTACAGTGCGATCGCCTCGTCCTCGCGCCCGGTCGCGTGCAGCGCGTCGACCAGCCAGAACGAGCAGGCCAGGAAGACGCCCTCACCGCCGGGCAGGCCGTCGTCGGCCGGGCCGGTGCGGTAGCGCAGCACGAAGCCGTCGTCGGTGAGCTCGCGGCTGATCGCCTCGACCGTGCCGGCCACCCGCGGGTCGCTGCCGGGCAGGAACCCCAGGCGGGGAATCAGCAGCAGGCTCGCGTCGAGTTCCTTGCTGCCGTACGCCTGCACGAAGGTATTGCGGTCGGCGTCGAATCCCTCGGCGCACACCTCGGCGTGGATCGCGTCCCGGCGGGCCTCCCACAGATCCACGTCGCCGGCCAGCCGGAACTCCCGGTGGCTGCGCACCATCCGGTCGAACGCCACCCAGGCCATCACCTTCGAGTGCACGAAGTGCCGGCGTGGCCCACGCATCTCCCACAGGCCGTTGTCCGGCTGCTGCCAGGCACCCTCCAGGTAGTCGAGCAGGGCGACCTGCAGATCCCACGCGTCATCGTTGCTGGACAGACCGCCCTGCCGGGCGAGGTACAACCCGTCGAGCACCTCACCCCAGACGTCGAGTTGCAACTGTTCGGCCGCGGCGTTGCCGACCCGTACCGGCGCCGACCCCTCGTACCCGGACAGCCACGGCAGCTCGAACTCGGTCAGCCGGCGAGTGCCGTCCAGGCCGTACATGATCTGCAACTGGCTCGGATCACCGGCGACCGCGCGCAGCAGCCAGTTGCGCCAGGCCTTGGCCTCCCCACTGCTGCTGCAGATGGCGGGCCTCATCGGCGCTGGTGGCCACCGTGAGGGCGGTGAGCGTGTCGGGGCGGGTGGCCCGCGCGAAGGCCAGTGCCCGCAGGGTGGGTTTGTGCAGCCGGGAGACCAGGACCAGGGCGTCGATGCGGGCGGGCAGGATCATGCCGGCGGGTTCGGGTTCCAGCTCGATGGCGATGTGATCGTAGTGCCGCGAGATGGCTTTCATCATGACAAAGACGGCGGGCATGGCGATGACCACGATCCAGGCGCCGTGGCTGAACTTGGTGACCAGGACGACGACGAGGACGAGGGCGGTCAGCGCGGCGCCGCCGCCGTTGATGGCCCGGGAGCGGTGGACGCGGCGGCGTACGGCCAGGTCGCGTTCGTGGGCGACGACGTCGTTCCAGTGTTTGACCATGCCGGCCTGCGACAGGGTGAAGGACACGAACACGCCGATGATGTACAGCTGGATGAGCCGGTCGGTGGAGGCGTTGAAGGCCCAGATCAGCGCGATGGTCAGCACCGACAGGATGATGATGCCGTTGCTGTAGACGAGGCGGTCGCCGCGGCGGGAGAACTGGCGGGGCAGGAAGCCGTCGTGGCCGAGGATGGAGGCCAGGATCGGGAAGCCGTTGAAGGCGGTGTTGGCGGCCAGCACAAGGATCGCGGCGGTGAACGCCTGCACGAGATAGAAGAACACCGAGTGGCCGCCGAAGGTGGCCGCGGCGATCTGGGCGATGACGGTGCGCTGCTGGTAGCCGGCGGGCGCGCCGACGAGGGTGCCGGGTAGGTCGGTGACGTGGACGTGGGCGGCGAGGGCCAGGACGGTGATACCGGCGAACATGGCGACGGTGATGGCGCCCATGATGCTCAACGTGTCGGCGGCGTTGCGGCTCTTGGGGGGTTTGAAGTTGGGGACCCCGTTGGAGACCGCCTCCACCCCGGTCAGGGCGGTGCAGCCCTGGGAGAACGCGCGCAGCACGATCGCGACCAGCAGCAGCCCGGCGGCCTTGTGTTGCGCGGTGATGTGGTAAGAGGCCGACTCGGCCACCGGGGCATGCCCGGCCACCGCCCGCAGCAGGGCCCAGCCCAGCATGGCGAAGACCATGGTGATGAACCCGTAGGTGGGGATGGCGAACACGGTGCCGGATTCCTTGACCCCGCGCAGGTTCACGATGCCCAACACGGCGACCATGCCGATGCATGTCGGTACCGCGTAGGGGGCCAGGGCGGGGAAGGCGGAGACGATGTTGGCCACCCCGGCGGCCACCGAGACCGCGACGGTCAGCACGTAGTCGACCAGTAGGGCGCTGGCCGCCACCAGGGCGGCGTTGGTGCCCAGGTTGGCGCGGGACACGGCGTAGGCGCCGCCGCCGTTGGGGTAGGCGTAGCAGGTCTGCCGGTACGAGACGACGACAACGACCAGCAGCACGATGACGGCCAGGGCCACCCAGCTGGTCAGGTGCAGCAGTGCCATGCCGCCCAGGGACAGGCCGAGCAGGATCTCCTCGGTCGCGTACGCGTTGGACGACAGCGGGTCGGAGCAGAACACCGGCAGCGCGAGCTTCTTGGGCAGCAGTGTCTCACCCAGCCGGTCGCTGCGCATCGGGCGCCCCACCAGCAGCCGCTTCGTTGACTTCAGCACACCGCGCAAGCGACCACGACGACCGCCGCGGCACGCGAATCTTGACGCGGTCTTAACGGCGGCGGCCCGGATTTCTACACAATCTTAACGCAGCATCTGTCCGTTACTGGCCACTCACGGCTACCCCTCGCTCCTCCCGCCGGGACCAATATCGATATCCGTTCGGGCCTGAACGTAGCGCCGCAAGGCCCGGTGTGCATCAGCCGATCTACCGACCCGGGTGACGACCAAACCGACCCATAAGCCACCACTGGAGGTAACCGTCGGGCTACCACGCCGCCGTTGGTTCGCGCCAGGCCTTCAGCAGCCGGTGGTGTATCGGACGGTGACCGCGGTGCCGTCATCGGTCGGCGCGACCACCACGCTCGCCGAGCCGGATCCGGTCGGGTTGCATGCACACTTCGGCGGGCGCGAGCGGTCAGCCGGCCGTCCGGTCGTGGTGGGCGCGGGCCCCGGGCAACATAGTTGACTCTTACTAGTTGGTAGTGGATGGTTAGTTCTGACCAAGTGAGGTCGTTGCCCGATCCCGAGAGGAACACTGCGATGAACGGCATGCAAACCATCCCCAACGCTCCGGTCCGGATCGCCGCGAACTATGCGGTGACCAAACGGCTGGGCAACTGGACCACCGCACGCCAGTTCCAGGTGCGGGCCCACCGCGGGCACGCCGTACTGGACCTGCGCTCCCCGCACATCCCGGCCGGCGACATCCAGGTCGAGGTCGACCTCGACCACGCCATGCTCAAGCTGCTGGTCGCCGACGACGCGGTCGTCGACGACTGGGACCTGCAGCGCATCGGCCGCGGCCGGGTCAAGGACGCGGAGGCCCCGAAGGTGCCCGGCAGCCGGCGTGTCATCATCACCGGCCAGACGCGCCACGGCGAGATCCGCCTCCACCGAGGCGGCATCGCCGTCCTGTCCGCCATCTGCTCCCGCGAGTTCCTGGCCGACCTGCGCCGGGCGCGCAAGGAGGGCAGAACCCCCACCGTGGCCGACCCGGCCCACACCGCCTGACACCTACTACATCGAAGGCGCAGGCCGCCGTGTGCGGCACGCCGCGGAGGAACGATGGCGAACCCGCGTAAAGTCGGCAACCTGCTGGCGCTGGCCGTGCTGGCCTACCTGACCCAGCGGCCCATGCACCCCTACGAGCTCGGCCGCACCCTGCGCGACAACGGCGACGCGCGCAGCATCAAGTTCAACCACGGCTCGCTGTACATGGTGGTCGGACAGCTGGCCAAGGCCGGTTTCATCACCGAGCAGGAAACCAGCCGCGAGGGACAGCGCCCGGAACGCACCGTGTACGCGCTGACCGACGCCGGCCGGCACGAGCTGCGCGACTGGATGCGCGAACTGGTCGAGCAGCCACAGCACGAGTACCCCTCCTTCGTGGCCGCGCTGTCGCTGATCGCGGCGCTACCGCCCAGCGAGGTCCTCACGCTGCTGCACCGGCGGCTGGACCGGCTCGCCGAAGCGCGCGCCGAGATCCGCACCATGATTGACACCACGCTCGCCGCGGAGGTGCACCCGCTGTTCCTGGTCGAGGAGGAGTACCGGCTGGCGCTGCTGGAGGCCGAGTCGGCGTTCGTGCAGCGCTTCATCGAACAGATCACCCACCCACAGACCGGCTGGGGCCGCATGTGGGCACAGTTCCACGGCGAGCCCGCACCCACCGACGAAAGGCAGCGGTCGTGACCCTGCCACTGACCCGAAACCCAGTCCCACGCAGGAGCACCGACATGACCACCGAGACACACGCCAGCACGAGGAAGCCGCAGGCCCTGACCCAGCAGACCGAGCGCCGGATGGCGATCGGCGCCGTCGCCGGCCCGGTCCTGTTCACGCTCGCCTGGTTCGTCCTGGGCTTCCTGAGCCCAGGCTTCACCCTCTTCGGCACCCAGATCGCGCCCTACTCCCCAGTCAGCGCAGGCATCAGCGGCTTGGGCCTCGGCCCCACCGCTCCGTTCATGAACGCCGCTTTCGTGCTGAACGGACTCCTGCTGGCCGTCGGCGTGGTCGGCACCTTTCGCAGCATCCGGGAGATGAGCAGCGTTGCGCGGTGGACTTGCACGGTGCTGCTCGGGCTCGCGGCGCTGGGCTCGATCATGGACGGCATCTTCACCCTGGAGTCGTTCTTTCCCCATTTCATGGGCTTCGCACTGGCCATCGGGGCCCCGGTACTGAGCTTCCTGGTCACGGGACTGCTGCTTCGCCGGATCCCGCGCTGGCGACGGTTCGCCAACCGTCTCCTCCTTGGCAGCCCGCTGACGCTGGCCCTGCTGATCCTGTACTTTGCGACCTTCTCACCGACCGCAGCAGGCGCGAAAACCGGCGTAGCCGGCCTGACCGAGCGCATCCTGATCATCGAGGTCCTCGCCTGGTTCGTGGCCATGGGCTGGCTGGCATACCGGAGGCAGAAGCCATGACCCGCACCCGCACCGCCGTGGTCATCGGCGGCGGCATCGCCGGCCCGGTCGCCGCGATGGCGCTGCAGAAGGCCGGCATCGACGCCACCGTGTGCGAGGCGCAGCCCCGTAGCGCCGCGGGCATGGGCGTGTTCCTCACCGTGGCGTCCAACGGGATCGACGCGCTGCGGACGATCGGCGCGGCCGGGCCCGCCTTGGCGGCCGGGTTCCCGACACCGGGGATCACGCTGCGCAGCACGACCGGCAAGAACCTGGGCGCGGCCCGCACCGGCCTGTCGCTCCCGGACGGCACGACCAGCCACACGCTCAAACGCGCCGACTTCCACCAGGCGATCCACGACGAGGCAACCTCCCGCGGCATCGTGGTCGAGCACGGCAAACGGCTGGTCGACGTCGAACAGGCTGGCGATGGGGTGCGGGCGGTGTTCGCGGACGGCTCCGACGCCACCGGTGAGGTGCTGATCGGTGCCGACGGTGTCCACTCGGTGGTCCGCAGGCTCATCGACCCGAACGCGCCCGCACCTGCCTACGTTGGCCTGGTCAACCTCGGCGGGTACGCCCGCGGCGTTGCGGTGGATGCCGAGCCGGGCAGCTACACCATGATCTTCGGCAGACGAGCGTTCTTCGGCTACGCCCTCGCCCCTGGCGGCGAGGTGTGGTGGTTCGCCAACGTGCCCCGCCGCGACGAACCCGCCCGCGGCGAGGTCGAAGCGATCACCGCCGAAGCATGGCAACGCACGCTCGCCGAGCTCTACGCCGAGGACGCCGGGCCCGCGGTCCAGCTCGTGCAGGCCACCGACACCGCCGACATCATGAAGGCCAGCCCCACCCACTCCATCCCGCACCTGCCGGTCTGGCACACCGGCCGCATGATCGTCATCGGGGACGCGGCGCACGCGCCCACACCCTCGTCCGGTCAGGGCGCCTCGCTGTCCATCGAAGACGCCGTCGTACTCGCCAGATGCCTGCGCGACCTGCCGCACGAGGAGGCGTTCGCGGCGCACGAGAAGCTGCGCCGGGCCCGCGTCGAGCGGATCGCCAAGGTGGCCGCCCGGGTCAACAGCAGCAAGGCCGCCGGGCCCGTCGCCCGGGTGCTCCGGGACGCGATTCTCCCGGTCGTTCTGAAGATGGCCACCAACAGCAGGCAGGTCACCGAGCAGTACCGCTACCACATCGACTGGGACACCCCGGCGTAGGCAGCGAAACCGTCCGACGAGAAAGGGAGCCCGCCGAGAAGACAACCCGGCACACTCGCAGCCGGCGCCGCGGCGGCCATGGTGATGTTGGTCGGAGGCAGCACGGTGGCCGGAGCGGCGACCGCCCCGGTGAGTGGTCCGCGCATTGTCGCCCACTTCAGCCTCAGCGCGGGGCAATCTCCGGAAGACACGCGCTGGAGCCAGGTGGAGCGGTGGACATCTCGCTGGCCAGGGCAAGTACCGGGGTGCGCGTGACGCGGGGTGGACACGTCGAGCTGCTGGGACAGCTGCCCAGGAGCGGAAACTGTCCCGTTCTCGGTGCCCCGTTCAGCGCCGGAATCGCCCGCGCCCGTAACGGCGTCGTGTACCTGGTCAACTGCGTCGGCAACGCCGAGCACCGGAATCTGGCGGCTCCGCCGAGACAGCGCGCCGACACAGATCGCGCAGCTGCCGGCAAAGCTCATTTCCCAACGACATTACGTTGGACGAGCGGAGCGCGAACCTCTATCTGACCGACTCGGTGCTGGGCGTCGTGTGGAAGGTTCCCGCGGCGGTGGCACACCGACCATCTGGGCGACGGGCCCCGCACTGCAGAAGACCTCGTTCTTCGGAGCCAACGGTATCGATGTCCACCCACCACGCCGTCTGGGTCAGCAACACCGACCACGGCACGATCATGGAGGTCCCGATCCGCCGGGACGGAACCGGCGGGGGCATCCGCACGGCAGTGGCGGGACTGTCCGGCGGGGGGACAACTTCAGAGGACTCGGTAAGGGCAACACCATCGTCGCCACCCTGGTTCAGTCAAACCAGGTCGTTGTGACCCGCGCAGGCGCTCCACCACAGGTGGTACTTACCGCTGCCGATTGGCTGTCGAACTCCACCGACGTTGCGGTGCGGCATCACACCCTCTACGTCCGCGGCGGCGCGTATTTCACCCAAACCGATCCGAACCTACTCGTCGCGCACCTTGACCGCTAACCCCGGGAGCCCGATCCAGCCGGTCAACCCGGGCGACGAGCCGGCGCAGGCGAATCTCGCGACCGGCGTCGGGCTCACCGCAACGACGGCGGACGACACCACAGTCGGCACCCCGGGCCTGGGCGCGCTGACCGGGCGCGTAACGGCCGGCCGGTACCGGGACACTAGACGGTATGACGATGCCTGACGTGGCCCGCCCCCGCCTGGTCGGCACCCTCGCCACGGTGCGCCCCGGCCGGTCCGAGGAGGTCGAGGCGCTGCGCGCGATCCTCGCTGAGCCGTCCGTGGCGCACTGGTGGGGTGCGCTGGAGCCGTCCGCGGAGGTGGCCACCAAGCTGCTCGGCGACGCCGACACCGTGCTGCTGGTGATCGAGGTCGACGGTGCAGTGGCCGGCGGCATCGAGTACCACGAGGAGAACGAACCGATGTACCGGCACGCGGGCATCGACATCTACCTCAGCGACCGGCACCAGGGTCGCGGCGTCGGCACCGAGGCGGTCGGCATGCTGGCGCGGTTCCTGATCGAGGGCCGCGGCCACCACCGGCTGACCATCGACCCGGCCGCGGCCAACGCGGGCGCGATCCGCTGCTACGAGAAGGTCGGGTTTCGGCCGGTCGGGGTCATGCGCCGGTACGAGTGCGGGCCCGACGGGACCTTCCACGACGGCCTGCTGATGGACCTGCTCCCCGAGGACCTGCCGGCGGGCCGGTACCGGACAGCCGCAGGCTGAACGCCGCCCAGCCCTGGCCGAGAGCCCGCGAGAGTCGTCTCTCCAACTGCCATCCGGGCGGCGCGATGCTGGGAGGCTTGGAGCTCGGCGTGCAGCGACTCAGTGTGGGGCCGCTAGCGGATTGCCAGAAAGTCCTGCACGTAACCCGGTACCGGGCCGGGTCGCGGGGCGCAGACAAGACGGCCTTGCCGGTTGTTGATGATTGAGAACGAAGCACCACAACAAACCGGCAAGGTCATGTCCATTATGCGCCCCGTCTGTGTGTTCACCGACATCCCCGCCTGCGCCCGGACCGAGATCATGCAACTACTGCACGGCCGGTGGCGTACCGCCACCCGCCTGATCATGGTCGTGCTGTCCGCCGCCGGCATGCCGCCGGCCGAGATCGCCGACCTGCTGGACTACCACCCAGCCACGGTGCGCCGCTGGCTGCACCGCTACCGCGTCGACGGCGTCGGCGGCCTACCCGACGGGCCCCGCCCCGCACGTCCCCCGCCTGGGCGGGCCAACCCTCACCCCGCACATCACCGCCCTGCTGCAAACGCCCGGGCCGTGGACGATAGCCCGGATCTGGCGCCACCTGGGACGACCCGCGATCAGCCTGCGTACCCTCTATCGACGCACCCACGCCGCGGCCCGCTGGCGGCGTCCCCGCCTGGTCGCCACAGGCGACCCCGACCACGATGCGATCTGCGCCCGCATCCGCCGCCGCATCACCCGACTGCCCGCCGGATCGGTCGTCCTGGCCGAAGACGAGACCCACCTCGACCTGCTCCCGACCGTGCGCGCCACCTGGACCCTGCCAGGACACCGCCACCAGGTCATGACACCGGGCACCAACCGGCGGGCCACCATCTTCGGCGCCCTGGACGTCACCACCGGCGCCTGGTCCTACCTGTGGGCCCGCCGCAGCGCGGCCGGTTTCACCGTCATGTTGGAGATGCTGCTGGCCGCCTACCCGAACGCCCCGGCCGTCGCGGTCATCTGCGACAACGACGGCATCCACCACGCCCGCACAGTCCAGCGGTGGACGACCGACCACCCACGACTGCGTCTGGTCTACGGCGCCGCCCACAGCCCGCACGACAACCCCGCCGAACGCATCTGGGCCGCTGTCAAGGCCTGCCTGGCCAACACCGCCGTCACCTGGACCGAACGCATCCACCAAGCCCGGGTGTTCTTCCGGCAACGAGCACCCGACCAGATGCTGACCACCGCCGCCCCGTGGACCTCGCCCTGGCTACCCCGCCGTTACACGCAGAACTTTCGGCAATCCGCTTTAGTACCCTCGTGTGCGAGCCTTCGCGGAGGTGCTGGAGCACGTCGAACTGCATGCAGGCCCTTGCTAGCTCGATGAATCGACACCTCGAACCTCGCCAGCCCGAGGCGTGATCGCTCCGAACCTCAGACCCGGGGGCCGGCGAGTTCGGCTTCCAGATCAGCGATCCGCTTGTCCATGAACCGGTGTTGCAGGGGGCGGCGTGCAGCCGTTCTTCCAACACGCGGTTCTCTTGGAGGAGTGACCCGCTTCTCCGGTGCCGCGATCGTCACGATCGGCGTGTTGCTGTTGGCGGAACAGCTGGTCGGTTAGATGCCCACCTCAGCAAGGAGCCCCGGAGAGATGGCGGGAACGGCAGCTCAATGTCGAGTAAGTGAGCCGCCCCTCGAGCTTCACCGCGGCGACCTGCCGTCGCCCGGCACGGCAGTGCCGAACTGGCCCGATCGAAGGAACGAGCGATGAGCTGGACTATCGAGCGGCGGGGTCGCGTCGCCGTCGTGACGATGACGACCAACCCGGTCAACGCGCAGAACCGCGCCTTCTTCGCCGACCTGCACGAGGCGTTCGACCGGCGCGAACGCGATCACACGGAGTCTCCGGTCGTGTTGACCGACACCGGTACGCGGTTTTTCGCCGGCCTCGACCTGGGCGAGCACTTCCCGCTGTTCGCCGACGACCCGGCGGCCGTGGCGTCCTGGTTCGGCGAGTACCGGGCGACGAACATGCGGCTGTTCACCTACCCGCGCCCGACGGTGGCTGCGGTCAACGGGCACGCCTTCGCCGGGGGCCTGATCACCGCCGCCGTGTGTGACCACCGGGTCGCCGTCGCCGACGGGGCGCGGTTCGGGCTCAACGAGGTGCCGATCGGGATTCCGATGCCCGCCGTGTACGTCCGGATGCTCGCCTACGCCGGGGGCGAGCCGGTCGCCGCCCGCACGTGCCTGCTCGGCGAGATCTTCACCCCGGCCCAGGCGCACACGCTGGGCATGGTGCACGAGCTGGTACCCGCCGAGGACCTGCTGGACCGGGCCGTCGCCATCGCTAAGCAGACACCCGAGGACTGCCTCGGGCAGTAGGCGTTCACCAAGCGGGCCTGCCAAGCCGCCGCCCTGCGCGACATCGCCGAGCTGGCCGACCCGCTCGACAGCGAGCTTCCCCGACGGCATGACCAGCGACCAGGCCCGGCACGCGCACCGACACTACTGGCAGCAGCTCAAAGGCTCTCCGGCGCCGTGGTGAGTCGTCAGGCCGCCATAGTGGGGGGCAAGGTGCCGCGTTGAACCACAGCGGAGCCGGACCCGAACTGCCCGGTCCATCAGTTCGGCGGCCACGGAGGAGGTCCATGAATCTCGACAATGAGCGGCTCCCGTCCTGGGTGACCTGGCAGCGCAGGCCCTTTCCCGACGCCAACCTGCTCCTGCTGCACGGGCGCCAGCCGGCCCTCGTCGACACCCGGTTCGTCGGCCACGCGCAGGAGACCGCCGCGTGGGTACGCGCGCACACCGCCCACGTCGCGCTGGTCGTGAACACCCACTGGCACGCCGACCACGTCGGCGGCAACGCCCTGCTGCAAGCGACCGGCGCCGGTATCGCGGCCAGCACCCCGGACGCCCACGCCCTGGCCCGGCGAGACCCGGGCTGCTGCCAAGCGGAGTACCTCGACCAGCCCGTCGCCCCGTACACCGTCGACGAACCCCTCCACGACGGGCAGATCCTTCGCCTCGGCGACGCCGACTGGCAAGTCGTCCGCACGCCCGGACACACCCCCGCGGCGGGTGCACCTGGCCGGCATCACCGCCCATCCCACCGGAGCGTGGGTGAGGCAGGCGGCCCGGAATCTGCTGATGGACCTCGACGAGCACGCCCACCGGTTCCGCTTTCTCATCCGCGACCGCGACGCCAAGTTCACGACCGGGTTCGATGCGGTGTTCGCCGCAGCGGGCATCGAGACAGTCAAGATTCCGCCGCGGGCGCCGAGGGCCAACGCGTATGCGGAGCGTTGGGTGCGCACCGTCCGGGCTGAGTGTCTGGATTGGACATTGGTCTGGAACCGTCACCACCTGCAGCGCGTACTCGGCAGCTATCTCGAGCATTACAACACCGCCCGTCCCCATCGCGGCATCGGGCTGGAGGTGCCGGTGCCGATCGGTGCGCTGAGAGCTGTGGAACCGTCTACCCATCCCGACGCACGTGTCGAACGGGTTGACGTTCTCGGCGGGCTGATCCACGAGTACCGTCGCGCGGCCTGACCTGTACTCACCGAGCGGGCTCTCCTCCCGTCGGGTAACGTGCCCGGTTCGGCCCGACGCCGTTGGGCTGCGGAGGAGTCGCTATCGGCTCCGACGTTGCGCGCAGCGCCCCTCCAGTTGACCGGGCTCGCACCAGGCCTGATCATGCTTTCCGGCCGGACCGTTATCTGGCGACGGTCGCCGAGCGCAGCATGGGCCTGGCCAACACATTCAACCGTGAAATGGCATCCTTCACGCGGTGGGGTGGGCGGTGGTGCCGAGGACGCGGACGCGGCGGGTGGCGTGTTCGATGACGGCGAAGACGTACAGCCGTCCGCCGGTCAGGGTCCGGGTTTCGAAGAAGTCGGCGGCAAGGATCGCGTGTGCTTGGCTGCGCAGGAACGCGGGCCAGGTCTGGCGCTGTCGGCCTGGCACGGGATCGATACCGGCGTCCTTGAGGATTTCCCAGAAGTCGACGGGGCGACCTTGATGCCGAGGGCGGCCAGTTCGCCGTGGATGCGTCGGTAGCCCCAGCTCGGGTTCTCCCGGGTCAGCCGCAGGACCAGGGTCTTGATGCTGCGCACGGTGGGAGGCCGGCCCGGCCGTTTCGGACGCGACGCCTTCGCGTGCCGGTGGCGCAGGAAGTCGCGGTGCCAGCGGAGGACCGTGTCGGCGGAGACGATCAGGTGCAGCTGCCGCAACGTCGGCCGGGGCAGCCGATGCAGGACGGCGGCGAGGAATGCTCGGTCGGATGCGGCGAGGCAGGGTTTGTCGATCTGGCGTTGCAGGACGGCGAGCTGGTGGCGCAGCGCAAGAATCTCGACGTCCTTGTCCACATCACTCATCGGCAGCAACCGCACGAAGGCGAACACGTTCGTCAAGGCCAGGTAGGACAGTCGCAGCACTTCTTCATGCTTGGTGTGGGTGGGCTACGGATGCTATGGCCGGTTGCAGCGTTGTCCTCTGGTGATCCGTGGGCATGCTCGGGAAGGCTGGTCTGTGTCCTGCCGCCGGCCTCGGCTTGGCTCTAGTCGCAGCTGACCGCGTTGTGCGTGTCTTGGTGCTGAACCGCCGGTCGGGGTCGACGTCAGGACACAGACC
>Ga0137365_10000741_pt1 | contig 23321 bp, 18 predicted proteins | sample SagtaG_9_FD_104799 | JGI IMG/M metagenome (GOLD analysis project Ga0137365, IMG submission 104799) | Vadose zone soil microbial communities from Sagehorn Ranch, Mendocino, California, USA - Sage1_L_40_16 metaG | ecosystem: Environmental > Terrestrial > Soil > Vadose zone | place: USA...
GCCAAGGTCATCCACGTCGACCCGCGGTTCACCCGTACCAGCGCGCTGGCGGACTCGTACGTACCGATCCGCGCGGGCTCGGACATCGCGTTCCTCGGCGGGATCGTGCGCTACATCCTGGACAACGGCCTGGACTTCCGGGACTACGTGCTCGCGTACACGAACGCGGCGACGATCGTCAGCGATGACTTCCGCGACACCGAGGACCTGGACGGGCTGTTCTCCGGCTTCGACCCGGAGACCCGCAGCTACCACGCGGCGAGCTGGCAGTACGCGGGCCACGAGCCGAACGGCGGCCGCGAAGACCATTACCTGCAGCGGGCGACGGCCGCCGGGTTGCGGCACGAGTCGCACGGCGCCGCCGTGCACGGCCGGGCGGAGCGGGACGAGACACTCCAGCACCCGCGCTGCGTCTACCAGATCCTCAAGCGGCACTTCGCCCGCTACACCGCCGAGGTGGTCGAGCGGGCCTGCGGCGTGCCGCGGGAGACGTTCGCCGAGGTCTGCCGGGCCTGGACGGAGAACTCCGGCCGGGAGCGGACCACCGCGCTGGTGTACTCGGTCGGCTGGACCCAGCACAGCGTCGGCGTCCAGTACATCCGCACCGGCGCGATCATCCAGCTGCTGCTGGGCAACATGGGCCGTCCGGGCGGCGGCATCATGGCGTTGCGCGGCCATGCCAGCATCCAGGGCTCGACTGACATCCCGACCCTGTTCAACCTGCTGCCGGGCTACCTGCCGATGCCGCACCACGCGAGGCACGAGACCTTCCGGCAGTGGGTCGACGGCATCAGGCATCCGCAGCAGAAGGGGTTCTGGGCCAACGCCGACGCCTTCTGCACCAGCTTGCTGAAGGCGTACTGGGGCGACGCGGCGACGCCGGAGAACGACTTCTGCTACGACTACCTGCCCCGGCTCACCGGTGACCACGGCACGTACCGGCAGGTGCTGGACATGATCGACGGCAAGATCAAGGGGTACTTCCTGCTCGGCCAGAACCCGGCAGTCGGCTCCGCGCACGGCAAGGCGCAGCGGCTGGGCATGGCCAACCTGGACTGGCTCGTGGTCCGCGACCTGGTCGAGATCGAGAGCGCGACCTTCTGGAAGGACTCCCCGGAGATCGGCACCGGCGAGATCGTGCCCGAGGAGTGCCGGACCGAGGTGTTCTTCCTGCCCGCGGCCTCGCACGTGGAGAAGGAGGGCACCTTCACCCAGACTCAGCGGCTGCTGCAGTGGCGGGAGAAGGCGCTCGACCCGGTCGGCGACTGCCGCTCCGAGCTGTGGTTCTTCTTCCACCTCGGCCGCCTGATCCGGGAGAAGCTCGCCGGTTCGACCGAGCCGGCCGACCGGCCGCTGCTCGACCTGGCCTGGGACTACCCGGTCCGCGGGGTGCACGACGAGCCCAGCGCGGAGGCCGTGCTCAAGGAGATCAACGGGTACGAGGTGGCCACCGGGCGGCCGCTGTCGGGCTACCTGGAGCTGAAGGCCGACGGCTCCACCGTGGGCGGCTGCTGGATCTACAGCGGCGTGTTCGCCGACGGGGTCAACCAGGCCGCTCGGCGCAGGCCCGGCAGCGAGCAGGATTGGGTCGCGCCGGAGTGGGGCTGGGCGTGGCCGGCAAACCGCCGCATCCTGTACAACCGCGCGTCCGCGGACCCGGATGGCAAGCCGTGGAGCGAGCGCAAAGCCTACGTCTGGTGGGACCCGGAGGCCGGCGAGTGGACCGGGCACGACGTGCCCGACTTCGAGAACACGAAGCCGCCGGACTACCGGCCACCGGAAGGCGCCCTCGGCCCGGCCGCGCTCACCGGCAGCGACCCGTTCATCATGCAGGGGGACGGCAAGGCCTGGCTGTACGCGCCGGCCGGGCTGATCGACGGGCCGCTGCCCACCCACTACGAGCCGGCGGAGTCACCGGTGCGCAACCTGCTCTACCGGCAGCAGGGCAACCCTACCCGCACGGTCTACGACCGCCCGGAGAACCCCATCAACCCCAGCCCGCCGGAGCAGCACACCGACGTTTTTCCCTACGTGTTCAGCCTGAGCCGGCTCACCGAGCACCACACCGCGGGCGGCATGAGCCGCTTCCTGCCGTACCTGTCCGAGCTGCAGCCGGCGATGTTCATCGAGGTGTCGCCGGAGCTGGCCGCCGAGCGCGGCCTGACCCACCTCGACTGGGCACACGTGGTGACCGCCCGTGCGGCCATCGAGGGGCGCGTCCTGGTCACCGACCGGCTCCGCCCGCTGCGGGTCGAGAACCGCGTCATCCACCAGATCTGGATGCCGTACCACTGGGGCACCGGCGGGCTGACCACCGGTGACTCTGCCAACGACCTGCTCGGCATCACCCTCGACCCCAACGTGCTGATCCAGGAGAGCAAGGTCGGGACCTGCGACGTGCGGCCCGGCCGGCGACCCACCGGACCCGCGCTGCTGGAGTATGTCGCCCAGTACCGACGGCGGGCCGGCCTCGGCCCGGACCACCACACCCCGATCGTGACCGCACCGCTCCCACCGGCCGAGCCCGGTACGGGTGCCGGCGAGACGGAGGACTGAGATGGTCGGCGCCAACAGCCTGTACGGCCCGCTCGATCCGGCCCCGGACGCCGGCTACCCCGACGCGCCGCCGCGGATGGGCTTCTTCACCGACACCAGCGTCTGCATCGGCTGCAAGGCGTGCGAGGTCGCCTGCAAGGAGTGGAACGGCGTCCCGGAGGACGGCCTGAACCTGCTCGGCATGTCGTTCGACAACACCGGGGCGCTGAGCGCGAACTCGTGGCGGCACGTGGCGTTCATCGAGCAGCCGGTGGGGCGAGCCGAACGGGAGGCCCAGTTCCTCGGCATGCCGTCGTCCGACCTGCCCGGCCGCGACGACAAGGCGGAACGCACCGACTTCCGCTGGCTGATGATGTCGGACGTGTGCAAGCACTGCACGCACGCGGCCTGCCTCGACGTGTGCCCGACCGGCGCGCTGTTCCGCACCGAGTTCGGCACCGTGGTGGTGCAGGAGGACATCTGCAACGGCTGCGGCTACTGCATTTCGGCGTGCCCGTACGGCGTCATCGACCGGCGGGAGGACGACGGCCGGGCCTGGAAGTGCACGCTGTGCTACGACCGCATCGGCGACGGCCTGACCCCTGCCTGCGCGAAGGCCTGCCCGACCGAGTCGATCCAGTACGGCCCGGTGCAGGAGCTGCGGGAACGCGCCCAGGCGAGGGTGGCGCGGCTGCACGAGGACGGTGTGCCCGAGGCGCGGCTGTACGGATCCGACCCGAACGACGGCGTCGGCGGTGACGGCGCGTTCTTCCTGCTGCTCGACGAACCGGAGGTGTACGGGCTGCCGCCCGACCCCGTCGTCACCACCCGGGACCTGCCGGCGATGTGGCGCCGGGCCGGTCTCGCCGCCGCCGCCATGGCCGCCACGGTGGCCGCCGTGTTCCTGGGCGGCCGCTCATGAGCGGCCACCGGGGCCGGGTCGCGCCGGTGCGGAACCGGGGCGACCGGCGAGGACCGAGCGGGCGCCGCACCGGCGAGGACGGCGAGCCGATGAACGTCCCGCCGGCCGAGTTCCGCTCCTACTACGGGCGGCCCATCCTCAAGGCGCCGGTGTGGACGCACGACGTCCCCGCGTACCTGTTCACCGGAGGACTGGCGGCCGGGTCGTCGCTGTTGGCCGCCGGCGCCGACCTGACCGGCCGGCCCGGGCTGCGGCGCACCGGGCGGCTGACCTCGCTCGCCGCGCTCGGCGCCAGCGCGTACTTCCTGATCAACGACCTGGGCCGGCCGGAGCGGTTCCACCACATGCTGCGCGTCGCCAAGCCGACCTCGCCGATGTCGGTGGGCGCCTGGATCCTGACCGCATTCGGCCCGGCGGCCGGCGTCGCGGCCGCGGCCGAGCTCGCCGCCGCGCTGCCGCGCCGCGGGGTGCTGGGGCTTGTCCGCCGGGTGCTGCCGCCGGCCGGCCGGGCCGCCGGGGTGGCGGCCGCGGGGATCGCGCCGGCACTGGCGACGTACACGGCCGTCCTGATCGCGGACACCGCCGTGCCCTCCTGGCACGAGGCGTACCCGGACCTGCCTTTCGTCTTCGCCGGCAGCGCGCTGGCCAGCGCGGCCGGCGTGGGGCTCGCCGCCGCGCCGGTCGCCGAGACCGGTCCGGCGCGGCGACTGGCGCTGGCGGGAACGGCGATGGAGCTGGCCGCCGTGCAGCGAATCGAGGCCCGGCTGGGCCTGCTGGGCGAGCCGTACCGAGCGGGGCACGCCGGCCGGCTGCTGGGCCTAGGCCGGGCCCTGGCCGTCGCGGGCGTGGCCGGCGCGCTGCTCGGCCGCCGGAGCCGGGCCCTGTCCGCGCTGGCCGGGGCGTCGCTGGTCGCCGCGGCCGCAGCGACCCGGTTCGGCATCTACGCGGGCGGAGTGGCCTCGGCCAGGGACCCGAAGTACACCGTGCTGCCACAGCGGGAGCGAGTCGACGAGGGCCGGCCGGCACGCGATGCCGGGTAGCCGGCCCACCACTCGTCGACGGCAGCCGGGTTTCAGTGGGGTGAGCTGCGCCTGCGAGCCCGGGCCGCGCGCGCGAGCCGGCGCAGGATCCAGACCACCGCCGCGACCAGCGCGACCGTGGCACAGCCGACCCGGATCCCACGCCGGCCCACGCCAGCCTGAATGCTGGGCGTGCCGTCGCTGCCCCGGTCCACAACGGATGGTCGGGCCACCTGCCGCCCGTCGGCATCGCCTGGACCTCGATGACCGGTCGACCCGGGCTCCGAGTCGGCGGTCTCTGCGACGGCGGCGGCGCTCGCGAGCACGACGAACCCGCCCGCGACGAAGACCAGCAGCGAGGTGATGCCGAGCGTAAGCGCCCAGGAGACCCCGAAGACGGCCAGCAGGGCGCCCGCGACGAGCAGGCCGACCAGGACCGCCCCGCGCGTGCGGGACGGCGGGCTGCTCTCGCGCCCCGCGGCGGCGGGCACCCGGGCCGTGGACCGCTCGAACCCGCCACGCAGGAACAGGCCGAACAGCAGGGCGAGCGACGGGATCAGGACGAGAGCGCCGATCCCGACCACGACCAGGATGGTGATGAGCGTCGTGCGGCCCGCGGCCGCGTCGCCGACCGTCAGGCCCGGCAGGAGGTCGGGTCGCTGTGCCGCGGCCCAGCCGGCCACCACCGCCGCCACGGACAGCGCGCCGGCGTAGCGGGCGGTCTCGAAGCGGCCAGCCCAGACCAGCAGCAGGGTGACGACACCGGCAACGCCCGAGACGAGCACGGCGGCAAGCCCGGCGCCGTGGGTCAGGCCCTCGAACAGGTGCTCGGCGTCGCGGTGCACGACCGCCAGCCCTGCGAGCGCGAGCGCGCCGGCGGCGACGCCGGACAGCAGGGCCCTGACGCGGAACCCGCGCACCAGGGGGACACCCCCTTGCTCGGCCGCTCCGACCCGGCTCGCGTCCGCCGCGAGGTAGACGGCCGCCAGGTGCGCCCCGACCGCCACCGCCATGGCGCCGATCATGATCGACGTCGGGTTCAGCCAGCTGGTCACCAGGTTGCCGGCGGCGTTGCCCACCGGCACCCGGCCGCTGGCGATCCCACCGACCGCCGCGCCCAGGGCGAACGGCGTCAGGATCGACGACAGCGCGAACAGGTCGTCGAGAAGCCCCACCTCGCGGTGGGTCCGCGCGCCCGCCCGCAGGGCATACGCCGAGCCGCGCAGGATGATGCCCACCGCCGCGACGAAGAACGGGACCGACAGCGTCGACATGATCGAGCCGAACGCCGTCGGATAGGCGGTCCAGCAGACGGCCAGGACGAAGATCAGCCAGACGTGGTTGGCCTCCCAGACGGGCCCCATCGCGTCGTGGGCGTAGTCGCGCAGCGCCAGCGCTCGCGGACCCCGGCGGGCGGTCAGCTCCCAGACCCCCGTGCCGAAGTCGGCGCCGGCAAGGACCGTGTAGGCGGCCAGGCCGACCAGGATCAGGATCAGCGGGGCGTACGCGAGCTGCATGCGCTCACAGCTCCAGCGGTGCGCGGGCCAGCCGGCGCAGGATCCACCCGACCGCCGCGATGAGCGCCAGGTAGACGAGCGCGAGCGTGGCGTACCCGATGGGGATGCCTCCGGCGCCGGTGACAGCGTCGGAGGTGCGCATGACGCCGTAGACGATCCACGGCTGGCGGCCGACTTCGGTCGTCACCCAGCCGCAGATCAGCGCGACAACCGACAGCGGGCCGGCCAGCACCAGACCGCGGTAGAACCAGACCGAGCGCGGCAGCCGCCGCCTGCGCACCCACACCGCGACGAACACGACGCCGAGAAGCGCCAGGAGCGTCCCGATCCCGACCATCCCCTGGAACGCGAAGCGGACGACGTTGACCAAGCTCTGCGACGGGCGGTTTTGGGGCGGCACCGCGTTCAGCCCTGTCACCGTGGCGTTCGGGTCGTGGAACGCGAGCAGCGACAGCAGCCTGGGAATCTCGATTCCGTACCGGACACCAGAGCCGTCGTACCAGCCGAGCAGGTGCTCGGGTGCGCCCTTGGTGGTCGTCGGGAGCCCCTCGATCACGGCCAGCTTGATCGGCTGCTGGTTGGCGACCGTGCGCGCGGCCCAGTCGCCGACGACGACCTGCACCGGCGCCGCCAGGGCGGCCAGCGTGAGCGGGATCACCAGAGCGGTCCGGTGGTAGCGGTCGCGGCGGCCGCGCAGCCAGCCCCAGGCATACGCGGCCGCGATGACGAAGCCGGTGACGATGAAGCCGGCGAGGTACATGTGGATGTGCTCGTGCCAGAAGAACGAGTTGGCGAACAGCGCCGAGAAGGGGTCGACGTCGACCACCCTGCCGCCCCGCAGCGTGAAGCCGCCGGGGTGGTTCATCCACCCGTTGACGGAGATGACGAACAGCGAGCCAGCAAAGCCCGCGATGACAACGGGAATCCCGGACAACAGGTGCATGCGCGGCGAGAGCCGGTCCCAGCCGTAGACGTAGATGGCGATGAAGATCGCCTCGACGAAGAACGAGAAGCCCTCGGCCGCGAAGGCGACACCGAAGACGTCGCCGAACTCGGCCATGAACGCCGGCCACAGCAATCCGAGCTCGAAGCTGAGAATTGTGCCGGTCACGACGCCCACGGCGAACAGCGCGATCATCACCCTCGACCAGCGCCTGGCGAGGGTACGGTACAGCGGATCGCCCGTTCGCAGGTGCAGCCACTCGGTGAACACCACCAGCGACGGCAGGGCAATGGCGAAGCAGACCAGGGGGATGTGCACGGCGAACGACATCGCCTGCATCTGACGTGCCTGGAGCAGATAGTCCTGGCGCATCGTCGCGCACCCTCCTGCAGGTGACCGATGTGCCGGCCGCCATGGTCGACGGCGCCGGGCCGATCAGCGTAGAAGCCTACGACGTGCGGTCAGGCCAACGAATACCCGGCGCACCGGACTGCCGGGAGGGCCAGGACCAGGAGGGCCAGGACCAGCGCGGTGGATGCCGGGCTCCCTCTGCGGACGCTTGCACGTCGTCCACTGCGGCGGCGCTGGGGCGCCGGTGAGCCCTTCTGCTTTCGCCGTGTGGAAGCGGGGGGTGCGACGGCTGCGGTCGTTGCGCAGGCGGCGCGCGCCGTCCTGCCCGGTGTGCGCGTTGACGCCGGGATCGTCGGGCTGCGTCGGGTGCCGGGTGATGCGGCCGGCGCCACGGCTCGGGCGCCGCCGCGCTGCTGTGGTCCTCGAGCGGGATCTCGATCAACAGCGTGGTGCCGCCGCCGGCGGGGCTGGGTGACCTGCCGCGCTCAGTTCGGCGCTGGCGCGGCGTGGCTGGCCGGTGAGGTGTGGTGGGGTTGGTCAGGTGCGGCTGGTCTGGTCGTCGTGGGCGGTGTTGGTGTGGGTTCGCATCCGTGGCAGGCGCGCCAGCGCCAGCCGGATGAGGTGTGCTGGAGGAGGCCGGAGAGGCGGTAGGGGAAGGATTGCTGGTCCGGGTCGTCGGTGTGGACGCGGCCGGTCGCCTCGCAGGACAGGTAGGCGATGCCGTCTGCGGTGAAGATGCTGGCTGCCTGGACATCCCGGCTGTAGGCCTCGGGTCGAGCGAACAGGTTGGTCAGCAGCGCTGTCACTGCGGCCCGACCGTCGGCGCGTTCGGCGGACTCGGATCCGACGTAGCAGATGTCGTCCTCGGGCATGAAGCAGGCCAGGGCGGCCTGCAGGTCGCGGTGCCGGAAGGCGGCGGCCAGCAGGTCGACCGCGCGCGGAGGATCTCGACGCGCGTTGTGGTCACCTGCCGACCGTCGCAGGCTTTGGCTGTGCGGCCCACTGCACGGCGCGGAGGCCGGGCAGGTGGAGGAACGTGAGGGTGACCAGCGCCCCGAGCACGCCGGCGATGACGAGGGTGTTCTGCGCCCCGAATGCGTGCGCGACCGGCGCCGCGATCGCGTAGGACAGTGGGAGCAGCGCGATGGAGATGAACCAGTCGATGCTGGAGACCCGGCCGAGCATGTGGTTGGGCACAAGCCGCTGTTTGGCGCTGACCCAGGCAATGGTGCCGGCGGCTTCGAGGCCGTTGACCACGGCGCAGACGAAAGCCAGCTGCCAGGACCGCTGCGCCAGGCCGTAGCCGGCTACGGCGAGGGTGGCCAGGGTCCAGGTGAGGTACATGAACGTGACGAACGATTTCGGCACGCCGGCCTGCCCGACGACGAGCGCGGCGAGCACCGCGCCGAGGCCGCCGCTGGCCAGGATGAGCCCGAGGGAGGCGGGCGTGCCGTGCAGGGCGTTCTTGACCACGTATGGCAGCAGCACCTCGGTGGGGCCCAGGAACAGCAGGTAGGTGATGGTGGCGGCCGCGAACGTGCCCCACAGCCAGACGTTGCGGCGGACGTATCCGAGCCCGTCCCGCAGCTCCCGCCACACGGTGGCAGCCCCTGCGGCGGGGGTTGGGGACGGTGGTCTCATCCGGACCAGGCAGGCGGAGGAGATGAGGAACGTCAGCGCGTCGAGGACGAATCCCCAGCCTGCCCCGGCGACCGCGATGAGTCCGCCGCCGAGCGCGGGGCCGAGGATGTGCATGGCGGATGGCCGGATGAACTGGTCCAGAGCGTTGGCGTGGACGAGGTCGTCGGCGGGAACGAGTTCGGGGACGACGGCGTCGAAGGCAGGGCCGAAGAAACCCGACGCACCGCCGTAGACGGCCGCCAGCGCGAACAGGTGCCACAGGGCGAGGGTTCCGGAGAACGCGAGCAGCGCGAGGGCGGCCAGACACCCGCCTCGGATGAGGTCGCTGAGCAGCATGATCCGGCGCCGGTCGAAGCGGTCGCTGACCACGCCGCCGAGCAGCAGCAGCGTGATCTGCGGCGCGGACAGCGCGATCCCGACGGCGGACATCGCCGCCGGCGTGTTGGACAGGCTGTAGGTCTGCCAGGCCAGTGCGACGAGCAGGATTCCGTCGCCGAGTAGGGAGATGCTCATCCCGGTCCACAGCAGACGGAAGTCCCGGTGCCGCAGCGGGGTGAGCAGCTGGATCCGGCTGGCCGGCCGCGCCCCGGTGGCGGTGGGCATCAGGCGGCCTCCCGCAGCATGTACCGCTCGGCGAGAGCGGTCAGCGTGTCGTTGAGCTGGTCGATCTCGTCGTCGGTGTTCGCGGCGGTGACCTGGACCCGGAAGCCGACCTGGTTCTTGGGTACCAGCGGGTAGGCGGCGAGGGTGACGTAGATGCCGCGGTCGAACAGGATGCGCCCCACCTGGTCGAGTTCTTCCTGGTCGGCGAGCGGCAGCTCGATGATGGGTGTGCCGCTGGTGTTGGGGGTGTGCAGGCCCAACGCGCGCACGTGCTGCAGGACCCGGCGGGTCTTTCGGTACAGGTCGGCGCGGATCTCGTCGCCGCGGCGGCGGTTGACCTCCAGCCCGGCCAGCACGGTCGCCAGCGACGCGGTCGGTGACGGTCCAGAGTAGAGGTAGGGCGGTGCGGCCACCTTGAGATGGTTCTTCAGCCAGGTCGGCAGCGCGAGGAACGCCAGCAGCGACGAGTAGGACTTGGAGAAACCTCCGACGAGCACGATGTTGTCGTAGGTCTCGCCGGCATGCCGGACGACGCTGTTGCCACGCGCGCCGTAAGGAGAGCTCTCCTCCGGCCGGCGTTCGCCGAGCACTCCGAAGCCGTGTGCGTCATCGACATAGAGCAGCGCGTCGTGCTCCCGGCAGACCCGGGCGAACGCGGCGATGTCCGGTGGGTTGCCGGTCATGCTGTTCACGCCGTCGATGCACACCAGCCGGCTGGCCCGGGCCGGTGCGGCCCGCAGCAGCTCCTCCAGATGGTGCGGGTCGTCGGCGCGGAAGCGCTGCACGGTGGCGCCCAGTCCCCGGGCGTACATGCAGCCGTCGTAGATGGTCTTGTGCGCCTGGGCGTCGACGAACACCGCGCCCTGGCCGGCGAGCACCGGGATCACCGACATGTGGATGTGCGTGATCGTGGGCAGGACCAGGGTGTCCGAGGCGGCGAGCAGCTCGGTCAGCTGCTCCTCGATCTGCGGGTAGAGGCGCGGGTTGCCCAGCAGCCGCGACCAGCTCGGGTGGGTGCCCCAGCGCCGGACCGGCTCTTCGATCGAGGCGATGATCTCCGGGTCGAGGTCGAAGCCGAGGTAGTTGCAGGACGCGAAGTCGGTCAGCCAGTGCTCGCCGATTCGGATGCGCCGGCCCTGGATCTCCTCGATGACCGCGTCGTACATGGGGTTGCTGCTCCGCAGCCGCTCCAGCTCGCTCCACCGCTGGTCCCGGCGCAGGTATCCCTGCCGGCTCACATCGACCTCAGCCATGTGCTTCCTTTCCGATCACGTCGGCGTACGCCGGGTCTGGCCCGGCGGAGAACAGGGACGGAAGCGCAGCCAGCGGCGACGGCGCAGCGGGGCTAGGCGGTCGGCGCAGCAGCCGCCGGGCTGCGTCCGGGCCGGTCAGCGGACGGGCGAACAGGTAGCCCTGGCCGAACGGGCAGCCCATCCGGGTCAGCACGTCGCGTTGGGCTGCGTCCTGGATGCCTTCGGCGATCACCTGCAGGTCGAGGGTGCCGGCCAACCGGATGATCGCCTCGACCACGGCGGTCTGCTTGGCCGAGGCGGTGGTGTGGTCGATGAAGGACTTGTCGATCTTCAGCACGTCGATCGGGAACTGCTGCAGGTAGCTCAGCGACGAGTAGCCGGTACCGAAGTCATCGATGGCGATCTTCACGCCGAGCTCGTGCAGGGTCGTGAGGTCGGCGAAGATCTGCTGGTCGTCCCGCAGCAGCAGACTCTCGGTGATCTCCAGCATGAGCAGTTGTGGGGGCAGCGTGGAGCGGGCCAGCGCGGCGCGCACCCCCTCCACGAATCCGCCGGCCCGGACTTGCCGGGCGGAGACGTTCACGCTCACGTACGGCCGGCGCCGTCCCGGGGTCGGCTGCCAGCCCGCTGCCTCGACCAGCGCGCGCTCCAGGACCCAGCTGCCGAGCGGGACGATCAGGCCGCTTTCCTCGGCGACCTCGATGAACTGGTTGGGCCGGATCAGGCCGTGCGTCGGGTGCCGCCAGCGCACCAACGCCTCGAAGCCGGCCACTTCACCGCTGCCCAGGTGGACGATGGGCTGGAACCGGAGGGTGAAGGCGTCCTTGGCGAGGGCCTGCTCCAGCGCGGCCCGCAGCTCCATCCGCTCCACCATCGCCGTGTGCAGGGTGGCCTGGTAGCGCCGCCACTGTCCCTTGCCGGCTGCCTTGGCCGCGTACAGTGCGAGGTCGGCGCGCCGCAGCAGCTCTGCGGCGTCGGCCGCCTCGACGGTGGTGGCCACACCGACGCTCGCCCCGCCCCCGACCGGGCCGCGGTCCACAGTGAACGGTGTGGCCAGCGCGGTGACGATCCGCTCGGCCACCTCGTCCACTTCGGCCGGGCTGATGGCGCCCTCGATCAGGACGGCAAACTCGTCCCCGCCGACCCGGGCCGCCGTGTCGTGTGGCCGCAGCAACCCGGTCAGTCGCTGCGCGACCGCCATCAGCAGCTCGTCCCCGCTGCTATGCCCCAGGGTGTCGTTGACCACGCTGTCTGGACCGACCGGCCGCAGCTGCTCGCCGTCGCTGACCACGAGGATCACCCGGTGGTCCATGTCGGGCGGCAGCAGCTGGCCCACAGCGGTTCGGATCGCGGCCGCGACGGCGTCCCCGTCGGCCGCGGACACCAACGCCGCGCTGGCCTGCCGCAGCCCGCGCTCCCGCGCCACCGCCCGCCGGTGCCTAGCCGCCACCCCCGCCAGCCGGGACAGCACCAGCAGGAACATCACCCCCGACAGCACCGCGATGATGGGGGCGTCGTGCACCGTGCCTCTGGCCGACTCCTCCGCCAGCACCGCGGGCGCGATCAGCGACATCAGCGCCAGCAGCGCGAGCCGCCGGGAGCCACCCTCGGTGGGAGGTCCGGACCTCGGCTGCGTGAGCTGCCGCATCGACGGATGCAGCGCCGCGCCACCCCAGGCCGCGTAGAACACGACCCAGCCCAGGTCCACCGCGGTGCCGGTGTGCCACGAGCCATTGATCTGGATCAGCCCGTAGAGCACATCGGCGACCAGCAGGCCGGCGGTACCGACGCCGAGCAGCTCGACCGCCCGGGTCCGGCGGCCGGCCCCAGCCAACAGCCGGGCCAGGATCGCCAGGATAAGCACGTCACCGAGCGGGTAGGCGATCGAGGTCGCCCGCTCCAACACGGTAAGGTCAGGGTTCCGCACGTACGGGACGATCAGGAACACCCACGACAGCAGCGTCAGTCCCGTCGTCACGATCAGCGCGTCGAGCAGACTCGCCCGGTCGCCCCTGGCCGAACGACACCGGATGAAGCCGAGCAGCCCGGCAGCCAGCAAGGGATACATGGCCAGGTAGAGCACATCCGCGGCCGACGGAAACGGGTTGTCCTGACCCATCACGCCGGTCAACACGTCATAAGTCGTATCTCCGGCCGAAAAGGTCACCAGGGCACCCGCAAGCAGCAACCACAGGCCCCGCCGCCGCGGCCGCCAGATGACCACGCCGACACCGATCGCCCCAGCGCTGGTCAACCCGACCGCGCTGTACAGCACCACGTGCCAGGCCGGAAACGCGTAGAGAGCGACCGTCAGCAAGATCATCCAGCCGGCATAGCAGCACATGATCACCCGCTCCCGGCTCAGCACATCCACCCCCCGCACTCCACCCGCCGACCGTCCGTCCTGCGGTCTATCGACAGGCCCGACAGCAAGTTGAGGGACCAGGAGGACCCGCCGACCACCAGGCCGGCGGGTCCCTTGCCTCCCAGCCCCGGAGAGCGGCTGCCTACTCCCCCGCCGAACCAGCCGGCGGCAGCACTCGTAAGGCCCGCGTCAAACGCGCGGCCTTCCGCGCTGCATGGCTACGCAGTCCTCGCGCCACCGACAGACATCCAGTCACGTCGCCGGCCGCTCTCATGGCTGGCCCTTTCCGCCGTCTGGCTCGTGCGTCGTGTTCAGATCATCCGCGTTTGACGCCACCGGGCGTCACGCGACCGCAGACCCGAACGAACGCCGCCTCGCAGGCCGAACGCGCCGGTCTCGGGCCAACGGCACCGGGCGCGGGGCCACCGGTCTCCCCGTACCGTGACCGGATGGCAGCCACCAACCGCAGCGAGCCGGACGCCGCCGGGCCCGATCGGGCCGAGCAGACACGCCGCCGCGACCCGTTCGGCCACGACGCCGTGCCGCGTGGCGTGCAGGTGACCGCGGCCTGGTGTTGGCGGCTGCTGGTCATCGCCGGCGCGCTGGGCGTCGGCGTCTACATCCTCGCGACGCTGCAACTGGTCATCGTCCCGCTGCTGGTGGCCATCCTGCTGAACGCCCTAATCCAGCCGGTCGCTGCTGCGCTGGTCCGCCGCCGGGTGCCGAACACCCTGGCCGCGGCGATCGTCCTGGTCGGCAGCCTCGGCGTCATCGGGCTGCTGGTCTGGCTGGTCGTGCACGAGTTTCGGGCCGGCTACGCCGACCTAGCCGGGCGAGTGGACCAGGGCATCGACAAGATCCGGGACTGGCTGGTGACCGGGCCGCTGCAGCTATCCCAGCAGCAACTCGACTCGGCGATCGAGAGCGCGAAGAACTCGCTGCGGGAGAACCGCTCGACGCTCACCGCCGGCGCGGTGCGCGGCGCGACCACAGCGGGTCACGTGCTCACCGGCGCGCTGCTGACCCTGTTCGCCACCTTCTTCCTGCTCAAGGACGGCCGGCTGATCTGGACCTGGCTGGTCGGACTGTTCCCCCGCGCGGCGCACCCCCACGTGCACGGAGCCGGCGAACGCGCCTGGCGCACCCTGGTCAGCTACGTGCGGGCGACGATCGCGGTCGCCGCGGTGGACGCCCTCGGCATCGGCCTAGCGGTGGCGCTGCTGCGGGTCCCGCTGGCGCTGCCGCTCGGCGTGCTGGTCTTCCTCGGCGCGTTCATTCCGATCATCGGCGCCACCCTGTCCGGACTGGTCGCGGTGCTCGTCGCCTTGGTCGCCAACGGGCCAACCACCGCCCTGCTGGTACTCGCCGCCGTGATCCTGGTCCAACAACTGGAGGGGCACGTACTGCAGCCGCTGCTGCTCGGCCGCGCGGTGCGGGTGCACCCGCTCGCCGTAGTGTTCAGCATCGCGGCCGGCGTGCTGCTCGCCGGCATCATCGGCGCACTGGTCGCGGTGCCAGTAGTCGCGGTCGCCAACACGGTGGCCACCTACCTCTCCGGTGGCCGGCGGACCCTCACCCCCACCCAACCGCAGCCGCCCGACCCAACGGACCAGGCCGACGCGTCGTCCTAGCCGCGGACCCACCCATCCATGCCGGCCGGATCAGAACCCGCCGAGGTCATCGCCGCCGAAGTGCGGGACGTCCAACGCTTCCTCAGCCCGGGATTGCACCCAACAGGCTCAGGATTCCTCTCCCACATCCAGCTCGAGCGGCAGCTCGGCCGTGATGTGCGTCCCGTCCCCTTGGCGACTGCGGACGACGATCGAACCACCGAGAGCTTCGACGCGGTCGGTAAGGCCGACCAGGCCCGAACCGCGCGCAGGATCGGCTCCGCCGACTCCGTCGTCGTGAATCGATAGAATCAGGCTGCGGTTCCGTGTTGCGAGCGAAAGCTCGATACCCGACGCCGATGCCTGCGCATGTTTCGTCGCGTTGGCCAGGGCCTCCGACACGACGAAATACGCCGCGACCTCGACTGGCGCGGGAAACCGCGCGTCCGTCGCGATGTCCAGCTCGACCGGAATCGCCGAACGGCGAGCGAGCGTTCGCAAAGCCGGGCCGAGACCACCCTGGGAGAGGATCGGGGGGTGGATCCCACGCGAGATCTCCTGCAGGTCTTCAACCGCGTCGGCCAGTCCGATCGCTATGCGGGACAACTCGGCTCGGAGGTCGCTGCTGTCGGGAGGGGCATTGGCCTCCGCGGCGCGTACCGCCAGGCCGAGCGACACCAGTCGCTGCTGCGTGCCGTCGTGGAGGTCTCGTTCGATCCGCCGGCGGGCCTCGTCGGACGCGGCGACGATCCGCCTGCGCGAGGCGGCGAGCTCGGACCTGCTGTCCGCATTCGCGATCGCGGTTGCGACGAGCTCGGTGAACTTCTCCAGCCGTTCCTCTGTATCGACCGGTAATGGCTTGTCTGAGGACGAGACGCTCAGCGCACCCCACAGACGGCCCTCGACGACGACTGGGCTCACAACGGTCGAGACGACGCTCAGGCGACGTCCGGCTGTTGCAACGGGTCCGCTGGCCGAGGACCAGTCCATCGCGTCGACACGGGCAGAGCATCCCGTACGATAAACCTCGGCGGAAGCCATTCCGTCCTGGAACTCCCATCGTGTACCGATCGGGATTTCGACCTTTGCGACGCCGACGAAGACGATCGCCGGAGGGTCGTCCTCGAACCTGAGGACCGCCGCACCCGAGCCGAACAGGCCACCGACCTCGTCGCTGACGGCCGAGAAGATCTCGGCGGGGCTCACGCCTTCTGCCACCAGCGTCGCCATCCGCCGCAGCGCCGCTTGTTCCTCGGCAACGTACTCTAGAGCCTCGCGTGACTCGGCATTCGCGATGGCGGTCGCGAGCAGCTCGGTGAAGTCGGCGAGCCGCGCCTCGGTGCCTTCGGGCAGAGGGTATTCCTCCGTGGTGGAAACGACCATCGCGCCCCACAGGCGTCCCGCCACGACGATCGGACTTCCGACCGTTGAACGAATACCGCTGCGACGGAGAGCGTCTGCGATCTCACCTTCTAGCTGCGAGTAATCGTCGATGCGGGCCGGCGCCGAGCTCGCACGCACGAGTCGAAGTACGTTCGTGCCGTCGAGCGACCACCGCTTGCCGACCGGGAACACCGGACCTTCCGTCGAGAAGCTGGCACACTCCTTTGCGGTGCCGTCGAGCTCGTAGCGGACGACGTTAACGAGCGGGACGTTGACGATGTGGGCGACCTCCTGGGCCACCACGGCGAAGAGGTCCGGAGGCTGCACGCCCTCCGCCACGAGTGTCGCAACCCGCCGCAGCGCGCCCAACTCGTCATTAGCCACATGGAGTTCGGCGGTCCGCTCGGCGACCTTCACCTCGAGTTCGTCGCGAGCCTTGCGGAGCTCTTCTTCTGCCCGTTTGCGCTCGTAGATGAGGCGTGCGCTCTGGAATGCAGCGGCGGCGTGATTCGCCGCGAGGGAGAGCAACAGCTGCTCCATCGGCGTGGGAAAGTCGCTGCGTTCGGACGCGGCGGCCACCAGACCTCCCTCGCCGTTGACGCCGACCGGGACGGCGAAGCCGCGTCGCTGCGCCGAGTCGTCGCCCGCATCGGGGAGAACCTCCTTGCGCGGGAACGGAGCGCTCGTGGCGAGGTGGCCTTCCAGCCATTCCGGAAACCTCGTCCACGCGCTGCCGCGCGTTACCTCGACTGCTCCAACGCCCCCCGGATCGCTCAGGCGCACGAAGGCAAAGTCGAGCTGCAGCAAGCCGATCAGCGTATCGGCGAGCCCGGCCGCCACCGCAGTTGGCTCGCTTCCGATCCACGCCGCCGGGATCGCCGACAGCGCGACGAGATCCCTCAGCACCGCCCGCAGGCGGAGGACTTCGGCGTCGGTATCGAGGTGCATGCAGTTAGTCCGCCATGCCGGCGTCGGCGTGCGACCTCTCCGCCCGCAACTGAGGAAGGAACTGGTCGGGATCCACGTAGAACGGATTCTCCTGCAGCAATCCGCCGATGATCACGACTGGATGCGTCCGCAATGCGAACATTACCGTGCTAGCGCCGAACTTCGACAGATCGTAGGCGCAGATCACCGGGTCGCCGTACTTTGGGACGACGTAGTTGACCCTCGCCTCGAACTCGATCATGTCGCCGATGCCCGGCAGGTCGACGAGCGCCCATTCCATCTGAGCCAGGAATCTCGTCTTGGCGTACCCGGAAACGCGCCCGAACTCGAGCACCTCCTCGAACCCCGCAAGCCATGTGTCCTGGTCGAACCGCTCTCCGTGGAGGGGCCCATCCTCCCACGGGTGCACCTCGAGCTGGCCCGAAGCGATGACCTCTTCCACGTCGATGCCTGCGGCCGCGAGCCGCCTGAGGTGGTCTTCGCATCCCTTTGGATCGATGAGATGGAACGCCCGGTCCCCCTTGTCGAAGCCGTCCTTGATAAACGGCTGGAGGACCCGATAATGCTCATCGATGCCGTTGAAGAACGCGCAAATGTGGCGATTCTCGCCGAGAGCGCTCGGCGCAATCTGTAGAGAGTTGTCGCGGGCTTCCATTCTCACCTCTGTCCGGAGGCAGACGGGTGCGACGAGCAGAGCTTATATCTGCGTGCCGTACCCACCAGCTCCTCTTGCGGGTTCAGCGAGCGGCCGGAGCGGGAATCTTCGATTGCCGAGCTTTCGAATGGTCCGGCTCTGCATTGTGCGGCTCGATTCTGAGAGGACGAAGGATTTACGTTACTCCTGCGTCTCTTGCTGGTCAACGATCGCAGCGCATGCCGGCTGCAAGTGCCGACGGGTTGAAGATCAGCAGCCAGTCCAAGCCGGCCCGCACGGTGCGCACCACCGTTCGGCATACGCAGTCGCGGTGGCCGCCCGCGGCGGGATCTTCAGCGCCTGCACGCCGGCCGCGGCGGACACGGCGTCGAACGCCGCGCTGAACGTCGCGTCCTCGTCCCGGATCAGGAACCGAACCGTTCCGCCGCTCGCAGAGATCCATGAGCAGGTTGCGGACGGCCTGACCACCCAGTCTCGGGTGGGGCGGTGATCCCGGCGAGTGCACCCGCCGGCGCTCCACCTCCGGCACGAACAGCACGGACAACCTGACCAGGCCCACCGTATCCACACTGAAGGAGTCCACCGCCAGCGTCCCAGCCGCCTGCGCGTGCAGGACCGCACCCCAGCTCGCACCGCCACGCCGGGGCACTGGCGGCCCGATGGCGGACTTCCCCGCCCAGCGGAGTATGCCTTCCGTCGGACGGGGAGTGGCTGGCCGGCATCGACGGGGTAGGCCTCTACTGCACCAAACCGGGCCGGACCTACCTCGTGCTGGGCACGGACCCACCGCAGTGGCCCCTGTAGCCCACGCCGGCCGGCAACACTCCGGTAGGCAGAGGAGGTCGAATGAGCACGCGGATCCGCACACTGGCCATCGCCGCCGCAGCGGCCGGCACCGCCGGCGGTGCGGTCGCGGCCGTCTACCTCGGCCTGATCACCGGCGCCTGCCCGCTCGACGTCAACCGCGGCCGCCGTAGCCGACCCCTGGGCCCGCAGGTGGTCGACATCGCCGCCCCCCGCGAGCTTGTCTTCGACATCATCGCCCAGCCCTACCTCGGGCGGACCACCCGCGCCATGGCCGGCAAGGTGCAGGTGCTCGACCGCGGCACCGACATGGTGCTGGCCGCCCACCACACTCCCATCCGCGGCCCATTCGGCCGCCGGCTGACCGCGGTGACCGTCGAAACGGTGCGGTTCACCCGCCCCGAGCGGGTCGACTTCCGGCTGGTCCGCGGGCCGGTCCCACACGTGGTCGAAACCTTCCACCTCACCGACCGCGACGGCGGCACCCGGCTGGAATACCGCGGCGAGTTGGCCGCCGACCTATGGCGGCTAGGCCAGCGCTGGGCGGACCTGGTCGCCCGCGGCTGGGAACACACCGTCGCCGCCTCGCTCGCGGCCGTCAAGGCAGAAGCCGAACGACGTACCCCCACCGCCCCGCCGCCAGCCGGTGTCCCACCTCGGTGAACGGCCGTGCGCCCGCGGGTGCCAGGAACTCGGCCGTAGCGCTGGCAGCCCCTCAGGCGGCGGCTGGCCTCTCCCGTGTCGCGGCGCCCAGCACTTGCGGCGGGAGCAGCGAGGCGCTTACGGTCCGCCGCGTCTCGACCTGGATCCGGGCGATCTCCGGCACACTCTCGGCCCGGCGGCGCGCCCGCTGACCGTTGAACCAGGCTGACTGGTCACATCCGCAGCACCGCGTTGAGCGGGCCGAGCGCGATGCGTGGACGCGCCGCCGGGCGCAGCCAGCGCAGCAGCGCGACCAGCCGGATCCGGTCGATGGTGACGCAGCCCTGGCTGGGCACCGGGATCGTGGCGTGCAGGAAGAACGCCGAGCCGGCGCCCGGCACGACCGGAGACCGGTTGTAGTCGATCACGACCGCGTAGGGGTAGGCGGCGGTCAGCCGCCACAACTGCTCGCCGCTGCCGCGGCTGAAGTCGGCGTCGTCCGGCTGCAGCGTGTTGTAGCCCGGCGAGCCGGGATCGTCCACCCACACATCGCCGTACCTGGCCTGTCGGTAGGGCAACGAGGTTCCCGGGTCGGGTTCGGTGCCGAACGCCTCGCTGAGCGTGAACAGGCCGATCGGCGTCGCGGTGGTCCGCTCCGAGACCCGGGCCGAGAAGCCCTGCGCGCCGATCTTCGCGGGCATCGGCCCGAAGGCACGCCGCCAGCGGCCGCCGACCCGCTCGAACGCCTCCAGCCTGCCGCCGCCGACGTTGGTGACCGCGACCAGCTGGGCGGCGCCGTGGGTGTCGGCCATCCGGTCGGGCAGCAGGGCCGGCGTCGCCCGGCCAGGTCGCATCCGCCCGGCGGCGGCCGGCGGGCCAGGCGTCCGGCTCGCCGCGGGTCGGCTGGTCGGCGACGCGGGACCCGACCCAGTACCGGTGGCGGTCGCCGCCCGCTGTCCGGTGCGCGCCGCCGGCGTCGCGGACCCGCCGCCCGCGCAGCCCGCGCCCAGCAGCGCCACCGTCGCGACGACGAGCATGCCTCGACGCACCCGGCCAGCCTAGGGCCTCTCCGGATTCTCAGCGGCGCCCACGACGCCCAGACGCCACCCGATCGCGTCCTCATCGCCGATGTACCCGCGATACCGGCCCTCCTCCGCCGGTCGGATCGGCGCCTGACTCGCCGGGGGTATCCACCAAGATCCAGGAGACAGGCGTCGGCGGCCTCGGCTACTGACGGTGCACACCGCCCGGGAACCGGCGGACGTCATGCGCCACATCCTGTCCCGGGGCGATGTCTGTCCGGTCGGCTCCGCTCACCCGGCTCGGGATGAGTTGCTGAAGTGGCGGTGATGAGACGGGCTCGGTGCTGTCGATCTGGTGGCCTGCCGTTCGTGTAGCGGTTGAGGAAGGCCGGTGCGTCCCTCGGCGGACGATCACGAAGGAGGTACAGCATGGGCAAGGTCGTAGTGATCGAGCACCTGACGCTTGACGGCGTGATGCAGGCCCCGGGGCACCCTGAGGAGGATCCCCGTGACGGCTTCCAGCACGGCGGCTGGGCGACCCGGAGCCAGGACCCGGCCATGCAGGAGGTGATGGGCGCGCACATGTCCAGCGCATGGTCCCTGCTGGCGGGCCGGAGGACGTACGAGCGCTTCGCGGACTACTGGCCCAAGCAGGAGCCGAACCCGTTCACCGAGGCGCTCAACCGCGTCCAGAAGTACGTGGCGTCGACCACGCTGACCGAGCCGCTGCCCTGGCAGAAGTCCACCCTCCTGAGAGGCGACGCCACGGGTGCCGTAGCCAGGCTCAAAGCGGAACTGGAGGAGAACCTGGTGGTGTTCGGCAGCGGAGTGCTGGTCAGGTCGCTGATGCGGAGCAACCTCGTCGACGAGTTCGTCCTGTTGACCTACCCGCTGGTGCTGGGTTCGGGCCGCCGACTGTTTTCGGACTCCGGCTCGAACCTGTCTGCCTTCCGGTTGGTCGGCTCCGCGACGACCGGCACCGGCGTGATCATTGCCACCTACCAGCCTGGGGGAAGTTGATCACGCGAGCCTCCCCCGAACACGAGCCAGGGTACTCACGTGCCACCGGCGGGCGGAGTCTGGCGGTGCCCGGAGTGGTGGCGTTGGCCACTGTCGGTAGCGGTGGAGGGTTCTGCGGCGTCCGGTCACGCCGGCGGTTCGGCGCAGGCTCGGTCCGTCGGCATGGCTACACCGTCGCCCGCGACGACGACCTGCTCACCATGGCCGAACAACTCTATGTCCCGGTACGGCAGCGACGCTCGCTCCACAACGGACGCATCGCCACGGCCAACCTCTCGTCGCCGTCCGGACCCGACCGCCGGTAACCCCGAGCGCACGACCACGCCACGCTGGCCAGGCGCCACTCCAGCCGACCAACCCACCGGCGGCATGAGCGGTTCCGCGCCGTCTTCTGCCACGCGTGTTTCCTCGACCGGGACGACGATCTCGGCCGTTCCCGCCCAGGCCGCTTGGCGTGGATGTGTTCGATGAACTGCGGCGCCGGCGCCTTCCACGGCTCCTGCCGATTCTGACCGAGCTTGCCGAACTTCTGCGGGTTCAGCCCAGGCTCCCATGACATCTGCACGTGAACGTGCGAGACGCGGTACAACTAACGCGTGTCGAGCCACACCTGCAGGTGGGGCCGGCAGAGGCGTCAACGTCCCCGGTCATCCTTCCCTCCGTTCCCACCACCGGCAGCGGCAGGTCGTCACCCCGCCCGAACCCGCCGGCGGCGCAGTTGCCGCCGCTGGACGACCTGATCCGGGGCGACCCGTCCGCGCTCAACGCGGTCACCCACTCCGGTGCGACCATCCCCGGCTGTCCGGCGGCCGGATTGCAACTCCTGCCCGGGTTCCCGGCGCCGTACCGGTTCTTCTCGACCAACCCGGCCAACAACTGGTGCATGCCGAACGGCCCGGACAACAGCTGCACCGCCTTCCCGGACACCAAGTCGGTGGCCGGCATCACGATCTACGACTTCCGGGCCGCCTGCCGGCAGCACGACCTGGGCTACCGCTGGGTGCCGGCATCCAAGATCGCGCTGGACGCCCGGATCTTCGTGGACGCCGCCGCCGACTGCGCCAGGCGCAACCTGGTGATCCGTCCCTTCTGCTTCTCCTGGGCCGCCGTCCTGTTCACCGGGGTATTTCTGTTCGGCGGCCCTTCGTACGGGAACTCGGTGCGGGAGGGCTACACCGGCCGCTCCCAGTACGACCGCTGGAACCGGCGCCGACCTGCGCGCAGGCCAGCCACGCGAGGCTGGCCACGCCGGGCGACAGCACCACGATGAGCAGGGCACGGTGTTCGCCGTGACCGGCGTGGTGCGCAAGCACAACCCGGTGCTGTTCGAGTTTTTCGACAGCTCGTGGAACCTGGCCGCGACCCATCTGACCTACTTCTCGGACAACAACTGCGTGGTGCGGCACGAGCCGGAGTGGTTCAACACGGCACGGCTGCCGATCGGCACGGTGCGGGTGGACGCCACCTTCCTGGAGTGGGAGACCGACCAGTGGATGACCCGGCAGGTCGGGACGTTGACCGTGCTGGAGGCGCCTCCACCGCCACCGCCCGGCGATGACCCGCCGGACGGCTGCTACCAGACCCGGGTATGCGAGCCGATCCCCTACTGACGGGCAACACGCCGAACCGGTGACTGGGAGACCCAAACGGCGGGATGATCGTGGCAGTGGGTAATGCCCAGGGTCGGGAGCCGTGGCACGGACGGCTCCCGACCTGTCGCGTTCGGGGACGGCTGGCCGTTCGTCGGGCGTAACGCCGAGCTGGACGCCGTGCCGGCCGACCTCACCGGGCCTGCCGAGCTCGTCGGCGTCTTTCTGGCCTAGCCGGGCGACGCCGCCGTGGGGCTTGCCACCATGCGGGTGCCAAGCTACGCGCCGCCAATGGTGCGGCGGTCGAATGCGGCGTACCGCCCGATGCGCCACCTGGCCGTCCGCGACAGGGTCAGCGGCGACCGGCCAACCAGTAGACGATCGCGTTGCCAGGATTCATGGCGATGAACGCCCGCCAGGCCTTCCTGTTACCGCGGATCTGACCGTCCGATCGGTGGTTCAGGTCGCGCCAAGCCAACGCGGCTGCGACAACCTCGAC
>Ga0137365_10000745_pt1 | contig 23293 bp, 22 predicted proteins | sample SagtaG_9_FD_104799 | JGI IMG/M metagenome (GOLD analysis project Ga0137365, IMG submission 104799) | Vadose zone soil microbial communities from Sagehorn Ranch, Mendocino, California, USA - Sage1_L_40_16 metaG | ecosystem: Environmental > Terrestrial > Soil > Vadose zone | place: USA...
ATGCCACCTATCCGCCGACCGAATATCTCCTGCCCCAGAATGTCGATTTTTTTTGTTTCAACGTCTACCTGCACAATCAGCGTGAATTCGAACAGTACCTATTGCGATTGCAAAACCTGACGGAGGAACGGCCGCTGATCCTCGGCGAGTTTGGGATGGACACAATCCGGCATTCGCAGGAGGAGCAGGCCGAAATGCTCGGCTGGCATGTCGATAGCGTGGTCAAACGTGGGCTGGCCGGCACGATTTTCTTCGCCTGGACGGACGAATGGTTCACCGGGGAGAAGGAAATCACCGATTGGGCCTTTGGCATCGTTTCGCGTGAGCGCGAGCCCAAAAAAGCGTACTCCACACTCCGGAAGCAACTTGGTCAGGATGATTCCGCTCTGCCGCATCGCCCATTGCCGCGCTCGCCGTTTGTTTCGGTGATCGTTTGCTCCTACAACGGCGGTCAGACGCTCGCGGCCTGTCTCGATTCGTTAGGCAAACTGAACTATCCCGATTACGAAGTGATCCTGATCGATGATGGATCGACCGATAACACTGCTGATATCGCCGCTCAATTTCCGCGTGTTCATTATATTCACCAGAGCAATCATGGGTTAAGTCACGCGCGGAATACCGGCTCGGCTGCAGCCAGAGGCGAAGTGCTCGCCTACACCGATTCCGACTGCATGGCGGACGCGGACTGGCTTTATTATTTGATTGGCACGCTGGTGACTGACGAATATGCCGGCGTAGGCGGGCCCAATGTGCCGCCGCCCGCGCAAAATTGGATGCATGCCTGTGTTGCGGCGGCTCCGGGCGGACCCAGCCACGTTCTGCTCACCGACACCATTGCCGAGCACATTCCCGGTTGTAACATGGCGTTCTACCGATGGGCGTTTGAAAAGATCGGCGGCTTCGACGTCGAGTATCACACCGCCGGCGACGATGTCGATTTTTGCTGGCGCTTGCAACAGGCCGGGTGCGTCATTGCTTTCAACCCCACTGCCATCATCTGGCATCATCGCCGCTTTAGTTTGCGCGCTTTTTTGCGACAGCAGAATGGTTATGGCGAGGCCGAATCGCTCCTCCGATTCAAACATTTGATTTTCTTCGGCCCAACCGGTTCAACCAAGTGGCGTGGCCAAATTTATGGCACGCCGCGCTTCAGTTGGTTCGTCAATCGGCCGCTCGTCTATCATGGAATTTTCGGCGAAGGTTTCTTTCAGTCGATTTATCCCGCGGCGCAATCGGAGGTCGCAACCTATTTGGGCAGCATCGAATGGTTTGCGCTCACGATTTTCCTTTTTGGGCTGGGCATATTTCTGCCGGCGTTGCGCATCGTTCCTTATCTCATGCTCGGCGGAACGCTCTGCGTTGCGCTTTCTTACATGATGCGCGCGCGGATCGAGCCGAAGTTCGATACTCTGCACGCGCGGCTTCTGGTCATGTGTCTCGCTTTCGCCCAACCGCTCGTGCGCGGCTGGTCGCGCTATTTCACCTGGCTTCGCTTCAAACGAACGCCGCGCAGTGTCATTAGCCGGCACGAACATTTGCCTGCCGGCGCCGCATTTGCCGGCAATCTAGGCCGTCGAATCTTTTGGAGCGAAGAGGGCCGCGATCGTCACTACCTGCTCGGCGCCATTTTCGATTTACTCGAGGAAGAGGGTTGGCGCTACTCCGTGGATAGCGGCTGGAACGATTGGGACATCCAGATCTACGGCAATTTCTGGTGGAGCATTGTCCTCCAAACCGTGACCGAATATCATGGCGACGCCAAATGTCTGACCCTCGTCCGGCTGCGAAACCGTTTCGTCACCACCACCGTTATTTTCAATCTGGTCGTGCTCACTCTTTTGATTTATCGCCAACTCAATACTTCCCATCTGGATATTTGGTTCATCATTCCATATTTCCTTTTCTTGGCTTTCCTCGCGAGCCGTGCGCGCGTGTTGAAAGCGCGCGTCGCCGAACTTGTCGATCTTGCTGCGCACCGTGCGGGGATGCAGCGCGTCCGGCGCCGGGGACAAACCACGGCGGAGATATCGCCGGTTGATGTCCCGCTGAGGGTCGATCCAGTGGCGCGAGGCTGAATCGCGCCGGCAAAAATGAAACGCGGCCCGCTTCTCCGCCTTTTATTTGCAATCGCGCTGGAACTTTTCTTTTTCGCGACCCTCAATTTCTTCGATGACTGGACGTTCGAATTGATGCCGGTGAAATTCGTTGTCGCCGCTTTTCTTTCCGGGATCACCTACTGGATCGCTGCCTCCAATTTTAAGATCGCCATGGGCGTACGGCAACAAGCGCTCCTTTTCTTTGCTGTCGCAATTGCACTTCGCGTGATCGCTTTGCCACTTGCGCCGGGCGACGATCTATGGCGCTACGAATGGGAAGGAAAGATCCAACGCGCCGGATTTAATCCTTATCTTGTTGCGCCGGACGATTCAAGGCTCGATCCGCTTCGGCGAAGTTTTCCGGAATCGTCGAAAATCAATCATCCCAATGTTCGCGCCACCTACCCACCAGGAGCCGAGATATTGTTCCGATTTTTCAGCGCTGTTTCGGACCGACCGCTTTTTTACAAACTCCTATTCGCGATTGTCGATCTAGCGACGGCATTTCTCCTTTTGCGATTGATCGGCGGCGATGACCGATATCGCCACGCCGCATGGTACGCCTGGAATCCGCTGGTCGCTTACAGTTTTGCCGGCGCGGCCCATTTCGATTGCCTCATGATCTTGCCGCTCGTCGGTGGCATTCTTTGTCTCGTCCGATCGACAACGGTGACTGAATCGACGCACCAGTGGTCCTGGGCGATTGGCGCTGCTCTCCTTTTTGGCATCGCCGTCTCGATCGAGCTCATTCCGGTTTTGCTCTTGCTCCTTTGTGTAATCGCGCTCCGCCGGCGCGCGGTCGTTCTTGCGATCAGCCTGGCTATTCCGGCACTGCTCGGTTTGCCCTTTGGATTTCCCAAAGTGCGAATTTGGGATTCGTTAGGCCAATTCACTTACGTCCAGCGACTAAACGACCTCTTCTGGTGGGTGATTGAAGATACGGTCTGGGTCAATCCGCACCAAAAAAATTATCATTACAACGTCGTTCTTATTGTCGCCGTCATCGCGGTCTCATTGCTTTTCATTCGGAATTGGAAACGAGGAATGCTTTGGGCCTTGGCGACCGCGCTCGTTTTCGCACCCGTTCTGCATCCATGGTATTGCACCTGGATTCTGCCGCTGGCCACGTGGCGGCGCGCTTACGCTTGGCATGTCCTTTCGGTCACGCTCTTTGCTTACTATTTATTTTGGAATGAGCGGCTTTTCCTTTTGCCCTGGCACAGCGAACCCTGGATGCGCGCTCTCATTTGCATTCCGCCGCTGGTCGCGGTTTCGATTTCGGCGCTGCGAAGAAAATAAAGCGTCCTGTAGCGGCGGTCTATGACCGCCGGATTACAAAAACGACGCTTATAGAGCGCCGTTATAATCCCGATATCGCAGCGCTGAAGTCCTCGGGTAGCCGCGCTTCAAAAACTTTCCAGTCGCCGCTGCGCGGATGGCGAAAGCCAAGCTTCCACGCATGCAGCATTTGGCGCGGGAATTTCTGCGCGAACTTTGGCGCATAAATTTTATCGCCCAGGACCGGATGACCGAGATGACGAAGATGGACGCGAATTTGATGAGTTCGGCCACTGTGCAACCGGCACTCGATCAGACTCATTTCGCCAGAGGAGCGAACGACGCGATATTCGGTCATGGCCGCGCGCCCGCGCAATGTTGCCACCCGCATTTTTTGTCGGTCCACCGGATGTCGCGCAATCTTTTCTTCGATCACGCCCGTATTCCTGCGCAACTTTCCAGCAACGAGAGCGAGATAAATTTTCTCGATCGTGCGCGCCGCAAACTGAAGTGACAAACTCCGGTGCGCGTCGTCGTTCTTTGCGATCACAATGCATCCACTCGTTTCTTTATCGAGACGATGCACAATGCCGGGCCGTTCTTTTCCGCCGATGCCGGAAAGAGTAGGGCAATGATGGAGTAATGCGTTGACCAGGGTGTGTTCACGATGACCGGCGCCCGGATGAACAACGAGGCCGGCCGGTTTGTTGATGACAACGAGGTCGCGGTCCTCAAAAAGAATCTCGAGCGGGATCGCTTCCGGCTGATTGTCGATCTTTTCGAGCGGCGGCTCGCGGAGGTCAATTTCATCGCCGTCGCGAATGAGATCGCGCGGCCGCGCGACTTTTCCATTGAGGGTAACGAATCCAGCACGGATCAATTGCTGGAGCCGGGCGCGAGAATATCCCGCTAATTGACTGACGAGAAAGCGATCGAGGCGCAGCCGCGCGTCTTTTTTTCCCGCGGTCAGTTTAGTGGTTGTCGATCTTTCCCCTGATGTTTTCAATTACCCAGTTCGTTGCTGCGAAACACGTGAATGTTACAGTCGGATCGAATGGCTACTGAGAAAAACCCCACAGCGACGCCAACGTGCCCGGCCTGCGGCACGGTTGTCGATACCGCTGAAGCCCAGCCATTGGCACGAGTGCCTTGTCCGAAGTGCGGCGAAAAAGTGCGCGCCGAACGAACATTCGATCATTTCGTTTTGGCCGAGACCCTTGGCGTTGGCGGAATGGGAACCGTCTACAAAGCGCGCGACACGCTGCTCGATCGTTTTGTTGCCCTGAAATTGTTGCGCCAGGACCTCGGCACCGGAATCGATCACGCGGCACAGTTGCAACAGGAAGCGCGGGTGGCGGCATCGGTCAATCATCCAAATGTCATCCAGGTCTTCTCTTTCGGAATCGATCACGAACAATTTTATCTGGTGATGGAATTGGTCGATCACGGGAGCCTGGATGATTTTATCGAGCAGCGAAAACGGTTATCAGAAGAACAGGTGCTTGAATCCGGTATCCAGGTCGCAAAAGGACTGCGGGCCGCGCATCGCAAAGGTCTCATTCATTGCGATGTGAAACCGGCCAACATTCTCTTCGTTGATGAGCACACGGCCAAGATCGGCGACTTTGGCCTGGCCGGCGTTGCGTCGCAAAGCGCGGAAACACAAAACGAGATTTGGGCCACACCTTATTATGTCGCGCCTGAACGATTAAACAACGAGCTGCCTGATTTCCGCAGCGACATCTACAGTCTCGGCGCCACGCTTTTCCACGCCATCGCTGGCAGGGCCCCGATTGAAGGCGAAACTAATTCGGCCGTTGCGCTCCGGGAACTAAAGTACCAGCCACTCGATCTTCGCAAGATCGTACCGGGAGTTTCCGAGGCAACGGCGCGTGTCTTTAATCGAATGATCGCGCCAAAACCGGCCCAGCGTTTCTCTTCCTACGACGAACTCGTCGCGGAACTCGAGGCGGCGCGCGATATCCTCAATACCAAAGACGATATCGATCTTGCAAAGCCTCAGCCAAACCGTCGACCGATGCTCGCGATCGCCGCAGCTGCGCTGGTTGCGCTAATTGGGATTGCCGGTTTCTTTTTCGTGCGCAAAACACAGGAGCATACGACCAACAACACGCTGCTCTCAGCGACGCTGGAAAACCTGCGGGCGATGGTGGGACGACTCAAAACGCGCAGTGCGCTCTCGGGAGAACCGAACGCCGGGAAGGAGAACGGGTGGCATGGCCTCGCGGGGCAGCCGGAGGCGGCGGCCCCGAAGGTCAACGCTCAGAAAAGAATTGCCGTCTCGTGGGAGGCAGCGCTTGCCAATTACAAAGAACGGATTGGTCTCTATGATTTTGCCGGGGCTGACTCTGCGATTAGAGACGCACAAATAACCGATCCGCCGTTGAAAAGAACGCAGGCGAGGATGCTATGGAGGGCACAGTTGCTGGCCGATTGGAAAAGCAAGTTGATTGTCGATCTTAACCGCGCCCATTTTTCGGGATCAATCGTTGATACTGACGGAGCTAAGTACAACGGAATTGTTGGCGCGGATCTCGAGAACGTGATGTTAAAAACGCGGTACGGGATCGTCGGGCTGCCTTGGGCGAAACTGCAGCCGAAGCTGCTGCTGGCAGTTTCCGCGTCCTTCATCTGGCCGGAGGCTCGCGACGCAGTGGATCGACAATGGCTTTGTGCTGTTTTCGCGACCGAGACTGGCCAGACCGACGCGGCCCGCCATTTTGCGGAAACCGCGGCGAAGGAAAAATCAAAATATCGCGCGCAAATTCCCTTGCTTCTGCCTGCGCCGTCTCCTTCCGGATAAGCCAAAAACTGGCGCGTCTTTTGCTCAGTAAAACCGGATGCGATACGGGTTGGCGGGGTTCCTTTTCCTTTCGGTTCTGCTCCCTTCGCGCGCCGCACAACCGCCACTCACGGTGAAAGATGTCAGCTTGATGTTGCGCACCGGTTATTCCAACGGCGCTGTTTTGCAGGAGTTATCCGCGCGGCACTTTGCCGATACTCTCGATTCTGCCAAAGAAACGATGCTGACCAAGGCGGGTGCCGCCCCGGAGTTAATCAGCGCGATGAAGAGCGGTAACTATTCTGTTTCACCCGAGCAAGCGGCCGCCGCGAAGGAGCAGCTCGCCGCCGAAGCGAAGCGACGCGCGGCTCAAGCTGAGGAATCGCTTAAATTCAATACGCTGTATCAAAGCCAGCTTGCCCAACAGCGCGCTTCTGCTGGCCTCCCCGCGCCGACCGGCAACTTCATTCAGCCGTTGGTAAAGGGCGATCTCATTTCCTGGCACAACGGCGGCCTGGCTCGTTTCGATGACGAAACGCTCGAAAAGAAGAAATTGGTCGCACTTTATTTTTCGGCCCACTGGTGCCCGCCCTGCCGCAAATTCACACCCCAATTGGTGGAGTATTACAATCGCGTCGCCCCGCAGCATCCCGAGTTCGAAATAATCTTTATCAGCTTCGATCGCTCCCAATTTGCGATGGAAACTTACATGCGCGAGGCAAACATGCCCTGGCCCGCGATCGACTTCACCAAGGTTCCGGGAAAAGAAGCGATCCGGAAATATGCCGGGGAAGGGATTCCCTGTCTCGTTCTTGTCGATCCAAGCGGCAAAGTCATTTCCGATAGTTTCGCGGGTAAGGAATATCTTGGACCGGGTAAAGTTCTGGCCGATCTCGACACCATTTTCGCTCGCAGCGCGAGCGGAAATGTCGCGGCCACTCGATAAAGACAGCGCTGCCCGGGCGAGCGTCCGAGGTCCTGCCCTCTTTGAATTGTTGCCGTCAGAATTTTACACGGCAAACGGCAGTGTTAGATTCCCGCGGTCAAGATTGGGCCGGACTCCAAAATGGAACAAAATCCACCACCGTTTCCTTCACCGGAGGAATTGAAGGCGAAGATTACCGACTTCATGAAATCGAACTTCGGCGATCGCGTCTCGGTCGCGACTTTCACGCAACCGGAGGCGGCCGAATCCGGCGACGAGGAAAAGCCGGACAAGATCGACAATCGCGAGTTCATCTTTAACTTTTTGCCGCGCGACATCAAAGCGCATCTCGACCGGTTCGTGATCAAGCAGGATGAAGCGAAGAAAGTGCTCTCGATCGCGGTGTGCGATCACTACAATCACGCCAATTATCTCCGGCGGCTGGAGAAGGAAGATCCAGGCCGGGCTGAAGAAACAGAGTACGCGAAGCAGAACGTGATTTTGGTGGGACCGACCGGCGTCGGCAAAACCTATCTCATTAAACACATAGCGGATTTGATCAAAGTGCCGTTTGTCAAAGCGGATGCGACCAAGTTTAGCGAGACCGGTTATGTGGGTGGCGACGTGGAAGACCTGGTCCGGGAGTTGGTGAGTAAAGCGGACGGCGACGTCAACCTCGCCCAATTCGGGATCATTTACATCGACGAGATCGACAAGATCGCTGCCGCCGGAAATCTGATTGGACGCGACGTGAGCGGGCGCGGCGTGCAGACCACCTTACTCAAATTGATGGAGGAAACCGAGGTGCCAGTGCGGAGCGTGAACGATTTACAGGCACAATTGCAGGCCGCCTTTGAATTCCAGAAGCGCGGCAAGGCAAAACGGGAAACCATCAACACGCGTCATATTCTTTTTGTCGTAAGCGGCGCGTTCGAGCGGTTGAAACAGCAGGTTTCGCGGCGCGTTCAGCACGGCCAGATCGGATTTAGCGCCGAGCCGATTCAGGTAATGGACAACGAATTATTTCAGCACGTCACGACGCAGGACTTTGTCGAGTACGGATTCGAGCCCGAATTTATTGGGCGATTGCCGGTGCGAGTGGTCTGCGAAGATCTGGACGCGGATGATCTTTACAAGATCATGAAGTTTTCCGAGGGCAGCATTCTGCGACAGTACGAACGCGCATTTCGCGCCTACGGCATCGAGATTAGCTTCGAAGATGACGCCTTGCGGCTCCTCGCGGAAGCGGCCGCCCGGGAAAAGACCGGCGCGCGGGGCTTATTGACGGTGTTTGAAAAATTGTTCCGGGATTATAAATATTATCTGGCGGGATCCGGACTTAGCCAGCTGCGCGTCTCGGCCGACTTGGTGCGCGAACCAAAGCAGGTTCTCGATCGCCTGATGGCCGAAGGTCATAAACACGAAACAAGAGCGCTCGAGGCGAACGCGCGTCAATTCACCGATAAATTCAAGCGCGAACATGGACTCGAAATGGTCTTCGACGATGCGGCGATCCAACGTTTGATCGAACGCGCGCAGGTGGAACGGATGACGATGGCCGAGCTATGCGCCCATTTGTTCAAGGATTATCAGTTCGGGCTAAGCCTCATTTCCAAAAACACCGGCCAGAAAAAATTTTTGCTGGATGCGGCAGCAGTGGATGCTCCGGACAAATTTTTGAGCGACCTTGTTGTCCAATCCTACTATCCGGTTGCCTCGGCCCAAAAGGCCTAGTTTATCGATGAAACGTTCTTTTATCACAATCCTGATCATTGGCTTTGCCGTCGCCGCAGTCATCGGAATGCTCCACGCGACCGGCGCGCTGCTGCGTTTGGAGCGGCCGATTGCGGACTTCATCTCGCACCACGGCGGGACGACGGGATTGGTCGGCGAAAAATGGCAGTATCTTTTCGTTGCACTCCTGTCTTTCGGCGTCGTGGCATTCACCTTAACAAGTTCTCGTCGTCGCCGTGTAGCATGGCTGGTGCTCGCCTTGGTAATCGAGCTGCTGGTTTTTTTCTGGATTTGCCTCCTTTACCGTGTGTTTTTCCAACCGTTGCCTTCAATTTTTGCGGTTGGCCTTGCCTTCGTCGCCGCTGAACGTTTCGTCGCAATCACCAACCGCAGCCGCTCTAGCCTGGCCAAATCGTTCTTTGCCGGAAGATTGTCGAATGAACAAGTCAATCGCGTTATCACGGGTGAGCTCCCGCTCGAGACCGAAGCCAGGGCTTACGAAGCCACCGTCGTCGTCTGCGATATCGCCGATAAATACGATCTGGCCGAGGATTCCAGTCCTGCCGATTTTGCCGAGACGACAGAAAAGTTCATTCGTCGCGCGAGTGAACTCTTTCTAGAAGCCGGTGGTTATATACAGGCGGCCGACGGCGAGGGCGTCGTCGCCATTTTTGGATTTCCCGATGGTAATGCCGGGCACGCGGACAAAGCCGTGCGTGTCACCCTCGGTCTGGTCCAGGCCTTTCACGATTCGCGCCAGCAGAATAACGGAGAGCTTTCTGGAGGCTATGACGTCCATCTCGGCATCAGTTCCGGCACGATCATTGTGGCGCCACTGAAGGATGGGCAAGGCCCGGGACTGTTGACCAGCGGTGAATCGGTCGAGCTGGCGCGGAGGTTTTGCGTCGCGAATCGTTTTTATGGGTCGCGTATCTTGATCGGTCCGCGCACGTTCGAGCTCACGAACAAGGCCATCGTCGCACGACCGATCGATTTTCTGAGCGGCGTACATTCACAGGAGCGGCATGAAATTTACGAGCCGCTTAGGCTGGCAGCGGAGGCCAAACCCGAGCATCTCGAACGGCGCGACTCTTTTTGGAACGGGGTCGTGCTTTATCGGGAAAAGCGCTGGGCTGAAGCCTACACGGAATTCCAAAAAGCGCGGGGCCCAGACGCAGAGCATGATGCGCCGCTTCAGTTATATCTGCGCCGGCTCGAGCCGCTCGCTCTTCCTTTGGCCGAAACGCCCTCCGGCTAACCAGCGCGTTTTGAGAAAGACCGAATACCCGGCCGCGCTCCGGGATTTAATTGCGCAACTGCGGACGATGCCGGGGATCGGACCGCGCTCGGCCGAACGCATCGCCCTTTGGATGATCCAGGCGCGCGGGGATCAACCGCAGCAGATCGCGCGCGCCATTACCGAGACACGACGGGCAATTCATTCATGCAAACTGTGCGGATATTTCACGACGGACGAAACCTGCGACATCTGCGCCGATTCATCGCGCGCCGCCGATTTGCTCTGCGTAGTAGAACAGGCGACCGATATTCTCCCGCTCGAAAAAACGGGCGCCTTTCGTGGGCGCTATCACTCGTTAGGCGGCCGCATTTCGCCGCTCGATCACATCGGCCCCGAAGATTTGCGCATCAGGGAGTTGCTCGACCGTGTCGAAAAGGAAAAATTTTCCGAGATCATTTTTGCGTTGGCCGTCGATGTCGAAGGCGAAGCAACCACAAACTACCTGGTCGATCTTTTGAAAAGCAAACCGGTGACGCTGACGCGGATCGCGCGCGGCCTTCCCGCCGGCGGCGGCTTGGAATCAGCCGATGAATTAACGCTTTCGGCCGCGCTATCTGGACGCACAAAAATGTAGTGGCGTTTTATTGAAGGTCGAACTTTCGACAATCGCAGATCGCCGCTCCAGACAACAGGTTGCTTTTCGCGACTGCTCCGCATAATTTTCGCTTGCATGTCGTGCGCAAAGATCGATCCGGCGCTGCACCAGGCGCAGAAGCCACCCTGGATCAAGGTGCGTCTCCCTTCCAATCCGGTGTTCTTTTCCACCAAAGCGCTCATTTCCGACCTGCGCCTGCATACGGTTTGCGAAAGCGCGCAGTGCCCAAATCGTTGGGAATGCTGGAGCCAAGGCACGGCGACAATGATGATCGCGGGCGATCGCTGCACGCGTGCGTGCGGATTTTGCGCAGTGACAACGGCGAAACCATTTGCTTTGGAAGAGGACGAACCGCAGCGCGTGGCCGAAGCGGTGCGCCGGATGAAATTAAAACACGTGGTCATCACCGCGGTGGCGCGCGACGATCTTAGAGACGGCGGCGCAAATCATTTTGCCCGCGTTATCGCCGCGATCCGCAAGATGGATCCGTCCGTGATTATCGAAGTGCTCGTGCCCGATTTTCACGCACAGGACTGGTGCATCCAAATCGTGCTCGACGCCGCCCCAGACATTTACAATCACAATATGGAGACGGTCGAGCGGCTCACACCGGTTGTGCGTTCGCGTGCGAAATATCGCACTTCGCTCCAAGTTTTGCGCCGTGCGAAAGAGTTAGGGCCGAACATTGTCACCAAAAGCGGCGTCATGCTCGGACTGGGCGAAACCGAGCCGGAGTTGTTTCAAACCATGGACGATTTGCGCGAAGTGGGCTGTCAGGTTTTGACAATGGGGCAGTATCTGCGGCCGACGCCAAAACATTTGCCGGTAGTTGAGTTCGTCACGCCGGAGCGCTTCGACGCTTACGGCGAGATTGCGCGCGCCAAAGGGTTCGAGCATGTCGCCTCCGGTCCGCTCGTCCGCAGTTCTTATCACGCGGCCGACTTTCACCCGGTCGTCCGCTGACGATGGAGAACGCCGGCGCGCACGCGCAAGTCCGCCAGTCGGACGGACTCGTCCGGTGGCGAGATCGACATAAGATCGCGGCCGTCATTCCAGCGTATCAGGAGGAAAAACATATCGGCGATGTCGTTCGCCGGACCCGCCTCAAGATCGACAATGTGCTTGTGGTCGATGATGGATCGAATGATAAAACCGCGGAACGGGCGCGCGAAGCGGGCGCGGAAGTGATCGTTCATCCGCAAAATCGCGGCAAAGGCGAAGCGATTAAGACTGGCTTGCGCCATTTCTTGGATCGGCAATTTGATTGGGTCTTCATTCTCGATGCCGACGGTCAGCATCGGCCAGAAGAGATCGAGCGCTTTGTCGCGGCTGCTGGTTCACCTTCGGAACCGAAATTAATTCTCGGCAACCGAATGAAGGACGTTTCATCGATGCCATTCGTTCGCCGCATCGTAAATCGTTACATGAGCAAGAAAATCAGCCGTGTCTGCAAAGAGGATATCCCCGATACGCAATGCGGTTTCCGCATGCTCCATCGACAATTGATCCCGGCCCTGCTCGATGGCGCTGACCGCTTCGAATACGAGACCGAAATGCTGATCATCGCCAGTCGTAAAGGTTTTCGCATCGAATCGGTGCCGATTAGCACTGTTTACTCCGACGAAGTCAGCAGCATTCATCCCGTGCGGGATACCCTCCGCTTCTTCAAATTAATGCGGCGCTATCGGAAACCCTAACCGGCTGGATCACGGTTTTTTCCCCGGCAAGGCTTCGTGACTTTTGAGGATTTCGGCTTCGGGTGTGAGCTTAGCCGGTTTGCCGCTGAAAATCAGGCGATTTGGTTTTTCAGCGAGCGATTCGACGAGAACTTTCGCGTGCGTTGTAACCACTTTCAAGTTTAACAAAACGACATGCAGCTCTCTCATTTGCTCCTGAAGCTGCCTGTCCGTCGTGCTGATGAATGTGTTAGCGGTCCCCAAAACTTTATCTGCATCTTTGGACACGCTCTCCAGGCTTTTGACGACGTTCTGCAAATTATCCACGTCGACTTTTAGCGAATCGGCCAGCGGCCCAAGTTTTGGCATGAACTCTCCGAGGCTTCCTTTTAAATCCGTGACCATGAGGTTGAGATTGTCGAGTAACTTGTTCGCGTTTTCGAAAAGCGGCCCGGCCGCGGCTGTGATTTGCTCGATCCCGTAGGCCGGATGTCCTTCGATGGCAGAATTGTTCGCGAGCGTTTTTCCGCCCGGCGTCCCCGCGGAGAGCGCGACAAATTTTGGGGCTAGCAATGTGTCGGAACTGAGCGTGGCCGTAATATCGGCCGGCAACGCCGGAATATTATCGTCGAGACTGATCGTAATTCGGACCGCATCCTTTTTGTTGGCCGATGCCGCGCGCTCGGCCGCAGTCAAATGACGAATCGCGATCACGCGTCCGGCGGGCGCGCCGGCGTAGCGCACTTCGGAATGCAATTTGATCCCGGTGACGTCCTCGTAGTTGATTTGCAGTGTGCGTGCCGGTTTTTTCAGGCGGAAACCGGAAAGCGCGATGGTCAGTGCACCGAGCAGGACAATGCTGCAGGCGATGACCGAAATGGCGACGATGTAATCAGAGAGATTTCGTTTCATTGCGTTTTATGGTGAAATCTGTTGCGCGCGGCGAAGAACGGACGGGGCTTTACGTGCCGATGATGTTCGTGCTCGTCTTGCGAGAGATTCAAGGGTATCGGACCGTCAGCTTCGCCGTTAATAAATTGTTGCACTTCAGGATTGGAGCTCGTGCGAATTTCGTCCGGGGTACCTTGCGCGATAATATCGCCATGTCCGAGCATAATCATCCGCGTAGCGATACGAAATGCGCTCGTCATGTCGTGGGTGACAACGACCGCGGTCATGTGGCTCCCATGAGTCAGTTTGAGCGTTAGTTGATCGACCACCGCGGTCATGATCGGATCGAGCCCGGAAGTGGGCTCGTCGCTGAAGAGTAATTCCGGATCGAGCGCGAGGGCGCGCGCCAGGCCGACGCGCTTTTTCATTCCACCGCTGATCTCCGCCGGTTTAAGATTTTCAAATCCACTCAGCCCGACCATTTTCAGTTTCTGCTCTATAATTTCTTCAATCTCGTCAATCGATTTGTCGGTGTGCTGCAAAAGTGGCAGCGCCACATTTTCGCCAACTGTGAGTGAAGCAAGCAACGCTCCGGACTGAAACAACATTCCAAAGCGCTTACGTACATTTGCGATGTCGCGCTCGTTCATCGTCGTGATTTCCTCACCAAAGACTTTCACCGAACCCGAGGTCGGTTTCATCGACCCGATGATGTGGCGCAGCAACGTGCTCTTGCCGCAACCGCTCCCACCCATGATCACGAGTGTCTCGCCGCGATGGATGCTAAACGAAATATCGTTGATCACCGCGCGGTCCCCGAACCTTCGGACAAGATCGACAACTTCAATGACTGATTCGCCTTTGGAGTTCATGCCCCAAAAAAGAAAATTCCAGTGAGGACCGCGTTCATGACCAGCATCGCGAGCAGGGCTTGGACAACGGAAGCTGTCGTAGCCTGCCCAACGCCCTCCGCACCACCCTCGACGTGGAGTCCGGCGTTGCATGCGATCGTGATCACGATCCACGCGAAAACAACGCTTTTGATCATGCCTGAATACAAATCCCAGGTATCGGCGCTCTGCAACGCGCGCAGCACATAACCAGCGGTATTGAAATTGAGCGCAAAACGGCAAACGGCCCAGCCGCCAAAGACGCCGACGTAATTTCCCAGGATCGTCAGCGCCGGCAGCATTACGAGCATGGCAAGAAAACGCGGCACGACCAGATATTCGACCGGATTGATCGCCATGACTTCAAGGGCCTCGATTTCCTCGGAAACTTTCATTGTGCCCAACTCGGCCGCGACGGCCGAGCCGCTGCGTCCGATCACAATTACGGCGATCAAGACCGGCCCCATTTCGCGCAACAGCGTGACCATGACGAGATCGGGCACGTATATTTCCGCGCCGAGTTGCTGAAGGGAATGCGCTGCTTGCATGGCGAGTGTCACGCCTATGCTGAATGCCGTCAGCGCTACCATCGGCGTCGCCCGCACTCCGATGAACACCATTTGTCGAAAAATCGGTGAGATCTTGAAAAACCGCCCGGTGAACGGCGCGACAAGCACCCAGTAGAGGAGATTGATATTGAGCTGGAGATAATTCTTCAAGATGTGAACGCGCAGAATGACAAGACAGGCGAAGCGACGAAAGCCGAAAGTTTGCTGCCGCGTGGCTACAAAGTTAAAGTGGCCTTTACAAGATCGACAATCTCGCCCCTATCCTCGCCGTTGTAAAAACGAGAGCGCCGACAACCGCGAGCGTCGAGATGAGATTCAGTGTTGCTGAAAGATCGAGATGGATTATGAAGCAGGCTTCCGCGCGGAAATGTAAACGCGCCAGTTCTGCCGCTCAACACCTCTGAATAAGGCGCTCGCTCAATGCAATCGGCAGCATCCGTACCTTGCCTGACCCTGCGCGTTTTTCAAATCGAGATAGAGTGTTGGAAGGTCTTGTGAAGAGCGGATTAAGTCGGTCCCTTAACTATCGATGTGGCCAGGGTTGGTCCGGCTCAACAAAAGGTCGCACGGGCGGGATTGGCAGAACCCGTTGTGGAGACGGCCGCGGCGATGGTGCCGGATACGGCGGACGCGGAGACGGTAGCGGGGACGGTCGCGGCGATGGATGTGGTGACGGGGAAGGCGGAGTTGGAGGCGGTTTATCTGGCATATGATCGGAGTTATGATTCTGGGATGTAAAACGATTCTACAGGCAACTCGCGTTCCACCGCTTTTCGACACTCGACTCGGAGTTGCTCATTAATGCTGGACCCTGTGTCCTGTTGAACGAGTTCGCCCTTGCGTTCAAGGGCCCTGAGAAACTGTCTGTGAACTGCGTCGTCGTACTTCTGACGATGCCTAATCTCAAGAGAAATCCGATTAGGTCGTGGTCTAACACCCGGTAGCTAGCAAGTAACTCCTGCTTTTTGCTGATTTGATCTTGGAGCTTCAGGATAGGTTTCAGAATTGAGAGGATTGCAGCCACGCCGCCAATCACCGTCCACAAGTATCCTCCGAAAAAGGTTTGCCAAAATGAAAAGCCTGCAACAGCTGATGACGTCGAGATAGCGATGACAACCTCATGCCAAAAATTAAGGCGGTTTAGGCGCCGAATCTCCGCCTCAAGATACTTCACGTTTAGTCGCGCCGTACGGAACTCATCGTAGACGCCCCACACAGCGTTGTTTGGATTGGAAGCCTCAGCATTCGAAGCGATTAGCACTTCGCAATCATAACAGAGGCGTCAATACACTATATGCGGCCCTCTAAATCAATCCGCGCTTGCGAAAGTCGCCGATATTCCCGCCGCTCGATCGCTCGATCAGGTCGATGGTAAATTTGAGCAGGCAAACCTCCCAGGCATCATCGACGCCTTGGATGATGGCGCTAAGCGGCTCCTCCATGTCTTCGACTTGTGATTTTGTGCGCGCGATGACGGCATCGAGCGGATCGCGAAACATGCGCTCGGTCACGTCGGTCTTGCGAAATTGGAAGCCGTAACGAAGCACCGCGAAGGTGTGCGTCTGCTCGCGCAATTGATCGACATAGCGCTGCGCCTTGTCCCCGAATCCCTCGAGCAATAGACGGCTGAGATGTTCCGGCGTCAGAATTTGCGGCCGGTCGGCGTGGATCTTTCCGTTGCGCACGCGCACCTCGTTCACCCGGTCCATCAATTCCGAGATCAGATAAAAGTGAAAACTGGTGCTGCCGAAAGTAGCGATCTGGCGCTGCGGCGCCAGAATCACCTGCGTATTTTCGATCGCGTAATCGAAGTTGTCCTTATTCATTGTCGATCGAACAACGTACGGCAGGTCCACAACGTTTCAATTGTCTTACGACGTGATTGCTAGACTGGCTCGCAAATTGACTCGGCGATGGCTTCCCTGGCGCGCATTGAGCGCCAGCGCAGCAGCGCATCGGCAGTGAAGATGGCGAGCGCGACCCAGATCAAACTGAAGGTAAACAGATGGCCGCGGGTGAATGGTTCGTGATAAAGAAAGACGCCGAGAAAAAAGGAGCCGATCGGCGAGAGATATTGGAGGAAGCCCAGAGTGGTGAGGCGCAGATGACGCGCCGCATGTCCGAACCAAAAAAGCGGCACGGCGGTGACGATTCCGGTGCTGACCAGCAAGATCGACAATAACCAACCGGCGCGACCGAAAAACAGTCCGCCATCGATCCGGAGGTAAATGAGATAGGCGATGGCAAGTGGAGCGAGAAATGTTGTTTCGAAAAACAAGCCGGGAATCGCAGCGGTGCCTGATTTCTTCCGCAGTAATCCGTAGAACCCAAAAGTAATGCACAACGACAGCGCGACCCACGGGAACCGTCCGTAACCAAAGGTGAGATTCAGTACTGCCATGGTTGCGAGCGAAACAGAAATCGATTGCCAAAGAGTGAGCCGTTCGCGCAAAAAAATGGCGCCGAGAAGAACGTTTACCAGCGGCGTCATGAAATAACCCAGGCTCGTTTCGATGACGCGGCCGACGTTGACTGCCCAAATAAATAGGAGCCAGTTGATCGCAATCATTGAGCCAGCGGCCAGGCAGTAGAGGGTGGCGCGTCGCGATCGCACATTTGTCCTCACCTCCCTCCAGCGCCCTTGCCAACTGAGCAAGATCGACAAGAAAATGGTCGTCCAGACGAACCGATGGGCCAGAATCTCGCTCGCGGGAACGGTTTTGAGCAGCTTCCAATAAATCGGGATCAATCCCCAGATAGTGAACGCCGCGACTGCCGCGATCAGCGCCGAAGTCTCGTGTGATTTACGGAAATTTTTTCGCGAGATCGACATCATTCCCTATTTCACGGTTCGCGCCCGCGAGCAACCGCCCGGGCGATTAATGTGAATCGCCTAGGTTTCCTGTTTTCCTGGCGCCTCTGTTAAGTAATCTTTGGAATGCGGAATTTTTTCTCCGAATTGAAACGCCGCAAGGTTTATCGGGTGGCGGTGGCGTACGCAGTCGTGGCCTGGCTGCTGGCGCAAGTCGCAACTCAGGTTTTTCCGTTCTTCGAGATACCAAATTGGGCGGTGCGGCTGGTGATCGTGGTACTTATCCTCGGCTTTCCGGTTGCGTTGATTCTTTCCTGGGCTTTCGACATCACGCCCGAAGGCATTAAGCGGACGGACGACATGCCTCCCAAACCAACGAGACCTTCGGCAGTGCCCGAAAAAAGCATCGCCGTGCTGCCGTTTGAAAATCTGAGCGACGACCAGCAGAACACTTACTTCGCCGACGGCATCCAGGACGATATTCTTTCGAACCTGGCGAAGGTGGCGGATCTCAAAGTGATCAGTCGAACTTCCGTTCGCCAATACGGAACAGGCGCGCGCAACTTGCGTGAGATCGGTGCGGCGCTCGGTGTCGCGCACATTCTCGAAGGCACCGTGCGCCGGGCTGGTAACCGCGTGCGAGTCAATACGCAATTGATCAACGCCCGGACCGACGCTCACGTTTGGAGCGACAGCTTCGATCGCGAGATGACAGACCTTTTAGCTCTGCAAAGCGAATTAGCAGAACGAATTGCTTCCGCCCTGCGCGCAAATCTTTCGGCGCGCGAACGGGCCAGCATGCAAATTCATCCGACGAACGACCTTGCCGCCTATGAACTTTTTCTGCGCGCACGTGACTTGTTCCGTTGGAGCGGGGTGGGGGATCCGTTGGAAAATGGAAAAAAAGCGCTGCGCCTGATCGATCAAGCAGTTGCGCGCGATCCGCAATTTGCGCTGGCCTATTGCTTGGGTTCGCGAGTGAACGCCGAGCTGTATTGGTTTGGTCACGACCGCAATCGCGCGCGTTTGAACAATGCCAAAGCGGCGGCCGATGTGGCACTGCGCTTGCAACCGGATCTAGGTGATGCGCACCTCGCGCTGGCATTCTTCTATTACCTTGGCCATCGCGATTACAAACGGGCACGAAGCGAGATCAAAGTTGCGCAACAGGCGACTCCTAACGACGCGGAGGTGTGGGATGCGGAAGGTGCAGTTGATCGACGGTCAGGACGCTGGAACGAAGCGATTGCCAATTTTGAAAAGGCGCGTTACCTGGATCCACGAAATTTTTCCGTGATCTCGAATCTGGCGGAAACATTTATCGCGATGCGCCGATATCCCGAAGCGCAGCATGCGATCGACAACGCACTACTCGTTAATCCCAGCGCACACTTTTTTTCAATCGAGCGCGCCTCAATCGATCTGAAAAGAAGCGGCGACACCGCTCCATTGCGCGCGGTGGTGCGTGCAGTCCCGCGCGATTTTGATCCAGGCGGCGCGGTGGCAAACGTCGGGATCCGGCTCAGCTTGATGGAACGCGATTTCGCGGAGGCGGCGCGAATGCTGGTGGCCTGCTCCCGCGACCGATTTGCGGATAGCGGCGTCGGCGGAACGGCCGGCATGATCGATGGCTACACGTTTCCGAAAAGTTGGTACGAAGGGCTAGTGGCGCGGGCGCGGGGCAACGTCAATGCAGCGCAGCATGCATTCGAAGCGGCCGGTCGGGTGGTTGAGCGGGATCTGGCGCAATGGCCGGACGACGTGAAGGCAATCATGATGCTCGCCCTAATTCACGCCGCGCTGGGGCGAAAGGAAGATGCGCTACGCGAAGGGCGTCGGGCGGTCGAGCTTCTGCCAGTTTCGAAGGACGCATATGACGGGCCGATCCTGGCAACCAATCTGGCGGCGATTTATGCACAGGTCGGCGAATACGATTTGGCGCTCGAGCAACTTGGCGAATTGATCAACGTGCCGAACGGACCGACGCCGGGAACGTTGCGAATCGAACCGGAATGGGATGCGCTGCGCGGCGATCCGCGTTTCGAGAGGCTGCTCGCTTGAGATTCTGTCGAGCCGTCGAATGTCGCTTCGATAAGTTGACTCGGCGCGGTCTCGCTCTACTGGCCTTCGGCTTTTTCGCCTTCGCTGTCTGGTTTTGGAAAGAGGGAGAGATATTCGGCGTAGCCTTCTTGCTGCAATTTTTCAAGCGGAATGAAATGCAGCGCAGCCGAGTTTATGGCGTAGCGCCGGCCGGTAGGCGGCGGTCCATCATTGAAAACATGGCCGAGATGCGAATTACTCCCCACGGCGCGGACTTCGGTGCGTTGCATGCCGAAGGAGGCGTCGGGTTTTTCAATAACGCGGTCCGGTGAAATCGGTTTCGTGAAAGTTGGCCGGCCGGTGTTGGCATCAAATTTGTCGGTCGAACTGAAAAGCGGTTCGTCGGTGATCACATCCACATAAATCCCGGGCTTAAAGTTATCCCAATATTCATTTCGAAATGCCGTCTCGGTGCCATTTTCGCGGACGACGTGGTATTGTTCTTCCTTGAGCCGGGAACGAAGGACAGAATCGCTCGGGACCGGTTTGATGGGATTAAATTGTCCCGTTTTCTTTTTCTGCTCTTCCGCGTGACTGAAGTAAAAGAAGCCCGCAATAACGGCGGCGGCGCCGACCGAACCAAGCCAGAGGGTTAGGTGGGCCGAGCGTTTCGAAGGGTGACGGATCCGGTGCGCTGCCATTTCGGACGTTTCTTTTACCGATAGTTCATTCATTAGACACTTTGTCTCGTGAGAATGCGCAGGTTATTTGCGCAAAGTTCTTTGTTTAATTATATCGCACCAACCACACGCGATGGTTGGGCGCATTCATTTCCCCCAAAACCCCCAGAGCAAAGCTTTACTTTTTCTTGTCGAAAAACGCGAGATACTGGCCGTAGCCTTCTTCTTTTAGTTTCTCGACCGGAATAAACCGCAAAGCGGCCGAGTTGATGCAGTAACGTTGACCAGTCGGCGCGGGACCGTCTGGAAAGACGTGGCCAAGGTGAGAATCACCCCTGCTGGACCGCACCTCGGTGCGTTCCATTCCGAGCGCGCGATCGGATTTTTCCGTGACGTGGCCTTTCTCAATCGGTTTGGTGAAGCTGGGCCAGCCCGTCCCGCTATCGAATTTATCCAACGACGTGAAAAGCGGTTCGCCGCTGACGATATCGACATAAATTCCGGCGTGATGCTCGTTCCAATATGCATTCTGGAAGGGCGGCTCCGTCCCGCACATTTGGGTGACGTGATATTGCTCGGGTGTGAGTTTCTTTTTCAATTCCTCGGCGGAAGGCTTCGTGTTTGTCTGATCAGTTGATGATGGACTCGTCATAGTTGATTGCTTGGGTGGATCATTTTGTTTTTGGGCGCCGGCGCGGTTCAAGAAGATCGCAACACCGCTGAGTGCCACGAAGACAAACGCGCAGAAAATGAGCATTCCGCGCGACGATCGATGCGGCTGTTTTGGCAATTGGATCACCGGTCAAAAAAATACGCGGTTTCTATCGGTGCGACAGCGGAATTTGCCGGCGCTAACTCAATTTGCCCCGAATTTCGCTAGTCGGCATCCTGTCGCCCGGCTTCGGGAACGCGAATGTAGCGACGCAGCACAATCAAGCCAAACGGCGCAACCGATGCCGCCAGAGCAAAGATAAGCCACATTGTCCCGGAATGTCGCGGGCCGTGTTCTGGACAAAACGCAGCTAATAACCATCCGCCGGTTCCGACGAGTAGTTTGCCAATAAGAAACGGAATGTAGGACAGCGCGCCATAGGACGCTTCCTGACCTTTTGGGGCAATCGCGGCCGCATACTCATAGACTCGTGGTGAGTAGAACGCTTCGCCGACCGAGAAGGCGGCAATATAGATCGCAGTCATGATGTAGTACGGATGAATTCCACCTTTCAATCCCAGATAGATATGTCCGAGCCATTGCCCGATCGGGCCGTTGGCGGAACCTTGAAACCACGCCGTAGGCAAAGCCATCACGAAGACCGAAGCCGCACAGATAACTCCACCGACTACGACCATTCGATAGGCGGAGAACTGTTGCGTCAGCGCGCCCACGATTGGGACGAGCAAAATGATGAGAAGGTAATTGATGGCTGAAAGCTGACCTATCGGCGCGCCGTCCCCCAGTTCGCGAATGCCGAACTTCGGAAACACGTAATCCATTTGCAGGAAAATGAGCTTCAGAAATCCGATCAAAAGAAGAAAACCCAGGAGCCGGTAAAAACCGGACTGACTGAGTAGCCGCTTGAATAGCCGGACGGTATCGAGGGCGCTGTCGCGGACCGTTAACCAGATCCGCTCCAAAAACGCACCTGTGGCGTGTCTCACCGGTTCGGCGTCGAACCGAACGCCTTCGTCTGTCGCTTCAGCTCCTCTGCGGAGAAAATAAATCGTCGGAAGAAGCAGTAGCTCGAAGCCGAGGCTGACCAGGAACAGCGTCCGGTAAGTAGTTATCTGTGATCCAAAGAGAGTTAAATGACCGTGTTCGCCTAACGACTGCCGCACATAGTCGAAGATGCGGGCAGCGATCAGGTAGCCAACATTCATGACCATGTAGATCATCGAGAAGGAGATCGAGCGTTGTCGCGTCGTCGAATATCGCCGCGCGGCAGCGATCAGCACCGGTGTGCCGAGTGCTTCGCCGATCACTAAGGGAAACAAGCCGCCGGCAAGCGCCAACCACTTAATCGTCGTAAACACCATGACGGCACGTGCAATCAGGCAGACAACGACCCCAACGAAGAACGTCCGCCGCAAACCGAGGGCATCGGTCAGTGACCCGGCTAACAGCGTGAATACCGTCATGGCCGGCGCCCAAACCCACCCGACTAAAGCGCCCGCCGCTTGATCGTTGAATCCTAGGTCGGACGAGAGCCACAAAATCAACGTTTTATTCGTGACCGAGTAGGCCGAGATGATGAATAGCTTGATCAAAAAGGTGAGCCACAACTCGCGCTGAGCTCCCTTGAGGACGGTGAATTTTGCGAGAAAACCGAGAAAACCTGTCGCTGCTACTGGAGCGACACTGTCCTCCGGCGCGAACGTCTCTTTGATTGAGTCCCCCACGGTTTTGAACTTCAGCTACAACATTTTCGCGACAAATTCGCGCCCGTCGAATAGCGCAAAGTCGCCGATTTTTTCGCCGGTGCCAACAAAACGCGTCGCGATCTTTAACTCATTGGCAATGGCAACTACGATTCCGCCTTTGCCGCTGCCGTCGAGTTTGGTAACGATCAAGCCGGTCAATCCGATGGAGTTGTGAAACTGGCGCGCCTGATTGACTGCATTACTGCCGGTCGTTGCGTCGACAACGAGCAAAATTTCATGCGGCGCGTTCGGATCGAGCTTGGCTAGGCTACGTTTCACTTTTTGCAACTCCGCCATCAAATTACTTTTTGTGTGTAATCGTCCGGCGGTATCGCAAATGAGAAATTTAACCTTGCGTTTCTCGGCCGCCTGGTAGGCCTCATAACAAAGCGCGGCCGGGTCGGCGTTGTATTGACCGCGAATCATTTCCACGCCCAGGCGCTCGGCCCAAATTCCAAGTTGCTCGATCGCGGCCGCGCGAAAAGTGTCGGCGGCGGCGAGCAGGACGCGATGTGGCATAGGTAGGGGCGATTGACCCCAATCGCCCGCAGGCGGTTCAGGTGAACCGCCCCTACCTTGGAGA
>Ga0137365_10000756_pt1 | contig 23183 bp, 13 predicted proteins | sample SagtaG_9_FD_104799 | JGI IMG/M metagenome (GOLD analysis project Ga0137365, IMG submission 104799) | Vadose zone soil microbial communities from Sagehorn Ranch, Mendocino, California, USA - Sage1_L_40_16 metaG | ecosystem: Environmental > Terrestrial > Soil > Vadose zone | place: USA...
GCATAGAAGAGAATCCTTTCTGATGGAGATTGTTGTTCTTGAATGGATTCTCTTCTTTTTTCCCTGCCTTGACAAGTCGTTTTTTAATTTAATTGTCACCGATGGCTGGAAGCTGGTCCCTACAGCAATACCGATATCAACATACATGAATACGACAGTCGTAGGGACCAGCCTGGGCGCGTCCGTGATGTATCATGTTCCTCCCCGTAGGACATACAACTTTTTCCCCTCAACATTTTTAGTACCAACATAGTACTTTTCTGGGAAAGTTGACGCTAAAAATGAAGGTTTGCAAAAAATCTTATACCATCGCTGGTGTATCGATACAAATTAGTACAAGACAAACGGGACATCGAAATGTCGCCCGGAAACTCTGGACATGAACTCCCGGTCGTGCACTACCTCTCGCGCGGGTATAGTGAGGACCCGCCGCGACTTGAAGCGGGGTAGCGCACCTACGGGAAAGGTCGCATTGGTGATGTTGGAGATGGGGCGTGTCTGAGCTGGAAACCGGAACACGCCCCTATGGGAACCGAACGCTCGAAGGAAGAGACGAGCTTCGGCTACCACTAGTATATTTTCGGGGTCAAGGCGCACGGGGGAGCGAGCGAGAAAACAAACAACACACAACTCACGCGCCTTTGCACGCCCGATCGAAAGGAAGAACTCTCATGGCTAAGCGTTTCATTCGTTGGATCCTGCCACTACTGCTCGTTCTGACTATCGCGATAGCCTTTATGGTAGCTAGCGGCGTGACGGCCATTCACGCAGCTGCACCTTCAACTATCTCGACTCATACCACTACTGGTGTAACACCTGATTTTTTCTGGCACCCGTAATGATTTCTCCTTGTTTCGAAGGGCAGCAATCTGGAATAGATGCTGCCCCTCGTACTGGCTCACTTTGTAGCGATGGAACTGAGCCAATTTTTCACTTCCCGCGCCCCGCGATGCCCGATTGCTTCTAACGCTCTTGCACTTAGCTCCCCTAGTCTATGACCTTCTTGAAGATTACCTCTGGCTATGGTAACGCGTGCCAATCCATACTGTGCAAGTGCAAGCAGTTCGCGGTCACCTTCGGGAATATCCGTGAGCATTCCGCTGAAAGCGGCCTCGGCGGCATCTAATAGCTCTTGTTTAAGGTAGAGATTGCCATACTCATAAAGGCAGACGCAGATGATGCGCGGCCTGCCGATCTGCTGCGCGAGGTCCAGGCTCTCCAGGAGGTATGTGCCAGCCCTGCTGTAGTTGTCCTGCTTCACAGCCAGTTTGCCCATGTTGGTGAGGATGATGCTGACCCATTCGCGCTGTCCGGTCTGGCGGGCGAGCGGCAGCACTTCCGCGTAGTAGGCTTCGGCGCGCGCATAGTTGCCCTGGTCGACGCTCATCTCGCCCATGTTCAGTAGCAGGCTGATGGTCCATTCAAGATGACCTATCTGGCGGGCCAGCGCCAGCGCCTCTTGCATGTACGCTTCGGCCCGCTCGTCGTCTCCTCGCTCGGCTGCCGTGACGCCCAGGTTGAGCAGCAGGCCGCAGATCTGCTCGCGATCGCCGCTCTGCCGTGCGATCTCCAGTCCTTCGCGCTGATAGGCCTCGGAGCGCGGATAATCTCCCTGGCTGGCTGCTAATGAGCCGAGCGTATTGAGCAGCGCGCTGATGCGCTCAAGATGTCCGCCCTGGCGGGCGATAGTTAGCCCTTCCTGTAAATAGGCATCGGCCTGAGCGTAGTTGCCCTGCTTCCAGGTCATCCAGCCCAGGTCTCTCAGCAGTGCGCTGGTGCGCTCGGAATCGCCGACCTGTTGGGCGAGGGCGAGGCCCTCTTTGAAGGCTTGCGCGGCCTGGGCGTAGAGGCCCTGCCTGGATGCTATCTCGCCTTTGTAGCGCAGGGCGTCGGTAATACTGTGACGATCGTCAAGCGCCAGCGCGGCCTCGTAGGCCCGCTGTACGTGGCGCTCCGCCTGGACATAATTGCCGCGCAGCAGCAGGAAAGGGGCGAAGGCGCCGACGCCGCGTATCAGTTCGGCCTGTTTCCTTGCCTGATACGCCGCCTCCAACGCAGCCAGAATGATGGCATTCTCCTGGTCGAGCAGTTCGTAATCTGTTTTGTGCGCTTCTACATAAGCATTGGCGTACGCGATCAGCCTTTCCGTAGCCGTGGTATTCGCCAGGTGCAGGCGGGCATAGTCGGCGATCGTCTGGTGCAGCATGTAGCGATCCGTGCCGCTGCCCTCCAGCAGGCCCGCGTCGATCAGGATATCCAGGGTGTCGGTCGTGCAGGCGGCAATCGCGAGCGCGGCCTCTTCGGAGAAGCTGTCGGGTTTGGCGGGAAAGACGGAGAGCGCGTAGAGGGCCGTGCGCGTCCCCTCGTTCAGTTGCTGATCGGTGACGGCGATGATCGATTGCAGCGAGAGCGAGGCGCCGGGCGTGAGGCTGGGATGGCGGTCGCCCGGTGCGCGCGACTCGCTGATCTGCAGGCGCGCCTCGGCGCTGTTCAATAGATCGAGGGCGGCCTGGATGCGGCGCGGTTGCCTGCTGTAGGCCCGCAGGCGCAGGTAGTTGCCCATCAGTGTCAGCGCCAGCGGCAGACCACCAACGGCCTGCACGAGCGTGCGCGCCTTCTTTGTCTCGCGCTCCACCGCTTGCGGAGCCAGCAGACGCAGCAGCTCCATGCTCTTCTCTTCGTCGAGTTCCCTGACCGTGATGGGATTGGCGGCGCGCATCTGCATCGCCGTGGTGGGGAAGCGCGTAGTGACGAGGTGCGCGCAGTTGGGACCGCCGACCTTGAAAGCGAGGCTCTCCTCGACGTTCCAGGCATCATCGATGATCAGCAGCATCTTGCGCGCCCCGATCGTCGTACGCAGTGCGATGGCCCACTCCTCGCGGCTATTCAATTTCTCCATCTCGCCGCTCGAGAGTCCGAGCAGCCTGCCCCAGCGCCGCAACTGCCCCTGGATATTCGGCTCCGGCCCCAGTCCCACCCACAGCACCCCATCGTGAAAATACTCGCGCAGTTCCTCGTCATAGGCCAGTGCGATTGCCAGCGTGGTCTTACCCACGCCCGGCAGGCCATTGAGCGCGGTTAGCACCGCGCCACCCTCCTCGCGCAGCAACTGTTTGAGCTGTGCCAGCTCCTGCTCACGTCCCACCAGCGAGATGGCCTGTGTCAGCGGAATAGCGGAATCGTAGATCGCCTCGGGACGTTTCGGCGGAGTGTGCCTGATCAATAATGGGAAGCCCAGTTCTTGCGACGACAATTGAAAGAGATCGCACAGCTTCTCCATAGCAGCATAGTCGGGCTGCGCATCACCGCGTTCCCAGCGTCCAATATTCACGCGGCTCGTGCCGATCTGCGCGGCCACCTCTGCTCGCGACAACTGCCTGCTCTCGCGCACCGTCCTCAACTGATCATTGGGCGCAAGCTTTGTCATCAGAGCGCTCCTCCCTCCTCCGCATCAAGATGAAAAATAATTCAATAGTAGGGATGGGGCTGACCCCATCCTGGTTTCTCTCACCGACCCCTTTTTTTTGAGCCTCCATCGGGGTAGGGACCAGCTTCCAGCGCGTCCGGATTTATCATTTCCCTACCCGTTGGGCACGTTTTGCTCGTTGCCTACTCGTTCATCCTGCATTCATAACGTCTTTCCTCTCCCCGATAGAAGAGGAAACCGATAAATCACGGACGCGCCAAGGCTGGTCCCTACCCCCAAAAATTTCTCTTCTCAAATGTGTCGGTGAGAGAAGGCCCCCTCCCAGCCGCGCCGCCGACCTCGTCGGCGAGAGGACAGGCGCAAGGCCCCCTCCCAGCCGCGCCGCCGCCCCCTGTCCCTACTGTCGATCTCGTGAAGTGAAGGGTATTGCGCGCAAGGCGGGCTCCTACGACTGGCGGCAATAATGTGGCGGACAACTCTCGCCCTGCGCGCCCATGACCTGCGCAAGGTTGTATTTGATCGCCCAACATGCTCACCCCTCAATAGACGCCAGCCATTCCCTCACCTCCTGCGCATTGCGATGCCCCAACGTATCTAACATCGCAAGGCTTCCCTCCCCGAGCATTCTCGCCTCCTGCAAATTGTTTCGCGCAGCAGCGACGCGTGCCAGCCCATACTGAGCCAGCGCGAGCAGGTCCTGGCATTCTTCGGGCGTGGTAACAAGCATCTCGTGAAATTTTGCTTCGGCCCTGACAATCTCTTTCTGGTCGATATACAGATTGCCATATTCATAGAGTACGTTAGAAACCATCTGAGGAATGCCAAGTTGCCGCACTGAAGCCAGCCCTTTTTGTAAATATATTTCTGCCTGGGTAAAATCTCCTTGTTTACGTGTGGTTAACCCTAGATTAGCAAGTAGAACGCTGATCCATTCCGGTTGTCCAATTTGCTCAGCAAGCTCCAGACCTTCTCGAAAATACGCTTCCGCCTGAGCATAGTTTCCTTGCGCGCTTGCAGCTTCACCTAAGTTAGCAAGGAGTGCGCTGATCCACTCTTGATGCCTGATCTGGCGAGCAATCGCCAAACCCTCCCGAAAGAATATTTCCGCCTGAGCATAGTTTCCCTGCTCTCCTGATGTTACTCCCAGATGAATAAGTAAGAGGCAGATACGTTCACTATCATTTAATTGGCGCGCAAGTTGCAATCCTTCCTGGAAATACTCTTCGGCGAGCTGATAATTTCCTCTAATACTAACAACCGATCCGAGTGTCTCAAGAATGCCACAGATACGTTCAGAATCTTTGATCTGACGAGCAAGAGCTAGCCCTTCTTGTAAGTATTCTTCAGCCTGAGTATAGTTTCCCTGTTTCCATGTCACCCATCCCAGATCACGCAGCACTGCACTGATGCGCTCAGGATCGTCGCTCTTGCGGGCGAGGGTCAGCGCTTCCTGGAAGTCTGTTTCGGCGCGCGTGTAATTTCCTTGCTTCTGCGCGATCTGGCCCCGGTAAAGAAGCGTTGTGACGGTAGCGCGATCGTCGTGCAGGGCAATGGCGGCCTCGTGGGCGCGCTGGATGTGGCGTTCGGCCAGCGAATAGTTCCCGCGCACCAGGAGATGGGGGATAAAGTCGCACACGTTCCTAACTAACTCTTCCTTTTTCCCCAACGTGTACGCGGCCTCCAGTGCAGCGAGGATCGTGCCGCTCTCAAGTTCCAGCAGCTCGTAGTCGGTGCGGTGCGCCTCCACGAAGTCGTGGGCGTACTGGAGCAGGCGCTCGTGGGGCGCGGTCCCTTGCAGGTGCAGGCGGGCGTAATCGGCGATCGTCTGGTGCAGCATGTAGCGGCCCTCGCTGCTGCTCTCCAGCAGGCCCGCGTCGATCAGGGCGTCGATGGCGTCCAGGCTGCAGGCCGTCACGGCCACAGCGGCCTCCTCCGAGAAGTTGTCGGGTTTGCTGGGCAGGGCTGCCAGGGCATAGAGGGCCTTCCTCGCCTCTTCGTCCAGTTGTTGATCGGTCACAGCGATGATCGATTGCAGCGAGAGGCTGGTATCGGTGGGCATGCTGGGATGGCGCTCGACGGGGCCGCGCGGCTCGCTGACCTGCAAGCGACCTTCAGCAGCGGTCAGGCGCTGTAAAGCGGCCTGGATGCGGCGCGCCTGACCGCTGTGAGCCTGCAGGCGCAGGTAGTTGCCCATCAGCGTCAGTGCCAGCGGCAGACCACCGACGGCGTGCACGAGATCGAGGGCCTTGCGCTTCTCCTTGCTGATCACCTGCGGCGCGAGCAGGCGCAGCAGCTCCATGCTATTGTCATCGTTCAGTTCGCGCAGCGTCGTTGCCCCGTCGCCGGCCACCTGCGCGGCGATCGTGGGGTAGCGCGTCGTCACAAGATGCGCGCAGTTGGGACCGCCGACCTTGAAGGCCAGCGCGTCGTCAACGTTCCAGGCATCATCGATCACGAGCAGCATGGAGCGGGTGCCGATCGCGCTGCGCAGGGCCATACTCCACGCCTCGCGGTCCTTCAGCCGCTCGATCTCGTTCGTCGTGAGGCCCAGCAGGTTCCCCCAGCGGATCAGGCGTCGATCGATGCTCGGCTCGGGTCCGAGGCCGGCCCACAGGATGCCGTGTTTGAAGTGTTCCCGCACCGCCGCATCATGAGCCAGGGCGATCGCCATCGAGGTCTTGCCCACGCCCGGCAGCCCGTTGAGCGCGGTCAGTGCCACGCTGCCACCCGCGAAGAGGCGCTGCCTGACAGCCGCCATCTCATCCCCGCGCCCGATAAGCTCCGTGGAGGGCGGCAGGGGAATAACGGGGTCGTACAATGCTTCAAAGATAGGTTGAGGCGTGGGAGGAGGGATGACGGAAGGAGCAGCAGGACCCGTCGCGCTATGAGGAGGAGGGGACGCTGCGGGTGGTGGTGCAGATCCCTGGGCGCCCAGGTCCAGTTCCTCTTCGCTCTTCTCGAAGAGTTTGCACAGCTTGCGGCGGAAATAGGGACTTGGCCGTGTGATGCCGCGCTCCCACCTGCTCACATTCACATGCGTCGTCCCGATGAGATCCGCGACCTCCAACTGCGACAGGTGCCGGGCCAGACGAGCATCGACCAGGTGAGCCCTGGGCCGAGAAACAATCGTCGATGTATCTTCCATCAGCGTCCTCTTCTATGGTATCACCCTCGCGGGTGGTGCCAGGCGATGAAAAATATCTAAAAATATCCGCAGGCATATGAACCCAATCCCCACAAACCCAATCAAATCCTCAAAATATACTGATCCAAAATGATAAAGGATGATTAATAAAATGATAACACATGTCGTTTTAGAAGTACATGGTTGGCATGCATAATTGGACTGTAAACAAACGGAAGCGCTCCTCTCCTGGTAAGAGAGGGGGCAGGATGAGGGAACGAACGGAAGGAATGCGAGTCAGATGAAACGTGCAGAGGCAAGAGACTTGAGATCATTCCTGGGAGAGCCTGTGGAAGAGGTCGTTATGGACGGTAGGGATGAGGAGGAAAGTGGGGATGAAGAGGATATCACGTTGCAGCAGACGAGGCCGGACGTAGTGCCGAGTCCAATCGGTTCGCAGAGATTGCGCCCTTATCGCATGCAAAGGTACCAGTCTCGCACGGTAGCTCTAGCGCGCCCGACGAGTGGGACGCTCAGATTGCGCCCCTCGCAGATAGAGCTACCAAAGCGCCCTCCAGTCGAAGGAGAACGCGTGACCGGGCAACTGGCGGCACAAAAGCTCGAACCTCTCGCAGGGGCGAAGAGATGGCGCGAACTCTCTGTATGGCTTGTTCTAGTAGTTCTATTTCTCCTGGTCGTCCTGGGAGGAATAGGTCTTGACTCTTTGATCGCCAGTTATCGCTGGTAGGAGACCTGGGTACCACTGAGGAGAAAGATTATGCAAAAGCTATCGCTACGTGAACCTAAAACATCTGCGCCGTATCTCAAGCAAGACAGTGACAATATTATGCACTTCTCATTAATGGACGCCCTTCCTCCCGACGAGACCCTGGCGCTCAATCGCAGCCTGGGTACGCTCTCGCACATCTCCTGCACGGAAGGAAGACCCCTGCTAGTACAGCAGCAGCAGTTCACCGACGGAGAGATGCGCGTCTTGCTGCCTCTGATGGAGCAATTCCCCTATTATTGTCCCTACGAAGTCATGTTCGCCAGCTTCTACAATGGCAACACCCACGAGCGGACCGTTGCCCGCTGCCGCGAACGTTTGCAGGAGGCCATGCTCGAAGGCATCTGGGACCAGGAGATGCGCCCGGTGCGCAACGTGCTCTCGCGCACCCGTCTCAAAATGCGCTCCTTCGGCTTCGACATCTCCTCCATCCTGGAGACCGGCTATATTCTGATGTTCGAGTCACGACCCAGACGCATCGAATATTAGTCTGACTCCCTGGAGGACAATATCCAGGCCATAAAGACGCGGCACACAACCAATACATTTTGCTGAACGTCACACCATTAAACGACTACAGGGCCTATAGTAGGGAAGGGGCTTGCCCCCATCCGGCTCGTGAAGCAGCCGCGGCCCGATAACAGTAGGGAAGGGGCTTTGTGACCATCGGGTAGCCTTTCGATGGCATTATGTGCCTGTGAATAGGTGCTCGATTTCGACACCTTTTTTTGATCGTACGTAGGTGTAGTTCATTTTTTTGCGCTGAGGAAGGATACCCATGAATTTGCGCGGCCCAGCCTGACGCGCGGGCATGGTTGACAACCCCGCCCAGCCTGATGTAGGGGCGCGGTTCACAAGCCCGCCGCGCTCCCCAGGCCGACGCACGGGGACTTGTGACCGGCGGCGGGCTTGTGAACCGCGCCCCTACAGGTAAAATGATGAAATGCTCCCCCTACAGGTAAAATGATGAACCGTACCCATCATACATCCCAGTAGGGACTACGTTTACGGCGCCCGCGATTTATCGATTTCCTACCCGTTCCACATCTTATGCCGCTCGTTGGAAAAGAGCGGCGCTCAGTCAATCATAGTAAAAGGGGAGCGAAACAGTTCCCCCAGGCTAGCAAAAAAAGTGAGGGATATATACATGCAGAAGCTAACGCCTTCAACCCGCGAAGAACGCGACGACATCATAAACTGCCGGCAAACCGAGGCCACTGGTGCGCTACTCAACATACTGCGCTTCAGCATCGCCAGCGATGGTGACGACGAGGAGGAAGACGACTACTGGCATCCTTAACTCCTTCTTCCTCCAACGAAAGGGGCCGTACCGCGCTCATAGCTCCGTAGTGAGCGCGGTACGGTCTCTTTCGTGTGTGACTACTCCCCTTGGGCGAGAAGCCCAGGGGCTTCTCAGGAAAGCGAAACCTCCTGAAGGCTCAGCCCGAGCCTGCGAATACATGTCAACCACGCCGGGCGGCATTTCAGCCAGATCGACCCGATGTATCGGTTGGCACAGCGAACGGGTGGTACGTTACTGCTTTTACAAAAGGCGGAACGATTGACCCTGGAACCGGCAAACAGTATTCAGTCTTCTGATCCGACCGACTGAGCGCAAGCGCACTCCTCTCAGACAGGTGACGCGAAGCGTAGGTGCGATAGCACCGTTCCTGTCTGTCTATCAAGAAGATACGATAGTAGCGTTGTCGGTCGGAATAAAGATTTGTTCGTGTGCAAATGTATTACACAGACAGTATAGCAGAAAAGAGAGACGATGCAAAGAAACAGGACTTTCGGCTAAAACTACAACACTCCTCACCGTCAGGGTTGGAAACCCTGCGGGAGGCGCGAGGGCTAAAGCCCTTTAGTATCATCTCCCACCAAAAAAACTAGTAGTGTATTTTTGGGCATCTCATACGTCATATATAGTGGGGGAAAGAAACAGAAGCATTCCATTTTTGCAGAGTTTAAGAAAAGAACATGGAATGTGAGCTATCCCACTGGAATATCTGATCCGCTTGCGCTATACTAGTACATGTTCTTCCTCAAATAATACGATACTTATATGTGAATGGCCGCTAAGTGAGTCGTGGAATAGTTATTAAGTAGGGAATGCGCTTCCGAACAGGGGTTAACGCACATAATGATATAGCCCGGCGAGGCTTTGTAGTGTGTCGTAGTAGGGATTAGCGACATATGTTCTCCAGCGAAAGGAGTGCGACACACCATCATGCATACGTGTGAGTTTTGTAAGCGACCAATGCCAGAAAAAGCTGTCTATTGTGGCTATTGTGGCCGCAGGAAAAGTTTGGCGAACGATAACGCCGTCACAGGCATTACGCCGGTAGACGGCTTGCAGACCATAAATAGTCCGCAGACTCCCGCTCCCAGCTGGCCCTCTGGCGATCAGCCGGGCGTCTCCGCCTCTGATCTGTCCGACGATGAGGAGGTGGAACGCGAACTGCTCGCCTCGTACGAAGATGAGGACGACAACGAAGAAACGTTGCTTCAGCAGATCGAGCAAAAGAAAGACGACGACGAGGACGACGACAAGTTTGTCCTGCCGTTCGTACCGCCGTGGAGCCAGCCCGCGTCAGTGAACCCGCCGCTGCAAAGTGGGCGGATTGCTATTAATTCCGCACCATCTGCACCTCCACCGCGCATCCTTCCGCCGCGTACTCCGCCTTCTACGCCGAATACACCGCTGCCCGCGTCGAATACACCACCGCCCCCGCCAAATACGCCACCCTCGCAACACGCCACCTTTCCGAATTCGATGCCAACGCCGGCCACGCACAAGCAGGTCACTCCGCAGCGTCCGGCCAGTCGCCTTCATCCCACCTGCCTCATAATCGTCATTATCGCCTTCATCGGCAGCAGCATTCTTACCCTGGCGCTTGTTATCGTCTGGTTCGGCAGGCAGGCAACGGTCAATCAACCGGTCGCCCATCTGGTAGGTGTGGCGCGTCGTGGGGAGCGCATGATTGTACAGGGCGACCACTTCGCCCCTGGCAGCAAGGTTATTATCACGATTGATGCGCCGCTCAGCTCGCAGGGACAGGCGGCCCTTGCCAATTCGGCGAGCATTAGCGCGCCGCTCTTTTTCCCTGCGACTACGAAGAGTGTGGGCAGCACTGAGAAATTGACGCAGAACGTCGACTCCAGTGGTACCTTTACGGTCTCTTTCCTGGTAAATCCGCTGTGGGCTTCCGGCAGCGAGCATAATGTCTATGTTTACAACCAGGGTGGCACTCTCATCACCATCCTGCCCTTCAGCCTGTCGTCGGAGAGTACGCAGATAGGGCTGCTTGGCTGCATCGGCGACGCGTCTCCCATTATGCTGGGCCCGGTCGTCGAGGGTTCGAAGCAGCCAGTCTCGAAGACGATCTCGCTCTGCCGCCAGGGGACTGGCCCGCTCGACTGGACGGCGAACTGGAATAAAGGCCAGAAATGGCTCAAGGTCGAGCCATCCGGACATATAACCGGAGCGCAGCCGGGGCAACTGACTATCCAGGGCCTGCCGGGCGGATTGCAGCCCGGCTCGTATACTACCAGCGTGGCCTTTAGCAGCACAAAGAGCCAGGCGACGGTCTCGCGCACCGTGATCCTCCAGATCGTGCAGAAGATCGCCCCTGTCACAACGCAGCCGACGTCGCCGCTCCCGCCGCCGGCGGTGCCATGCCTGGCGGCCTCTCCGAATGTGCTCTCCTTCGATGCGCAGGAGCAGCAGAGCAACACGTTGTACAACACTATCGCGGTCACCAATTGTGGTGATTCCGGCACGTTGACGGCCACGGCGCACTCCGATGGTGGCTGGCTGGGCGTCGGTTCCACCGGCGGGACGCTGGTGGGCGGAGGCATAAGAAACGTGCAGATCACCGCCTCTGGCCCATCGCTCAAGCCAGGAACGTATACCGGGCACGTCACGTTCCAACTGGGAGCGAGCAGCGTTGACCTGGCCGTGCAGTTTACCGTGCATCCGTCGACCGCCGATAGACTCTGTCTCAACGTCGATACGTCATCGCTCGTGTTCAACGGCTTCCTCGGTGCGAGTCCTCCGCCGTCGCAGTATGTGACGGCAAAGAATTGCGGCAGCAATGGACACCTCTCCGTGTCGCAGAACACCAACGATGGCGCGAACTGGCTGAGCAGCAACGTTCCCTCTTACGACTTTAAAGCGGGTACTGAGCAGCGCATCCCGATCAGCGTGTCGAGCACGAGTCTGAGCACGCCGGGAACCTACCAGGGCAGCGTCGTTTTGACCCTGGGCGCGGTAACTCAGCAGGTAAACGTCTTTTTCAACGTGACGGGTACCTGCTTCGCCGGTGGTGCACCACCGCTGAGCTTTAACGCCGTCGTCGGTCAGGATGCCAGCCCCGCGAGCGGCAGTGCGAGCATCACCAATTGCGGCGCAGCGGGCACCTGGTACGCCACTCCTATAATGGACAACGGAGCAGACTGGCTCTCGATTGGTCAGTCGAGCAGGGTCATAGCTCACAATGAAACGCAGAGCATCGCCATCAACGTAGCGAGCAAGCAATTGCCGGTCGGTGTCTACACCGGGCAGGTGCTGTTCATGCTGGGCGAAAGCAAGATCTCTGTGCGCGTGACGCTCCAGGTGCAAAAAGCTACAACACCGACTGACCAGCATCCATGCATCCACGTCAATACGAGCGAACTCTCATTCAGTAGCTACGTCAATCAGGACCCCGACGCGCAGACGGTGACGGTCAGCAATTGCGGACCTGCTGCCGGTCCGTTGAGCGTCACATCGTCCGCGAAATGGCTCTCGGCGGCAATGCCATCTGGTACGTTGAAGGCTGGCAGCTACCAGGATGTGCAGGTGAAGGTCTCCGCCTCCGGCCTGTCGAAGGGCGATCATACCGGAACGCTCACCTTCGATCTTAACGGAGTCACCCAGGTGGTGAAGATAGATTTCACCATCGCGACGCCTTCCTATCCATGTGTGAGCGTCGACCGCTCCGCGATTAATTTCAGCCAGGTCGCGGCAGGTGCATCGGCGAGCGACATTAATCTGTACGCGCGATCCGGCGCAGATTCTGCGACCTCTGGCTCGGTGCAGATCACGAACTGCGGCGACGCGGGTATCCTCTCGTCCCAGATTGTGGGGCCGCAAGGAGCCGATACCTCCTGGCTCAACTTCAAGGGCGTGGGCGGACAGTTGTCTGTGGGTCAGGGTGGGCAGCAAGTCGTCTCCCTGAACCAGGCACAGGTCGGCAAGCTCTCTCAGGGTTCGTATACCGCGGACCTCACCTTCACCATCACTGTCGGCTCCGTGACCGATCAGAAGACGGTGACTGTCAAACTGAACGTGCTGCCACCGACGCAGCCGAAGACGCAGTGCCAGGCCACTCCGTCCTCGCTGACGTTTAGCAGCGCTCAGGGTGTCGCGCCCGATGGCTCGCAGACCATCGCCTTCTCGCAATGCTCGGCAGGTGATACGCTCACCGAAACGAACGATAGCGGTCGCGTGCTCAACGTCTCCGCGAGCTCCGCGCAGGCGAACAGCGATGGCAACGCATCCTTCAGCGTCAGTATCCCCGGCACCTCGTATGTAGCCGGGCCACATAAATACGTCATGACCTTTACGACGGGCTCCGGTGCCTCCATCACGGTGCCGGTTACCTGGAATGTCAGCAAGTCGGTGAACGATAAGCCCTGCCTCTCCGCCAGCTCGCCGTCGTTCTCCGCTGAGGTAGTGGCGGGACAGACGAGCAGCCGTGACCTGCAACTCTCCAACTGCGGTACCGGTATGGGTAAGATACTGGTGAAGGGGTCCGGCTCGCATTGGCTAACGATCCTGCAGCAGAGCGGCTCCATCGATGGCTCCTTCCCATACCAGCCGGGCAGCGGGCCCGCCGTCTCCGCGAACATCGATGCCACCAATATGAAGCCCGGTCTGTACTACGGCAGTATCACGTCCACCATCGTGACCGATCAGGGATCGCAGTCGGTGCCGGTGCCAGTGACGCTCAAAGTGGATTCCGCGTCGGCTTCGACGCCCGCCACGGCCACAGTCACGCCGACCGATACGATCACGCCGACAGCAGCTCTGGCGCCCACGAATAAGGGGACGCCGACCGATACAACCAGTTCCGGTAGCACGCCAACGACAACTACAGACACACCGACGGCAACAGGCGCGCCAGCAGCGCAACCCTCGCCGACGGCAACAGACGCGCCAACGGCACAGCCCGAGCCGGCGGCACAACCGGCGCCGACACCAACGCCGACAGCCGTGCCACCGACGCCAACGCCCGTACCGCCAACGCCGACAGCCGTGCCACCGACGCCGACACCAACGCCAACACCCGTGCCGCCGACTGCGACGCCTGTGCCACCGACGCCAACACCCGTGCCGCCGACGCCAACACCCGTGCCGCCAACGCCAACGCCCATGCCGCCGACGCCGACGCCAAAGCCCGTACCGCCGACTGCGACAGCCACGCCGGTTGTTTCTACGACGCCAACGGTTACACCGACCCCCACTCCGAAGCCAGTCAAGAAAAAATGATGGGCTTACGTGTGTAGAGGGGATAATCCGCATCTCCTCTATACACACGATGCGACCGCACTGCTGGAGTGCGGTCGCGCCTTGTATGCTGAGGAGATGTGGGTTATGCAGAACGATCCGCTGGTAGGCAGGAGACTGGGGGCATATCGTATCCTGGCGCCGTTGGGCGAGGGCGGCATGGCGCGCGTCTATAGGGGCTTCGATGAACTCTTGCGTCGCGATGTGGCGATCAAGGTCATCCTGCCCCGGCATGACGCGTCCATGGTCGAATTTCGCGTGCGCTTCAAACAGGAGGCGCAGCTTATTGCGGCCTTGCAGCATCGCAATATCGTGGTGGTCTATGGCTTCGGCGAGGAGCCGGACATGGTGTACCTGGCGATGCAGTACGTCGCGGGCGGGACGCTGCGCGATCAGCTCAGGAACGGCCCGCTCGAACCACGTCGCGCCGCGCTCTACGCTTTGCAGATGGCGCGCGCACTGCACCACGCCCACCAGCACGGCATCGTCCATCGCGATGTCAAGCCGCCGAACATGCTCGTCTCCGCCATCAATCGCAATGAGCTGCTGCTCTCCGACTTTGGTATCGCCAGGCTTCTCTCGGACCGCGCCGGACCTCTCGTGCACGTGAGCGAGAGCGCCTCGACCGGGGAGCTTCCCGGCGATATCGCGGGGACGCCACAATACATGGCCCCGGAACAGTGCTCCGGCGCGCCCGTCGATGCCCGCACGGATATCTACGCGCTGGGTGTCGTCCTGTTCGAGATGCTCGCCGGGCGGCCGCCGTTTCAGGGGAATCTCTATGCGCTCTCTTACCAGCATGTGCACGTGCCCGCGCCTTCCGTGCTGGCGGTCAACCCGGCTGTTCCCACGGAGCTGGCGCAGATCACCGCGCGCGCCCTGGAGAAGGATCCCACCTATCGCTACCAGACGGCCAGGGAGATGGGGATAGCATTGGAGGCGTTTCTGATGCGTGTTTCTACCCAGCTCTCCACGCCGCTCGTCGCTCCTGTCCCCACCAGGCAGAGGCGCAAAAAAAGCATGCTTGCTCGCAAGTTATTAGCGGCGCTGTTTACGCTCCTCGCGCTCGGATTGATCCTCCTGAGCACGCGCATGCTGCACCTGCCCTTCGGGGCAACGTCAGCCGCAACGCCGACTGTTGCCGTGTCGGCCAGCGCGTCCTCCTGCGCATCCACCGCGACGACCGGCACCGCGCAGCCCTTCAACGAGACGTTCCAGGACGATCAACGCGGCTGGCAGCAGGACACGAGTAACGCCCTGACGCCCAGGATCGCGGGCAATGGATATATGCTGAGTGTGGCGAACAGTGATAATCCATATTTCGTCTGCCCCGACGGCGCACATGTGGGCACGCTGCCTGCCGACTTTACCCTGAGCGCGCGCATAGCGCAGCAGCAAGGCAGTTCGAGCGCCTATTATGGCCTCGTCTTTCACCTGACCTCCCCGCAGGATAGCGACACAGTCTCCGCCTACGCCTTCGTCATCAACGGCAACGGCACCTGCGCCCTGCTCAAATACGCCGCGCAGAAGACCGGACCGCCCGCCGTAATGCAGAGCCTGACGCGCTTCTCCGCCATCCATAAAAACGCCGCCAATACCCTCCAGGTCATCGCACGCGGCAACCAGTACTCGTTCAGCATCAACGGAACCGCCGTGCCGTTCAACGCCGCGTCCGATCAGGGCGACGCGCCCTACACGGGCGGGCGGCTCGGCCTGCTCGTCTCTGGCCCCGATACCGCGTTTGTGGCAATGTCTGTGCAGCTCAATATCCCGTAATATAGGGAGATTTTTTGGGCAGGGACCAGCTTGCAGCGCCCCCGCGATCCAGTTAGCAACAATAACTACGCCGTCAAGGAAGTACCCCAGAACGCAGCGACCACGCCGGTATAGGAGTCCTTCATGCCTTCGTACAGACGGGCATTCTCGATAGAGAGCGCGGCGAGGCTGGACAGCACCGAAAGGAACTTCACATCGCTATCGTCGAACCTCGTCTGCTCGCTGGTGTAGACGCGCATCACACCGATGGCTTTGCCGTGCACCTCCAGGGGAACGCTCAGAGCCGAGACAAGGCCCTCCCGACGAGCAGCCTCCTGGTACTGAAAGCGGGAGTCGTTCCTGACATCGGGGATGTAGACCGGGTAGCAGCAGAGCGTCTCACTATCGATAGGACTGCGCGCCACCTCTACGGGTCCCTTATCGAGGTAGTCGGGGCTCAGTCCGTGAACGGCACCCAGAACGAGCTGATTGGTAAGCGGGTCCAGGAGACGGATGACGGCGCCCTTTACTTGCATAGTGGAAGTAACGGTCTCTACAATATGCGGTAATACCTGATCGAGCTCAAGGCTCGATGAAAATGTCAATGCGGCCTGGTGGAGAGCTGTATAGTAATCTCTGGCGGCGGGAGTCTGGTTGTTGACAATTATGGGGTCAGTTGTCATGACGGTATCTCCTAAACAGACTATGTGGAATATATCTTATGATAAGAAACAAAACACGGGGTACGGTATTACAAGTACTCCTCCATGAGAACAAAAGAGAGGACGAGATTATTCCTTGAAACTATACGCCATCAGCGATATACACCTTGGACATAAGACGAATCGGCAGGCACTCGAAGAACTGCCCTCCTATCCAGAAGACTGGCTGATCCTCGCGGGCGATATCGGAGAGACGCTGGAGCAGCTCCAGTTCGCGCTGTTCCAGTTGTCGAAACGCTTTGCGCGCCTGCTGTGGGTGCCGGGCAATCACGATCTGTGGACCACACGCGCGGAGGCGAGCGATGATCAGCGGCTACGAGGCGAAGGGAAATACCAGCGGCTCGTCGCGCTCTGCCGGGAGTATGGGGTATTGACGCCGGAAGATCCCTATGTGCTCTGGCCCGGTGAGGGAGGTCCGGCGCTGCTCACGCCACTGTTCTTGCTGTACGACTATAGCTTTCGACCGGACACGGTACCAGAAGATCAGGCGGTGGCATGGGCGGCGGAGACGAAGGTCGTGTGCAGCGACGAGTACTACCTGCGGCCCGATCCCTATCCCTCGCGAGTGGCGTGGTGCGAGGCGCGCTGCCTCTATAGCGAGCGACGACTGAGTGAGGAGATACCGGCCAATGTACCGACCATCCTGATCAACCATTTTCCCCTGCGCGAATCGCTGGTGCGCCTGAGACGCATACCACGCTTCTCGTTGTGGTGTGGCACGCGGCGCACGGACGACTGGCACACGCGCTTCTCCGCCACAACGGTCGTGTACGGGCATCTGCATATGCGCGCCACGGATTACCAAGATTATGTCAGATTCGAGGAGGTATCACTGGGCTATCCGCAAAACTGGCGGCAGGAGCGCGGAATGCAGAGCTATCTGCGCGAGATCCTGCCCGGACGCCAGGAGCCGCCTCCGATGCAGGCGGGACCGATATGGCACTGGTAAGTCGAAGAAAGGAAACAGAGATGCAGACATTTGATGGCTTTATGGTGGTGTTTACCGAAGGTCTCGCCGATTTAAGGTCGCTCGCGCCGGACTCTAAAGCGTACAAAGAGAAGGAGAAGCTGCTGGGCCGCTATTGCTACGAGGCCGAAGAGTATTTGCCTGCGACGGCGCTGCGGCTGTTACGCGGGACACTGGGGATCAGCGAGAGCAAATGGCGTGGGTATAAGCTGCTCTTTACAGTGCAGTATCCTCAAACGGATCAATAGAATGGAGAAACGTCTCGTTGCTCGCCACTGCGCCCCATGCCCTTCGACTTGTCTATTCTACAAAATGAAGCAAAACAGGTCAAGTGATTTTACACCAGTTTCGTACGCGCCAGGATATAATCCGCCTGGGATGTTGCAAATGCAATGCTCGGACAGGCAGATAAAATGATCTTGTGTACTCTTGTGCATCATTACATTATTTCTACCTTCCAATGAATAACTTGCATTCAATACCGCTTCTTGTTAAAATATACAAAACGGTAGCAAAATCCGGCGATGTAACTTCTCTTTGAGAAAGGAAAACACATGCATTATGAAAGGCATCATCTTTGTAGTCTGGGAGAAGTATCTGAACGAGCGCTTTGGATCGAAATTCATTGATACTTACCGGAAAAGCATAGGCGAATCCAAAGATCAACTGCCCATGACTGGTCGCATTTATCCTGACGAACTGCTCGTCAAGGGACTACAAGCTGCCAGTCGACTCAGCTTTGTGGCTGAGGAGCGCCTGCTATTTGAGTATGGGCGTTACTTCATGATCAACGGTCTGGTTGAATATCTCTGTGGGTACCTGCTGGCGCAGGCATGGACCGCTTATGATCTGCTGTTATTGATGCGTGACGCGCACGCGCAGATGAGACGCACGCCTGACGGGGTAGAGCCGCCGCTCTTTAGCTACGAAGTGCTCTCGGAAGATCACAATCACTTGCTGCTCACGTACGATAGCAAGCGCAAGCTTTGTTCGCTGCTGGACGGCTGCATACACGGCGCGGCAGAGCGCTTTGGCGAGAAAGTGCATACCCGCGAGCACTCTTGTATGAAGCGAGGCGATGCTGTCTGTCGCTTCGAAGTGCGTTTCGAGGGCGAGTCATGGGCGAAACGAGCCACACCCAGGATGATCGAGCAGGAAAGGCAGCGCCTCTCCAAGCAGGGATTGAGCAATCTCATTCTGCAGGCGCTTCCCTACGACATCAATGGTAGCCTGCTGCCCGACGACCTTCACCGATCGGTCATGCAGAACCAGGGGGCGTACTTTCCCGAAATCTACCGATGGCAACGCACCATCTCTGCTGTACATATCTCGCAGGTCTATACAGCACTGGCCAGGCTACTGCAGGTCGGGCTGGTCGCAAGCACGGTGAATCGACCAGGAGACACCTTTGCCACGCGACGTTACTGGCGCGCACCCACCCATGACTGATTGCGGTAAATATTTTCTGCCACTCAATAAGACAGCGTGATCATTGAGCGGATTGTGCAAACTACACATACCATTGTAGTACGTTTCCCGCTTGACAGAAGAGCAAAGCCCCGGTATCCTTAATATAAGACAAATTTATAAAGACTGACCCGCGTTGAACGAAATCAGTATGGGTGTGAGCACCAACAGCGATCCGATACAGAGTGAGAGTTCGGAACGGTTGAACACATGCAGAACGCCTTCGTGAGCGGCTGGCCGAAGAAAGCCAGTATTCTGGCAAGTAGGCACAGGTGGGTGGTTCCCACGCAGCAGAACAACCAGGAAAAAAGTGGTCACAGTCATTCCTTTATGATGATGTTGAGGAAACGCTGAGAAGCAGACGGTGACAATCAGGGTGGCACCACGGGTTTAGATCAAAAATGCTATCAACTTTGATCAGGCTCGTCCCTTCAAACGACGTTGAAGGGACGAGCCTTTTTTTGACTCTTCAATGTCGGTCTCGCTGAAAAATGGCAGGACGTTTTTGTGGAGGCAACTGGATAAAGCATCCGGCGCGCTTCTAGAACACGAGGAGGAAGGACTACATGAAGAGACGACTCACCATGATTCACTCGATTGTCGGGCAACCGAAATTACCTATAGATGACGTACATATAAACATATATACAGTGTGTGCCGGTCGAGAACTCAGTGCGGGCAGCCGGTCAGTATTGTAGTGGAGCAAGGAGAAAAAAACATGATGATACAGACAAGAGCAATAGAGAGCATATCTACCCTTATTGAGACCGGCAGGTGCGGCACACTGGTCCTGGCAGACGGCACGACGTTCGAAGGTACGTCGTTTGGCGCGACGAAGGGCGTGGCGGGCGAGGTTGTCTTCTGCACAGGCATGGTTGGTTACCCCGAAGCGATCACTGACGCCTCCTACAGCGGGCAACTACTGATTATGACCTACCCGCTCATCGGCAACTACGGCGTGCCGGAGAGCGCATTGTGGGAAGACGAGCGCATGCGCATCTCGGGACTGGTCGTCTCGAACTACATCGACACGCCGTTCCACCCACAGAGCGTCAGGACGCTGGGACAATGGCTACAGGACGAGGGAGTGCCGGGGCTGGAGATCAAGGATACGCGCCGCCTGGCACAGCATATCCGCGCACACGGCACGATGCTGGGCAAGATGCTCTTCGACGACGATCTGCCCTTCTACAATCCTAACCAGGACAACCTGGTCGCCAGGGTCTCGACGTCCGAGGTGCTCAAAGAGGGCAGCGGGACGAAGACTATTGCGCTGATCGATTGCGGCGCGAAGCGCAATATCGCGCGCTGCCTGCTGAAGCGCGACGTGCAGGTGATCACGGTGCCGTGGGACTACGATCTGCTGGCCTCCGACCTGGATTTCGACGCCATCGTCATCTCGAACGGGCCGGGCAATCCGCGCATGGCATCCGAGACGATCGCGACGGTGCGCAAAGCACTGGCGGCTGATATCCCCACGCTCGGCATCTGCCTGGGGCACCAGTTACTGGCGCTGGCGGCGGGTGGCGAGACCTACAAGCTGCCATACGGGCACAGGAGTCAGAACCAGCCCTGCATCCTACAGGGCACGAAGCGCTGCTATATCACCACACAGAATCACGGTTTCGCCGTTGGCACGGTCCCGCCTGACTTCGAGCCGTGGTTCATCAACGCCAACGACGGGAGCAACGAGGGCATTAAGCATACCAGTAAGCCGTTCATGTCGGTGCAGTTCCATCCCGAGGCCGCGCCGGGTCCGGTGGATAGCGAATGGATCTTCGACTACTTCCTGGAGCAGATATGATGTCGGCGATACAGAAAGTGCTCGTGCTGGGATCGGGGGCGCTCAAGATCGGGCAGGCCGGAGAGTTCGACTACTCCGGCTCCCAGGCGCTCAAGGCTCTGAAGGAAGAGGGCATCAAAACGGTCCTGGTCAATCCCAATATCGCCACCATCCAGACCTCGCAGCAGCTCGCCGACAGCATCTACTTTCTGCCCGTTACGCCCTTCTTCGTTACAAAGATCATCGAGAAGGAGCGGCCCGACAGTATTCTGCTCTCCTTTGGCGGGCAGACGGCGCTCAACTGCGGCATTGAACTCTTCGAACAGGGCGTACTTGAGCGCTACGGCGTCACGATCCTGGGCACGCCGATCTCCGCGATCATCCTGACCGAGGACCGGCAGAAGTTCGCCGAGCACCTGAAGGGCATCGACATTCCCACGCCACAGAGCAGGAGCGCAACCACGCTGCAACAGGCGCTGATCATAGGCGAAGAGATCGGCTATCCCCTGATGGTGCGGGCGGGCTTCGCCCTCGGCGGGCAGGGGTCGGGGATCGCGCACGACGCCGGAGAGTTAGAGCGCATCGTCAATGGCGCGCTGGCATTCGCGCCACAGGTCCTGGTCGAGCAATACCTGCACCACTACAAAGAGGTCGAATACGAGGTTGTGCGCGACCGGTACGACAACTGTATCACCGTCTGCAACATGGAGAATATGGACCCGCTGGGCATCCACACCGGCGAATCCATCGTCGTCGCACCGAGTCAGACGCTCACCAACAGCGAATATCACACGCTGCGCAACGCATCTATCAACATCGTCAGAAGCCTGGGCATCGTCGGCGAGTGCAACGTGCAGTTCGCCCTCGATCCGCTCACCTCCGCATTTTATGTCATCGAAGTCAATGCCAGGCTCTCGCGCAGTTCGGCCCTCGCCAGCAAAGCGACCGGCTATCCACTGGCCTACGTCGCCGCGAAGCTCGGACTCGGGTACGGACTCACCGAACTCACCAACAAGGTCACGGGCGTCACCAGTGCCTGCTTCGAGCCGAGCCTGGACTATCTCGTCGTCAAGATACCGCGCTGGAACCTGGAGAAGTTCAAGGGCGTCGACGAAACAATCGGCACCTCCATGAAGTCCGTCGGCGAGGTGATGGGGATCGGCAGGACGTTCGAGGAGGCGCTGCAGAAGGCGGTCCGCATGCTGAACCTGAACATCGAAGGGGTCACGGGCGCGGAGACGCTATTCGCCACCAGCGCCGAGGTGCACAGTCACCTGGAGACGCCCACGCCTAAACGCATGTTCGCCGTAGCCAGAGCGCTACAGGAAGGGGTTCCCGTGCGCACCATCGCCAATGTCACGGGGATCGATCCCTGGTTCTTGCAGCGCATCAAACATATCGTCGATAGGGAGAGCGATATCAGGGAGTATCCACTGCTCAACGGCGCAACACTGCTGGGGCTGAAGCAGATCGGCTGCTCGGACAAACGCATCGGAGCGCTGATTGGAGAGAGCGAAATAGAGATACGCGAGCTACGCCAACGACTCGGCATCGTGCCTTCCATCTTCCAGATCGACACGCTCGCAGCGGAGTTTCCCTCGTCCACCAACTACCTCTATCTCACCTACAACGGACAGCATCACGACGTCGAGCCGTTCGAGCAGGAGGGGGTTATCGTGCTCGGATCGGGACCGTACCACATCGGCTCCTCCGTCGAGTTCGACTGGACCTGCTTCAGCACAGCCGAGGCGCTCAAGAAGTATCGGAAGCGTTCGGTCGTCATCAACTGCAACCCCGAAACGGTCTCCACCGACTCCGACGTCTCCGACCGGCTGTACTTCGAGGAGCTGAGCTTCGAGCGCATCGCCGACATCTACGAATTCGAGAACCCTTACGGCATCATAGTCTCCGTCGGTGGGCAGGTTCCAAACAATCGTGCAAAGGCGCTGCAGCAATACGGCTGCGCCCTGCTGGGGACCGACGCGGTGCATATCGATCAGGCGGAGGATCGCGGCAAGTTCTCGCACCTGCTGGACAGCCTCGCCATCGAGCAGCCCGCGTGGAATGCCTTCAGCACGCTCGACGACATGATTGCCTTCGCCGAGCGCGTCGGCTACCCCGTCCTGATCCGGCCATCCTACGTGCTCTCCGGCAGCGCCATGACCGTCTGCTACTCGCGCGCGGAGCTAGTCTACTACGCCCGGCAGGCGGCGGCAGTCTCGCGGGAGCATCCCGTCACGATCTCGAAATTCTACGAGCGGGCCAGAGAGATCGAGTTCGACGCGGTGGCGCAACATGGACAGGTCAAAGCCTTTGTGATCTCGGAGCATATCGAGAATGCAGGCGTCCATTCGGGCGATGCAACCATCGTGCTGCCGCCACAGGATGCAGCGGCGGAGGTACAGCGGGCCATAGAGCAGGCGGGCCGCGCGATCGCGAGCGCGCTGGCAATAACGGGTCCATTTAACATTCAGTTTCTTATTCCGAGCACCAACGAAGCTACCGCTTCTAGCTCCGCTCAGGTGCTCGGCAAGGAAGAGCTTCTTATTCCGAGCACCAACGAAGCTACCGCTTCTAGCTCCGCTCAGGTGCTCGGCA
>Ga0137365_10000759_pt1 | contig 23162 bp, 19 predicted proteins | sample SagtaG_9_FD_104799 | JGI IMG/M metagenome (GOLD analysis project Ga0137365, IMG submission 104799) | Vadose zone soil microbial communities from Sagehorn Ranch, Mendocino, California, USA - Sage1_L_40_16 metaG | ecosystem: Environmental > Terrestrial > Soil > Vadose zone | place: USA...
CCATTGACGTGACGTTATAGGTTTGCTTCGTGGCGAACATCCTGGCGATCGACCAGGGGACGTCGTCGACCAAGGCGCTCGTCGTCGCTGACGCGGGCGAGGTGCTCGGCGAGGGCAGTGCATCCGTCAATCCCGAGGCGAAGAGCGGCGGTGCGGTCGAGCAGGATCCGCGGGAGCTCCTCGAGTCGATCGTCGCTGCGGGCCGCGCAGCACTCGCGGCGGCCGGCGTCGCGGTCGAGGCGGTCGGAATCGCGAATCAAGGCGAAACGGTCCTGCGCTGGGATCGTGAGAGCGGCAAGCCGCTCGGCCCAGCCCTGAGCTGGCAGGACCGGCGCGCAGCTCCCATTGCGCGCGAGCTCGAGAGCCACGCCGACCGGCTCACGGAAATCACCGGCCTGCCGCTCGACCCGTACTTCGGTGCTCCGAAGATGACGTGGTTGCATCGGGAGACGGGCGACGAAGGCGTGATCACGATGATCGACGCGTGGCTCAATCAGCAGCTGGCAGGTGCCTTCGTCACGGACGCAGCGACGGCATCGCGGACATTGTTGCTGGATCTCGAGAGCACGACCTGGTCGGACGAGGCCTGCGCGCTATTCGAGATCGATCCGGCGACCCAGCCCGAAATCGTGGACTGCGCAGCTTCCGTCGGCGAGACGATCGTGTTCGGCGATCCGCTCCCGGTCACGGGACTCGTCGTCGACCAGCAGGCGGCGCTGTTCGCCGAGTCCTGCTTCGCGCCGGGAGAGGCCAAGTGCACGTACGGCACCGGAGCATTCATCCTGGCGACCGCCGGCGACCAGGCGCTGCACTCGAAGGCGCGGCTCGCCGCGTGTGTCGCGTGGCGGCTCGGCGGCCACTCGACCTACTGCCTCGACGGCCAGGTGTACAGCGCGGGTTCGGCCGTCTCGTGGCTCGAGGAGCTGGCCTTGATCAAGGAGGCGGCCGACCTCGACCGCATCGGCTCCGATGAGGGGGAGGCGGCGCTCTTCGTTCCCTCGCTCGCGGGGCTGGGCGCGCCGTTCTGGGCGCCCGACGCCCGCGGCGGCTGGCTCGGTCTGTCCCTCGCGACGAGCCGCGACGACCTCGTGCGGGCTGTGATCTGGGGAATTGCCGCGCAGGTTGCCTCCCTTGCCCGTGCGATGGGCGACGACATGGGCCGCCCGCTCGAGCGGCTTCGCGTCGACGGCGGTCTCACGCGATCGAAGGCGCTGATGCAGGCACAGGCCGACCTCCTTCAGGCGCCGGTCGAGCGTTATCCGTCGGCCGATGCGACCGCGCTGGGCGCCGGGGCACTCGCGCGGTTGGGGAGCGGCGCGGCTTCCACGCTGCAAGAGGCTGTCGGGGACTGGACTCCGGCCGAAGTGTTCGAGCCGCGGATGACGGCGGCGGAGGCACACGAGCGGCTCGCGCGCTGGGAAGCGGCGGCAGCTGCACTCGCCGATCTCTCGCCCAACGGCAACTGAACCGCGATGTCGTCATCGTGGGTGCGGGCGTCGTGGGTGCGGCGGTCGCGCGCGAGCTGTCGCGCTTCCACCTGAGTTGCACGCTGCTCGAGGCTGGTCCTGACATCGGCGCAGGAACGAGCAAGGCCAACACAGCGCTGCTGCACACCGGCTTCGACGCCACGCCGGGCACGCTCGAGGCACGGCTCGTGCGACGCGGACACGAGCTGCTCTCCGCGTACGCACCACAGGCCGGCATCCCGCTCGCACGCATCGGCGCGCTTCTCGTCGCCTGGACTCCGGAGCAGCGCGCGGCCTTCCCCCGAATCGTCGAGCGTGCACACGCGAACGGCGACGCCGCCATTCGGGAAGTGGGAGTCGAAGAGCTCTACCGACGGGAGCCACACCTCGGTCCGGGCGCCCATGGCGCGCTCGACGTTCCAGACGAGGGCATCGTCTGTCCATTCACCACGCCGCTGGCGTACGCGACCGAAGCGGTGTTGAACGGCTGCGAGCTCCGGCGCGGCGTACGTGTGATCGGAGTCGAGCACCGCGGCGACGGCGGCTTCGAACTGCACACGACCCTGGGTCCGATCATCACGCGCTTCTTCGTCAACGCCGCCGGCCTCTACAGCGACGAGCTCGATCGCCTCGCCGGCCACGACGGCTTCACGATCACGCCGCGCCGTGGTGAGCTGATCGTCTACGACAAGCTCGCGCGTCCCCTGCTGAACCACATTGTCCTTGCCGTGCCGACCGGTACGACGAAGGGGGTACTCGTCTCACCGACCGTCTACGGGAACATCCTCGTCGGCCCGACCGCGCAGGACGTCCCGTGGAAGGATGACACCTCCTCCACGGCCGAAGGCCTTGCCTACCTGCGCGCAGAGAGCAAGCGCATCCTGCCCCAGCTGGCGCAGCACGAAGTGACCGCCGTCTACGTCGGCCTCCGCGCTGCGACCGAGCACACCGACTACCAGCTCACGATCCATGCAGCGGAGGGCTACACCTGTATCGGCGGCATCCGCTCGACAGGGCTCAGCGCCTCGCTCGCGATCGCCGAGCACGTCCGGACGGAGCTCGGCGCCGCAGGCCTGGAGCTTCGCGCGAAGGAGAGCCCGGCGACCGTGCGCATGCCGAACATCGGCGAGCTCTCGCCACGCCCTTACGAACAGGCCGGCCGCATTGTCTGCTTCTGCGAACGCGTCACTCTTGCAGAGATCGAGGCTGCGCTGGGCAGCACGATCCCGCCCGTGGACCTCGACGGCCTGCGCCGCCGCACGCGTGTGCTGATGGGACGGTGCCAGGGCTTCTACTGCGGGGCACGCGTCGCAGCTTTGCTGCGGGAGGGCACCGCGTGACGGACGTGATCGTCGTCGGCGGCGGTCCCGCAGGCCTTGCGTGCGCGATCGAGCTTCGGCGGCGAGGGATTCCGGACGTCGTCGTGCTCGACCGGGAGGAACGGGCAGGAGGAATCCCACGTCACTGCGCGCACAAGGGTTTCGGCGCACGCGACCTTCGCCGCGTCCTCTCGGGACCGAGCTACGCGCAGCGATACGTCGCGCTCGCACACCACGTGGGTGTAGACATCGGCGCCGAGACGATGGTCACGGGCTGGACGGCGAACGGATCTCTCGAGGTAACAACTCCCGAGAGTCGCGCCTCGCTGAGCGCGTCCGCGATCGTTCTCGCGACCGGCTGCCGCGAGCGCCCCCGACCCGCACGGCTCGTCCCCGGCTCACGTCCGGAAGGCGTGCTCACGACCGGCCTGCTGCAACAGCTGGTCGAGCTCCGGAGCCCGCGCATTGGTACGCGGGCCGTGATCGTCGGCGCGGAACACGTGAGCTTCTCGGCGCTGCTCACGCTCGTTCATGCCGGCGTGAAGGTCGCCGGCATGGCGACGGAGCTGCCCAGACACCAGTCGCTTCCCGGCGCGGCCCTGGGCGTGGGCCTCCGCTACCGCGTGCCGCTCTGGACGCGAACTGTGCTGACCGAGATCCGTGGACGTCCCCGCGTCGAGGAGGTCGAGCTGCGAGACCTCAGGACGGGGCAGACCAGGGCGGTTGCCTGTGACACCGTCGTGTTCACCGCCGACTGGATCCCGGACCACGAGCTCTCGGTCACTGCCGGCCTCGAGCTCGACCCAGGGACGCGCGGGCCGCAGGTGGACACGGTATTGCGCACGACCCAGGTCGGTCTCTTCGCCGCCGGCAATCTCCTCCAGGGCGCGGAGCCGGCCGACGTAGCTGCGCTGAGCGGGCGTCATGCAGCGGCGTCGGTGGTGAGCTGGCTGAATCACAACAATCATTGGCCGGAGCGCGTGCCGATCGTCTGCCGTCCCCCGCTGCTGTGGATCTCGCCGAACGCGGTAAGCGGCGGAGAGCCGCCGCCTCGAGACCGGTTCGCCCTTCGGTCGAGCGCCTTTCTCGCCGGCCTCGGAATCGAGATCCGCCAGCACGACCGGTTGCTTTGGACCGGCCGCCTGCGAAGGATCGTCCCCGGCCGGTCGAGTTCGCTGCCGGCGAGTTGGCTCGAGAAGGTCGACCCGCATGGGAGCGCGATCGACGTTCAGTTAGCCGCGCAGCGGCATTGACTCTTTGTTGCATAAGGCATTACGCTCGCCGCTCCTAGAACAGGAGGATGGTGATGTCAGGAGGGATGGAAGACCACGATGTTCAGAAGCTCGCGGAGCTGGGGTACCGGCAGGAGCTCACCCGTGCGTGGAGCAGTTTCACGAACTTCGCGATCTCGTTCACGATCATCTCGGTCCTCGCGGGCTGCTTCACGAACTTCTCCTTCGCGTGGGGCGGCGGCGGCCCGGCTGCGATCGCGTGGGGCTGGCCGATCCTCTGCGGCTTCGTCCTCCTCGTCGCGCTCTCGATGGCGGAGCTGACTTCCGCATATCCGACCGCGGGTGGCCCTTACTGGTGGTCGGCCAAACTCGGCGGCGCAGGCTGGAGCTGGTTTACGGGCTGGTTCAACATCGTGGGTGTCGTCGGCATCGTCGCCGGAGTCGGCTACGGCTGCGCGATCTTCGCCAATGCGCTTTTCGGCCTCTACGGTCTCGACGTGTTCGGTGTGGATTTCGGAGACAGCAAGCACATCCTGGGCGAGACGTTCGCACTCTTCGTGATCATCCTCGTCCTCTACACGATCGTGAACATCTTTGCCGACAATCTCCTCGGAATGTTCAACAACATCTCGGTTTGGTGGCACGTGCTCGGCGTGCTTACGATCATCGGCATCCTCGCTTTCGTCCCCGATCAGCACCAGAACACGACGTTCGTCTTCACCGAACGGCTCAACAACACCGGTTTTCACGGGGGAGCGATCGGCGGGTCGTTCTTCTGGTTGTACATCCTTCCGGTCGGCTTCATCCTGACCATGTACACCCAGACGGGCTATGACGCGTCCGCGCATACCGCCGAGGAGACGCGCGGGGCTGCGCTCGGGGCGGCCAAGGGCGTCTGGAAGTCGGTCTTCTACTCCGCCATCGCCGGCTGGTTCGTGCTGCTCGCGTTCCTCTATGCGGCCAAAGACGTCAAGGCCGTTAACGGCGCGGGCGGCACTTCGATCTCGATCTTCACGAGCGCCATGAACAACCACATGTGGGCAGCCAAGATGGTGATCCTGATCGCCACCGTGGGTCAGCTCTTCTGCGGCGCGGCCGGGCTTACCAGCGCATCACGTACCTGGTACGCGTTCTCGCGCGACCGGGGCATGCCCGGCTGGAGGCTGTTCCGGCGCCTGAACCGGCAACGGGTGCCGTTGTACGCCGTGATGGCGGTTTCGACGGCGTCTCTGATCATCACGATTCCCGCGATCTGGGGGAGCGCGCTCGGCGTCCCGTTCGCGTATTTCGCCATCACCTCGATTTGCACCGTTGGTCTGTACCTCGCGTACATCATCCCGGTCTACCTGCGGCTGAGGGCAGGGGCCAGCTTCCAGCCCGGTCCATGGACCCTGGGGCGCCATTACCGCTGGATAAACGGCGGCGCGATCGTGTTCGTCCTGCTCGTTGTGTATTCGCTCGACATCCCGATCGTCCCCGGCGGGGTCCCGTGGAAAAACGAGTTCGACTGGACCGCCGTGAACTACTCGCCGCTGGTCCTCTTGGTCGGCGTCGCTGTCGGAATCTGGTGGGTTGTCGACGCCAAGAACAAGTACAAGGGCCCGGTGCGGACGATCGACGAAGCGCCGATGGACATTCCGGGCGACAGGTCCGAGACCGGCCCGGCCCCGACCCCCGCGGCCTAGCTCAAAGCACGTGTTCGGGCGCGGCGCTCAGCCGCGCTCGAACATGCGCGCGCGCTCGTAGTCGGTCACGACCTGGTCGAACAGGCGTTGCTCGGTGCGCCCGTAGTTCAGGTAGTGCTCCCACACCTCTTCACCGAATGCCTCTTTGGCGAACGAGCTCTGCTCCCAGAGGTCAACGGCTTCGCGTAGAGACGAGGGGAATGCCTCAGCCTCTCCTGCCTCGTAGGCGTTGCCCTTGAGCTCCGGCCCAGGGTCGGTCTTGTCCTCGAGGCCGTCCAGCCCTGCCGCCAGCACCGCAGCAAACGCGAGATACGGATTCACGTCCGCGCCGGGGATTCGGCACTCGACTCGGTGCGCCTGGCCGTGGCCGACGATCCGGAAGCCACAGGTTCTGTTGTCGCGGCCCCAGCTCACGGATGTCGGCGCCCAACTCTCCGCCGCGTAACGCTTGTACGAGTTGACACTCGGTGCCACGAAGAGCGCGAGCTCGCGGATGTGCTTACGCAGGCCACCGAGATAGTGGCGGAAGACGTCCGTTTCGTCGTGGCCGTCGATGAATGCGCTTTGGTCGGTCTCGAGCGAGACGAGGCTGGAGTGGATGTGGCACGAGCTGCCGATGTCTTTCTCGGAGGGCTTCGCCATGAACGTGACCGACAGCCCGTTCTTGTGCGCAATCTCCTTGACGCCGTTCTTGTAGATCGTGTGCCGGTCCGCCGAAGTGACCGCGTCGGCGTAGCGCATGTTCAGCTCGTGCTGTCCGTACCACGCCTCGCCCTTGGAGAACTCGACGGGAATGCCTGCGCCCTGCATGCCGAGGCGCACTTGTCGCATGAAGTTCTCGTCGCGCGTCGTCGCGAGGACGTGGTAATCCATGATGTAGGGCACCGTTGGCGTGAGCCCGCGGTAGCCCATCTCCGCCGCTTCTTCAAAGCTGTCTCGGTACAGATAGAACTCGAGCTCCGAGGCCATCATCGGCGCGTATCCCATGGCATGGGCGCGCTCGAACTGCCTGATCAGCACTTGGCGCGGGGATTCGACAACGGGGCTCCCGTCTTCCCAGGCGACGTCGCAGAGCACGAGGGCCGTTCCGTCCAGCCACGGGATCCTGCGTAGCGTCGCGAAGTCGGGAGCGATCGTGAAGTCCCCGTAGCCGCGCTCCCAGTTCGCCATCGCGTAGCCGGGAACGGGGTCCATCTCCATGTCGAGCGCGAGCAGATAGTTGCACCCTTCGACGCCGTGGTCGATGACGTCTTCGAGGAAATACTCGCCCTGGATGCGCTTGCCGATCAGCCGGCCCTGCATGTCGGTGAAGGCGGTGACGACTGTGTCGATTGTTCCGGCCTCGATCTCGTGCCGCAGTTCGTCGAGGGCGAGCATCCCCTGGAGAGTCCCCGGCCCGCCGCTGCGCGGAGCGGACCCGTCTCTGCGGTCCGCGCCGACGTGCGCCGTCTCGGTGGTTTGAGGCTTCGAGATGCCAGCGATCCTCCCTCTCGGCGTAGTTCGTGTCAACATGGACGTGATGGATCAGGACGCCGTCCTGGCGAGGATGCGCGAGATCTGCCTCGGCTTACCTGAAGTGAGTGAGCGGCTCAGCCACGGAGCGCCGACGTTCTTCGTCCAGGGAAAGCGCGCCTTCGTGATGGTGTTGAGCAACCATCACGGTGACGGACGTTTTGCCATTTGGTGCGCCGCCCCCGATGGAATGCAGAAGGTGCTGGTCGACTCCGACCCAGAGCGGTTCTTCGTTCCGCCGTATGTCGGGCACAGAGGATGGCTCGGGGTGCGGCTCGACCGAAGACTGGACTGGGACGAGCTCGCCGGCATCGTCGAGGACGCCTACGCCGAAGTCGCTCCTCCGAAGCTCGTCGAGGCCGCGCGGGTCACCGAGTAGCGCGTCTTACCTCTTCTTGCCCCAGATAGTTGGATCGAAGCCGAAGGTCTGCGCGAGATCCTTGCGCTCGGCGTTGACCGCAGCCGCTCGACTCGCGCTGTAGTTCCACACCGTCTCCTGGGCCGCGCCGTGCGTGCGGTGGATCTCCAGTGCGGCCGGGTCGTGCTCGTCGACGAACTCGAACGCGTAATCGGCGGTCTCGAGAAAGTTCACGCTCTCGAAGAGTTCGGTGCGCCGCTGGTAGCCCGGCTCGAAGATCACTTCGAAGAGCTTGTAGACGGGCTCCTCGGGTCTGATCGGCCGGACGACGGTTTGCAGCTCGACCTGGTCCTGCGCAGCGAGCTCGACGCCGTGCTGCTCTGCGAGCGCTTGCGCGAGCTCGGCACCGGACAAGAGGCCGCGCGAGACGAGGATCTCGCCGAGACGGCTGCCTTCTTCACGCTGCGCGGCGAGCGCGCGTTCCAACTGTGACTCCGTCAGGAACTCCAGGTCGACGAGGACCTTGCCCAGCGGACGCCACGCCTGCTCGGGCTGCGACGCCGCCGGAGCCGGCGGCGCGGGTGCGCCCTCCTTGGGAGACAGCTGGACGCCGTGTTGCTCGGAGAGGACGCGCGCGAGCGAGAACGCAGACAGGTAGCTGTTGGCAACGAGGATCTGCCCGAGGAGGCGTCCGCTCTTCGCTTGCTCGGCGAGCGCCTGCTCGAGCTCGTCTTCGGTCAGAAGCTCTTCGGCGACGAGGAGCTCGCCCAGCTGACGCCAGGGAAATTGAAGCGCTGCACTCTCCACGGCCTTTCTATCGGCAGCGAGGGCTCAATAGTTCAGTCCTTCTCGACGGGCGATGACCACCGCGGTTCGCCAGAGGATTCGCAGGTCGTAACGCACAAGCGCCCAGCTCGAGAGCGTGCTAGTGCGCTCGAGGTACCGGGAGTCGAGGTCCTCGTAGGGAATCCCTTCGCCTTTTGTCACCTGGGCGGGGCCGGTGAGGCCCGCGAGGATCCGATTCCGGTAGTCCAGGCCCTCGGTGACCTGCCGTCGCACCATCTCGGGCGGCCAGGGTCGCGGCCCCACGAGGCTGATGTCCCCGAGCAGGACGTTGAGGAGCTGCGGCAGCTCGTCCAGGTACCAGGGCTTGAGCAGCCGCCTGCCGGCCCAGGTCAGATTGGCCGGGTCCGACTCGTAGAGCCGCGCGTGACCACCGCCGGCGCGCATCTCGTCCAGCACGTCTCGTCTGAGCGTGCGGAACTTGAGTAGCCCGAACAGACGCCCACGCGAGATGCGGGGCTCGCGATAGAAGAAGCCCCCTCGGTCCCGCCGCGAGACGATCATGTCGGCCGCCATCGCGATAAGCAAAATCAGGATGAGCGGAGAAAGCAGTGCGACGAGCGCCGCTGCGACGATCAGATCGAGAACCCGCTTCGCGATGGCGCGAGCATGTCATCAACGCCGGGCGTGTAGCTCTCCCGAACAGGATCAGAGCCGGGTCGGGAGCGTTCCCCTGAGCGGTTTGGGGCGGGGGCGGTGCATCGTGAGCCGTACGGCGCTGCCGTAAGGCCCGCGTCCGACGTCGAGCGAGTCCGTCAGCTGGCGCGCAAGCCACAGCCCCCAGCCGTCGTTCCCGTTCGTGGGAGGCCTGTAGCCGGCGGCGAGATCCACGATGCCCGCGCCGTCGTCCTCGACCTGGCAGACGAAGCTCTCGTGTTCTTCCCACGCAGTCACGAAAACGGGGGCAATACCGTGGACAAAGGCATTGTGCGCGACCTCGCCCACCGCCGCGAGTAGTTGCTGCACCTGCGGCTCGGCCAGTCCGGCCCGGCGCGCCTCAGCCTCCACGTAGGCGCAGGTGTCAGCGACGTCCACGGGTTGGTGGGTCAGCGTCTGGCGACCGTCCAGCGCGAGGGGCCGCGTGGGTGGCCCGCTCGACGGCAGGTACGACTCGCTCGCCGATGCCGATCCATGTTCGATCACGGTGGGATGCGACGTGCGAACGTCGTCGATGATCGATTCCGGCAGGACTTCGGTGTTGTACGCACAGAGCACCGACAGCGGTAGGGGCGCCAGCAACGTATTCAGGATCGACTCGTAAAGCAGCCACTGCTCCACGGCATGATTGCGTCGAAGAGGCGCGATCTCCCCGACACCGCGTACGCGTGACCGTCCTTTCGCGATCTGTCCCTCGACGAAGCCCACCCAGCGACCGACCGTCTCGGCGGGGTTGCGATACCAGTCTTCGCCGTCGACGAGGAGCACCAGCGGCGAAGGCTCGTCCAACGCCGTCCGAAATGCCTCGAGATTTTCCGCCGAGCTGACGACCACGGCGCTCTCATCTTCGTCGAGACCGGCGGCGACGAAGTGCGCGGTCAGGGAACCGAACTCGTCGGCTGAGGTGTAGAGGAGCGCCTCGTGCCGAGCTCCTCCCCCTGCATAAGAGTCTCGAAAGATCGTCGTCATGGTCCGGGACGTGCCGCCGCTCCGACAGAGTAGCTTCCTCTTCCGACTCTTCCAGGCGTTCCGGGAACCTACGGCTCCCCCAAGAGTAGTCTCCCCTCAGTGCTGCTCAACCGGGAGCAGGAGCTCCAGTTCATCGACGGTCTTCTCGCCGATGTGCGGGCGGGCGAGGGCGGCGCTTTTGTACTGAGGGGCGACCCGGGCATCGGGCTGACGACGTTGCTTGATTACGCCGAGGGGGCCGCCTCGGACATGCGCGTGGTTCGCGTGCCCGGCGTCGAGACCGAGTTCCACCTCGCCTTCGCCGGTGTACAGCAACTCTGCGCTCCTCTGCTCGACGGGTTCGACGCGTTACCCGACCGGCAGCGAGCGGCTCTCGAGTCGGCTCTCGGGCTCAACGGTGGAGATTCGCCGGACCTTTTTCTCGTCGGGCTTGCCGTGCTGACGCTTCTTGGCCACGCAGTCGGCGAGGAGCCATGCCTCTATCTCTTCGACGACGCCCAGTGGCTGGACGAAGCTTCTGTCGAGGCGATCGCGTTCGTCGCCCGCAGGCTCGACGCGGAGCCGATCGCCTTTCTCTTCGGCGTGCACGAGCCGACGGCGTCGCGAGTTCCGCTCGACGGCATCTCGGATTTTCGAGTTCTCGGGCTCGCAGCCGACGAGAGCCGGGAGCTTCTCAGTCGGGTCGTGGCCGGGCCGTTGGACCTGAGCGTCAGAGATCGCCTCGTTGCCGAGACCGACGGCAACCCGCTCGCGCTCGTCGAATTGCCGGCCGAGCTCAGCGCCGACCAATTGGCTGGAGTCGCCACGCTGCCGGAAACGCTTCCGTTGGGAGTCCGCCTCGAGCAGTACTTCTTGAACCAGTTTCGGCAGCTACCCGCCCCTACGAAAAAGTTGCTCTTGCTTCTGGCCGTCGAGCCGGGCGGAGATCCGAACGTTTTCTGGCTTGCCGCAGCGAACCTCGGAATTTCGGCCGAGGCTGCACGCGCTGCGGTGGACGCCGGTCTTCTGAAGATCAGCCCGCGCGTGCGGTTCCGGCATTCCCTGATGCGCTCGGCGATCTCGGCAGACGCATCGGTGCTCGATTCACAACGTGCCCATCGAGCATATGTCGACGTCATCGATGCAGACGTCGATCCTGATCGCCGCGTGTGGCATCGTGCCGGAGCCTCGTCCGGGCCCGATGAGGAGGTCGCGCACGAGCTGGAGGTATCGGCCGCGCGTGCAAAAGGGCGCGGCGACAATCGAGCTGCCGCAGGTCTGCTCCAGCGGGCTGCGGCACTCACGCCGGATCCCGCACGGCGAGGTGGGCGCATGCTTGCCGGTGCCCAGGCCGAGCTCGCTGCCGCGAACGCGGGCCGCGCGACGGCGTTGCTCGCGCAGGCGACCGCGCTCCCGCTGAGCGATCTCGAGCGAGTGCAGTCAGCGAGGCTGCGAGCCTCAATCGGCTTCGCGCTCGGACAAGGTGCCGACAGCGCTGCGATGTTGCTCGAGGCCGCACGAGCGCTCGAGTCGCTGGACGTGCGCGCCGCGCGCGAGGCATATCTGGAAGCACTTGAAGCATCGGTCTACAGCGGTCGCTACGGCAACGGTGGGGCGATTCGCAAGGCGGCCGCGGCGGCGCGTGCCGGGCCGGCGGCGCCGGAGCCGGAGACCGCCGCAGACCTTCTCCTCGACGGCGTTGCGGAGCTCCTCCTGGACAACCGGGGCAGGGGCGTGCCGGTCATCCAGAAGGCAATCGAAGTGCTGAAACAGACTCCGGAACTGCGCTGGCAGGCATTCGGCTGCCTCGCGGCGATGGAGATCTGGGATGACGCCGGACTGCACACGCTGGCGACGACGCAGCTCGTGCTCGCTCGCGAGGCCGCCGCGCTCACACCACTGACAATCGCCCTCGACCAGATCGCGGGTGGCGATAACGTCGTCAGCGGCCAGTTCGCAGTTGCAGAGGCGAACTTCGCCGAAGCCCAAGAGTTGGCTGAGGCGACGGGGGAGGCGGGCATCGCAAGCCACGCGAGCGCAGGAGCGCTGATCGTCTCGGCCTGGCGCGGACGGACGCCGGAAGCACGCGACCTTGCACAGGCGAACATGCGAGACGCAATCGCACGAGGGCTCGGGCGTTATGTCACGCTCACGCAGTACGCCACGGCCGTGCTGGAGAATGGCCTCGGTCACTACGAGGAGGCGCTGGGCGCAGCGCGGTCGGCCGCCCAGGATCAGGCGCTGTATCTCAGTACCTTCGCCCTGCCGGAGCTCGTCGAGGCCGCCGTCCGCGGCGGCGAGCATGAGCTCGCTGTCGCAGCGGCCGACCAGCTCGCCGACCGGACGCTCAGCGGCACCGAATGGGCCCGCGGCATGCTCGCCCGGTCCCGGGCCCTGATCAGCTCCGACGGGGAAGCCGAGCCGCTGTACCGAGCGGCGATCAAGCGCCTCCAAAACTGTCGGGCGGCGCCTCAGCTCGGTCGTGCGCACCTCCTGTACGGCGAGTGGCTACGGCGGCAAAACCGTCGCCGCCACGCCCGCAGCCAGCTCCGGACCGCGCATGAGATGTTCCGGTTCATGGGGGCCGAGGCCTTCGGCGAGCGCGCTCGCCTCGAATTGGTCGCGACCGGGGAGCGGGTGCGCCGGCGCCAGGTGGGCACGGAGGATCTGCTGACGCCTCAAGAGGCGCGCATTGCGCGGCTCGTCGCGGATGGTGCGTCGAACCCGGAGATCGCCGCACAGCTGTTCATCAGCCCCCGTACCGTCGAGTATCACCTGCACAAGGTGTTCCGAAAGGTGGGTGTCGGCTCGCGCGCCGATCTCATGCGGCTCCCCCTCGACCCAGAGGAAGAGAAGCTCCAGTAGACGGGCCGGACGAAGGAAGCCGCAGATTCGAGCCACCAGTCTGCGAGAGCCTCGCGAATCCGCTGCTCCATTTTGAGACATGACTAGGGAGGTCACGGACGCGATCACCCCGGTGGCTGTCCGATGCTCGCCCAGTCGAAGCCGCACTGGTTCTGTCACCGATTGGGAGAGAGGTGAAGCGTGTCCGCCATCAGTCACGACGGGGTCGCAGTTCTCCGCAAGTCCGACTTGTCCAAGGTGCCGAGGCCTTGCCGCAATGACCTCGACCTGATCGAGCGCGTCGACCAGGCGCTCGACGTCCTGCAGGGCAAGTGGAAGGTGCACCTCCTGTTCTTCATGGCGCGTGGCGTGCGCCGTCACGGTCGCTTGCTCGCGTGCCTACCGGGCGTGTCCAAGAAGGTCATGACCGACACGTTGCGCGCACTCGAGCGCGACGGTCTCGTCGCACGGCGAATCTTCGCCGAGGTCCCGGTCCGGGTCGAGTACTCGCTTACCCCGCTCGGGTGGACGATGACGGAGCCCCTGATCGCGCTGTCGGAATGGGGTGACCTCCATTCGAGAGAAGTGACCGAGGCGCGGGCGCAGTACCGCAACGGCTCGGCGAGCCTCGGCGGTCCACGGATCGCCCAGCGCTCCGCGGCCGCCTGAGCGGCAAAGGGAAATCGAGAGCGAGTGAAAGGAGATAGCTAGATGTCGCAACTTCTTCCAGAACGCAACAGGACCGGATCCGAGAGCTGGAGCCCGCTGAGCGAGCTCGGCCAACTGAACGAACGTATGCGGCGGATGCTCGATCAGACCTTCGGAGGCATGCTCGACGAGCCGGCGGGATGGATCCCGGCGGTCGACATCGAGGAGTTGGAGGACGCGTACGTCGTCGAGGCCGAGGTGCCTGGGGTCAACCGCAAAGACGTGAACATCGAGGTTTCCGGCAACGAGCTGACGATCAGCGGCGAGATCAAGGAGCGCGAGCGCGAAGGCATCATCCGCCGGCGTGCGCGCCGGGTCGGCCAGTTCGAGTTCCGGGTTGTGCTTCCAAGCGAGGTCAACCCGGAAGGTGTCGACGCGAAGCTCAACGACGGTGTGCTCACGGTTCGCATCCCCAAGGCGGCGGGTGCGCAACGGCGACGCATCGAGGTCAAGTCGGCCTGAGGGGGGCCGCTGGGAGGGGGCCGGTCCCACCGCCGGCCCCTCGCTCCTAGCACCCGTCTCGAGCGGTTCAGGCCGTGCTTGTCTAGCTGGTGCTTCCTCCCGCAGAATGAGCCCAAGCATGTCGGTGAACTACGAACTGGTAACGCGCAGTGCTGCCGCGAAGCGACGGAGCCGCCAGTACGCGTCGGAGGAACCGCTCAGCCCCGGGGAGGTGCTCCAGCTCGGCGGGCGGTTCTGGCTGGTGGAGAGCACCGATGAGCCGGATGGGGAGAGTGATGTCCCGCGCGCGATCGCGAAGCCCGCGCGCTACCGGCTCCGCCTCAGGCATCCCGACGGACGCGAAGAGCTGGGCGCCCTCCGCAGGTTCCGGGCGGGCTCGCCCCGGCTGGGGCACGCCTTCACGACGCTCGAGGCCGGCCAGCCCATCAGCTGGCAGGTTGTCGAGGAGCAACTCGCCCGCGCCGACGACGGCGATCCGTTCCTCGACCTGATCGCAGAGCGCGACTACGCGGAAGCCGAGGGAGAGCTACCTGACCACGAGCTCGAGCACGCGCTGGAACGAGAGCGCGACGAAGGCCTCCCTTCGGGCGCCGAGACGGCGATTGCGCGAGCCGTCGAGGAAGGGCTGGATGTCGAGCTCGTCGCACTCGACCCCGGAGAAGAGCCTGACTGGCCGGAGTCGCTGCGTTACATCGACGCACTCATCTTCGAGGAGATCGAGGACGACCTGTTCGAGCAGTGCGGGGTCGACGTTGACCACGACCGGCGAGAGACGTGGCTCGGCATCGTGAAGGAGCGCCTGCGGGCGGACCTCGAGGCATTTCGCAACGACGTCGAAGGGGATCACGACGAGATCGAGGAGTGGGAGTTCCGGGGTGGGCGCATCTTCGCCACGGTCGGAACCTACGAAGACGAGTTCGACGCCGTCAGCGGACACGGCTGGATGTGCAGGCTGACGGACAGCGGCGCACTCGGCGCCGCCGGTTTCGAGCGCGTCCGCAAGTACGAGCTCGAGGTCGAGAGCGCCGACTAACGGCGGCGGGAAACACCCGCGGGCGCGCGCTCGTCTCACTGGCTCAGCCGCGTCTGAGCGCTGCTCGCGCTGCGAGGTGGCCGCACATACCGTGCACGCCTGCGCCGGGCGGCGTGGAAGACGAGCAGATGTAGAGCCAGGGGAGCGGCGTGGAGTACGGAACGAGTCGCGGAGCTGGACGTGCAAGCAGCTGTCCAAACGTGTTTGCGCCCCCAGCGATGTCACCGCCGACGAGGTTCGGGTTCTCGCGCTCGAGGTCGGTCGTGTTGCGCGGCGTGCACGCGAGGATGCGCTCACGGAAGCCGGGCGCGAAGCGCTCGATCTGAGCCTCGATGCGCTCGCGCATGTCGAACGTCGATCCGTTTGGAACATGGCAGTACGCCCAGGCGGTGTGTTTGGCCGTGGGCGCGCGCGTTTCGTCGAACACGCTCTGCTGCGCGAGCAGGACAAAGGGGCGTTCCGCGTGCCGTCCCTCCCAGGGCGCGCGCTCCGAGTCGGCGATCTCGTAGAGCGTGCCACCGAGGTGGACTGTTCCCGCTTCTGCGACTTCGGGAGCACGCCACGGGATCGGCCCGTCGAGTGCATAGTCGAGCTTGAACGCACCCGGACCGTAGCGCCACCGCTCCAACCGGCGACGGTAGCGGTGTGGAAGCAGATCGCCGGCGAGCGTAACGAGCTGTCTCGGAGTCACGTCGCAAAGCACGAGGTCGCTGGTCGGCAGGTCGCGGAACGACGTCACGTGATTTCCGGTCTCGATTTCGCCTCCAAGAGAACGCAGGCGTGCGGCGAATGCGTCCGCGATCGCCTGTGAGCCGCCCCGAGGGAAGGGCCAGCCCGAGACGTGCGCGAGCGCGAGCAGCACGAGCGCGAATGACGCGCTCGCCCGTTTTTCAAGCGGCAGAAACGAATGCGCAGCCGCGCCGGCGAAGAGCGCGCGTCCTGCCTCCGTCTCGAAATGTGCGTCGGCGGTGCTCTTTGCCGAGCGAAGCGCGGCGAGACCGAAGCGCGCAAGCGCGAGCGGGTGACGGGGAACGTGAACGATCGGCCCGAAGAGGTCGCCCTCGAGCTGTTCCCAATGCGCGACGTGTGGCCCGAGGAGACTTCGATAGGCGTCGCCGTCTCGGCCGAGTTGCGTCGCCGTGTCCTCGAGCGAGCGCCGTACGAGCGAGGCCGTTCCGTCGTCCAGCGGATGAGCGACAGCGGCCGGCGGTTCGATCAGGTCGAGCTCGAGCTCGAGCGAGCGGAAGAACGGGGAGCCCAGGAGCAACGGATGGATCGCGGAGCAGACGTCGTGGCGAAATCCGGGCAGTGTCAGCTCCGCGGTGCGCGTCCCGCCGCCGATCGTCTCCTGCGCCTCGATGACGCGGACCGAGCGTCCGGCCTGGGCGAGCGTGATCGCGGCGGCAAGGCCGTTCGGCCCTGCTCCAATCACGACCGCGTCTAGTTGCCGACTACTTGAACGAGCCAGCGCCGGTCGCGCTCGCGGTCGAGCTCGATGAAGAGCACCCGCTGCCAGGTCCCGAGGCAGAGCTCGCCGTCGCGAACGGGCACCGATTCGCCCGCCGTGCCGAGCAGCATCGCCATGCAGTGGGAGTGCCCGTTGCCGAAGTCCATGTCCTCGGGGCAGATGTTCTCGGTGCGCTTGTCCCAGTCGTCGTGCGCGTAGTAGGTCTCGCTCGGAACGAGACGGCGGAGCAGTTCGGAGAAGTCCTCGATGAAGCCTGTTTCGAACTCGTTGACCCGGACGCAGCACGTCGTGTGTGGGGAATAGATGCACGCGATGCCCTCGGTGATGCCGCTCTCCTCGACGGCTTCGTTGACCTCGTCGGTGATGTCCCGGACGGCCAGACCGCCTGCGGTTCGGAGCTCGGTCTCGCGCTGGTAGACCCTCACGGCCCCTATTTTGACGGTTAGGGGGCCCCGCGTCCAAATGGGAACCGTCAGCACCTACGGGCGCCACCCGAGGGCGTGGCCAGGCCGGGCGATCTGGGCGCTGGCAACTGCTTGAAGGCCGACGGGGCATCGGGATCCATTGACCCCGGACAGGGAAGGTGCGACCATTGATCGCTACTGCGCCTTCTGCGCAGCACCGACCTGCGACCTGCGGCCTACAAAGGCAAGGAGTTCCAAATGATGTTTCGAATGAGATTTGCGCCCCTTCTCGTCCTGCTGCTCGCGGTGGCGGCGCTGAGCGGCTCGAGCTCAGCATCTCTTACGGGAGACGGAACGACGTCCAAGAGCTCGCCCTGCCCACCCACGAGTGGGCGTCTGTTCTGCGTCGACCTGACGACGTACAACGGGCTCGCCCGTAACGGCGGCATCGAGGTCGATCTTCAGCTAGAGAACTGGGATGGGAGCACATTGACGAATCCCAAGATCGTGCTGAGCTGGGCGGCGGTCGGTACCGGGGTCTTGAACCTCCAGCCTGCTTCTCCCATGCCTTCCTCCTGCTCCCCGAGTGCCACTACGATCACGTGTTCGTTCGCCAACATCGCAGGAGCCGGGTCGAGTGCCCCGAGGCTGTCTCCCTCGGTGCGGCTCTTCTTCACTGTTGCGGCGGACGCGTCTATCTCAGCCGTGAACTTCACTGCGACTGGGACGGCGAAAGAGAGCTGCAACGACGGCTGTCCAGGGGGTGCCGCCAATCTGGAGAGGCAGGAAGTAACGGCCTCGATGCCCTTCGGCAGCGACCCGACCACGAGCACATCCGTTGCTCTGGGCGGCCCGCTGAAGCTGAACGCCCTCCTGAGTAGCTACAACGCGTCCGGCTCCTCGGTCCAGTTCGTCGTTCCGCCCGGTACGAACCCCTTCTTCGCGAAGCTCGCGGCGTCTTCGGGACTGACCACGTGCTTCGGTGGGATCACGTGCACCGGGCTGCGGCTGGACACCGATCTAAGCGGCTCCGGGGGGACGTTCTCAGTCGGCAACCAGATTCTCTGGATCTCGACGCTCAACTCGACGACCGCGAACGTCGATGCATTCCATTACTACGACCCGGTTGCCGTCACGGCCTCGCCGCCGAAGACGTTCACGTCGACCAAGAGCTTCGCGGCGTGCGACGGCGTCAATTTCGCGACGGCCCCGTCACCGCTAAGTGCCAACACGGATTACTTCGTCGTGAACGCGACGGCGACCTCGTTCCAGGTGGCAAGCGCAGCAAACGGGAAGGCTCTCAGCTTCACCGAGAGCGGAGACTTTTCCGCGTCATGCATTCGAGTGATCGGCGACCAGAAGTCGGAGAAGACGACGTCTTGCGACCCGTTGAACCCGCCCTCGCAGTCGCCGGCACTCTATGCCGCCAAGCTCACCAACTCGACAGTTCAGGTCTGCCTCTGGGATACAGGGAACGGCCACATCGGCTACTAGCGCGCAGCAGCCGCACGAGCTGCGAGCTGGCTGAGGCGCGTCCGTGTCCGCTTTGCGAGCACGGACGCGCCCTTGCGCTCGTAGAGCGATAACGCCTCTTCGAGGAGACGCTCAGCGTCAGCGGGTCGGCCTGCACCCTGGAGGACAACCGCGTAGTCGCAGAGCCCATTCGCGCGCCAGACCGGTGCATCCGTAGGCCGCAGAAGGTCGACCGCTTCTTGCGCGAGCGCGAGTGCCGCGTCGCGAGTCTCCTCGTTCCGAACGAGCAGCTTTCCTCTGGTCGATCGCCACGCCGCCTGTGTCCAGGTGTCGTCCTCCGGCGCGAGCTCCTCTGCCTGGTTGCTGTAGACCAACGCCTCGTCATACCGGCCTTGAACGTAGACGGCCTCGGCGAGGAGCGCCACGATCGTCGATGCGAAGTAGACCTCACCCATCGCGAAAAGTGCCTCGTAGTCCCTGCGGAGCAGCTCTTCGGCGGCCGCTGAGTCCCCTGCCAGGAGCTCGACAGGGCCGGCACGGCTCGAGACACCGTGGGCCTGCACTCCGGCCCCGGCATCTTCGAGCATCGACCGCGCTGTTCGGCAAAGCTCGCGCGCGCGCCTGAAATTTCCCTGCATGGCCTCGAGTTCGCCAAAGTACGACATCACGAGACCTTCCGATCGTCTGTTACCTGCAGCCAGCACGAGCGCCTCCTCACACAGTGCGATCGCGCTCGCAGTGGGTTCGGGCCCGTAATTCGCGGCAATGGCGCGGGCGGTGACCGCGCGTGTCTGGGCGCGGCGGTCCCCTGCCTGCGTGGCGTGGTAGAGATCCCGCTCTCCCGCTGCGAGGAAGTCCGCGAATCGGCAGGCGGTTCCGTGCGCCAGGCAGAGCAACCGGTAGGTCTTCGCGAGACCGGCATGATCATCCGCTGCTTCGAGGACGTCCATCATCTGCTTCGTCTCGCGGACAACCTCGTCGCCCCACGCGGCTTCCTCCCCGAAACGGCTGATGAGGAGACGCCCGAGCTTCGCGTGGGCCTCTAGCTTTGCATCCTTGAGGTCTCGGGCCGCCTCCATGGCTTCATTCAGAAAGATCTCGCCCCATGCGAACTCCCCGATTTCGGTCATTACCTCTGCGAGGTCGGGGAGGAGCTCGAGCCGCGCAGGATCCCGCTCGGGGAGGAGCCCCGCGGCTCGACGGAGCAGGTTCGCCGCTGCCGCCATGTCTCCGCGGGCGAAGGCACGCCGGCCGGCCGTCGCGAGGCGTGCGGACGCTCGGCTCCCGAGCTTGAGCCCGTGTTCGTCAAGTGGTCCGAGCTCGGAGAGGTACTGGTAGGCCTGCTCGAGGTGGTAGCCCAGGATTTCGTCGAATTGCGTCTGGCGGTCCCGGTCGCGGTTAACGGCTTCCGCCCAGTTCGCGAAACGCTCGTGCATCGTCGCCCGCGCGCGCTTGAGGATTCCCTGATAGGCCGCGTCGCGGATGAGAATGTGATGGAAGCGGTAGTCGAGGTCCCTTGCGTCGAGCTCGGGCCGGACGAGTTGCTTTTGCGTCATCGAAACGAGGTGGCTCTCGACTTCGGGGCGGACCACGTCTGGGGCGAGGTCCGCGACCGCTGCCTCCTCGAAAACGAGACCGATCACGGAGGCGGGTTCGATCACCGCGCGTTCCTGGGGCGTGAGCAGATCGAGCCGAGCGGCGAGGAGCGCCTGGATCGTGCCGGGGATGGCGAGATCCGACAAGTCTCCGGTGGGCACCCAGCGGCCCTCTTCCTGTCGCAAGAGCCCGTCGTCGATCATCATCGAAAGAACCTGCTGGACGAACAGCGGGTTTCCTTCGGCCGATGCGATGATCCGGTTGCGAACTTCGACGGGGAACGGCGCGTCGCCGAGAAGGTTTGCGACGATGCGTTCGCTTTCCTCATCGGAGAGCGGCTCGAGCTCGATCAGTGGCCCCTTCAGCTCTGACCACTCGGGCCGGTGCTCGAGGAGGTCCGGACGAGCTGCGCAGAGCAGCAGAAGCGGAGCGCGCGCAGTCGTCTTCAGATGCTCGATCAGGTCGAGAAACGCCGACTCCGCCCAGTGGATGTCTTCGAAGACGACGACGAGCGGCTGTCGAGCAGCCTGAAGCTCGAGCAGCTGTCGCGTGCCCCAGAAGACCTCGTCCAGCGGGTAGTCGGTTTCTCCCAGCCCGACCGCCGAGGCCACACGCGCGACGGCATCCTCGCCGCCCGAGCCGGCGACCTGGAGGAGTTTCGCACGCGCCTGCTCCGGTGTGTCGTCATCGCGGATCGCGGCCGCGTCGCGGACGATTTCCACCAACGGCCAGAAGGTGATCCCGCGGCCGTACGGCAGACAGCGTCCCTTGAGCACGCGTGCGTCCGGCTGGACGGTGTGTGCGAACTCTTCGATCAGGCGCGACTTGCCGACCCCCGCCTGGGCGATGATCGTGACGAGGCGGCACGAGCCGTCCCGAGCGCTCGCCGCGAGCTCATCGGCCAGGAGCGCGAGTTCCTGTGCGCGTCCGACGAGTGGGTTGTCGTGCCTGCGCTCGACACTTTCCGCTCCTCTTACCGAGACGAGGCGGTAGGCCGGCACGCGCTCTGCTTTTCCTTTCAGCTCGAGCGGTTCAACGGGCTCGACGTCGACTGCATGCCGGACCAGACGGTACGTCGCCTCGCCTAGGAGCACCTCGCAGGTCGGCGCAGCTTGCTCGAGGCGTGCGGCCGTGTTGACCGTGTCGCCGGTTACGAGTCGCTGTCCGGTTGTCACGTCGCCGGCGACCACCTCGCCGGTGTTGACGCCCGTGCGGTTGCCGATCGAGACCCCCCAGCGGCGCTCGAGCTCTTCGTTGAGCGCCGCGAGCCGTTCCCGCATCTCGGCGGCCGCTCGCACGGCGCGGAGCGCGTCGTCCTCATGTACGCGCGGGAGGCCGAAGACGGCCATGATCGCGTCGCCGATGTATTTCTCAATCGTTCCGCCATGACGCTCGAGCGCTCCGCGCATCTCGTCGAAGTAGCGCGACATCACCTCGCGCACGGCCTCCGAGTCGAGCTTCTCCGCCATCGCCGTCGATCCCTTGAGATCGGAGAAGACGATCGTCACCGTCTTTCGGACTTCCTGCGGCGGAAGCGCTGGAGCGAGCGCTGTCCCGCAAAAGCCGCAGAGACGGAACTTCTCCGGGTTTTCCTCGCCGCAGTTCGGACAGAGGACCATGACGTCGAGCCTAGCTAGGAGGGGACAGGCCCGATCCCGAGCCAGAGCATCTCGCGCGACGCGCAATCCGTATGCCGCATTCTGCGCATTCAGCGAGTGTGACACTCTCCCGCGCGAAGCACAACCGCGGGACGGCACAGCGGTCGCGTGGGCGAGAGCGTTGTAGGCTTGGCGGCGAGATGACGTCCTCGCAGACGCAAAGGACCGTCCTCGTCGTCGACGACCACGCCCCGCTGCGAACGCTTTGCCGCGTCAATCTCGAAGCGGCCGATTTTCGGGTCCTAGAGGCAACCGACGGAGACGAGGCGCTCGATCTGGTCAGAGCCGATCGCCCCGACGTGATCCTGCTCGACATCATGATGCCGCGCGTCTCGGGTTGGGAAGTCGCCGCCACCCTGCTTGCCGACCACTCGACCGACCGAATTCCGATCATCTTCATCACCGCGCGTACCGGCGTCACCGATCGGATCCGCGCGTACGAACTGGGAGCGCAGGGGTACTTGATGAAGCCTTTCGATCCAGCCGGTCTAGCGGCGACGGTGACCAAGGTTCTGGATCAGATTGGACGAGGCGAGCGCGACGCAGGCCTCGCCGAAACGCTCGCTGCGCTCAAGGCGGAACGAGAGGCGGGAAGCAAGACGCTGCGGCACGCGTAAGCAGGGCTGCTTCAGCGTTAGTAGCCGTACCCGCCGCTGGTGGTGGTTCCGGCTTCGTTGGTTGTCATTCCACCGGAGCCCGACCCGCTCCCCACGGTGACTGTGCCTTTCATGCCCTGGCTTCTGTGACCGTCGATCGGGCAGTACAGCTCGTACGAGCCGTCCTTGGTGAGCGTGACGCGCAGCGTCGCACCGGCGCCAGGCTGGATGTCGCCAGTCTTCTCCTCGACCCCGTTCCCTTCGATCTCGAGCGCGTGGGCGATCGTGCCGTTGTTCGTGACCATGAACTCGTAGGTGCCGGTCTTCGAGACGCTGATGGTGGCCGGCTCGAGCGAGTACTCCTTCTCGGAGATCTGGATCGTGTGCCGGACCGGTCCTCCGGCGTCGGACGTACTAGAACTGCCCCCGCAGGCAGCCAGGAGCAACGAGAGCGGGAGGAGAACGAGCAGGCGGCGCATCGTTTCCTCTTACGGAGCCGGGATGCCGTTCGGTTTCCGCGGTACGGTGTGGCCGCAGCGGGCCCGTAGCTCAGCTGGTTAGAGCAGCGGACTCATAATCCGTTGGCCGTAGGTTCGAGTCCTACCGGGCCCACTAGAAAGCGCCGCTAATCCGGGTGTTTCCATTCGGACGGCGGCGTCCCGTTCGCGAGACGTGTCCCGACGTCGCACAGGCTTCAGGACGTGCCGCCGAAGTCGACCTCCTTGGTCTCGACCGTCCCGGCCGTCCGCCCCGGCGCCGTCTGGTACGTCCAGTACAGGTTCGTGTGCGCGATGACCTGTTCCGGCGGCGGCGCTCCCCATGCCGTCTGGTCCTCGGTCGTGTGGGCGTCGCTGACCAGGGTCGCGTCGTACCCCCTGACGAGCGCCCCGTGGAGCGTCG
>Ga0137365_10000764_pt1 | contig 23129 bp, 14 predicted proteins | sample SagtaG_9_FD_104799 | JGI IMG/M metagenome (GOLD analysis project Ga0137365, IMG submission 104799) | Vadose zone soil microbial communities from Sagehorn Ranch, Mendocino, California, USA - Sage1_L_40_16 metaG | ecosystem: Environmental > Terrestrial > Soil > Vadose zone | place: USA...
CCGGTCACGACAGGGCTTGGAGTGACGACTGGTTGCTCTGACACGACTTCGCCAGTCAAGCCTGCGTCCCAGAAGGAAGCGGTGGAATCGGACTGAAAAATTTTCGTCTCGCCAGTTGTCATATCCGCGTCACTATCGTGGTCATCGTCTCCGACATCCGATTTGGTGAATTGATAAGAATCAGGTTTAATAAATTGAATGATTACCTCATTGTTAGGATGCTCGAATGCATAATAACCATTGGAATCAGTCGCTGTTTCATTCAGGACCTCGCGACTAATTCCATTTAACAAGCGGACACACACGCCGCCAACGCCAGCCTCCCATGCATCTTGTTGACCATTCTCGTTTTCATCGAGCCAGACCCGGTTGCCAATCCAAGCTCCCTTTGGATGGATGATTTCTTCGCGTACTTTACATCCGCCGCTGACATTTGGAATCGTACGCGGAAAATCTCCGTAGAAGACATTCAGGAAACGCGTCGTACCTTCGCCGATGTAAAGTTCATAGACCCACGGCGCAAAACCGGGACCTGCCTGAGGACGTGCTGTGACAGGCATATTGCTTATTGAAACAAGCACTGCAGGAAATTTAAGAAATGATAGATCTTCTACCGCGCGACCGGTTAGCGGATTGACATCAGCAGGAAAATCCTCCGCTTCAGGTCCATAAGTGATCTGAGAAAGACGCGGTTGAGGAGTGGAAGTTGCCGATGGAATTGCCGTTAATATTGAAGTGTTTGTAATGACTGGAGTAGATGCTTCTGTTGAGGTTGATTGAACGACTTGCGAGCTGCTACAAGCAGTGATAACCAAAGGGAATATGAACAGAAATATTTTGCGAAGCATCGTTAGTTTGTGGTGCAAAACCTTGCGAAGGTTTTTTGAAAGGATTCTCATGGCTTATCACAACCTTCGCAAGGTTGATTAATAGATTGTCACTTGCTTTTGCACCGGCCGGTGCGATGAACCTTGCTCTCCATGAACCAGGAGAGACTTCTTCCAAACCCGATTCTAAATTAAAAATGGTGACCCAGGTATGACCTGGTTTAAGAGCAGCGGGCGTTCCATCGAGATTGAAGAATTGGATGGGTCTGCGCAAGCCCGTTGTCTGCTCGTATGCGCCTGCCCGTGTACTCCATCGAATTTCATAAACCTTCCCATCGCGGAAAAGGAATGCTTTACCCAATTGCCCCACTTCCATATTGATGTCTACTATAGTTGGTGTGATGACCGTGTGTTCTGCAAACAACAAGATTAGGTTCTCGAACTTCAACTGTCTTCCGGTGAGGCGGTCTGTATCAGCATGCAAAATACCCACTTTATCCGGATTTGATTCATCCACATAATGCCACCACGCTTCAGATGCCGCGTCATAGACCCACTTTGATTGATTGAGCTGTGCCCAAAATTCATATAATTCATTCGCGAGCTTGCCTCCTGCCGGAGGTTCATCTAAATAGAGATTGCTTGCGTAGTCGAATCTTAGCGGCTTCTTGCTGATTTGCTCCTGGATCCTTTTCATGCGTTCGAGTGAAAGCATAGCGCCTCCGCCTGCAGTCGTGTGAGGCACGGTTGCACAGTCAGGGATTTGCGCCAGCACAACCGGATCTGCCGAGGCGTAGATCAAACAACTATCTTGATAAAAATTTCCGATGTGTCGATAGAGCAAACGCCCCGAGCGAACGGGACCCACTTGCGCAGTAGGAAGATCAGCGGATGGGTTTGGAGTAGGAGTCACGTTTGGAGATCCGATCAAGCCGGCATCCCAGAAAAGAGACGATGAAGAGGTAGTATCCACTACGTCTGTCCGACCCATTGCTTGATCCACGTCACTATCCGTAGCTTCATCCCCAACGTTTTTCTGAGTAAACTCCAGCCAGGAAGGTTTCTCGAACTCTAAGAGGTATCTACCGGCTTCAACGCTAAATCCATAATAACCATTGCTATCAGTTGTGGTCTGTTGAAGGGATTTGCCACTCGCATCCAGCAAATTGACACAAATACCACCAACGCCGCCTTCGCCCGGATCTTGAACGCCATTCTGATTCTTGTCATACCAAACCAGATTGCCAATCATATTGTTAGTGAGAGGCAGCGGTTCTTGGCGAATCTCGCAATCTCCATGTAAAGGGATTTCAGGTTCAGGCCATTCGCCATAAAAAGCCGCGAGATATCGCGTTGCTCCCTCGGTGATGAAATACTCATAAACAAATGGTGAAAAAGAGAGGCCCGCTTGTGGGCGTGCTGCGGGAGGGAAATGCGATATAGATATTAACAGCGCGGGGATATTCAGCAATGCTGGGTCTGCCACACGTTGTCCGCTTAGTGGATTGTAGCCGGCTGGAAACTCATCGGGGCCGAATGTGACAGGTGCGGGAAGAGGTTGAGGTGTGGAGGTATTGGTCGGAAGACTCTGAGTTGCTGTAGGGATGAGAGTAACAGTAGTCGGTGGGAGTTTTGTTTCGGTGGCTTGAGGCTGGGAAATGCTGTTACTACAAGCAGTGAAAAGAAAAAGCAGAATGAATATTAGTTTTCGTGTCATGTTAAGATTTCATCATTTCGAGCATATCAAGCATAATCTTTTCTATTTCTATTCTCCGATTTCTAATTACTTGTGGTCTCGATACGGACTTCGCTTTTGCTCAGTCCTACTCGACCATCGATATTAATTACTATTCACTTTGCACCCGGTGGCTGGAAAAACTGCAACAACCATTGGCCCGCTGATCGTTCAGTGACGGCCGTTTCAGGTGTGACAACAACGACCCACGTATGACCGGGCTTGAGTGGGAAAGGAGTCTTGTCATCGAGATTTAGAAATTGAATCGGTTTGCGGCGACCAGACTGTATTTCTTCATCTGTCGCAACTGTGCTCCATCTGATCTTATACATTTTTCTATCACGAAATAAGAGCGCGTCACCGACCCAATCTTGCTCAAGGTGAATATCTAAATTCGTTGGTGAGATGACATCATGTTTTGCATATAGAACGATGACATTCTCAAAATGTAATTGTCTTCCTGTCAGGCGGTCAATTTCTGGATGGACGACACCTGCTGTTTGTGGATCGGCGTTGTCTACATAGCGCCACCAGCTTTGATAAAGTGGATCATAAACCCACTCTGATTGATTGAGCCACGCGGTATACACATGGAGTCGTGATGCATCCATGCCTCCTTTGGGTGCACTTTCTGAATAAACATTGCTGCTGTAATCAATGACTTGATCTGGTTTCTTATTGTCCTTTGTATACTGGATCATCTGATTGATGTCCAGCATATAACCACCGCCTTGGATATCATGCTCGACAAAAGCACATTTCGGCAGATGTGCCAACACCTCAGGAGAGGCGAAAGCATAAATCAAACAAGAATCTGGAAAAAACGCAGCGATGTCTGCATAGACCAAACGGCCCGATCGAACAGGTCCAACTTTTGCTTCGGGAAGATTTGTCGGTGGGGGAATGCCATCCAACGGGATCAAGCCTGCGTCCAGATCAAGGACTGAAGAGGTAACATCCAGCGTGTCACTTCGACCCGTTGCTTGATCCACATCACTGTCTTTTTCTTCATCCGTGGCATTTTTCTGAGCAAACTCCATTCCTGGAGGTTTTAGGAATTCGACGATGTATTTTCCAGTCTCAACATTGAATCCATAGTAACCATTGCTGTCTGTCGTGGTCTGTTGAAGCAACGTACCGTTTGCATCATACAGACTGACGCACACACCACCGACCCCGCGCTCCCACGCCTCATGAATGTTATTTCCATTTGCATCCAACCAGACATGATTGCCTAGGATTAAGCCGGTTTGTACGAATAATTCTCTTCTGACTTCGCAATTCCCAACTATAGGTGCTTCAGGCGCGGGAAACTCACCGTAGAATACTGTTAGGAAACGCGTGGCACCTTCGGTGATATAGATTTCGAAGACATACGGCGCGAACGACAATCCTGCTTGCGGGCGCGCGTTGACCGGGAAATGGGAAATTGAAACCAGCGTTGCAGGGAGTTGGAGCAGAGACGGATCTGCCACGGGCAAACCGGTCAGCGGATTATTGGTTTCGGTCACTGACGTTGGTGCAACAATCTCAGTGGCTTGCACGGTTGCTGAAGATGTTTCAGAGACAATTGTCTGAAGGGGAGAGGGATTAGTCGGTGCTCTGACAGTCGGGTTGCAACTGCCGAGAACAAGGGCTATTAAGATAACTTGAATGAAATGGAAACGATTGATAGAAAGAAACATTACCTGTGTTCTAGGCGGCTGGAGCAACTGTTAGCGGTTAATCCTCCAAAAATCCGTTTCGGACGCGCTGATAGGTATCTTCAAGCGCCTCTGGCAGTACGCGGGTCTCTCCTAACGTGGACATAAAATTGGTATCTCCCTGCCAACGCGGAACGATATGAATGTGGACGTGTTCCTTCACACCCGCGCCCGCCGCTTCACCGACGTTTGCACCCATGTTGAATGCTTGAGGATTGTAAACCTTACGCAGAACGGTCATACAGCGGGACGTCAATTCCATCATTTCCGCGCGGGTTGGTGGATCGAGTTCCTCGAAATCTGCTTTGTGTTCAAATGGGACGACCATCAAATGTCCGCTTGTGTAGGGATAGCGGTTGAGAATCACGTAGGCGAGTTCACCGCGGAACGCGATGAGATTCTCCGCGCTATCTTCCTTCTCTTGCGCGTTGCAAAAGATACACCCGTCTTCTTTATTACTATTTTCGATATATTCCATACGCCATGGAGACCAAATGTGATTCATAGGATGATTGAATTGTAGCAGAGAAATGGTTCTTTTTCTTTCTTCTTTTATCCTTCATCCTTCCTAATTCATCCTTTTTCGAGTATCCTCCCGCCAATGCAATCCACGCTTTTCTCTGCGCAAAGCGCACAGCAATGGACAGTCTCGCGGCTGACATTTTACATCCGCAAGCTTCTTGAAGAGAATGAAACGCTTCAAGACGTGTGGGTGCAAGGGGAAATCTCAAATTTGTCACGGCCCGCTTCGGGGCATATTTATTTCACACTGAAGGATTCTTCCGCCGCGCTCAAGTGCGTGATGTGGAAGACGAGCGCGATGCGTTTAGGGATCCCACTTCAAGATGGCAAAGCAGTCGAAGTGCATGGCAAAATCGGCGTCTACGAAGTGAGTGGACAATATCAACTTTATGCCGATCAGATTCGACCTGTGGGCGAGGGCGCGTTATATCAGGAGTTCATGCGTCTGAAAGCCATGCTCGAAGCCGAAGGACTTTTTGCCCCTGAGCGCAAACGTCTCATTCCCATGTTTCCTCAAAGGATAGGGATTATTACTTCGGCAACGGGTGCAGCACTACGTGATATGCTCAATACACTGCGACGACGCTTGCCGCTCGTTGAAGTAATCCTGGCTCCTTCACCTGTTCAAGGTATAGAAGCACCTCCCGCGCTTGTGAAGGCGCTTCAATCTCTAGTTCTCCAGTCTCCAGATGTGATTCTTCTGGCGCGCGGTGGTGGCTCCATTGAAGATTTATGGGCGTTCAACGATGAACGTGTCGTACGCGCTGTTGCGATGTCAAGTGTGCCAATCATTTGCGGAGTTGGGCACGAAACGGATTTCACCCTCTGCGATTTTGTCGCGGACTTGCGCGCGCCGACTCCCACGGCCGCGGCGGAGCTTGCTACTCAAATTACAATCATAGATCTGCGCGCGGCCTTGCAGAACTATAAGACGCGTATCCTTTCTGCAATGCTCAAATTGCTTGCTGAGCAAAAAACTACCCTCTCCTCTCTCGTATCTCAACTTCGTTACGTTTCCCCAGATCGTCGCATCCAATCTGAACGTCAGCGCGTGGACGAGCTTGCGCGCCGCGCACATTCTTCGCTGTTCCATCACATTCAATTGCAAGCCTCGCACGTCCAAGGGATGCAGCGTCGGCTCGAGGCGTTGAATCCAATTGCAGTCCTGGCGCGTGGATATGCTGTCGTAACGCGGAAAGAGAATGGCAGTGTGGTATCACGCGTCGCTCAGGCAAGTGATGAGATGAAAGTCAGGGTAAGTGATGGAGAATTTGAGGTCAGGAAACGGTAAGAAGTAAAAAGTGATAAGCAGTACGATAAAGGCACTTGTAAACCATTAATCGAAAATCGTTAATCACTATTCGTAAATCGTCCGGAGTTCTTATGCCAAAACCATCTTCCAAGAAAACAGAAAAAGTTGTAGAAGAATTATCTTATGAAGAGGCTCTCGCGGAGCTGGAGGAGATCGTCTCTGCCCTAGAGGGTGAACAGAGCCAGCTTGAAGATGCGATTAAATTATTTGAGCGAGGGCAAGCTTTGGCTTCGCGTTGCAGCGCACTTCTCGAAGTTGCCGAACTCAAGGTAAAGCAGGTCGCTGGTGATGAGATCATCCCATTTGAGGACATCTCTGAATGAATTTAATGGCGTTATTTCAAAATAGAGCGCTCATCGCTGGGTTAATCGCCTGGGCGTTCGCACAGATCATCAAAATACCGCTGGATTACTTTCGTACACGGAAATGGAACTGGTCATTGCTTCTGACAACGGGCGGTATGCCAAGTTCACATTCGGCGCTCATGACTGCTATAACCCTTGCGATCGGTTTATATCATGGGTTTGATCATCCAACCTTCGCGCTTGGTGTAGCTATCACCATGATCGTGACGTATGATGCCGCGGGCGTACGGAAACAGGCGGGCATTCACGCCCAGCGTATCAACTTGCTTTTTGATGAACTTTTACATGGACATCCGATCAATGAGAACGATTTACGCGAAGTACTTGGCCACACTCCGCTGGAGGTGGTTGGGGGTATCCTGCTTGGCTTGGTTGTTGCAACGGGTCAATGGTCGATTTGGAGATGAAATGTTATTGCAGGCCCGCAGGGAGTAATCGTCTCTTGATTGAGCTCATGACCATTTGAATTTCTGGGACTCGCAATAGCAGGACGCCAATCCCGTAAATAATCCCTCCGATCAAGACTCCGCCCAAAGCGACAACCCAACGCGTCAGACTCTCCGTAGCCTGGATCCAGAGCCACAAGCCGATTCCCATTCCCAGCGACGCGACCACGCAAGCGATAAATCCACGCCCGATATAACTTCCTTCGATTCCGTTCAGTCTTTGGTACATGAAGATGAACAATGCGCCCGCTTCAAGCGCGGTGGCTAACGAATTTGCCAACGCTAGTCCGCCGTGAGGCATCCAGCCGATTTGACTGAATAACCGCGCAAACGCAAAGCTGAAGAGTACATTTAATCCCATAGCAGTTGTGCCAACAATGACGGGAGTCTTTGTGTCGTGCAAAGCATAAAAAGCACGCGAGAGAATTTCCACAACTGAGTGACCCACGAGTCCTGCTGTGTACCAGAGCAGTGCCCAGGACACCATTTGTGTAGATAGGGCATTGAATTCACCACGCTGAAATAGTACAGCGATAATCGGTTCGCGCAAAAGGATCAACCCGATGGTTGCGGGCAGCGAGAGCAGAATCACGCCGCGTAATGTGGCGGCGAGGGAAGAACGCATCTCACTCAATTCGCCGCGTGCCACTTGCGCAGAAAAGGTCGGCAACGCAGCCGTGGCAGCTGATTGTGCAATCACAAATAAGGGCATGGTCATTACCATGCGCGCGATGTTAATCGCGGAGAGGCTACCTTCACTTTGACTTGCCGCAATCATGGCGTTGATGACAAAATTTACTTGGACCGCCGCAACGCCAAGCAAGCGCGGTCCCATTAAGCGCACCACTTCTCCAACAGCTGGATTATCTAATCCAAGTGTAGGGATGTAACGCCTTCCTTCGAGTTGCAACAGGCCGGGCAATTGAACGAGGAGATGTAACACTGCGCCAATTACATAGCCCCAGGCTAATCCATAAATGCCTATGGTCGGCACGAGAAAGAGAATCCCAAATATCCAGCCAATCCAGTTAAAGACGGGCGCGAGCGCCGCCAGCCAAAATTTTTGATGGGTGTTGAGAATGCTCATCAACAGGCCGCTGACGCCAAAAACTGTAGGAGCGATGAGGATGATTCGCAGCAAGTCAACGGTCAGGGTTTGGAGAGCTGGGTCAAGCTCAGGCTTGAGAACGAATAAGATATGACGAACCAGCGCCGGGGCGAAAAGAGCCGCCAGTCCGCTGACAAGACTGAGAGTCAAGATAACGAGATTGATGGTCGCCGAGGCAAGTTTCCACGCGTCGTCGCGTTTTTCTTTAGCAAGGAATCCGGTAAAAGTTGGTACAAACGCCGAAGCTAATGCGCCGCCCGCTAATAAGCTGAAAAGCAAATCAGGAAACGTTGCCGCGGCATAAAACGCATCCAATGATTGGCTGGTACCGAATGCGCGCGAGACAAGAATTTGCCGTACCAAACCGATGAGGTTGCTTAGGATAAATGCAAACATCACGGTTCCTGCAGCACGTGCAATTTGACGGTTGGCATTTACGTTAGCAATGGTCACGGGGGAGGATTATAATCCACAGGACTGCTTTGCTCGTGCACAGCACTGCTGCGCTTGTCGTGAAATCTTGTTACCCTGAACGTCCCGAAGGTTTCTTTGAAAAAAATTATTGCGTTATTCAAACCTTCGGGACGTTGATTTCTACTAAGGAACAACATGAAGCCATATCGCTGTTTTTTATCTTTACTGTTAATTACCTGTTCTTTGCTCTCTGCTTGTGGTAACAACCTCCCGATCCCCTCAATTGAAACTGAGATTCCACAGACTCCAATCTCGGGAACTGAAATTACTTCGATTGAATTGCCAGTAGGTTATGGTGTGCACGGGCCATGGTTCGAGTTGTATTTTACGGATCCTGCAAATCCAGTTTCATCGCAAGGCACAGGTGGCCCGGACGGCCCACTTGTGGCCGCGATTGATACAGCACATTTGAGCATTAATGTTGCCGCATATAGTTTGAGCTTGAATAGCGTGCGTGATGCGCTGATCCGCGCGCATGATCGGGGAGTAACCGTCCGCGTTGTAATGGAATCCACTAACATGGATCGTTCTGATCCACAAAGATTGATTGCGGCGGGTATTCCCATCATTGGTGATAACCGCGATGGATTGATGCATAACAAATTTATGGTTATTGATAAGTCCGAAGTTTGGATGGGGTCGATGAACTTCACAGATGCAGGCACATACGACGACAATAATAATCTAATGCGTATTCATTCAGAGAAAATCGCTGAAGACTATGACACTGAATTCGAGGAGATGTTTACCGATAATAAATTCGGAACAGATGTCGTTCCACGAACCCCAAACCCGACTGTGACAATTGATGGCACACGCCTTGATATCTACTTCTCACCAGATGATGGCGTCCTCAATGCGCTTGTTCCTTTATTGGAAAGTGCGCACAAAAGTATCTACTTCCTCGCCTATTCTTATACTTCCAATCAATTGGGTGATATTGTTCGTGAAAAGGCGCAGGCTGGATTAACCGTTGAGGGTGTGATGGATGCGGAGCAAGTTACATCGAATCAGGGAACGGAATTCGATCCCTTCCGGCAGGCAGGATTGGATGTACGACTGGATGGCAACGATGGATTATTGCATCACAAAGTTTTTATTATCGATGACAAGATTGTAGCCTTCGGCTCCTATAATTTTTCTCAAAGCGCTGAAGAGCGCAATGACGAAAATATGATCATCGTCTATAACCCCGCCATCGCGCAACAATTCTTGTTGGAATTTCAACGTGTTCAACGACAAGCACAAAAAAATGACTGATTTTTTGCGTCCGCTTATTGTGTTTGATCACCCAGATGAATAGAGAAAGACTTGTTTGAAGGCGTTCGTCAATTAGTAGGTCACGCTTCAAGCGTGACCTATCGGCTCAAGGAGGTGCTATGACCGACTCATTGAAACTTCTGGCTGTTTTCCCACATCCGGATGACGAAACACTTGGACTCGGATCAACTTTTGCACGCTACTCCGCCGAAGGAGTTGAAACATATCTTGTCTGCGCTACACGCGGGGAGCGTGGCTGGTTCGATTCTGAGGGTCCAGACCCGGGCCTCGAAGGAGTCGCCCGAATCCGTGAATCGGAATTACGTTGCGCGGCGGAAAATCTTGGCATCCATGAAGTTAATTTTCTTGATTACATTGATGGCGATGTAGATCAAGCGGATCCCGAGGAAATCATTGGCAAGATCGTTTCACACATCCGCCGCATCAAGCCTCATATTGTTGTCACATTTCCGCCTGATGGGGCATACGGACATCCTGATCACATCGCACTTTCACAGTTTACGAATGGGGCACTGGTTTGTGCGGCTGATCGAAACTTTGTGGACGCGAATGTACAACCTCCGCATCGGGTATTGAAGTTTTACTACATGGTCGATTCGCTTGATATTGTGAAAATAGCGAATGAAGCGTTTGGTGGTATTAGTATGGACGTGGATGGTGTAACGCGCCAGCAGATCGGTTGGGAGGATTGGCAAATTACGACACGACTCGACAATCATGAATATCTTAATCGAGTGCAAAAGGCGGTGCTTTGTCATAAGTCACAGTTGTCAGGGTATGGTCCGATTGCGGAGTGGTCATTGGCTGAGTTGGCGAAGGTCTTCGGAATTGGTAGTTTTTATCGTGCGTTCAGCCTAGTAAATGGTGGAAGAAAGTTGGAAGCCGATTTATTTGAAGGGTTGAGTTAATCCGCAAGGATATACGTTGGAAGTTACCCAGGAAAAGCCCCCATTTGCTGTACTTCCATCTCTGCTCCTAGCTTGGCAAATATATCGCGCGCTTCTTGCCACATTTTTGTGGCTTGTTCCTGATTACCTACCTTAAATTCATACTTGGCCCATTCGCGCAGAGTACGTGCTCGCTCCAATTCAATTTCTGCTTCGGCAAAGATTCTTTCACTTTTGCTCAAACATGTCCTTGCGTCATAATTGATCATCTGGCGAGTTTCTCGATCTCTTAAAGAGAGCAGTTTGTCAAGCTTTTCACATGCCATACCTAACGTTCTCCATGCCATGCCAATATATTCCGGGGTTTTATCTTCTTCACTAAGAAAAAGCGCCTGTTCTGCGGAATACAAGGCTTCTTCATAACGACCCAATCCGATTAATGCTTCAGCGTAATAGTTAAAGCTGATCGGCATACACCACGAACCTGTGATACCGGCTAGTTGAATTGCCTGTCGCAGGTCAGCTTCGGCGGCTCCGTAATTTCCGAGCGCGACCTGCTCACCGCCCCGATTCGTGAGAAAAAGGATTTCACCATCTCGATATCCACTCTCCCGCGCGATCTCAAGGGCGCTGTGATATCTTTGAAGGGCCGTGTCGTGATCTCCACGTACATCTGCTATTGCGCCCAGATTGTTCAGAAGAAGTATGCCTTGTTGTCGATTACCAAGTTCCTGAAAGGTCTTTAAAGCATTCTCCCAATAACTTTGGGCTTGCGTATACTGATCTAATGCATAATGGGCTGCGCCGAGCAAGTTCAGGCTTCGAGCCACTTCATTGAGATTATTTAATTCGGTGACAATCGTTAGAGCTTGTTCCCCTAAAGACAAGGCTGCCCGCGGTTCACCGAGCCGGTAGCGAGCAGACCCCTGTGCCCAGAGCGCCTTGGCAATTTCCATGTGAGCATTCGCGTCACGCGCCAATGATTCAGCCTGGATCGCATTCTCGAGCGCGATGCGGTGATCTCCTCGATAACTAAGAGAGGCAGCAAGTCCTTGCAAAGCTCGCGATTGGGCGATCCTATCCTGAACCTGAGTAGCAAGATTCAACATTGCGTTGTATATATCCACTGCATCTGTATAGCGCGCCTGCCAATTCAATACTTCCCCAAGCTGCGAATAAATTTCCAGTTGCAATGGCACCTGTGCAGTGTCAGCATTTGTTGCTAAGAATTCTAGCGCTTTATAGTAATAATGAACCGCTGCATCTGGCTCATAAGTAATCTGTGCCTGTTTGCCTGCCCGGGCATACCAGTTGGCGGCTTTTAGCAGTTCTCCAGCCTGTTCGTAATGTTCACCCACACGACCAGCATATTCATTTACGCGTTCGCCGCCGATTTCAATCAATCCCTCTGCAGCTTGTAAGTGGTAGATAGGCCGTAACCTCAACAATACACTTTCATAAGTAACATTGTGTAGGATGACATTTTTGAATATAAACTCAGAAATGTTAGCTGATGCTTGATCTCCATATTGGAAGATTAACTCTTTTGCTCTTAATGTCCCTAACCTATCAGTAATCGGTGTGGAGATTTTTACAATTTTGGATTCTGGATTTCGCATACGATCAACTACGCTGATCCAGAAAATGCGGCCAACCACAGAAGCTTGTTGCAGTGTTTCCCTCACACTTAGGTTAAGACTATCCAAACGTGCCTGCAATAAACCTGTTAAAGTGTCCGGGACCTTGAGGTCGGCAAGCCGCTTCATCTCTACCCGCCATTGCTCCGGCCCTCTAATGATGATCCCTTTATCGATTAAGACCTTAATCAGCTCTTCGACATAGAATGGACTGCCCTCCGCCTTGGAGACAATCATGTCCGCTAAGGCAGGTGGAATCAGCGGCACTTTTTGCAGAATTTCCTCTACGAGTCGGCGGCAGCCAGATTCTGATAACGGTAGCAGATCGAGGCGTAAGGTTTGAATCGGGCCTATTCCCCAATCGGGTCTTTCTTCGAAGAGAGTCGATCTCGTTAGTCCAATGATTAGAATCGGCAAGTCGGGCTTTGTATTCATCAAATGATCGAAAAAGTCGAGTGAACCTCGGTCTGCCCAGTGAATATCTTCTAGAAAGATGACACCTATTTGTTCGCGGGTAATATCTGTAAAAAACTGGGTGGCGTAATGAAAGGCAAGATCGTGAATTTGACGTGCATCGCCAAGGATCCCCTTCAAGTGAGGACTGGTAGAAAAATCTAACCCGATGAGATGACCAATGAAATGGGCGTATAGACTAGCATCATCCTTGTTCCCTATATAGTTGAGAAATCCGTGCTCTAATTTCTGGCGTGCAACTGAAGCGCCATCGTTATCCTGGATCCCAAAGCCAGATGAAAAAATATCGCGCAGAAGTGCATAAGGGATTTGTGCCATTTCCTGCGTAGCTCTTCCCTTGAAAAGATGTATGGAATGTTGCCGTGTCTCAAGCCATTTGGCAAACTCATAAAGTAGACGAGATTTCCCTGTGCCTGCTTCTGCCACAATATTGATCAAATGTAGTTGGCGCTTTCCTAAAGTCTCTTCAAAGGCGAGCTTCATTCTCTCCAGCTCTTCTTCGCGTCCGATGGTGCGTGTTTCGATTCCCTCCACGCCGCGTGTTGTGACCCGGAATGATCGAGGTCTCATATTGTTGACTATATAAACTTGTATCGGTTCGCTTTTGCCCTTGACGGTGATAGGCTCAAGAATGGTTACATCAAAAATTCCGCGCACATGTTGGTATGTGTCATGAGAGATCAAGATCCCGCCTGTCGGCGCGGCCTGTTGCAACCGATTGGCGAGATTCACTGTATTGCCTATGGCTGTATATTCACCAATCGTACCCACTGTGCCAAGCAAGGCAGGACCCGTGTTTATGCCAATTCGTAATTGGATGTTCTGGCTCTGAGGCTGTCTGTTGAAGGTCGAGGCATCGAATTCTTGCTTCCAATTTTGCACTTCGGCTTGAACTTGGAGTGCAGCGTGGATAGCACGTTCCGGGTCATTTTCACGCGCGACAGGCGTGCCAAAGAGCGCCATGACCGCGTCACCAATGTGTTTATCAATGCGGCCTCCATGGTCTTGAATCGCCTTGTCTACGCGCGACCAAAGAGAGTTAATCACAGTGTTAACGATTTCATGATCCATTGTCTCCGCCATGGCGGTAAACCCAGAGACATCGGCGAATAAGACCGTGATCAATTTGCGTTCTTGTGGTTCATTTGCTGCGTGTCCCCCTGTACCTAAGCGAGCCAGTTTTTCACGAATTGATGCTTGGGCAATATCCACGATTTGATCCCCAAGGACGGCTCGTTGTGCTTGGAGTGCTTCTATAGCCCGCTTAAGGTTTTCGCGCTCTTGTGAAGGGCCTGTTGTATCTTCAAAGTTCATTTGGACTCATTGAAAATGATATCGCAATTATTGTAACTTCTTGGGTATGCTATAGTCTTGTATATAGAGTAAATCTATCCAATTATCAATCGCTTCGCGCTTCTCTGCAACTATCGCTTGTCTTATTGATAAGTTAACCTTTTACATGGATTTGCAGCTTGAAATTCAAATATAAAGTTAAGTAAATTATGCGGCACTCTGTAATTATTTTTATCATGAAGTTGAGCGTTGAACTATTACAAATTGACAAGAAATGGAGGCGTTATTGTAGGATATAATGCGACACTTACGGCGAAACTCTAAGATTAGTTTAAGGTTAGATGAGGAATAACACAAAATGAAAAAGAAAATTCTTTCTTTATTGTCCGCTTTACTGGTGGCGAGTCTCCTAACATCACCGGCCTTAGCTCGTCCAGGCATTGGGTTGTCGGGTGTTCAATTTTCGCTCGGTTCACTTATCGCAAGTGGTGATATAAAGGGATTAGGCAATACAGATGTAACTATGGTGCTGGATGCGATCGGGATTCCTGTCATTACCTGCTTCAACAATGGTGGGAGCCAAGTTCCCGGGCAAAGTTCTCCAAAAATATCAGCAAGTGGAAATCAGTTCCTGGATGGTGATAGCCCAGTCAGAAAGAACGGCAAAAGTCCATTTGATGTGGAGACCGTCGATCCTGAGTCCATCCCCTGGGATCAAGCGGGTTGTCCCAATTCAAATTGGCTAGGACACATTGACTTCATCTTTTGGACGGATGCTACAATTTCTGTCTATGATACTGCTACTGGCGTTCTGGAACTGAGACAATTTTACAAGTGCATGACCACCCGAGATCCGGATAGCGTAAGTTGTACACTAGTGCAATAGAAGCAATTCAAACTTTCAAGAAATGGGTTCCGCAAGGAACCCATTTCTTTATTGAATTTTCTGCTCTCCCATATTCTTTTTCATCGAATATTTCAGGGCGTTTTTATAAACCTTACTTAACTTTTCACTTAGCGCTTTGGCTTCCGGATTGCCTTGTTCCACGGCTTGATCCACCTGCCCAACCAAGCCGATCAGCGCCTCCATAAATTGATCATTGATCAAATCCCTGTTGCCCTCAAGCATTTTATTGAGAGTCGTTTCATCAGGCGTGTCCAACAACTGTTCTATGAATGCTACTTCGGGCGGTGTAGAGACTTCGCGCAGAATTTCAACCATTTTTTGGAGCTTGCCCATGCGGGTATAATCATTTTTCTCAGAAGCCTGTCGCAACATTTGATTGACGATATCCACCGCGTCCTGGGTAAATCCATTCAGGTTGTCGCGTACCGCTTTGACAATATCATCCTGTGCAAGTAGGGATTCAACAAATTCCTGTGCCTGCTTATAGCGCGCTTCCATTTGTTTATCGATCTCATTGGTAAGATCCAACAACTTTTCTCGGATTGATGAAAGCCGAGCTTTTTCATCTCCGGAAGCTTTGTCAATTTTCTCTGAGAGCAATTGAAAGAATTGATAATCCATGCCACCGCGCGCGATGCTAACATATGCTTGCAGACGTGCATCGCTTGGGGATTCGAGCACAATGTCCAATAGTTTCTCTCGGGTGAGGCTTTGTCCCACTTCTTGCAGGGCCTTTGTAGCCGCTTCCAATTCTGCGACGGATTCCTTCAAGCCGCGGCCGAATTCTGTCTCTTCGAGCAGTTGTTTTTGCAGGTCAACCATTGCCCGCGCCATAGGCTCCTGTCCACTGCCAGCCGCACTTTGCGCAAGGCGGCTGAACAAAGCGAAGAACTGCTCATCGAACAGATTGAGGTTTTGCTTGATGATCTCACTGCGAACATCTGCTGCACTGGCTTGCAATAGTCGCTCGATCAGTTGTACACGGTCCTGCTGCTCCTTGAGCATCTCAGGTGTGATACCGTCTTTTCCAAGGATTGTTTGGATCATAGATTCATAAGTCAGGTTTGGAACAGGCTTAAGCAAATAACCCTTACGTTTCTCAGGCGGCAGCCGATCTGTCACCTGCTTGATCAACGGACCAATCAAACGTTCCTGTTCATTGAGCGGCATATTTAATTCGGGTGGAAAGTACGTAAGGAGCAATTCCTTTTCGTTATCGTGATAAACAATGGGCGTCGCAAGACGCCCTTGATACCCGCAATGTGGGCAGCGCGCCATATTCGATATGCCGCCGAGCAGTCTCTGCTTGGCTTGCGGATCTTGCGTTACGTCAAAGAGTTGTTCAACATTCGCCGTAATGACCTGGCGACAGCGAGGACATGCAATTTGTGTTTGAGGCATTATTTCATTTCCGATTTAGGATTTTACAAATTACCAATTACAGATTTAGTCTTTTTGATTGAGTAATTCGTAATTATTTATAGAAGTTTCTCCAACCGATCAATATAACTTTCCATCACCGCAAAGGTCTCTTCGACAGGTTGGGGAGTAGTCAGGTCTACGCCTGCTTTTTTGAGGACATTCAATGAATAATCCGAGTTTCCTGATTTAAGGAAACCAAGATAATTTTCTACAGCGTTCGATTCGCCCCGTAGAATTTTCCCTGCGAGAGCATGCGCGCCTGAAATACCTGTGGCATAGGCATACACATAATAATCAGTGAAGAGATGACCGAAGGTTGACCAGGTCATACCGACGCGTTCATGATCCATGTCAAAGTTGGGACCAAATCCCTCGGTGAATAGATCAGCCATAAGGTCGGTCATGGAATCGGTGGTAGGCGGCTCGCCGCGTTCGACTCGTTGGTGTGTTTCCAACTCGAAGCGTGCCAAGGTTGGCATCTGGAAGAAATAGCGGAAGAAATTTCCGCCAACGGCTTCCTCGATTAACGCAAGTTGGAAGTTCTTGTCTGTAATCGTCTTCAACAAATGTCCGCGCATCATGGCTTGATGGAAGTTGGATGCCACTTCCGCGACGAACAGGGAATAATCAGTGTAAAAGAAAGGTTGATTTTTCCAGGTGAGATATGAGTGCATCGAGTGACCCAGTTCGTGTGCGAGGGTGCTCATGCTGGTCACTTCGTCAGTGTAGCTCATATTGATGAATGGATGAGTTCCTTGCGAACCCCACGAGAATGCGCCTTCGGCTTTTCCCTGATTTGGATATAAATCCACCCAGCGATCTTGCAGACAACCTCTGCGGACCGTTTCGACGTATTCTTTGCCCATTGGGGTGAGGCTTTCACAGATCAATTCCACAGCTCTCTCAAATGGAACTTTTACTTTCTTCTTCGCAATAGGGGCCCACATGTCGTAATAGGAAAATTTCTTGAGACCTAGCACCTTGCGTCGAATCTCAAAATAACGATGCCAAATGGGTAGATTCTTCTGGAATGTGTTGATCAAATTATGGAAAACATCAGTAGGGATGTTCAAATCAAATAATGAGGCGGCAAGGGTTGATTCATGTTTACGAGCGCGCATATAGAACATATTGGCTTTGATGGAGTGAGCCAAATTGCTTGCAAGAGTGTTCTTGTGTTTTATATATTTATCCATGTAATTTTCATACGCGGTGCGACGCACTTTGCGATCAGGGTTGTGCAGGAGGTTGTGATAAGTTCCCTGAGTAAGATCGAGTATTTTGCCTTTGCTATCTTTTGCGGGTTTGAACTTGAAGTCTGCATTCGTCAACATGCTCGTCGAATTGGCTGAACCTTGCAGAGGGTCGCTGACCAAGCCAAGCAATTCCTCCACCTCAGCTGAACGTACGTGTGCCTGCTTACGAAAGAGGTCATCGAAGGAATGTTTGTATGTCGCTAATTTTTCGCCCGAAGGGTGGCTCATCCACTCATCTAGTTTCTCTTTCCCAATATCTAAAATTCCTGGTTGCAAAAACGAAATGGTGGAGAGAACTTCTCCATACATACCCTGTGCCTTGCTACGCATTCCGGCCGCGTGCTGGTTCGTTGTATCGACTGCATAGGCAAAGCCTGCATACATAAGTGCCTTCTGGGCGCACGAGATCAATTCATAAACTGCCTCAAGGGCTTCAATCAAAGCTGACGGGCTTTCAGCCAGTCGTCCTTGATATTTTTTCACTTGGGAAATATCTTCAAAAATCTGCTTGACTTCCTTTTCCCACGCTTCGTCAGATGGGAAAACGCTTTCAGCATTCCATGTAAATTTCTTATCCAGTTTGCTTCGCGGGGGAACTTTGGTTGGCATACCTTTTTTATTCCTAGAATTTATAAACGCTTCAGACTCACGAATAGTTGCTTCCGTTTCACTCGATTTTACCACCCTGATATCGGAGGTCACGCTTCCCCTTCGAGGACTTCGCAAGCGTGACTTACTATAATATGGCTTGAATTAACGCGGCAGGGAGAAACAGATCCTCGCACCGGAATCAGGCTTCGGGTCCACCCAGATGCGACCACCATGTGCCTCAACGATCGCGCGGGCAAGATAAAGACCCAGTCCCGCGCCCTTTGTCTGTTTAACGGCTTTCGTTGAGCGGTAAAAACGGTCAAAGATATGTGGCAAGTCATTAGCTTCGATGCCGGGCCCTTGATCACTGATGCAAATAATGACCTGCTCTGGTCGCACTTGACCACTAATTTTGATTTCACCATTTGGTGCGTACTTGAGCGCGTTGGAAATAAGATTGATAATCACCTGCTCAATGCGCGTTTCATCTGCGAGAATGATTGGGAAGTTTTCCGGGAAATCTGTAATAATGGTATGCTGCTTGGATTGAGTGCCAAGTTTTTCTGCAACCCGTTTTGTGAGAACGGGAAGAGAGACATCACCTCTACTTAAGCTCAATCCACCAGCTTGTAAACGGGATGCATCAAGCAGATCATCAATCATTTTACTGAGCCGGTCTGCTTCCTCTTCGATGACAGCAAGAGAATCGCTGATGGTATGTTTATCCCATTTTGCATCATCACGCCGCAAAGTAGATGCATAGCCTTTGATCAGCGTGACGGGTGTACGTAATTCATGACTCACGATGGAAATGAACGTTGATTTAATTTCATCTGCAGTACGAAAGTGCGTAATATCACGTACCGAGACGATGATGTTGCGCAACTTGCTATCTTCGGAAAGAAGTGGCGCGTATGTGATTCCCACTGGGAGAGGCGGGGGAAGTGGACGCTCCAAATCCCCTTCGACATAAAGGGTTGCGTTTGGGGTAAGCGGCCACCCATCTGATTCGGCTTCATCCAATGTTCTACCTTGTGGGTTTTGCGCCCATCGAATGATTTTTTCATGCTCTTTACCAACGATTTGATTACGTGGTTCACCATAGAGTTTTTCAAATGCTAGATTGCACCGTTCGATTGTATGGTCTTCATTGAGGATCAGAATTCCGTCTGCGGCTGAATCAAGGAGAGCATCGAGTCTTTGTTTTTCGTAAGAGATCTGTCCATAAAGGCGCGCGTTGAAGACCGCAATAGCAGCTTGATCTGCAAAGGATTGAAGGAGAACGCGGTCGTTAGGTGTGAAGAGATCGGGGTAATTACGAAAGATAAAGATAACGCCAATGACCTGTCCATGCGCAGCGAGAGGCAGAGCTGTGCCGTTGAGGAGTCCCATGCTGGCGGTATAAGTCAATTCCTTCAACATGCGGTTGAGTTCATCAACGTTCAACTCACGGACGTTTTCTTCAGCCAGTAAAGGCGTGAGATAACTTAAAAAAGCGGGAGCAATTCCATGAGCGGTAGCGACGTGCCACCCATCCTCTTTCAGAGCGATGATCCCTGCTTGTCCAGCGAGCATTTCAATAGCAATCCGTAAGATGCGCGCGAGCAATTTCTCAAGATCGAGCTCTTGAGTGAGTGCACGTGATATTTCGAGAAGATAATCGCGTTGCCTGACGCGGAAATCTGGGAGCATCATGGGGTATGAAGCAATTCTATCACTGCTGAGAAAGGATCATTGCTGTAACCAAGAGGAACACATATACATAAAAATTGGGCTTGACACAGCTATAATCAGATATAAAATGGTACTTAACTCTTTTTAATTTGATTGCGGGTGCACTGACCCACAGCCCAGTTTGGTCGCCGTTCCGGTTAATTGGAAAGGGCAGTGGTAAGCTAAAGGCGAAACCGACCGCGTTGTGTCGGTTTCTTTTTTTAAACATTAGTCATGCATGTGCAAAGGATAAAAAATGCAAAAATCAGTCGTACCTTTCCTTGTGGGGGCGATGATTGTTTCAATCCTTTTGACTCCGGGGGAAACGGCGGCCGCTCAAGTCTTATCTTTCCCTGCAGAAATGAACAAAAGTTTTTCACCTATCTCCATTGCGGCTGGTGGGGTATCCCGTCTGAGTGTAACCATCTATAATCCCAACGCATTTACACTGACCAATGCTTCATGGACTGATAATTTGATTGGGATTCAACCCGGTCTTACGGTTGCGAGCCCAGTAAGCTTAACGAATACCTGCGGCGGCTCCGTGGCAGCGGCAGCCGGTTCGACAACCTTATCTCTAAGTGGAGGAACGGTCCCTGCTCAAGTTGGGTCTACGCCCGGGTCATGTACAGTGTCAATCAATGTGACTTCGACAACCCCAGGAAACCTGATTAATACCATTCCGGCTGGCGCGTTAACCTCCACAGGAGCAGGCATGACGATTACCAACACCAGTCCAGCCAGCGCGACGTTGAACGTGACCGGGACTCAGCCGCCTTCAGTGACCAAGAGTTTTAGTCCAGGCACAATTTGGGCTGGGCAGGTCAGCCAACTTTCCATTGTGATCAGAAATAATGAATCAAGCAGGTCTCTGACCCAAGCCACACTCACGGACAATCTCCCTGCCAATGTTTTTCTTGCCAATCCTGTTTCCTCAACGTTGACCGGATGTGGAGGTTCTGCCACACTGACCGCAGTCAGTGGTGGCACAACTGTGACTTTGAACAGTGGCAGTATTGCACCAAATTCAACTTGTACGATCACCGTCAATGTCACCTCGAATGTACAGGGAGCTTATACTAACAGCATCCCTGCGAATGCGCTCGGGACGCAACAAGGAGTTACGAATCCCACTCCGGCAACCGCGCGGTTAAACGTTCAGGAGATCAGTATTGCAAAACGGTTTTCACCCTCGACGTTTTCGGCAGGTGGAACCACTACGCTGATCATTACGCTGCAAAATCCGAAGAGCACTCCATATACAGGTGTGAACTTTACAGATAATTTGCCTTCCCCATTGACTGCTGTCGGCGTGACGGCAAATACTTGTGGCGGCTCAGTTTCCATAACGCCATCGACCACGGTGAGTTTAACTGGTGGGACCATCCCGGCAGGAAGCACAACAGCTCCTGGGACGTGTACGATTTCGATTGAGATCACTGTTCCCGCTGGTACACCTTCTGGGGCACTTAGGAACACCATTCCTCGTGGCTCGCTGACCACAAATCAAGGTGTTGGAAATCTGCTTCCAGCCAATGCCAACGTGACTGTCAGTGGCACTGATGTGACAGGGATAAAGTCATTTTCACCTTCTACTATCGCGGCTGGCGGTAACTCTAGGCTGAGGATTGATATCTTCGCACCAAGCGATACGAACCTGACAAACTTTTCGGTCACAGATAATCTGCCAGCTGATATCATGGTCAGTAATTCAACGCCTCCGGCAGTCACTGGCTGTGGTGCTTCTGCCACATTGAACGCTGTCACAGGAGCAACTTCAATTTCACTGACCAATGGTTTAATCCTTGCCGGGCAGCGTTGCAGGATTGATGTTTACGTCACTGGAAGTACATTGGGTTTGCATACCAATACTATTCCGCCTGCAAATATCACCAACACCGAAAACCGGGTCCCCACTGGTGATCTGACCTCAAGTTTGACGGTTACGGGCGGTGGCAATTTATCTATTGCTGTCGTAAAGGGTTTTGACCCATTGACCGTTTTTGGCGGTTCCGCCTCAACGATGAGTATTCAGTTGATTAATCCTGGGACTGTCACACTGACCGGCATCGCATTTACGGATAACATGCCAACTGGGATGATCCTCGCCAACCCTGTAAACTTCAATGTTGGGACCTGTGGAGGGACTCTCAGTGGGGTTGCTGGAGCTGGCTCCTTCTCCTTTAGTGGTGGCAGTCTTCCGGCGTCCGGGAGTTGTACCCTGACACTCAGTGCAACCATCACCGTCAATGGCAATCTTACGAATATCATTCCAGCCAATGCAGTAACAACTTTGAATGGAGCTAGTAATCCAGATCCAGCCGAGGCCTCGTTGACCAATTTACCGGGCGCGAGTCTTAGCAAGGTTTTTTCATCCAATCGAATCGCTGCTGGCACTCAATCATTACTCACAATTGCTATCCAGAACACAGGAAACGTTAGTTTGAGTGGAATGGGGTTAAAGGATACTTTTCCCGCAGGTCTTGTTATCACCAATCTGCCTGCGCCAATCAATAACTGTGGTGGAGACTTATCAGCTGTGGCAGGAACTCAAATCATTCAATTGACGAGTGGATCTCTGGCCGCTAGTTCGGCTTGCAGCATTGTAGTCAGTGTTACCAGTAATAAACCTGGAAGCTACCAAAACACCATTCCGGCAGGAACTCTTAGTTCAGATCAAGGTGTCACGAATCACGATGCGGCCACTGATACATTGGTAGTGACAGCCAAGTCCGTGGGCGGAGGTGGAGGGGGAGGTCGTGGTCATAGCCCAACACCAACTGCTTCGGCTGTGGTTGCCAACGCATTCATCATTCCGGTGACGGGTTTTGCTCCAGGCGTGGTGACGAAGTTGGATGCCTCCTCTCGACCAGCTTACAACGCGACCGGCCTAAGGGTCGAGATCCCTGTCATCCAAGTGGATTCCTCCATTGTAGGCGTAGAGTCAAAGAATGGGAGTTGGGATGTCTCCTGGCTGCAGAATCAAGTTGGATGGTTGAATGGAACCGCTTATCCCACCTGGAGTGGCAACAGCGTGCTCACGGCACATGTTGTCAATGCCGATGGGAAGGCTGGAGTATTCTCCAAACTGAAGGCTCTAGGCCTTGGCGAATACATCTTTGTCTATAACTCAGGTTATCGCTACACTTACAAAGTTGTTTCAAATACGATTGTGC
>Ga0137365_10000774_pt1 | contig 23041 bp, 17 predicted proteins | sample SagtaG_9_FD_104799 | JGI IMG/M metagenome (GOLD analysis project Ga0137365, IMG submission 104799) | Vadose zone soil microbial communities from Sagehorn Ranch, Mendocino, California, USA - Sage1_L_40_16 metaG | ecosystem: Environmental > Terrestrial > Soil > Vadose zone | place: USA...
CCCTGAAAAAACGGCTCGTTAATCGTGATGGATTTTATGGCCGTAATTTTATTTTCGCCCTCGAAGCCGATGACCCGGTCAACCATCAAAAAAGGGTAGCGGTGCGGAAGGATCTTCATCACTTCGCCAGTGTCCAGACCGGAATCGCCTATTGGGATCGCGCGCGGTGTGCTCATCGCGCTTCTCCGCGTCTGCTCGCGAGCAAGCGCGCGAGCTAATTCCGCATTCGCACCATGTCCGGGCTTCACCGCCACGACGTGACCGCGGATATGCCGGCCGACTAGCGCGAGATCGCCGATAATATCGAGGATTTTGTGCCGTACGAATTCGTCCGGGAAACGCAATGGTTCCTTGCTTAAGACCGCCTCTCCGCGCACGACGATCGCATTTTCGAGACTGCCACCTTTGATCAAATTTTTCTCAATGAGTGGCTCAACATCCTCGTAGTAAACAAACGTTCGTGCCGGCGCGATCTCGCACTCGAAGCTCGTGGGAGTGATTTCCATCGATAGAAACTGCGCGAAGCGATTGTTCGGTCCGGCCTGGGTGCATGAGATGCGAAATTTGTCGTCCGGGAGCAGAACAAGCAGGGCACCCGTTTTCGCTTCCACGTGCATCGGCTCGCGCACGTTGAAAAATTCTCGTGGCTCGTCCTGCGCAATTACGCCGGCTCTCTTGATGAGATCGACATAAGGCTGCGCGCTGCCGTCTCCGATTGGCGGCTCGTTTGTGTCCATCTCGACGATGGCATTGTCCACGCCCATTGCCGAGAGCGCGGCCAGGATATGCTCGACTGTGTGCACTCGTACCGACCCTTCGCCGATGGTCGTGGCGCGTTCGACCGTTTTGAGATTCTCGATCTTCGCATCGATGGTCGGCTCATCCTGCAGGTCTTTGCGCTTGAATTTGATTCCATGATCCAGAGGCGCGGGATGCAGTTTCAGAGTGACTTTATCACCAGTATGCAGCGCCGTACCGCTAAAGCTGGCGGTCTTACCAACAGTATGTTGAAACTCGGGAGTCAAGGCCATTAGCGCTTAACTAACAGAAATTTTGCCACGTGACCAGATGTTGTAGCGGTGCTCGCCGCGGCGAGCACCGTTCTTTGGAATCGATGCCAGTCATCCGCCTTCGCTAAGGCTACGGCGTGACTAACAGACCGCCGCTACAGCTCACTTCAATTCGAATTCCCCGCAATCGAACGCCATCATCTGGTCCACGTTCGAGATGCGGAATTGGTGAAAAACAGTGCCATCGGTTTGCCAAATATCGACCGATTTATCGCCCTTCTTCATAATCGATACACGACTCAAATTCGGCGACTCACTTATCGTGAACAACCGCAGACCATCGTTTGTTTTCAAGTAGCTTCCGTCGCTGTCAAACCCCGCGGCGAGTTCGACGAGTGCTCGCTTGTCGTCTGCTAGCGGATTTGGCATGAGGTTCACTTTAATGCTGGCATTCGAGTTGTTTTCGGGAGGGGAAGCTGCGGCCTGGCTAAGGTCTTCCACTTTAAGGGGACCGATGAGATAACCACGAGCCTGATATTTTCCAGCGGGCAAATCTTCGCCATTGTCATTTTTCCCGTTCCATTGCGTCACGAGCGAGTCCGCACCGATTTTGAATTCGTTGAGGTCCGCTTCATGGTGCAAAACGCGAAGTAGCTTTCCTTTTGAATCGTAAATTCCGAGGCTGATCCTGCCTTCCAACGGTGGTGGTACAAAGCTGATGCGGACGCTTCTCGCGGGTGAAGGTGAAGGCGTCTGCTCTGACGCGGGTGTCGGCGCGAGAGATTCTATCGGAGTGGCCGACAAAGAAGGAGATTCCTCCGGCATCGCCGAAGGAGTCGGCGTTTGGGATTCTTGTGCGAGCGCCGCAGAAGCCAAGAACACTGTCAGAATCGCTGTTTTGACCTTTGTTGTCATGTCGAGCGGAGCCGAGACATCTCGAATTAATTGATAATGAGAGATAGAGATTCCTCCTTGCCTTCGCATAAAGCTACGGCGGGGCAAGCGACTTCGCTCGGAATGACAAGTGACTAGATGTAGTAATGCCAGTTCACGTTTGGAAAAAGATTATCGCGCCATTCGCACTCCCGTAGAAATTTTTCATCCACCGTATTCGTGACGAGTTGATTGTGTAAACGGTTGAAGCGAGCGAGGTGATCGATGGTGCGCTTGGTCGCGTACTCACGTGCGGTCCCGGTTTTCATCAAAAACGCCCAATCGCTGGACTGAGCCAGTAAAAGTTCGCGAGCAAGTTGCTTTAGAACACGATCGGCAAGTTGTAGGGCAGGCGCTTCGTCTAGCGGGTTCTCGCTTGGCAACCGGAGCGGTTGCCATACAACAGCAGAAGTATATCGGCGCGCAGCGTCACTCATTCGCTGTGCGGCGATGTGCAGCTGTGGATAGATCCACGCGTTGCTAGGGTTCAGCCAAACTTCAAAATACCCATTCTCGCCCCATGTTGAGGTTGCTGGCTCAATGATTTGCTGCGTCGGATTCGCCGCCAGATATTCGCTCGGCGTGGAGAGACGAAAATCGCGCTCGATTGCTGCCTGGCGAATGAATCGTTCGAGGAAAGAGGGACCTTCAAACCACCAATGTCCAAATAGTTCGGCATCGAACGGAACGACCACAATCGGATCAAACCCCGCCGCGGCGACTTCACGGATCTGACGTCGGCGTTCCTCCAGAAAATGAAGGGCTTGCCTTTCGGCGACTCTTTCTGCAGCGACTGGATCGTATAACTCCTTATAGCCACCGGCTCCGGTGATGCGGTGATACTTCACGCCGGAGAATTTCCGGGTGCCGTGAGCAACTGGTCCCAAATGTTCCAATGGAAGGTCGAATCCGGCGTCGCGATAAAACTCCCGGTACGCGGGGTCCCCCGGATAACCTCCCTGTGCGCTCCAAATCTGTCGGCTTGAATCACGATCGCGCGCAAACGCGGCTGGCCCGGGCGGCGTGTAACAAGGTGCATAAATCGAGCGACGCGGACGCGGCTTTCCAAACAACAGACCGTGCGTATCGAGAACGAACCAGCGAATATTTGCCTCTTGCAGAATGGATTCCAGATCCGGACCGTAAGCGCATTCAGGCAGCCAAAACCCGCGAGGCTCGACACCGAAAAGATCCACATAGACATCGCGTCCAATCAAAACCTGGGCCCGCGCTGCTGTCGCCGCGGGCGTTGACCGCGGCGGCGTGGACGAGGCAAACGTTGGAACGCCGAAGTCACCGCCCTCGGCTATGACCGGCTCCTGGAGCAGGGGAAGCAAGCCATGCGTGGCCGCCGAGGCAACGATTTCAAGTCCGCCGCTTTCCCGCAGTTCGCGAAAAGTGGCAAGCAAATTGCATTTGCATTCATCGACAAAGAAGCGCCGGGTTTCGCGAAAGATTTTGAAGTAAAAGCCCGCGAGCTCGCGGAGCGGCGGGTGATTGCGATTTCGTTTCCGTTCACGTGTAGCGAGATCGATTAACGAATCAAGATGCCGCACGTAACGCTCGCAAAGCAACTTGTCCTGCAGCATTGCGCAGAGCGTCGCTGTGAGCGACATGGCAAGCTTAAACGGCACATGCTCATCGACCAGGCGCTGCATGATGCGCACCAGCGGGATATAACACTCCGTTATTGCTTCGAAGAACCAGTCTTCTTCCAGAAAATGCTCGTGCTCCGGATGGCGAACGAATGGAAGGTGTGCGTGAAGAATTACAGCGAGATAACCGGAAGACATTGCGGATTTCGGACTGCGGAGGGCGGATTCCGATTAATTCCGCTATCAGGTCGCGTTGAAATCCGCAATCCGCAATCGCCGATCAGGGATCGTTAAAGCGTGCGGCAGAAATCTTGGAAGCGGTCCAGACCTTTTTTGATTACGTCGATACTGGTGGCGTAACTGAGCCGGACAGTGCGATCGTCGCCGAATGCCGCTCCGGGAACAACCGCGACATTCGCTTTGCTCAACAAACGATCGGCGAAATTTTGAGAAGTTAGTCCAAGCTGACTGATATTCACCAGCACGTAAAATGCGCCCTCCGGTTTGACGGCAGTAACGTTGGAAATCTTCGAGACGCGGTCGAACATGTAATTGCGGCGCATATCGAACTCTTCCCGCATGTCGATTATCGGTTGTTGATCGCCCTTTAAAGCAGCGAGGGCGCCATACTGCGAGAAAGAAGAAGGATTGGATGCGGTATGGCTTTGAATGGAATCGACCGCTTTGGCCACAGCTTCGGGCGCTGCCAGATAACCAAGCCGCCAGCCTGTCATTGCGTAAGTTTTACTGAAGCCGTTGATTGTAATCGTCAGATCGTGTGCCGCCTCGGAGAGCGAGGCGATGCTCACATGTTTCGTGTCGTCGTAAACGAGCTTCTCGTAGATTTCGTCCGACAAAATGTAAATGTCTTCTTCAGCGGCAACATCGACAATCGCCTGCAATTCCTCACGCGTGTAAACAGACCCGGTCGGATTGCAGGGGCTATTCATGATCAACATCTTCGTGCGAGGGGTCATTGCATTTTCAAAGCCTTCGGCGCGCATTTTCCAGGAATTGCGCTCGCTGGTCGGCACAATCACAGGTTCAGCGCCGACTAATCTGACCATCTCCGGATAACTGACCCAGTAGGGCGCCGGGATGATGACTTCGTCGCCGGGCTGGCATGTGGCGAGGATCGCGTTGTAGCAGGCGTGCTTTGCACCGTTACTCACGATGATCTGCGCCGCGCGATAATGCAGGTCGTTATCGGCAGCCAGTTTTTCCGCAATCGCCTGACGCAGCTCCGGGATGCCGGCGCTGGGCGTGTATTTTGTGAAGCCGGCCTCCAATGCGTCGATCGCAGCCTTTTTTATGTGTTCGGGCGTATCGAAATCCGGTTCGCCTGCGCCGAAGCCGCAGACGTCTATGCCCTCGGCTTTCATGGCTTTGGCCTTGCTATCGATCGAGAGAGTAAGCGAAGGACTCAGTTGAGCGGCGCGTTCGGAAATTTCCATAGGAGTAGGACTGGTTGTGGGATGGTTCAAAATGGAGCGCAAACTATGAGCGCCGGTAGAAGTTTTCAATGAGAGGATTGAAATTATTCTCGTCGATTCGAATGATTCCCATTTCGCGCTTGGCGTTCTCAGGAGAATCCGAGGCGTGCGCGGCGTTGATCATGATGGTCTGGCCAAATTCTCTCCGGATCGAGCCTGGCGGCGCCTTGGCCGGATCGGTTGGGCCGAGCACGTCGCGAATCTTACGGACCGCATCCACGCCTTGATAAACAATCGCGATCGATTTTTCCGTTCCGGGAGCACCGCGTTCTTCAGGCGGACATTCGCTTGGCTTTCGCCCGGCCATGAATTCGACAATGCTTTCCCAGTTTTCGCGGCCGCTCTTTGGGCCGAGTTTTTTCTCAAGAACCGGCAGCACCGGGCCGTAGAATTCCTCCGCTTGCACAACGCTCATCTGATGAACTTTGAATCCAATGATGGAGAGCCCCGAGCGGGAAAATACTTCAATGACCCCGCCCGGCCGCAGATTTGGAAACCTGAAATTGTCGGGTTTGATCAGGACGAGCGTCTTTTCGACATGCTCGTGGGCAGGGAAGGGGACGACACGATCCAAAATTCCACCGTCAGAATCGGAAAATTCCGCCCAGAGCTTCAAATCGCGCTCAACTGCTTTTGGATCGAAAGCCGCCAATACGCCGGGCTCAAGGTAAGTTACCTTGCCTGAATCATCTGTGATGTAATCCCCGTAAGTGTCGCGAATCGTTTCGCCGCTGGTGCGCTCATGCACGATATGACCAACCGTGCGGTGAATCTTTTCGACCGCGTCCGGGCCGCGAAAAACGAGGAACAAAACGCGCGGGCGTTGTCCGTTTTTCTCGCTGGTGAAATTCTTTAGAACGTACTCGCGAATCAGCTCTTGTGTTGCGCGATGACGCGGATCGGTTTCCGTGACGATCGTCTCGGCATAGCGTTTGGTTAGCTCCGGACCCGGTCCAAACATGCGTCCGCCCACCAGATCGAGTCCTGTGCGGGAAATCAGCCGGCCAACGATGCCGCCGGTGCGCGATTTGCGCATCGAGTACGGCGTGACGGCAACATAGGCAAGTTGTTCGTTCTGCATGGTGTCTGTTTCTGCCGCGGCTCGTGTTTAAACCGCGTGGAATGCAGAGAAACCGAAGCCGCCAAGGCTGAAACAACGTATCTGTCAGACTTTACTCGCGCAAATCCAAAGTCGCGTAGACTTCTAATCTGACCTTGGCCTAATTCGCAAGCGGGACGCATTGGGTACCTTCGCTAGCACGGCGATCCATTTCCCGCGACGGTTTACTTTCACGATCTCTATCTTGTTCCGTCGCAGAGCATGAAAGAATTTGTTTTCATGCATGCGCAGCACGCCGGAAAGAATTAGCCAGTTACTGCGTTTTAGTTTCGGGAGAATTTCGATCAACAGCACGCTGTAAAGGTTCGCAGCAACAATGTCCCTCCCGGCCCAGGACTTCCATTTGCGCAGATCGCCCAACTTAAAATCGACATTATCGATTTTAAGGCGGGCGTTTGCTTTCGCTACGGAAATCGCTTTCGGATCGATATCAATGCCAACAAAGCGTCCTGCGCCGAAGCGTTTCGCTGCGAGAGCGAGGATTCCGCTCCCGGTTCCAAGGTCGGCAAGCGACCAGCAATTCTTCCATTCACGAGTCAAGCGTTCGAGGAGACGGAGCGACATTGCCGTCGTTGCATGTTCTCCTGTTCCAAACGCCGCGGAAGCGGGAATGACGAGGAGCCGCGGTTTGTTCAGCACGAACGCCTTCGGTGTTTGGAAATCGACCTTTCCTACAATCACTAGTCGTTTTCCGACCTTGATTGGCTTCGATTGGTAAAGGCGGGCGAATCGCTGTAGCCAATTGCGCGGCAATTTCTCGGTGCGTCCGCCAAATTCTTCGACGAGTTTTCTGGAATCGTTGCGTGATGTGCACGCAATTTCGAGCTGCCGCCGCTTCCGCCCAGGTTTCGAGATGATCGCAAGTCTGCCGCCTGAACGGGCTTGCAAAATGTTTTCGTGCGCACCCAGCCAGCGCGACCCAGCAATTTTTCGCCACAGATACATCGCTCTTGGGGGCACCTCTCATGCGCGATTCATCACGGATCTTTGCACCGTTGTCGGCTTTCACGTTGCGCTACGCTTCAAGCGAAGACTGGAGCGGGTGACGAGGCTCGAACTCGCGACGTCCTCCTTGGCAATGACGATGGCCACGCGATTTTACTTGGGGAATGTCACGCTGCTAGCGTTTCCACTGTCACGTTTTCCGAGGACCTCCCTAGATCGGATTCAAATTTTAAAAACCTCACTATTTCTGCTCAAAAGGTAGGGCTTCCAGAGCCCTATTATCAAGATTCATCGGTTACGATTTATCATGGCGACTGCCGCCACGACAAAGGCAATGAGCATCCCTGCCCAAAACCGGTGCGTTTGTTTACTTGGCTGATCGAACAACCCTCGGAAGCCACGCACACGATCATCGACCCATTCATGGGCAGCGGAACAACGCTACGTGGTGCAAAAGATTTAGGCCGGAAAGCAATCGGTATCGAGATCGAAGAAAACTATTGCGAAATCGCAGCGAAACGTATCGCGCAGGAAGTATTATCATTTTGAAATCACTAGGCATCAATAATCACGAATCTGTTCTGTCGTTTCTGTCTTCATGCTGGCCGCCGTGCCGCTTTCGTATGAAATCCTCATTTCGTCGGCGTCTGAGTAAAAGAGCCAAGGGGACATCTCTGATGCGGACACTATCCGCTGGACGGACGGCTCACCCATCGCCCACTCGAATAGCTGAACCAGGTAACGCTCCTCGGAGATGCGTCCGATGACTACACCTTGCCAGTCTACCTTACCGCCCGCGATTGAATGGAAGTAATGACCAACTAAACAATCTGGCTTTGATTTTTTTTGCTTATTTTTTTTCATAGAAGTGATGCACGGGAAGAAAAATTATTTACGACCTGAACTGCGAAACCAACGCCATAAACGCAGTAACGGGCCCCCGCGTAAAAACCGGAACCGATTGTAACGTAACCACTGTCACGTTTTGAAAATGAATAATCCGCCATATAACCGGAATATAGAGGGAAGACGAGCGGAAAAGCGGGGAGCGGGTGACGAGGCTCGAACTCGCGACGTCCTCCTTGGCAAGGAGGTGCTCTACCACTGAGCTACACCCGCAGTTTTGAGGGGGAGACAATAATGTCCACCCGCCTGCGCGACGCAACCTTTAATTGCCGCCGGAGGGTTGAAATAGTTGAATCCAAATAAGGGGCTGGACGCATCCTACGGTCAAATCATCCACTATGAATAGATTCATCACTATCTACATTTGTTCCCTCGCGCTGGCGATAAGCTCGTTTGCGCAGGCACCGACCGCCTCGCCGATTTCAAGCCCCGCAACAGCTGCAACAACAACAGCATCGGTAACTCCAACCGCCAGCGTCTCTCCATCGGGTCTCGCCGACAAGATTCACCAAAAGCTGGAGAAAAAGTTTCGCGGCAAACACGGAGTCATCATCGGAGGCGATCACGATCAAGGCGATCTCGATCTTGGAAAATCGCATGAGGATATTCCTGCAATGGTAATCCCCCTCGTTGGAATTGTTTTCCTGACGATCTTTGGTGCGCCGGTCCTAATTGTTGGGCTAATTCTGTATTTCAGTTTCTCCAGACAGCGCGCTCTCCATAAGACGGTTCGGATGATGGTGGAGAAGGGCCAGCCAGTCCCCGAAGCGTTGCTTGCTCCGCCACCACCAGCCCAGCGGCAACGTTCCGATTTGCGCCGTGGTGTCATTCTTACAATGATCGGCGTGGGTCTGATGGTATTTCTCGCCGCCGCGAACGATTGGGAGGGCGGCTCCTGGACCCTGGGCCTGATTCCGTTCCTGATCGGCGCTGGTTATTTGCTTGTATGGAAGCTGGACACAAAGAAAGACAACCCACCGCCCTTACCGTAATCTGCGGCCGTGGAGCTGACCGATGCAGACCTCGTCGCGCGAGTTCTTATCGATGATGACCAGCACGCCTTCGGGGAACTGGTTCGGCGGCATCAATCCAGCGTGCGTGGTCTACTACGCCAACTTACCCGGACCGACGTCGCTCTCGCAGACGACCTCGCTCAACAAGCCTTCCTGCGCGCCTACAAGAACATCCGCAGTTTTCGCGGCGAAGCGCGCTTTTCCACATGGATTTACCGGATCGCCTACAATTGTTTTCGAGAAGATGCGCGCCGTCGGAAGGAACTCGTGGGAATCGATGAGGAACATCTCCAAACGCAACACGATCCTCAGGTGGCAGATCCTGGTTTAAGACACGACCTTATGCGCGCCCTAAATCTACTTCCCTTGAATGAACGCTCCGCGATCTTACTTTGTTGCCAGAACGGTCTTTCCCACGATGAAGCTGCTCGTGTTCTCGACATCCCTCTTGGTACAGTGAAAACGAATGTTCTTAGAGGCCGCGAGAAATTGAAACGAATGCTTGCCGACTGGGGCCCAAATTAGGTAAAGCGGATATGAAGCAAATGAACCAGGAAGATTGGCTTGATCGAGAATTGCGCGAAGCGGCGCCGTATGTCGACGACGAGGGATTTACTGCCCGAGTGTTGCAACAGTTACCGCCGCCTCGGCACCGTCATGATCTGTTACGTGCTGTCATTCTCCTGGGAACAGCTCTGTTGGCGAGCGTGCTTGCCTATGTCGTTTCGGGTGGCGGTCGCTTTGTCAGCGAGACTCTTGAGCGTCTCGCGGCCTTACCCGCGTTATGGGTCTTTGTGCTGGCTCTCGCCAGTGGGCTGGTGATAGCAGCTGCTGGCGCTACGGCCGCAATATCCAGGAGCCGGGCCTCGCTAACCTAACTCGCCCGAGAAACAGGCCGGCAGATTCGGCTAATCCGCGCAAAGTTTACGGGCTTGGTGTACGTCGAGTTCAATCTGCCGGACTAACGCATCCACATTTTCGAACTTCTGTTCTGGCCTGAGATAACGGATAAAACGCACTTCGACGTCTTTGCCATAGATATCGCGATCAAAGTCGAACAGATGAATTTCGAGCACGCGCTCGGATTTACCGCTGCTCACAGTTGGGCGATAGCCAAGATTTACCACGCCGGAATAGACGCTTCCTTCCAATGTGGCCTCCGCGAAATAAACCCCATTTGGAGGAAACTGCTCGCTGTGAGCGGCCAGATTCGCCGTCGGGAACCCGATCTTTTTCCCGAGGTCATCACCCCGCACAACCGTCCCCAGGATCGTATACTCTCGGCCCAGCATTTCAGCGGCTTTCGCCAGGTCACCTGCTTCGACTGCATGACGAATCGCTGTGCTGCTTACGGGCTCACCATTCCCGAGCGTGACAGCGGGAATTCCAATGACCTCGAAGTCGAATTGCGCACCCAGCTTTCGGAGCAGAGCAAGATTGCCGCGTCGGTCTTTTCCAAACGACCATTCATGTCCCACGCAGATTTCACGCAGCGGTTTTGAATGCGTCACCAGTTGCTGCACAAAGTCTTCCGGCGCAGTCGCGGCAAATCTCTTGTCGAATTTGATGATGAGCAGATGCCGTACTCCGAGGTTGCGAATCAATTTGATCTTGTGTTGCGTGGCCGTCAGCAAATGGGGGGCGTCGCTGGGCCGAAGCACTTTCATCGGATGCGGATCAAAAGTAACGACAACGGGAGTGCCGTTTGCCGATTGGGCGTGCTCGGCTGAGGTGGAAATGACGGCTTGATGACCGCGGTGCACACCATCGAAGACCCCGATGGCGAGAAAGATCGGGCCAGGCAGATGCGATAATTCGTCGATGGATCGAAGTGTTTCCATCACCAAGATGACGAATGACGTGCCAATGGCGAAGGAAGTCCCGATGATGAATGACGAAAAAGCTCGCGCGCGCCTTTTCGTGCTTCGTGCTTCGCCATTAATTCGTCATTCGTCATTCGAGCTTCGTCAATTTCCTTATCCCCCTCGCATGCGCGACACGTCTGGAAGGCTTAGGAGCCTGCTCAAAATTTCCTCGCGTGGCGCATCCTTGATTTGAGCGACACTAATGGCGTTAGCAACATCGAAGCGTCCGGATTTTGTGCGCCGCAGCGACTTTAGGTGTGCCCCGCAGCCGAGACTCTCGCCGATGTCATGGACATAAGTGCGAACATAGAAACCCTTGCTGCACAAAACACTAAAATCGATCTCGGGAAGGACTATTCGATCAATTGTGTAGCGATAGACATGCACCAGGCGCGGCTCCCGTTCGACCACTTTTCCTTGACGTGCCAGTTTGTACAGCGGAACTCCACCATGCTTTTTCGCCGAAACCATCGGCGGCACTTGGTAAAAATCGCCCCGGAACTTTTCAAATGCAGCGTGAATTTGGTTTTCGTCTAGCGGGGGAACCGGTCGCTGCTGGATTATTTCTCCCTGGCGATCTTGTGTATCGGTCGTCACTCCGAGCACGAACGTTCCGGCGTATTCCTTGTCTTCGCTCATGAGTAAATCCTGGACCTTTGTGCCCCGTGCCACAGTGATCAAAAGTAAGCCGGTTGCTATGGGATCAAGCGTGCCGCAATGACCGACTTTTCTGACCTGGAGCTTTCGGCGAACCAGCGCGACGACGTCGTGTGAAGTCATCCCTTCAGCCTTGTCCACGAGCAGGACGCCGTCAGGAGCCACGGGATAAGACATGCCTAAAAGAAGTTACAAAGTTACAACGTTGAAGCGTTGAAACGTTAAGTCATTGGAGCCGGTGCCGCCTTTAGCGAGTCAATCTTAGCGCGAACTTCTGCCAAAACTCGCTCTTCCACTTCCGGGAGCGTTCCGCGCACGCGCGCACCGGCGGCTAACGAATGGCCTCCTCCACCGAACTTCTGGCAGATAGCGCAGACATCGACAGCATCACTTTTGGAACGCATGCTCACGCGCACTTTGCCATCGGACAGTTCTTCGAAAAAAACGGCAACGATAACGCCACGGACCGCGCGCAGATGATCGATCAGCCCCTCGTTATCCTCGGGAAGGACGGCCAGTTCGGCGGCTGTTTTCAAGCTAAGACCAAAACTTGCGACGCGACCTTCTTGCTGGAAATGCATGGTGCGCAGCAGTTCGCGCAAAAGTTCCAGACGCCGCCGGGGATAATTCTCATAGAGTTGCTGACTCAAGCGTCCAACGTCGAAACCTGTGCGAATGAGTTCCGCCGCGATCTCGAAGGTATGAGCGCTGGTCTTTGGATATTGAAACGAGCCCGTATCAGTGGATATCGCGGCGTAGAGATTTTCTGCGATATCTCGATTGAACGGCAGGCCCTGGCTCTTGATCAGACGAAAAACGATTTCCGCTGTGGCAGGCGCAGACGAATCGATATGAACCACGTCGCCGTAGCCGGGATTACTCAGGTGGTGATCAATGTTAATCCAAATTTGCGACGACCGGACTGCCGCGAGAGCAGTGCCAAGGCGGTTTTGAATTGCCGTATCAAGTGCGATGGCAACATCGAAATCCTCTGGAGTAGAAGGCGGCTTGGTGAGCAACTCAGCGCGTGGCAGGAAGGAATATTTCTCCAACATTCCGTCTTCGTTCCATACGCGTACTTCTTTCCCGAGTGCTTGAAGGGAAAGCGCCAGCGCAAGCTGGCTGCCCAGCGCGTCGCCGTCCGGGCGAATGTGACCCAAGATGGCGAAACGCTGATGCTCGCGTAATATCTGGGCAATTTCCTGGAATTTTGAAGCGCTCATCATGTAGCCGCCGCCCTGTTTATCCCGCTGTAGCCTTTCGGCATAGGCGGATAAATGGTTGCGAAACAGGACGGCGACTCGCTACGATAGAAGGACCACAGGGCCGTAGCTACAATCTTCACTTCTTTTCACCTTGAGACGCTTCGATCTCCTGCATGATTTCTATGACCCTCGTCCCGCGTTCGATGGAGTTATCGAGATGAAAAATAAGGTGCGGCGTATACTTCATGGTGACGTGACGAGCAAGTTCTGCCTGTAAGGCGGGACGATGAGACGCTAGCTTGCTCATCACGCTCTCGCGGGCCTCTGTTCCAAGAACGCTCACAAACACGTGCGCGTTTTTTAAGTCCGATGTTACGTCCACATGGTTGATGCTGACCAGGGCGCCTTCGAAGCTCATTTCTCGTGCGATGATCCCGCTGAGTTCTCGTTTTACAACTTCGTTAACACGTAACATTCGGTGTTTCATGATAGCCTTTGGCTGTCAGCCTGAGCGAAGCGAAGCGGAGTCGAGGGATCCCGTGAAATCATCTTTGGTTTCGCCACGGGATTCCTCGACTTCGCTCGGAATGACTGCCTTCACAATTTTTGCGCGATAGCTTCGAGCTGGTAACACTCGATCACGTCGCCTACTTGATATTCGCTGAAATCGCCGAGCTTGATTCCGCATTCCAGTCCGGAACGCACTTCCTTCACATCGTCCTGGAAACGGCGCAGCGTCGAAAGCCCGCCGTCATAAACAGGTTGCCGTCTACGGAGCACGCGGGCCCGAGCCACGCGAGCTATGCGGCCGTCAGTCACGAGGCAGCCGGCAACGATGCCTTTGCTAAGCTGGAACACCTGCTTCACCTCGGCGTGCCCGATCACTGTTTCCCGGTGTTCGGGCTCGAGCAAACCGGCCATCGCTTCTTTGATCTGATCGAGCAGCTCATAAATGATGCTGTAAAGTTTGACTTGCACCCCTTCACTTTTTGCAGCTGAAACGGCCATGTTCTCCACCTTTACATTGAAACCGACCACAACAGCGTTCGAAGCGCTCGCCAGTAGAATATCTGACTCCGAAATCGGCCCTACAGCAGAATGAATGATTTCAAGATCGACTTTTTTGCTCTCGATCTGTTTCAATGCTCCAACCAATGCTTCCAGCGAGCCTTGTGCGTCGCACTTTAGCACGATCCGCAGGACTTTTTTCCCTCCGGCAGCTTCGAGCAGGCTTTCAAGGGTGGCCCGTTTCGGAATGGTCAGTTTATCGGTGCGTTTGGCCAGCAAACGTTCTTCGCTCAACGTTTTTGCGGAACGCTCGGAATCCATCACCAGCAGTTCATCGCCGGCGTTGGGTAGTCCGGTGAAACCGAGCACCTTTACCGGCATTGAAGGGGCGGCCTCCTTGACAGGTTTGCCGCTGTCGTCCAGCAGCGATTTCACTTTGCCGCTGTAATCACCACAGATGAAAGGGTCGCCAATTCTCAGCGTTCCCATCTGCACAATAACCGTGGCGGTGGGACCGCGCCCAGCTTCGACTTGCGCCTCGATCACTGTCCCTCGCGGCGTAGCGGTGGGCGAAGCCTTAAGTTCCATTACTTCCGCCTGCAACGCGATCATCTCAAGCAGGTGATCGATCCCCGTGCCCTTCGTTGCCGAGACGGGACAAACAATTGTTTCGCCTCCCCAGTCTTCCGGGGTAAGGCCGTGTTCCTGCAGTTGTTTCTTTACTTTGTCGATGTTTGCCGAAGGAAGATCGATCTTATTGATTGCGACCATGATCTTCACGCGCGGCGCGGCTTTGGCGTGATTAATGGCTTCAATCGTTTGCGGCATGAGGCCATCGTCGGCTGCGACAACGAGCACAACGATGTCGGTGACATTCGCTCCCCGCGCGCGCATCGCCGTAAAGGCAGCGTGCCCCGGCGTGTCGATAAAGGTAAGTGTCGCGCCATTGTGATCAACGCTATAGGCGCCGATATGCTGAGTGATTCCGCCGGCCTCGCCCGCCGCGACACGGGTTTTGCGGATGGCGTCCATCAAGGTTGTCTTGCCATGGTCAACATGTCCCATGAACGTGATAATCGGTGCCCGCGGCTTGAGTTCTTCTTTCTTTTCAATGACCGGCGGCGGGGGTGCGATGACCACCTGTTCAACCTTGTGGACACCGCCTCCTTTTTCGCGGCGCTCCTTTTCCAGAACAAAGCCGTGGTTTTCCGCGATCTTTGAAGCGATGTCTGGCTCGATTGTCTGGTTAATGTTGGCGAAAATGTTGTAACTCATCAGCTCCGCGATGAGTTGATGCGGCTTTAACCCTAACTCGGTCGCCAGTTGCTTAACGACAATTGGCGGCTTGATGAGGATCACGTTCTGCGCCGCAGTTTCTTCCTCAGCGGGCGGCAAGGCGGTTGCATCCTGCGCAGCAGTCTTTTCGACGGTAACACTGTCTGGCACGTCAATTGGGGACGTTTCCGGGGCCGCAGTCTTCTCAGGTGGGGCTGCTTTGGGGGGAGCCGGCGGAGTTTCCAGCGATGCCCTGATTCGTGAAATTGGAGGTAAAACGGTTCGCTTCGGCTTTACCTCGCCGTCTTCGATCTTTTTGGTCGGTTTTTTTCGATCGATGAGTGAAACGCTTTCTGCCTCGCGAGTCGAAGGTGGAGCAGTTTCGGGCGCGGATTTTGAGAGCGGAGGGGTGCGCGGCTTAGCCCGTAGCGCAACGTCCTCCTTTATTTTTTGCTTTGGAAGCTTTGTCTTGGCCGTAGCTGCTGGCTTGCGAGCAGCAGCAGTCCCGCGCGCGGCCGGTTTGCGCGTTGCAGTTTTGCTGCTCGTCTTCGTTGCCATTGTTGTTCGTCTAAAATTTTGCTCATGGCCCGAGCTTCCTTAAACCAGAGCCATGTTATCGTACGAGTTCTTGCCGATGGACGGCCTCGTAAATCTCGCGCGCCTTTGTTTCATCGACTGCGAGAATATCCACTAAATCCTGTACATCCGCATCACGCAATCCCTCTAAGTTCGTAAAACCGGATTTTACCAGGGTGAGCGCCTGCTCTTCGGTAACGGGTAGCGCGCCGGCCAGGGTCTGCGCCGCTTGCGCCACTTTTTGTTCCACCACGGTTGTCGCGGATGTGTCCCTGCCGATATTGATCTCCCAGCCAGTCAGTCGCGAAGTCAACCGCGCGTTCTGCCCTTTTTTCCCGATCGCGAGCGAAAGCTGGTCTTCATCCACGGAAATCTGCACACTTTTCTTCTCCGTATCGAAAGCGAGTTTCTTTACTTTTGCCGGCTTGAGCGCTTCCAGAACGTATTCCTTTGGATCGGAGCTCCAGCGGATGATATCGACCTTTTCGTTGTTCAGCTCGCGGACGATGTTTTTGACACGGGAGCCGCGCATGCCAACACACGCGCCCACCGGATCCACTTTTTCGTTCGCGCTCCAGACTGCGATCTTGGTGCGATAGCCTGCTTCTCGCGCGATGCCGCGAATCTCCACGGTGCCGTCCGCGATTTCGCTTACTTCCAGCTCGAAAAGTCTGCGCACAAAATTGGGATGGCTGCGCGACACTATGATCTCGGGGCCGCGGATACCGTTTTCCACGGCGACGACGTACGCGCGAAGCCGGTCGCCGACGTTGTAATCTTCTACCACCACTCGCTCGCGCTGCGGCATGATGGCCTCAAATTTTCCAAGATCGAGAACGACATCGGAACGATCGAAGCGACGCACCGTTCCACTAACGATTTCGCCCGCGCGATCTTTGAATTCCTCATAGATCATTTCTTTCTCGACCTGGCGAATCCGCTGCATCATCGCTTGTTTTGCGGTTTGCGCTGCGATGCGTCCAAAATTCTTCGGTGTCACTTCCACTTCGACGGCGTCGCCGACATTCGCATCCGGCTTGATCTTGCGCGCTTTCGACAGCTCGATTTCATCCTGCGGATTAGTGACTTCGTCGACTACCACCAGGTTGGCCAGTGCTCGGATTTCCCCGGTCTTCGGATTGATGTCGATACGCAGGTCTCGTGAAGCGCCCACGCTCTTCTTGGAGGCTGAGAGCAGGGCGTTCGAGACTGCCTCGAGCAGGATTTCGCGCTTAATCCCGCGCTCCCGCTCCAGATAATCAAGCATCGCAATAAATTCTGCGTTCATAAAAAACACGCAGCCCGCAGACTAAAAAGAGTGGGACGCCAGTTCCCACTCCGATCAGCGCGCGGACTCGACGCTTAGGTTACTGTCTTGAGGCTTTCTCGTCAAGCTACCCGTTCGGTTTGATTTGACGTCCAACGCTCAATATTGAACATGCAGCACCCAATGAATTCGCGCCTCCGAGCCGTTCTTGTCGTCGTTCTCGTGTGGGCGGTGATCTATCTACCCGCGCTTGGTTCTATTGCGATCAAAGGAGAAGAGGGACGACGCATCTTGCCAGCGATCGGGATGCTCAAGTCCGGTAAATACATTGTTCCTGAAGTGGGAGGAAATCCATATTTCCGGAAGCCGCCTCTCGTGAACTGGCTGGTAGCCGCATCCTTTCGAATTTTTGGAGTGCGCAACGAATGGACGGCACGTCTGCCATCGGCAGTTGCCGTGCTTGCGGTGGCGATTGCATTTGTCACCGTGGCGCGCGCCAGTCTGGGTCCGAGAGGATCGATCATCGCGGCGCTCATTTGGATGACAAACATCGGAATGATAGAAAAAGGCCGGCTAATTGAAATCGAAGCGCTCTATATCTCTCTTTGTGGTCTTGCGGTTAGTTTTTGGCTGAGCTTTTTGGTCCAACGGAAATCGCCGTGGCTCATTTGGGTTCCGGCATCCATTTTTCTAGGGCTTGGGCTTTTGGCGAAAGGTCCGACCCATCTGATATTTTTCTACGCGATCGTGCTTGCCGTCCTTTGGCAGATGAAAGAATGGCGGCTTCTGATTCACCCGGCGCATTTCGCCGGGCTAGCGATCATGCTGGGAATCTTCGCGGCGTGGGCGATTCCCTTGTTGCACAGTACGACGACGCACGTGGCGGTAGTCAAGTGGTCGAATCAGTTCACAGGCCGACTCCAAGGCGTCGATTTTAAGTTCGTCAGTTGGATTCAAAATATCCCGCGCGGTCTTATCTATTTTTTGCCCTGGGTTCTTCTATTCCCGTTCATCAGGTTTTCAAAATTTCACGGTTACGCTGAGCGCCGGCTCGCGCGCGCTCTCGCTTGGGGAATGGCCGTCCCATTTCTCGCCATAAACCTCGTTCCCGGTGCAGTGCCCCGATATAGCATGCCCGTAATAGCTCCCGCTTCATGGCTGCTGGCGATGAGCTACGCCGGGCATGCGTTGCAGTGGCCCCGGAAAAGAGAGACGATAGGCGAGCGAACTTGGGCTAAAATAGTTGCGCTCTTCGTCGGCCTTGGACTCGTCGTTGGAGCGATTGGTTATCCACTCACGGCGGTGGTCTTGAGGAACAGGCAACAAGTGAAGAAGGCTGCCGCCGAAATTAATTCCGTGGTTTCTCCGAATGAGACGCTGTATGCGGTGAACCCAGAGTATCAGCCGGTATTTTTTTATGTGAAAGCGCCGCTTGAGTACGTGAGTGACGTCCAGGAACTGCCCGCTGATGCGCATTATTTTCTTGTTCAAAGCGACAAAAAAGCGGAAGCGACGAACACACCACGATGGGCGTCGCGACGTGCGCATCTGCGTGCTCGTGTGCGGGATTATCGCAAACGCGAGCTACTTCTCTACGAAGTTGTCCCCAAATGAACATTGACAAGATAGCAGATTGGAATTGGTTAGCATGCTAACCAATTTAACTTGCGTCACATGTCCGAGGGCGAAACATTTGGGCCGCTGCTTCACGGGACTGCTCGTGCCTGGCGACTGAAGTTGGACGAACGACTCAAGCCAATGGGTCTGAGCCAGGCTAAATGGCGCACGCTACTGCATCTCTCACTGGCGGGAGACGCGCTTACACAGGCCGAGGTCGCAGAGCGGTTGGGCATCGAGGAGCCGTCATTGGTGACGTTGTTGCACCGGCTGGAGAACGAGGGCTGGATTAACCGGAGAGCTTCGCCGCACGATCGCCGTTGCAAGATGGTGCTGCTTGGCCAACGGGCGCAGAATGTCATTTCTCAAATCAGTGCCGAAGCGGAGAAACTTCGAGGCGAATTACTGGAGAATATTTCGGCAACGGACCTGCGTACTTGCATGCGTGTGCTCACGCAGATTTGCGAAAAAGCAGAAAGGAAAAACGGAAATGTGGCACTTGCGAAGTTCCGGTCTAGCGCAACGGCCACGTTAAAAAAATGAATATCATGGAAGAAGAGCGTCGCGTCGCGCATAAAGCGCCGAAGACAGCGAGACCCCGACGGGCAGGAGCGCACTCCATTCCGCGCTGGGCGTACCTGCTTTTTGCCGTATTGGCCGTTTTGGTTCTGCTTCGCACGTTTCAGCGAGGTGTCGGCACGTCAGGAACGGCCCAGGCCCCAGTGCGTCCTGTGACCGTAGCCAAAGTCGTCGCTAAAGATGTGCCGCTTTATCTCGATGAAATCGGGACATGCGCCGCCTACGAAACTGTGCAAGTGCAGGCGCAGATCAACGGCGTAATCATCGGACGCCATTTCCAGGATGGCTCCGACGTGAAGAAAGGCGATTTGCTTTTCACAATCGACCCGCGCCCGTTTCAAGCCGCTCTCGATCAGGCGCAAGCGCAAGCCGAGTTGGATCAGGTGACGCTGAAGCGACAAGAGGACCTGCGCGCGAGAAAGGTCATATCGCAACAGGACTACGACACGGCTGTGGCGAACGCGCAGAAGTCCCAGGCAGCGACCGAGGCTGCCCAGGTGAACCTAGACTGGTGCTACATAAAATCGCCCATCAACGGACGAATAGGTCTGCGCAATGTTGACGTTGGTAACCTGGTTGGGCCTTCGACTTCATCGCTTGTCACGATCCAGGGCCTCGACCCGATTTATACCGATTTCACCGTGGCCGAGAACGATCTTCCGCTCGTGCGAAAATATCTCGGCGGGTCAAACGTGAAAGTGCAAACTTACCTTGCGGATGGTTCAATCACGCCCCGCACAGGGGATCTTTACTTCATTGACAACGCAGTGCAGCCCGGCTCGGGAACCGTGAAGGCCCGCGGGGTTACGCCGAATCCCGACCGCGCGCTGTGGCCCTCAGAATTTGTGCGCGTCCGTTTTATCCTGGACATGCTCAAGAACGCCACGCTTGTCCCGGCCCAGGCCGTCCAGGTTAGCCAGAGTGGGCCGTTCGTTTTCGTGGTGAAACCTGACAACACAGTCGATCTTCGCCCGGTGAAACCCGGCCAGCGTCAGGAAGGCGATTTCACCGTGATCGAGAGTGGCGTGAAATCCGACGAGACCGTGGTGGTGACCGGCCAGCTTGCGCTTGCACCTGGAGCCAAGGTGGCGCCCCAACCGCATGTCGCTCAAAGCCCCGGCAACTCTCAGGAGTCGGCCGCTTCAAAAAACTCAATGTGACATGAACGACGCCGAGGAACATGACGGCGAGCGCGAAGTAAAAGATAGGGATCGCTTTAGATCCAGATCGTTCGCCGAGGGCTTACCCGAGCCGACGGCAAAGTTAGTTCAAGTCGAAGGCTCGGGTCTCTCGGGACCATTTATTCGTCGGCCTGTGATGACCGTGCTGCTTACGTTGTCCGTGATCGTTGCGGGCCTCGCCACTTATGGGAAACTCGCCGTCAACGATCTGCCCGCGGTTGATTACCCGGTCATTCAAGTCAGCTGCTCGTATCCCGGCGCGGACCCCACGACGATGGCCAACAACATTGCTACTCCGCTGGAGAAACAATTTTTGCAAATCCCCGGCCTCGATATCATCACCAGCAATAGTACGCAGAGCAACACGCAGTTCACTTTGCAGTTTGTTCTGAGCAAAAGTATCACCGACGCCGCGACCGATGTGCAGGCAGCCATCCAGCGCGCCACTGGAAAATTGCCACTTGATTTGCCGAGTCCGCCCACGTTCACGAAAACGAACCCAAACGATCAGGCCGTTTACTTGTTGGGTCTGATGTCGGATACGCTCACGGACTGGGACCTGTATAAGTACGCGTCCACCGCTGTTGCGCAGCGCATCAACATCCTGCCGGGCGTTTCGCAGGTGAACATCTATGGCGTGCAAGGCGCGATCCGAATCAAGGCTGACCCCTCTGCGCTGGCTGCGCGCGGCTTGACGATGGATGATCTAGCCAGCGGGGTTAAATCGGGCACCGTCTATTCCGGCGCAGGGCAATTCGACGGCACGCATCGTACCTTTGTGCTGCAGCCCAATGGGCAGATCGACAAGGCCGACGGCTATCGCGACTTGATCGTGGCGCGCAACCCAAACGGCTCGCCGGTTTACCTGCGCGATGTCGCTGATGTGCGCCAAAGCGTGCAGGACGAACGCATCTCGCGCTTTTTCTGGATGCGCGGCTTTAAGCCGCCCGGCTCTGTGGTGGTGCTCGCGGTTTCTCGGCAGGCGGGGGCAAACGCAGTGGAAGTGGCCAACTCTGTAAAAGCGCTGTTTCCGGAGCTACGCGCGAGCCTGCCGGGCTCGATCAAATTCACGCCCGTATTCGACCGATCGCAAACCATCGTCAATTCCGCTGACGAGGTGAAATGGACGTTGATCATCGCGTTCGTGCTGGTAGTGGGCGTCATTTACGTTTTTCTCGGCCGCGCGACGGACACGCTAATTCCTGCTGTGGCGTTGCCGATGTCGCTGCTCCTCACCGTGGCCGTGATGTACATGCTCAATTTCTCCATTAACAATCTCACGTTGATGGCGCTTACGCTGGCTATTGGTTTCCTTGTGGATGACGCGATCGTGTTTTTGGAAAACGTCGTGCGCCGGGCCGAGCACGGCGAGTCAATCCTGAAGGCCACATTCAACAGTGCCGGCGAAATTTCATTTACCATCCTGTCGATGACGCTTTCACTCGCAGCGGTTTTCATTCCGCTGGTCTTCATTCCCGGACTGCTCGGTCGCATTTTCCGCGAATTTTCCGTCACAATTATCGTGGCGATTCTCGCGTCGGGGCTTGTCTCGTTGACGCTGACGCCCCTGATGTGCGCGCGCATTTTGGGCGAGCGCAAAGCCGGCCACAAGCGCGCCTGGATGGAACGGCACACCAGCAATTTCATCCAGCGCGTGATCGCTGTCTACGGTCGCGCGCTCGACTGGTTTCTCGATCGTGCGTGGCTCACTGTGCCGATTGTGCTCGTCTGTATTCTTGGCTTGTGGTTTTTCTTTACCCATTTGCCGTTCACGTTGTTGCCACCAGGCGACAGCGGTTTCATTCGCGGCGTATTCATCGCCAAGGAAGGCTCGTCACCCGAGCAGATGCGGGCGTATCAGGCGGAGGTCAATAAGAAATTTCAAGAGGATCCGGCCGTTGGGCAATTTTTCACACTCGCTGGTTTTTCCTCGCGCACCCCACTGTCGCAGGGCCTGTTGTTTCTTTTTCTGAAGCCGCGTAGCGAGCGTCCGCCTGTCGATCAAATCATTTTGCGGCTGCAAAAATCGCTTGGTTCTATTCCCGGCATCGTTGCGGTGCTAACGCCAAGTCCCGTGCTGCAAATCAGCGTCGGGGCCACGAGCCAGACCCAGGGGCAGTACGCCTACACGATTAGCGGCATCGTCCCGGAGGACGTTTATGCCGTGGCCGACCAGTTGATGGCAAAACTTCAGCAGTTCAAAGGCTTCGCCAGCGTCCGCTCCGATTATTACCACGACACGCCAAATCTTAAGATCGACATCAACCGGGATCGCGCCGCAACCTACGGCGTTTCTACTTCGGCAATCCAAAGCCTGTTGCGTAACGCTTACTCGCAAAACTACGTCTATCTTATCAAGGAACCGGACGACCAATATCAGGTCATTCTCGAAGTCAAAGACAAGGAGCGGGCGCACCCTGACGACTTGGACGATCTTTATGTCCGCAGCAGCACCAGCGGTAACTTCAGCGCGAGTGGCTCGGGTGGGGGAACCATAGCCACCACCACGGGTAACATGTCAAACCTCGTTCCGATGCGTGTTGTAACATCAACAAAGGAAGTTATCGGCCCTCAAGCTGTGAACCATTTAAACCAATTCACTAGCGTCACGTTTAACTTCAATTTGTTACCAGATGTCGCTATCGGAGATGCCACCAAGTTCATCGAGGACGCCTTCGCACAAATCCATCCGCAACACCCCACCGTGCAGGGCATCTTCCAAGGAGAAACGCTCGTGTTCCAGCAGCTGTTCCGTTCTCTGCCCCTGCTGCTGCTCGCCGCGGTCTTTGTTATGTA
>Ga0137365_10000787_pt1 | contig 22941 bp, 17 predicted proteins | sample SagtaG_9_FD_104799 | JGI IMG/M metagenome (GOLD analysis project Ga0137365, IMG submission 104799) | Vadose zone soil microbial communities from Sagehorn Ranch, Mendocino, California, USA - Sage1_L_40_16 metaG | ecosystem: Environmental > Terrestrial > Soil > Vadose zone | place: USA...
AGCATATGGCAAGACAGACCTCAAAAGGGACGTGTACCTTTTGTCACGGTGAGTTCAGCAAGTCAGCTATGACTCGGCACCTGGAGACATGCCAGCAAAGAGCAATCACTGGAGCCAAAGCAGCAGGCCGCCAGAAAGCGCAAAGAACCAGCACATTCCATGTCGTCGTGGAAGGTCGCGACCTTCCTGTGTACTGGATGCACCTGGAAGTCACTGCCAGTACGACACTGGCAACTCTGGATCGCTTTCTCAGGGAGACGTGGTTGGAATGTTGTGGGCATCTGAGCGCCTTTGAGATTGCAGGCGTTCGCTACGCCGTAGACGCAGGCATGGATGACGACTGGGGGATGGGGGAGATGAACGAAAAAAGCATGCGAGTGCGGTTGGAAAAAGTCCTGAGTGCAGGACAAACAGGGACCTACGAGTACGATTATGGCACGACGACGGAGCTGCGGCTCAGAGTGATCTCAGAGGATGAGGTGGAAACGAAAGGAAAAGCGATCCAGGTGCTCGCCAGGAATACTCCCCCGGTGAACCTGTGCGAGGTATGCGGCAAGGTGGCCACCAGTGTCTGTTCGCAGTGCATCTTTGAGGAGAAGGGGTGGCTCTGCGAGGACTGCGCCCAGGACCACGAGTGCGGTGAGGAAATGCTCTTGCCGGTGGTCAACTCGCCGCGTGTCGGCATGTGCGCCTATACAGGATGATCCTGCTGCTCGTCCTATCTTTGGCCTGATGCCTCAAATTGTGCTGAAAGAGGTCACCTCTCTTTCACACGGACAAGAAGTATCTGGCGTTTTTGGTGTTCTTGCTCTGACGTCCTATTGCAACTGTAGCCGTTTCGGCCTTTCTTTGCCAGTCCTTGAAATATCCTGAACACTTGTTTTACAGAGCGTTGCATTATAGAGTAAATATTCTGGGTGCTTTTCTGATAAACCTCCTTTAGTATAGCATAGAGGTATCGGTTCCCTGGCATATCCGCTCCAAAGAGATATCGGATAGCCGAAAGAATATCGATTGAAGGAAATCCTCTACCATCTTCTTTCGCTATTTCATCTTGAGTGCTGCCTATCAGTGAATCGACGAGCGAAGAAAAAGAAACGTTGGTTGCGGTGAACGAGAGATAATGATGTGCTACTGGAGAGCCTTGAGCATCGGGACTAATTTGTACTTGCGTCCATGACGGCTTAGAAGGTCACTCAGGTAGGTTTGCCATTCCTCTTCGCGCCCCAATGCTTGATAGGCCGTGCGGGCTTTCGCGAGCCACTTCGCTGCTGAATAGTAGTATTCTGCCTTCCCACCCTCGATAATCGGGTCTGCCTGTTTGCGGCTGGCCTGGATCACCCACTCGAAACGCGATCGTGACTGCAGGGCAGCATCGACGACTTGCTCTACGAGGGTATGGCTTGCATAGGGTTCTAATGCTGCGCTTGCATCATCAATCAAGCCTTCATGCAAGAAGACCTCGACCTGACCCTGTTGCGAGAATGATTTCTTGCTTCGCGTGTACTCCAGGAGTGCTGTTCGCCGTTCTGGCCACTGCTCCCCGGCGATTGCTGCAACACGCAGATAATTCTCCAGGCTGATTTCCTCTCGGTAGGCGATCTCAGCGGCACGCAAGGCCAGGTCGGCTTTGCCCATTCTCTCTGCTTGCTCGCGTAGCCACTTCGCCAGGGGGGCTTTTTGCCCCTCAAGAGAGAGGCCATGCTCAGCAATCGTCAGACTTTCCTCCCGTTCGCCATGCTCAGAGAGTGCGTTTGCCAGCGCCAGTGCTTCTTGCGTCGTCCCCAGGTACTTGAGCCCATAGTCGAAGGCTTCCTGTCCACGGCCCAGGCGTACCAGCATGGTCACATATTCCTCCGTATGCCCCTCCGCTTCAGCCAGATACAAATACTCCTGGAAGCGCTCGCGCCGTTCTAAGATGTGGAGCCGTGCCTCAGTCAGCTCATCTGCATACAGAGGAGGTTCACCTTTCCAGGCCCCTTGGTCGGTAATCGTTCCTGCTAAGACGCGATTGAGTGGAGGAGAGTCCCAGCCATCCAGCGCGGCAGCGGCAGCAACGGCAAATGCTTCATCGACTCCGTAGTCGTCAAGTCTTTCCTGCCAGTTCGTCAACCGTTTGGCCCATGACTTGCGCTCCTGGCGGCTGAAATCGACACTAAGCAATGCTTCTGCCCATGCCTGTCCCAGATCGCTGAAGAAGTCGCTCGCCTCACCGTCAGAGTCGTCCAGATTCTCCCACTCGCTCAGGTATTCCTCGGTAACGGCTTCAAGGACGATGAGTGCATCGTGTCCATGATCGGCTTTGATCAATGTCCAGGCTTGATCGACGATGTGTTGTATGCTTTCCACCACTGCATTTATTTGCCAGTAAGCTTCAGAGGAACTCATACGATCCAGGCTATGGATGGTAGAACGTACCTGACGACGTATCGCCTTGGGATCTATCGGAGGATGATGGGGAGAGGTGGTGGGGCGAAAGAGCGCAACCTCCTCTTCTATTATACTGATCAAAGAAGGCTCTCGTTCTGTGATCTTGAGCAGCAATGATTGTAACTGGTCACGACTCAAATCCGCGAGCAGACGCCCAAGTTCAGAATGTTTTTTATTCATTTTCGATCAACCTTTTCTAGCGCTCCTAAAAATGCCTCATTGTAGTTAACTGCCTGTTCTGTGTCTATGATTTGTGAGAGCGCGTCGTCCAGAAATCCCACCGCATAGAATGGGTCTATCTTACCATAGATAGTGAAACTGATCCTACCCCGCTTTTATGAAATGTGAGAACAGAAGAAGAAACCCTCAGCTTCTGAAAAATGGGAGAGATTACTTTCCCAGTGTCGAACCACTCAACGAAAGGATCTCTGCTTTCATCACCTCTGCCCTCTCGCACGTCATATGGTGATATGCGATTTTTAATGCACATACTGAAAATCACATAGATTCTAAAGGATAGAATAAAGAAGAATGAGCTATGAAACGTGACAGGCAGACAAGATGAGCCATTATGTGCTTTCGAAGAAGGCAAGGATCTCATGGAAGAAAAAAGGAGGACTGCTTCTTACATTGAGGAAGAGGTTCAACACGTCTTGAGAAGTCGAGGGAGGAAGAATGACACGGTGAGGATGGAAGAGCTTATTGATTTTTCAAGATACGTACTTTCTTCTCTCAAGTAAGAAAAATACTGCAATCTATTTTCAGAGTAGATTGCAGTATTAATCGGACGGAACCGACGGGCGACGGCTACGCTCTCACCAGTGCTGATCCACTACCAACTCCCTGCGAGTTACCTCTCTCGAAAGCTCCAACGACTGCTTCAAGAACATGCAGATCACCATTGGTCTTGACCCACTTGATCTTCTCCGACTTTCGTGGTTCTTCCGCTATCACCCCGAAAAGGCATAACGAGCCTCCCCGGAATTATATACATGAAAAATTCACCTGGGACCAGTTGTAGAGGCGTGATGATGCTGTTTAACTATTCGGATATGTTTTCGCTCAAGGTATCCGGCTTAATTTGGTAAATCGCATAATCAGATCCCTGCGACCACGTTTAGCCGTTTCCCTGTATGAGATAGCCATACTTTATCGTGCATTATAGTGCATTATCCTCTTGCTTTTGCCGATACACTCTGCTACACTCATGTGTGTCATGATATTTCTTTGTATATCATAAAGATACCGCAGTAGCGCTCAAAGGGAGTGACGCTGTTCTATCAGGCTGGCTTTTTCCCCCACGACTTCACGGCAGCAGTCCTCGCTACAAAGGAGAAGCGGCATGAGCGGCTTGTTGATGGTTCCTATTCATCTGGACGCGCTGGTGCTCGCCCAGGACCAGATGGTTGCTGGTGCCACCGCGAATTTTGCCCGCCTTCCATACACCGATACCACGCAGGATGTCAACGCCGCCGTGGCCAATATCAGCGAGGAGATTGTTGCGCAGCCGTTCGACGATCAGAATCTGTATCTCAAGGCCGGTATTCACCTGCACTGGTCTCTGCCTGATGCGCTGACGAGGGGCTGGCATACCGCGGCCGGAACGGATTTTCCCGCAGTCCCCAATCGCTGGCTGGTGATGCGCAGCAAGCAGGCGGACGGGCAGATGGCAAGCGTGGAGCGTTCGTGGGTTGTCGAGAGCGATTATCTGTTCCCCGATGATGCAGCCGAGCCGCCGGGCAGCATTACCGTACCCTTTGCTCCTGACGCGGCACAGGGCCACTATCGCCCCTTCCGCTACCAGGGCCGCTCGCTGCCACTTCAAAGCTGGCAAGCGCACGATCCCGGCGCCGAATACGTTGAGAAGCTAACCGCTATCGGCTATGGCGAGCCGCTTTTCGCCGCCTTCTATCCCAACTGCCTCAGCGTCTTCGGCCTCTACGATTCCGACTATAGCACGCCAGCCGCCGGGCTGTGCTACGACGTGGTGGGCTGGTACAGCGACGGTACGCAGGATGCCCTGAGCGCGTTTCTCACCAGCTTCAGTGCCGGAAGGAGCTAGCCGCCTACCGTCGCGGAGCTGCAAGAGGCTGTGAGCAACGCCTTTGGGTGGTCGCTTTCCCTGCCCGCAGGCCAGGAATTTCCCACGCAAACGCTGTGCTATGCCCGCTTGACGTTTCATCCGCCCGCTGGCAGCATCGCCAATCCTGCCAAAGGTGCTAACGTCACCGTTGCCATTGGCAATAACAGCACCGAGGCTCTCTCAGCCTATTTGAGCTCTCGCATCGACAGCCAGCACAAGGCGGCGATTGAGGATGAGTTAGAGGCGCTGCACCTCTCCTACCGCCTGGAAAATCGGCGGCTCGATATCGGCGCGAAGTTTGTTCAGGCCCGCCACGAGATGAGCTTTCTGGCCGTCGGCGGCGGCACCCTCTGGCTAATCGCTCCGGAAACCGACAGCTCCGCGCCCGCTGATGCCACCAGCGCCCAAGAGCAGGCCGCCACGACGCTGCCCGCGGGTCTGGCCACGAAGCTTGACGCGCTCAACCGCGCCCAACGAGCCTATGATCAGGCTCAATCGGGCATCACCTCCCTGCGTAAACAGCTCTTCTCCGACTGGTACAAGTACATGCTCTGCACCTATCCACCAGACGACGCCCGCGACGACTACCCCGATAGCGATGAGGTGCGCTGCTATATCGAGCAGCAGGACATAGCTCCCTTACAACAGGTCCTCGATACGACAGGCCAGCTTTCGCTCGTCTATGACAATACCGGGCGACTGGTCAGTGCGAGCGCAGCTACACCGAACACTCTGGCCGCCACGGTGGCACAGGCGATTAATGATCTGCTTTCCACGCTGTCCACTTTCAATAGCGAGCACCTGACCAGGACGACCAATGTGCTCAAACCCACGCCCGCGCCTCGCTATTGGCTGTCGCGGGACCCGGCTATTGTGCTCATGGGCGCGACGGTCACGCCCACCGAGCGCCATGGTCAGGATGGCCTGCTCTCCTGCCAGGCTTTCGCCAATATGGCCGTGCAAGACCTGGTTCCCGGGCAGCTTGCGGCACTCAAAAACCGTATCGCCAGCATTGAGCCGGGCGCGCCGGACGACTTTCGCGGCTTGAGTACCTGGACACAGCAGCCCTGGAATCCCTTCTTGCTGGATTGGGAGGTCGAGATGACGCCCCTTGACCCCAACCCGGAAATCGCGGGCTACGCAGCAGATTATATTACCCGCAATTACGTGCTGCCGCAGAATGCGCCCGACCTCTCGCTGGCACCGGGCAAGGGGGCTACGACCAATACCACCTATGTCTACAGCGGCTCCAGCATTCTGACGCCCTACGTGCAGGAGCATCTTCAGGGGCACATCGCGGCCTATCTCGCGGACCCCCAGCTCGATACGACGACGGATACCTACCGCCACGTGAAAGCAGCCTCCGATCTGCTGAACGCGCCCGACTTTCACTGCCTCTCGCAGTCGCTCGGCGGCCTGACCGCGGCGCTGCTCATGCACAGGCAGACGCGACAGCTCGCGATTGACGATCCGCTGGCCTTCGCCGACTATGCCACCTTTACGCAGCGCGTGAGCCAGTATGTGCAGCAGGAGAGCACGAGCGCGCCCGAGCCGGAGTGGGACTTCAGCCCCATTCGCGGCGGCGGTTTGCGTGTGCTGGGCCTGCGCCTGATCGATACCTTCGGGCAGGTGCAGGACCTCACCTGGGACAGCGTTGTGGCGACTGCGCAGATGACCAGCCCGCAGGGCTTCGACTGGGCCGAGTTGCCCCCGCGCCTGGCGCAGCCCGCTCGCCTCAACCTGCGCTGGCTGGCGGCTGACGACGCGATGGAGATGAACGCCTCCGTTGCGACCGCGCCTATTTGCGGGTGGGTGTTGCCCAACAATCTGGATGGCAGTTTGCTCGTCTACGACGATCAGGGCAAGATTCTGGGCCTGCTTGATGAGCGCGCCCGCTGGAATAGCCAGATTCCGGGCGGGCCGCGCATCGAGGTGAGCGCGATCCCCAATCCGCACCTGCGCACCATGATCCAGTACCTCGTCAAACAGGGCGAAGGCTTCCTGGCGAACTTCCTGGCCGCGGTGGATAGTGGGCTGGCCAATATCGACCCCGAGAACTACGCGCAACATCAGGACTTCGCCCTCTTAATGGGTCGGCCCGTGGCCCTGGTGCGCGCCTCGGTCGATCTGGAGCTGCGCGACGCTCCGGCCGTCGCGCAGGGCTGGAACACCTTCCGTCAGGACCTGACGCGTGGCAGCCGCGATAACGAGAATTTCCCCAACGTCGCCTTCCCCATTCGCCTGGGCGAGTACGAGCAGTTGAATGACGGCCTCGTGGGCTACTGGATAGAGACGAGCGACGGGAGCGGCTACACAAACGACACCTTTTACGCCGTGCAGAGCGATCCCGTCGCCGACCCGCATATCTCCACGCACGCGGACGATAGCGCGCCGCTGCGCCAGACGCTGGCAGCACCGCCCACCACCGTCAGCATGCTCATCGATCCGCGCGGCAGCGTACACGCCACCTGCGGAGTATTGCCCACCAAAGAGATCACCATTCCGCCCGACCAGTATACCGCGGCCCTCCAGTCCATCGAGGTGCTCTTCCTCTGCACGCCGATTTTGACCGACGTGGGCAAGCTCAACCTGCCGCTTCCGGCGGAGGCGGGCTATCAGTGGTCGTGGGCGGGCAGCACGCAGAGCATTGGTAAGGTCAATTCGCAGGCCACCTTCGCCGCCCCACAGGAGATTCGTGAGGGCTGGCTCCAATTGAATGAGATACCCGGTTCCCCGTAGGGGCGCTGGGAACATATCGAATCAGGGGAGGACATATGACACCAATTCAACTGAGCTTGACGCTTGAGGAGACCAATACGGTGCTGGAAGCCCTGGGGCAACTGCCTTATGCCCGCGTCTACCTGCTCGTCCAGAAGATTCAGCAGCAGGCAACGGAGCATTTGCAGGCGGAACACACGTCCACAGAGAAAGGGCCGCAGAACGGCAAGCAGGCGGCAAGAGCCGGAAACATTGGGAGCATTGGAGGGCAGGCATGATCACACAGGCAGCACCCGCGGCATTTCGCAAAAGCTACCCGCTGGACGTGGACCTCTATAACGATGAGCAGCAGGATGTGCTCTACATCACCGACGACCCGGCGGGTCACAACCTGCATCTAGACATCAGCAATGCCTCGGGGCAGGCTATCCTTCTGAGTACAACGGGCACGGCGAGCAACGCGGTTGCCAGTGCCACGAACTACCATTTTGCGTTGCGCTTCCGACCCGGCACACTTTCACCCGCCTTCCAGTCCTATTTAGCCTTTGCCGTCTCCTCGCTGCAAAATGCCGTGCCCGCACCCCTTGCGGACGCCGCGCTTCAGACCTTCGCCACCGAGACCCTGGCCTCGTTGCAAGCGGCCCTGCACCAGCAGGGCTGGAGCGTGGGATATGAGCAGGAGCTGGCCGGTACGACCGTGCTGTACTTCCTGAGCACGCAGGGTCAAACGCTCTCATCCGGCGCGAAAGTAAGCATAATCTTTCCGCACGCCAGCGCGGCAGGTGCGGGGGGGGGCTCGCAGCACGCGGGTTGAGCTGCGTTATCAGCATGTAAGCATGGACAATGGCGTAACGCTTATCAATGGCAATCGGCAAAGCCAGTTGACCGTCGTCAATCAGCGAGGGCAAAAGCACATTCCGTTGCACGTGAGCTTCGTAGGCGCGAATACCATCCTCAACGATGGCAAGGCGCAAAGCACGCTCACGCTGCGCATCACCAATATCCTCAAAAGCGCCCCCATTTCCCTCAATTCAGCCAGTAGCTCGGCCCCCTCGAAGTTCGTTTTATCCTTCGATGTGCAGGCGGATGGCGCAACCACAGATTGGGCATTGGGCACGACCAGCCAGGTGCGCGCTATAAAGGTGGAAACCACGGACCCCGGACATTGGCGCGTCGATCCCTCCTCGGGCCAGGAGCAGTCGCCAGAGTGGATACTAATGCCCTCCAAACCATCGTTAGCTCCCAATGAGGCCGTGACACTGACCATCAGCAACATCATCTCCTCTCTGCCACCCGGCCTGACCAACCTCTATATTGGCTACGAGAACATCCCAGGCTACTGGGATGGGCAGTTCGCGCTTCCCATTGAGAAGACGCCGCTACTCTACCGCGGTGCCAACGTGGGCATCGGGACAGCCACGCCGCATGGTGCGCTTGAAATTGGCCCCGACGTTATCAATGCGAATGCCTGGGTCTACTTTCAAGGCAACGCGAATGGAACTCCCAATCCGTCCACCGACGTCAGGCAAGGATTGATGTTGACCTGGAACCCTTCCGGCGGCCAGGGCGAGTCACAACTGCTGTATGGGACCAGGTTAGGTAGTACCCCGCGCCTCGATTTTGGACGCTGGGACGGTGCCACCAAAACCATAGATATGACATTAAATAGCGGAAATGTAGGTATCGGGACCACAACGCCCCAGAATCAACTCGCGGTTGCTTCTCAAGCGTCATTCGGAGGAAACGGCAAGAATGCAGGTGGCGAACCCATAGAAGTGCAAGGGCCGAGCGCGGGCGTTTCCTTTTATGATCGACATGGTGGCGCAACAGGTAGATGGGTGATCTATTCTGACCGCACGGGTGGACAAGGCACGGAGACGCTGCGCTTTTGGACCGGCAACGATAAAGTTGCGATCACGCAGGCGGGCAACGTGGGTATCGGGACGGACACGCCGCACACAACCCTGGATGTGCGGGGCGGCGACTTTCAGATATGCATGACCAATGCCCAGGACCACAACTGGGGCTTCGTCAACTGGACCGATGATAAGCTGTACTTCCAGTACCGCGAGCAGGGTGCGTATAAAAATAACGCGATGTGGCTGGATAAGGACGGGCATTTGACACTGGCTGGCCTTACGATGGGGGGCAACTCTCTTCAGCAGGGTGTTAACTGGACGGCGGTCTACAACGGAAGCGTGCTAAAGTACGCCGCACTGGTTTCAAACAACGGACTGCGCATTGTGGGCGGAGACGGCGGCGTACTGGCCGTCAATACGGGCGATGTGATGTGTTGGGCCCACTATGGCATCGTGGTCAAGGGGGATATTTGGGCGAATAACAAGTACTTCCGCATTGAGCACCCACAGAAGCCCGACGCGTACCTCATTCATGCCTGCCTGGAAGGACCCGAATCGAGCGTCTATTATCGCGGTCGTGCTCAGCTCACCGATGGGCGCGCCACCATTCAACTGCCCGACTATTTCGAGGCACTGACGAGGAAGGAGGGCCGCACCGTCCTCTTAACGCCCGAGGGCCGCGACCCCTATTTGTTAAGCTACGAGGCAATTGTTGATGGTACATTTCGAGTGTATGGCACTGTGCCTGGTGGCGCGTTCTCGTGGGAAGTCAAGGCCGTGCGTGCGGATGTCGGGCCGCTGGAGCCGGAGATAGGCAAGTAGGGGTGTCTGGGCAAGGGATTGCCCAGACACTGTTCATAGAGCAATAGCAGCAGGAGGCTTTAATTATGCAAGGTATGGGAGATGACCAGGGAGACGACACCAATAAACGCCAGACAAATTGGCAGCCTGACGAGGACCAGCCAAAAAACAAGAGACAGCGACGATCTTCCAATGTAAGTGAAGAAAATCCGTATGCCATTCGGCGTAAATCGTTTCGCAGGCAAACAAGCTCGGGGGGCTCACGTACACGAGGTGATGTCTACGATTTAAACCAACAAAAGTTAGCAGACGAGAAGAAGCGACAAGACGAAGAGATGTTAGCATATGAGCAGGCGCTAAGTGATGAGCGTAAGAATCGTACGCGTGCGCCTGATGGCCAGTGCGGTGATGGAAAGCTGCATATAGTATTTATCCAGATGGGGCAGGGCGACTGTGCCATAATTAGCACCCCTGAAGGCAAATCAATTCTCGTGGATTGTGGTACAACCGCGACAGAGGAAGCCAGCGATACGGCTTATAACGCTAAAGTACGCGATATTATTTGTGGTCCTAAATTTATGAAGAATAAGAATAAGCTTGATATGCTTATCCTGACGCACCCTGACAAAGATCATTACGCAAGGATCAAGGCCATACTCGAAGGTATCGTTGAAGAAATAGGCGTTTTTTATCATAGCTGCAAAATTTCCGGCTACAGTTTCAATGAAACCTCCACCTGGATCGAAAACATACTTGGAACGAACTTCAAAATAGCCAATAAACAAGTTACGTGTTCTGATGATGGAGGGCACCTGCAATACAGGCAAATAAAACTGAGAGGAAGACCTATTTATAACCTTCCTAATCCACAGTTGCCAAATGAGCAGCTTGATAACAAAGGTGCGATCAGGATCCTCCTGGAGCCTGATCCTAAACCGGGTATTACTTCCACCACTACCACCACCATCAGCAACCCCCAACCTCCTGTAGGTACAGTTCTACCTATGAATGTGGATACGACTCATACCGTGACCAGCCCTCCACCCCCAGTAGGTGCAAATCCGCCTACAAATGTGAATACGACTCATACCGTGACCAGCAGCCCCCAACCTTCTGTAGGTGCAGTTCTGCCTATAGATACAACTAATGTAGTCTCTACTAGCAGCGCCTCTCCAGCAGGTTCTGTGTCTGCGCCTCCTCACTCCGCCCTTACGCCCGGCTCAGCGCATCCTGTCGGCTCCACGTCTGCGCCAGATATCTCTACAGACACTGACACATATATGGATATAATGGATATGGATATAGATTTAAATCTAGATTTAGACCTGGATTTGAATGTAGATTTACACGAACCACCACCTTCTACTATCACCGTACCTCAGTCATCTCCTGGTATCACCATACCCCAGCCACCTCCTCCTACTATCACCGTACCCCAGTCATCTCCTACTCTCACCATACCTCAGCCCCTGCCCACGACTCAGACAGCCATTACTGCCACTACAGTTCCAAACACCTGCGCCATATCTATTCTTGCCAGCAATGTTTTCACAGAATGTCAAGCTGTTGGTCGAGATTATAGAGATGACAATACGCCTAATAAACGCAGTGTTGTGCTTTTAATCGAGGCTTATGGGCGGCGTATCATGATTTGTGGCGATGCCACCGGTGGCACTGAGGAGTTTATCATGCGTGCTTATCCCAATGTCAGGGATCTGGATGTGCTTCAGATTCCCCATCATGGAAGCGACCGCACCTCCTCTACCGCCAAATTTGTTGCGCGAATGAACCCCGAGAATTGCATAATTAGCGCCCCCAGGGATGCCAGGCAGCATGGGCACCCTTGCGCCCAGGTTATTGATGCATATCGCAAAAATCCGCGCATGCGCAAAGACGTGCCGGAACACACAATCTACTACAAGGAAAGAGACGAACTCGATAAAACACAGAAGTCTTCCATTGAAGAAAAGATTACAGATGCGATTTATATCACTGGTTCTTATGGCAGCTGTGCCGTGACTGTCTTTGAGAACGGACAACTCACCATCTCCACGCTTGAGCTCGCATCTAATAATCAAATCTCAACAATCACTACTACACAAACTATACCAACCACCGCGCCTCAGCCCATGTCGATAGATGAGCAGAAGAATACACCTACGTAGCGGTCTCTACTCGCGTTGAATGCGTGGAGGAATACTTTTATGGATATGCAATATCTACAGACCATTACGAGCGTGACGAATCAGCGTCTGGATTGTAACATCGCTGATCTGGCCTCGATTACGCTCAGTCAGGCAGTACAGCCCTACTTTGTGGATGGCATGATTCATGTGCGGGAAATTACGGACAGACTTCAGACAGATACCAGTGTTACCATCCATGGTATTGGCAATGCTTTTCCCTTTATGAACATGCCGGTCACGCTAGTATTCAGCCTCTCGCAGGATCAGAGCATCACTCTCACGATTACCGCGACCGGTCCTGCCCAATGGACACTTGATCAAGCCTTTCCAATGTTACAACGATCTGTCTTTTCGTTGTTGCAGTTTGCTCCTTCGCCAATATTATCTCTCTCTTCCGCTCCCCCCTGCGCAAGAGAGCCTTCCAGCAACCACAACGCAGAGTACCGATGCCTCGCAGGCCGCAACGCCTGCTTCTGCTCCCAATGCCCAGAATACATCCAGTACAACTGCTCAGACCAACGCTCAGCCAGCACAGGATGGCAGCACGGCGACCGAGTTCAAGCAATCCTCTCTCACGCTCGATGGAGCACTCAGCCCTCAATCCGCGCTAGCTGCCTTCAGCTTTTTACTTGGAGATTCTGCCCCGACAGTAAGTGGTGAAATCTTGCTGGTGGAAGACATCCCCCTTCCTGCCATCACTCTGCTGGGTTCGGTCAAGAACTCGATCAAGCTGGATTTTCTTGACATTACCAATATTACTTACGGTCTTTTCTGCGATCCATACTTTAACACTGCTTATATAGACTGGCAGGAGGATGCCTATATCAGTTTCGGTGCTGATCTTGTCTTTCACGCTCAGAGTCGGGATATAACGATACCAATATATGCCAATATCTATGATCCTTCCAGCAATATCCTCTTTACCGCGGATATCACTGACGCCATTGATGCCGCTCTAGAGGAACTGTCCACGCTGGTCAATGGTTTGCCGCTGGGTCTTCCGCAGGGCTGGTTAGATATTGCTCACCATGTTTCCCTGACAGAGCTACAGTTTCTGGTTAATCCAGGTGGCGCGCAAAAGGTCAATTTCCTTACCCTCAAGCTAGAGACCGTCGAAGAGTGGACGCTCATCCCCGATTTGTTGGAACTTCAGGCGATTGATGTGAATTTTCGCGTTGATGCACCCTTTAGTAACCCTGAGTTGAGTGGCTCCATCTCGGGTTTAATCGCCATTGGCGACACCGGCACATTGGAACTTACCGCATCGTTCGAAGAGTTTGCCTTTGGCGGCGAACTGCGCGATGGCGATCCCCTGCATCTCACAGAAGTCTTCGAGCATTTTCTTCATGTCAGCGATGACAATCTGCCCGATATAACACTATCGAGCTTCGTGTTCTATGTGCAGCCGGATACCGAAAGCTATTATGGCTCTATTGAGCTGGATAGTGATTGGACACTTCCTATCAATGGCACGCGCTCGCTAACTCTTGAGGAGGTGCATCTTGAACTAAACCATCCGGGTAAAGACCAGGCCGTTACCTTCGACGCGCAAGGTTGGTTCTCTATCGCTGGCGTATTGTTCTCTATCGAAGCCAGCTATGGCGGCCCGAGCGTGGGCTGGACCTTCAACGGCAGTACCGGCCCCGGGCAGGCCATTCCCATTGGCACACTGATCGAGGATATTGCTGCATCTTTTGATGAGGTCACGCTCCCCGCCGCGCTCGCCGACCTAGTCATTGACAATCTCGCTATCTCGTTCAACACCCTCACGAAGCACTTTACCTTTGCCTGCGCCACCTCGACCAGCATTGATAACACGCCCGTGAGCCTCACCATCACGATCGACGTGCTGCCCACGGGCACTACCTACACCAAAACCTTCGGCGGCACCGTCACCCTCGGCACGCGCCAATTCAATCTGCTCTTCAGCGAGGATGCCACCTCTACCTTCTTCCTGGCCACCTACACCAATCCCGGCGGCGATAAGCTGCGCATCAAAGAGGACCTCGTTGCACCGCTTTCGGCCAGCGCGGCGGCGGACATGCCCGAGGGCCTGGAAATCGACTTCAAGGATGTCATTTTCGTTTTCAGGAAGGGAGCGGCGGGCACGCCCTCCACGTTTGTGCTCGGGCTTGACCTGGGTGTGAACATTCCCTCGCTCTCCAACCTGCCTCTTGTTGGTCAAATGCTGCCTGCCAATGAAACCATTAGCGTGGACAATCTGCGTGTGCTCATCGCCTCGCAAGCTCTGACTGCGGACGCTCTAACACTCATTAACGGCCTGCTCACTAGCGGCATTGCTCCGCTGCCGACGGCGGCTCTCAAGCAGGGGCTAACATTGGCCGCGGCCCTCAAATTCGGTGGCATGCCCCAGATGTTGACCGTGCCTATTGCAGGAGCCTCACCAACACCTACTCCGACGCCCGCCGTCAGTGCTGCGGGCACAACCACAACGGATAACGCGACTTGGTTTTCCCTGCAAAAATCCTTTGGCCCGGTGCACTTCAACCGCGTGGGTGTGCAGTATCAGGATGCGGCTCTCTGGTTCCTCCTGGATGCCGCGCTCTCCCTCGCGGGGCTCACGCTTTCGTTGGAGGGCCTCTCGTTTGGCTCGCCGCTCAGCAAGTTTGTACCAGAGTTTCAGCTGCGCGGCCTGGGACTGGATTACCAGGAAGGCCCCGTTGAGATCGGCGGAGCCTTCCTGCACGTGCGCGAGAAGCTGCCCAGTGGCACGACGCTTGATGAGTACGAGGGCCTGGCCATTATCAAGACCGAGGAACTGACGCTCTCGGCCCTGGGCGCGTATGCCGACCTGGCCGGGCATCCTTCGCTGTTCATCTATGCCGTGCTCGATTACCCGCTCGGCGGCCCCACCTTCTTCTTCGTCACCGGACTCGCCGCCGGCTTTGGCTACAACCGCTCGCTCATTGTTCCACCAATCGAGCAGGTAAATCAGTTTCCGCTCGTGGTGGATGCCGTGGGCGGAGCCATTCCCGCGCAGAACGCCCAGGACCTGGGGGCTGAGCTGGCAAAGTTCGATCAGTACATCACCCCCGAACTGGGCGAAATCTTCTTCGCCATCGGCATTCGCTACACCTCCTTCAAGCTCATCGACTCCTTTGCCCTGCTCACCGTTGCCTTTGGCAACGAGCTTGAAGTTGACGTGCTCGGCCTCTCCACGCTCATTCTGCCCACGCCCGTGCCCGATGTTCCCAATCCCACGCCGCTGGCGGTCGTGCAGATGGCCGTGAAGGCCAGCTACATTCCGGCCCTCGGCTTCCTGGGCGTCAGTGCGCAGTTGACCACAGCCTCGTATCTGCTGTCCAGTAGCTGCCATCTCACCGGGGGCTTTGCCTTCTATTCCTGGCTTTCGGGTGAGCACGCGGGCGATTTTGTGCAAACGCTCGGCGGCTATCATCCAGCCTTCGTCGTGCCCTCGCATTACCCGATGGTGCCGCGCCTGGGCTTTCAATGGCAGGTTGACGATTCGATCAGCATTAAGGGCGAGGCATACTGTGCCCTCACTGCTTCGGCGCTGATGGCGGGCATGCATGTGCAGGCGACCTGGCATTCCGGCGATTTCCGCGCCTGGTTCAATGCCGCCTTCGATTTCCTGCTCAACTGGAAGCCCTTCCACTATGACATCTCTCTATCTATAGACCTGGGCGCGTCCTACACCTTCACCTTCTTCGGCACGCACACCATCTCGGTTGATGTCGGCGCGGACCTGCATATCTGGGGGCCAGAATTCTCGGGTTGGGCGCACATCAAGCTGAGCATCATCTCCTTCGATGTCTCGTTTGGTGCCAATGCATCGCACACCCCCACGCCCATTGACTGGCCCACCTTCAAGAAGTCCTTCCTGCCTGCTGATAGCGCGGTCGTCGGCGTCTCCGTCAAAGCGGGCCTCGTGAGCAAGCAGAGTGCGGATGCCGCAGACCTGGGCGTGCTCGATCCCAGGCAGTTTACGCTGGTCACAAATACAATGGTGCCCGCCACGCACGCGCATATTCAGCAGGATGTGAGCATCGCACAGCCGCTTGGGCCGATTGCAATCGGCTCAATGGGTGTGCAGGCCAGCGAGCTTGTCTCTACGCACACCATCACGATTACCAGAGATGGCAGCAACGTTGAGCAGCACTTCGCCTTTACGCCCGTGTTCAAAAGCGTTCCGGTCGGCCTGTGGGGCCACACGCTGACGCCCGACCTCAACGGTCCGCGCTTCATCGACAACGCGCTCACAGGCTTTGAGATCACCCCCGCCGCCTCTCCGGCAGCAGGCGCGACCGCTGTAATTGATACAGGCAAACTACGCTACGAAGCGGAAACCATCGCCTCTGCCTACGACTGGACACTCAATCCGCCCGCATTTCAAGCGGACGTTCTTGATGATGTCGGTAGCAGGCAGAAAATCAGCGCAACGCTCACCGCGCCCGCCGTCACCGCTGCCCGCCAGCAGCTCTTAGCACAGCTCGGCCTCGACGCCGGGCATGTCGATTTGAGTGGAGCGGGTGGCCTCATTGACGGTTTTGTCATTGCACCACAAATAGAGAAGCTATAAGGGGGGAACACATGAGTACAACGAGTGATGTTTCAGTCGAGGCCGGGCAGATACAGTTTGTGCAGTATCACTCTCCGGGCATCGCTACCGGAGAGTATGTGATCACGCTGACGCAGCAGGTGACGATTCGTGGCAGCGCGCCCCAGGCGACACCCTTTAGCACGCAGCGGCGCTTCGCCATCTATGGCCAGCGCTTCACGTTCAAGCCCGCCGACATTGTGGCACTCTTTCCCCCCGATGGCAACCTCGGCGAACACTCCAATGTGCTGCCACACCTCATCCTCGACCGCAGCACGCTGCCCTGGGAACGACAGGCGGACGCAAGCCGGACCGATGTTCCCTGGCTGACCCTCCTGCTCTTCGATGCTTCCGAGGCCCCAACTCCCCAGGTTGTCAAGCTGAGTGAGCTGATCATGCCTACCTCTTCCGCCAAATTTCCGCCATTGAGCCTGGAGACCGGACAAACTCCCGATGATGCGATAACGGTGATTGATGTGAAGCAAAGCCTCCTGCATGCGCTGCTGCCCACGGCGGACGAGCTGGCTCTGCTGACACATGTGCGTATCAGCAGCGATGCCGTGGGGGTATGCCAGGAGCAAGCGGTGCTCATCGGCAACCGCCTTCCGGCACTGCATGGAACGAGCACGGTGCACCTGGTTTCGCTCGAAGGGCGCTATGTCAATGGTAGTTTCAACTATCAGGGTGCGGGCGCGGATGATCTGATACGCCTGGTGAGCTTGAAAAGTTGGAGCTTCAGCTGTGTCGATGAAAAACAGAGCTTTAAGGGCCTGCTGCTCAACCTGGACCGACATCCGAGCACGCTGAGATTGCCGCCGCATCCTATCCCCGCGGTTGAAACTGCTTTTTCCTCGGGCGCTGTCCTGTTGCCGCATATGCTGCGGCAGGGGAGCAGAACCTTTTCCTGGTATCACGGCCCGCTGGTTTCGGCAGAAAATAAGGCTGAGCAGCCGCTACCGGCCCGCGCGGCTGATGCGCTGCTGCACTACAATCCTGCAAACGGACTGTTCGACATCTCCTATGCCGCCGCCTGGCAGTTGGGCTGCCTGCTCGCCCTGCAAAGCAAGCAATTCTCGACCAACCTCTACCTCTGGAAGCGCACGCACGAGCAACAACAGCGCCAGGTGGAACAGCAGTTGCGCTATGCCTCTCTACCGCTCCAGGGCCAGAGCATTGACAACAGCGAACAGTTTAAAGCCATTAGCGCCTGGTTCGCGGGCCTGAGCCTGTTGCAGGGTGTGCCGTTCAACTACCTGGTTCCCAACGAAGCGATGCTGCCCAAAGAGTCGATTCGCTTCTTCTGGGTGGATGCCGCGTGGGTGGATTGCCTGCTTGATGGTGCATTCGGCATCGGGCGCGTCACCACTGCTGATCATGCCCAGGATACCCGCCAGGCGGCCAACAATAGCAGCCCGGCGGTGCGCCCCTATGAGCAAATCACCGGTTTTCTGTTGCGTTCAGATATCGTTGCGGGCTGGCCTGGACTGCAAATCAGCGGCTATGGGAGTAACGGGAGCAGCCTGCCCCTGCTGCGTAGAGACAGCCTTTCGGCCAACGTCCTGATCTGCCTGTTTGAGGGCGAGATAGCCAGCCTCGCCCTCTCGCTCAAGCCGGAAACGCTGCATTTTGGACTGGATACGGACGGTCATCTGCCCCCTACCTTCTTTAAAATGCTGCGCGATAGCCAGGGCAATGAGCAACAGACCTTAACGGTGCCGGTCCTTTCCAGAATACAGAGGACGCTCGACATCGCCAACCTGGCCCAGAGCATTCAGCAAAAAACAGCGCTTACGCCATTTACCGCCGCCGCCTTCGCCCTCCAAATGATCGAAGGATCAGAGGAGGTCATTTTCCAGAAAGGAGGCTAGTGTTCTGGTGGAATTGACCCGTTTTGAAGGAGTATCGAGAAGGAAGTGTTCATCGCTTTAGGGACGCGGTTGCAGATGAAGTGGCCGCTCCCGAACCACGGGAGCCTGAAGCTGCCTTCCCTGAAGATGAGAGCGATGAACGATAGCCTTCCCTGGAGAGTGAGGAGAAGAAACAGACCCGCAACACCATCGTCGTTGCGGGTCTGATCGCGGAACCGACCGGAACCGACGGGTGTCGAGTACTCTGTCACCAATTTTCTACCTCTTCCTTGCCCCTGCTGGTACACTGTATCTCAAGGTGCAACAGTTGCTCGCCCACGATAAAACCCATGACGCCAGTCCTCCTCCGCTTGTTGGTAAACGGCGACCAGGGCCAAGACAGCCGAACTACGCTATTCCTCCTGAACACTGGCCAACGATCATCCATCGCGTGGTGGAGAACAACGAACCACTTCGTCAAGTGGCAGATGAGTATGGTGTCTCGCATGAAACGATCCGTCGCATCATACTTCGTGTCAAGAAGCAGCGTGGGTGCTGCCCCTGACGATGGTGGAGAATTCGGACATCTCTCCCAACGGCTTGACAGGGCACTCGACTTTGCTTATCCTTGCTTGATACCGGAGCACTCCATGCTCCCCATTTCAGGCAGTGAGGATCCCTATAGCCTCTCAGATCGATTGGTTCCTGCTCATGTTCTTCCTCATCATTTCTCTGGGACTGCTTTGGTGTTATGGCTGGCTCACTCTCCAGCCTTCCCATTTCAAAACAAGAGCGGTGCGCACTACGGTGCATCGTCTGCTCAAGCCACGCACCCCAGACGATTGCCCTGTCTGTCGTCTCGCCACCACTCCCTCGAGGGGGCAGGGCCAGATCCTAGTCCTGTACGTCCCTGGCGTGAGGTGAAAAGCCGGCGGGGAGCACGTCATCCGCGTGAACACCGAGGGCTACGCCTGTCCCAACCCGCAATGCGCATACTTCGGGATCACTGATCCTCACATGCATGCGCTCGTTGGCGATGGCAAGCATGGTCATGCCGAGCGCATCCAGACGTTCCGTTGTCAGGCTTGCTGCACACCGTTCAGCTCTCGACGCGATACTCCACTGTACCGTCTGAAAACGCCCTCCCAACAGGTCGCCCTGGTGCTCTCTGCCCTCGCCGAAGGGTTGGACCCTTCCGCGGCTGAACGCGTCTTCGGCTATCGTCAGGCGACGATTATCTCCTGGCTCACTCGCGCAGGCGGCACGCTGAAAGTTTGCACGAGCGCACGTTCCGCACCCGCTGGCTGCCGCATCTGCAGTTGGACGAACTGCGCACCAGGCTCCGCAGTGCCAACCAGATTCTCTGGCTCTGGCTGGCGATCGATCCCCTCACCAAGGTTGTTCCGGTGCTTGAGCTGGGTCCTCGCACACAACATATGGCCCATAGGATGATCCACTCCCTGCGACAGATCCTAGCTCCCGGCTGCCTCCCGCTCTTCACCAGCAATGGGTTAAATTTGTACTTTTATGCTCTGACGGCTCATTTTGGACAGTGGCAAGAAATATGGCGTCGTGGGCGCAAAGCCCTGCGATGGCGGGTAGCGGCGGGGTTGATCTACGGCCAGGTGAAGAAAATCTACCGGCGACGCAAGCTGGTGCGCGTCACGCCGGTGATGCGCCTTGGGACTCAGGCAGATCTCACGGTCGCCTTACAGCGGATGGGTTTTTCTGGACGACTGAACACAGCGTTTATTGAGCGAGTCAATCTGACGGTCCGCCATGGAATAGCCGCCTTGGCTCGTCGAACCTGGGCCACGTCCCAACAGACTCCACACCTGCTGGCCTATCTCGAGTGGTGGCGCACTTACTATCACGGATGTCGCGTCCCCATGCTTCGCTGCGCGTGGCGCTCGTGCAGCCGCGAGCGCGAGAGGGCAGACGTCTGGCGCAACGAGACCTCCAGCGTACTCCGGCGATGGCAGCCGGCAGAACCCATCGGCGATGGACAGCGTGCGAGGTGCTCTCTTGCCCATTACCAAAGGTTTCCGCTTGAGGGGTTTCGAAGCCAGAGGTAGATGCAGCCTCATGTCGCGGGGAGATTGCTGAAATGCCAACAGACGAACTCGGATAGACCTCGCTCCGGGAAGAGAAGGCCTCTCTGGACCGCAATATAACAAAAACCGGCCCCAAATGGGCTTGGAGAGGCTGATTGATGTATCCACCATATCCAATGGGAGTACCCAATGAGGCGCAAAACGTTACATTCGAGAACATATATTCCAAGTAGCCAGTACAAGGACAACGGATGGCGTGAACCGTTCCACACAAGCGGAGCAGCGCCTCCCTCCCTCTACGTGCAGTGCGGTCGTGCTGCTGAGCGAGCGAGCGCTCGCGCGGATGAGCCAGAGAAAAAGCCAGTGTTCACAGGATACTCATCCTTCTATTGGGAAGAGTATCATGTGAGATCGTTCAGGTCAAGCATGCGAATTGCCTCACAAACCTCTGCTCTAGCAGCAAGGTGGCTTCGTGTGAAGGCGCTTCCCGTTCGTGACGATGTTCATCACGCTTTCATGACACGCCCTCGACATACTAAATGCTTCCAGGCAGGACTTGCGGGGAAATGATACAATGGGGAAAAGAATGTGGAAGAGGGAAGAAAAGGAAGAAATGTGTGACAGCCCCAATCACCTTACCCCGATTAGATACAGCGACCCTTGCCGAGTTGCGCCAACGATATGAAGACACGCCCAATGTGGAGAGCCGAACACGCTATCAGATGATTTTGCTGGCCCAGCAAGAGTATAAAGTGCCCCAGATTGCACGCATGGTGCTGCGGAGTGAAGATACCGTAGCCCGTGTGCTCAAGCGTTTCGTAGCGGGAGGACTGGATGCGGTGCCCCGGCGCAGCCCGCCAGGCAGGGAGCGACGGGTCACGGCAGCGTGGGAAGCCGAATTGCTCCGTGTGATTGAGTTGGATCCCCATGAGGTGGGGCAGGACACAGCCAACTGGACGACCGAGTTGCTCGCCGACTACTTAGGCCAGCACACCGGCATACAGGTCACGGAAGAGACCGTTCGCGTGTACTTACATGCCCATGGCTACGTCTGCGAGCGTCCCATCTGGACACTGAGGCGCAAGGCCGAAGCGCAAGCCAATTACGTGGGAAACGCCTGAGGGTAGAGGTTCTGTTAGCCGGTGCTACTGCACCCGAACCTCTACCCGTGCATGACCTGGTTGAGGCTGATCTCTGGGGTCAGCTTCCCGCCGACCTGCCGGATTTGCTCACGCTTGTACCACGCGCTGACATGTATCTGCAAGATGAAATGCAGGTGGCCTTTCACCCGACTCTCACGCGTGTCTGGTGCCTCAAAGGGCGACGGGGGCAACGCCTGGTCGAAGCGCCTGGGGACAATCGCAAGGTCTATGGCTTCGGCCTGCTGGACTGGCGCGATGGCTGGTTCGATGGCCGAGTTGCTCCGGGACGCACCGCCGATGTGTGATGTCGCGCAAGTGCGTGCCGCCGTGGCTCGTTCCAAGCAGCGTGGACGGGTGGCCATCGTGATTGCCGACAATCTGAAGACCCACACTCCGGCTGGCTCCCTGCTCGTGCGAAGCTTGCTCAGCGAGTTTAAGGACCAGTTGTATCTGGTGCATACGCCTGCCTATGATCCTGATGCCAACCGCATCGAATGGCTCTGGCGCATCTCTCGACGAGTCGTGACTCATAATCATCACCGCAGCACTTTCGAACTGCTCCTCGCGGATGTGGAGCAGCATTTTCAGGCGCTGGGTAAAACTCCCGCAGAGGTCCTTCGTCATATCGGCAGTCCGTTTGCTCCGGATAAGGAGCATGACGTTCCTCTGTCACTCGATCAGGCCGCATAATCATCTTGGAAGCATTTAGCATCAAGAAGGACCACGAGCAGCCGGTTGTGGCAGGAGCGATGAGGAATCCAACACGGGAGATGCACTTCACGCTTCATTAACTGATGGGGGACATCCCCTGCTATACTCTGGCGGCAGAAAACCGAAGAGCTGAGCACAGAGCAGCAACTCCACTCTGCCACGAGAGCGTGCTGTTAGGGTATCGTCTCACAGGATCATGGGTGATGCACTTCCCGTTCTTGACGATGTTCATGACGTTTTCTTGACGCGCCCTGGTCATACTAGTAACAGAAAAGACAAGGTGCAGCCGGTTGTGGAAGGAGCGACGAAACACCCACCACATGCGTGGGGTCTCGTAGAGCGCATCGAACCAGGCAGGATGCACGCAGAAAGCAAACAAAGGAGCGTTGTTGTATGGCACAGCTACAGATCGTCACCTGGATGGCACTGGCATCACAACAGCAAGAGATCATGACCTCCGATCAGATCGCCGGGAGTGTCAACACGAACCCCGTCTTTATTCGACGGATTCTGGGAAGGCTTCACAAAGCC
>Ga0137365_10000791_pt1 | contig 22901 bp, 20 predicted proteins | sample SagtaG_9_FD_104799 | JGI IMG/M metagenome (GOLD analysis project Ga0137365, IMG submission 104799) | Vadose zone soil microbial communities from Sagehorn Ranch, Mendocino, California, USA - Sage1_L_40_16 metaG | ecosystem: Environmental > Terrestrial > Soil > Vadose zone | place: USA...
GGCATGGGAAATCTGATGGGTGGTCTCCTGTTGGGCAGCGACGGCGCGGCTGTAGACATCCAGCTCGATAGGAGACAGTGCCTGGAAAAATGCCTCCACAATGGAGGGATCGACGCTATCTCCTGGAATATGTTGGCAGACAGGCACGCGGTATTTCTGGCGCAGAAAGTTGCAGAGGTAGCGTGTGCCTCCCTTGTACTGCACGACCAGTTTGTGTCCACAGGCGCCACAGTAGACCATCCCATGCAGCAGAGCAGCTCCTGGCCGTGGCACGCCTCGCGTTTTGTTGCGGTCGTACTCGGCATAGTTGTCCAGGAGCATCGCTTGAATGCGCTCAAACACCTCCCATGAGATGTAGGCCGGGTAGACATCGTTGACACGAAACTTCCATTGCTCCATGGGCAGTCGGATCTGTTTGGAGCGAGGAGAGATGGCATCTTGTCGCACGCTGCGCGTCCGTCCGTAGACAAAAGCTCCCGCGTAGGCAGGGTTCTTGAGGATCTGCAGGATGGCCGCAACGGTTGGTTTCTTCCAGATGAGGTCTCCGAAGCGATCCCGCCGAGGCAAGGTGAAGTCATGACTGTTGAGGAAACCCAGCACCTTGCTCGCCGATCGGAGGCGCAGAAAGGTGGTAAAGATCAGATCCAGGCGAGCTTGGATCTCCTGATGGGGATCCTTGTGGACCCGATCAATGGCGTCACGGACAAGGCCCACAGGCAGGGTGAGGGCAAGTTCGCCTCGCTTCGCTTTGTTGAGGAGTCCCGCGGTCATGCGTGCCCGAATGGTGTGCAGTTCCAGCTCAGAGAGCTGTCCTTTCAGTCCCAAGAGTAAGCGCCCGTTCGGCGTGCCAGGGTCGTAAATGCCATCATTGTCGGCAATCAGGCAACAGCGGTAGCCACACACATCGAGCAAAGGATACCAATCGGAACAGTTACGCGACAAGCGGGTGACATCGACGGAGAGGATGATGCCGACCTGCCCAAGCGTCACCTTGGCCACCAGTTCCTGAAAACCCGTGCGATGCAAGGCGGAAGCCCCGGTTAAGCCCAAGTCGGCATCAATGATCTCCACGTCCTCGGCGTGCCACCCGAGGTGTTGCGCTCGCTCCTGGAGCGCGTACTGCAAGCGCAGGCTCTCCTGATTGGAGATCTGTTGATGTGGGGTGGATTGCCGGATGTAAATGAGCGCCTTCTTCTGAAGATGCTGCGGCGTCACCAGGCAGGGATCTGTTCATGGATTACCTCCTGGAGAATCGACGAGAGATCGTCGAGGATGTGGTGTTGGACGTCTGGAGGCAATCGCCCCCAGATAGCGGTTGGATGAGTGGGCATAGCGCCTCGCATTCCCCAGCCATTGCGATGAGTTCGGCAACCGCCTCACCGGTGAGTTTAGTGAGGACATATGGCTGAGATGCAGCGAGTGTAGTAGCAACGAGTGGGATGCACAAGGCCATCCCATCGCGGTATTCCACCAAAATGTGGCCTGGACCGTGAGGCGAGGCGCTCATTGAGATCAGCGGAAAGCGGCGTCCGAAAAGCGGATGGCGAGGGTCAGTGACCTCGATTTCGGTTGGACCTGTGTTATCCGGGTTCTTGAACAGGGTATTGAGTTGATAGATCGTTTGGAGGCCTTGATCACGAATTGATTCTCTCAGCCCTGGGAGAGCATATTCAGGACGGACGCTTCCTGGGTCTGGTCAAAAAGTTACTGGACGCGGGCTACCTGGAAGAGTGGAAGTGGAACAAAACACTCAGTGGAGTCCCTCAAGGCTCTATCTTGAGTCCCGTTTTGTCCAACATCCTGCTCAGCAAACTCGACAGGTTTGTGGAAACAACACTCCTCCCCCGATACACCAAAGGAGAAAGAAGGAAACCAAACAAGGAATATGAAAGGCTCAAGGTACAAGCCCGCCGTTTCCGCCAACAAGGGCAGAAGGAGGCTGCCCGAAAACTGAAACAACAGGCGCAACAACTTCCTTCTATCGAAACCCACGACCCAAACTATCGACGGCTACGCTATTGCAGATATGCCGACGATTTTGCACTGGCATTCATCGGCCCAAAGGAAGAGGCAGAAGAGATCAAGCAACAACTCCGCACGTTCCTACTTGAAGAACTCAAGCTCAATCTGTCGGAGGAAAAGACCTTGATCACCCATGCAAGGAGTCAAGCGGCCAAATTCCTGGGATACGAGATTACCACTCTACAAAGCAACAGGAAGCACTACCGCGATAAAAACGGACGGAAGAACCGAAGGATTAACGGAAACATCGGCCTCCCCTCCGTGTGCCACAAACCGTCGTGCAAGAGAAATGCAAGCGATACCTGCAAAAGAACAGACCCATTCATCGAGCAGAGTTGCTCAATGAGAGTGACTACACCATCATTGCAATGTATCAGCTTGAATATCGAGGGATCGTCAATTACTACCGGATGGCTTACAACCTTCACACGCTCCACACACTCAAATGGGTGATGGAAATCTCGCTAGCGAAGACGCTGGCACGCAAACACCAGATATCGGTGGCCAAAGTCTACCGAAAGTACAAGGCCAATCTGGATATTCAAGGGAAGATGTACAAGGGACTCCAAGTCACCGTCCCGCGTGAGGGAAAGAAACCGCTGGTAGCCACATGGGGAGGCATTCCACTCATATGGGATGTCAACGCGTCCATAGAGGACCCGACCCAAACAAGATGGGGAAGTCGATCGGAACTGGAAAAACGGCTTCTGGCCCAGGTCTGTGAACAATGTGGGGCAACTCGCATGACAGACCGGATCGAAGTCCATCACATTCGGGCACTCAAAGACCTGGAAAAATACACGGGTCGAGAGAAACCGCAATGGGTTCAAATCATGGCTGCCCGCCGTCGAAAAACCCTGGTTCTCTGCCGTACTTGCCATATGGATATCCAATATGGACGCCCACATCGACGAAAAATATTACGCTCACGGACAGAATCATCTTGCTGATGCTGGAAAGCCACGTGCATTGAAAGGTGCATGCGTGGTTTGGAGGGGGGCATTTGGATAAAGTACCATTCTTGAATGGCAACTCGCCAGGTGCCTACCCTACCCCAACAGCATCCAACGAGCCTTTCGCGACAAAGTCAAAAAGACCGTAGGACGGGGCAGAGCGTGTTTACGGATCTGGTCAGGGCTGTGTATCGCCACCGTGATCAAGCGAACGGAGAAAAAACGGGTTGTCGAGGTCACCCGGAAGATGACCCTGGGAACGCTCGAACAAGCCACCAAACTCCTGCAAGCCTCACGGGGAGGGACGGTCCTCAACACTGCCTTCATTGAACGGTTCAACGGAACGATGCGGGAGCGGCTTGCTACCTTGACCCGCAAATGTCGTCATGCCGCCCATCAGTTGTACCCGCTGGAAACAGGGATGTACCTGATCGGCGCGATCTACAATTTCTGTTGTCCCCACCAGGAATTGAGCAAGCGAAACCCGGCAGGAACCCCTGGACAGCAGAAACAGACACCAGCCATGGCTAGCGGCATAACCGAGCATATCTGGAGTGTCTTAGAATTGTTAAGGTACAAAGTGGCACCTGCGCCTTGGGTCGAGCCCAAACGTCGAGGACGCCCTCGCATGTTTTTGATCACTGAACGGGTACCACCTTGATCATCAAAAGGGAGCCACTTTTATTTGCCAAATGTACTGATGATCATGAAAAAAGGTACCACCCCCTAGTGTTTTCAAGTAGAGTTATTGCAACTAAAACCGCTTAGTTGTAATGTCCCCTTCTGCTATAGTTCAGATATTGCATGATGGAATATAATTGTGCAAACTGAGGTTTTCATGGTTTTTCTACGAAGAGAGAAGTGGCAATGAGCGAACAAGACGGAAGAAAGGCAATTGCTCAACAGCGACCCACCACACATGACCAAGATGAGTGGCAAGCATACTGGGATACTCTTGGTCAACCCTGGCGTACAGAGCCTGAGATTGATGCGGAGCGTCAGAAGTATCTGGTTGAGCGTCGTAGGATCACACCCAATATTGAGCAAGGTATCTATCCATTTCAGGATGTTCAACTGACACAAGCTGATATCGAATGGCTTTTGGCAACACATGAGGAAGGATGCGGCCCCATCTTTTGGAACAGGGACAACAATCCAAGACGTATGGGATTGGATTTGCGTGGTGCTGATCTTCGTCACATCAATTTGAGGAGACTTCCACTCGCCTTTATGCGTGGTGGTTTATTTTTGGATCAGTGGCTTAGGGCAACTGAAGAGCAAAGAAACATGGCAGCAGTCCAGTTGCAGGGAGCCAACCTGAGGAGTGCTCAGTTGCAGGGAGCCTACCTGAGGAGTGCTCAGTTGCAGGGAGCCTTACTTAGGAAAGCCCAATTGCAGGGAGCCTACCTGAGAGAAGCCCAATTGCAGGGAGCTGACCTGCGAAGGTCAGACCTGGATGGTGCTTCTCTGGATGGGGTCACACTCAGTGACGGGACGTATGGGTCAGTGCTCGTGGCAGATGTGAGGTGGGGAGAGGTCAATCTGGCGGTCGTTGGTTGGGGGCATGTGACAAGACTTGGCGATGAGCAAAAGGCACACCAGAAAAAGGACAGTGATGGAGAGACAAAAGACAACCGAACGAGAATAGATGACTATAAGGAGGCTTTGCGAGCCAATCGTCAGCTTGCCATTGTGTTGCGAGAGCAAGGACTCAACGAAGTAGCCGATCATTTTGCCTACCGTGCGCAACTGTTACAACGAAAGGTGCTCTGGCATCAGCATGAATTTGGGCGCTGGCTCTTTTCTGTGCTCCTCGCTTTACTGTCAGGCTATGGCTATCGCATTTGGCGCATTCTCGCTGCTTATATTGTGATGGTCTCGTTATTCGCTCTGGCTTACTTTGTGCTAGGAATCTATTACGCACCGCATCTACCCTTAGATCAAGCGTTTCTTGAGAGCATCACTGCATTTCATGGACGTGTCTTCTTGGAACAATTCAGCCCGAATACTCCACAGATATGGTTCACGGCTTTGGAGGCGCTAGCGGGGCTGATTATAGAAGGGGTCTTTATTGCCATGCTCATACAACGATTTTTCGGCAAGTGATGCTTTTCCTCGTCCTTTGGATCATCTAAAAGTTGTGTAGCTCATATTAAACCTAAAACCTGTAGTCGCAATAGTGGAGTGCGTGCGAAGCAAAAACCTTGCGGGGGTAATCTCTACTACAGGTGGTTCCCATTGATGATCAGAATTATATCACCTGGGTTCCGTTTTGATGATCAAAAATGAGGGAAGTGGTACCCACTGTGATGATCAAAAACACTCGCAAGCGACCATTGCCTGATCCAAATGTGCCCAAACGGCCACGAGGACGCCCTCGGAAAATCCGTTGAGCACTTTCACCGTTTAATGGGGCTGTACCCAAATCTCAACTATTCTGCATTTTGTGCCGTTTCTTTAGATACATTGACGTTCCCCCGAAAATGAATTTCGAGGGAATCAAGTATAATACCCATTTCATTAGGTGTCATAGTATGCTACCATAGAAGTAAAGCGGAGTAGTAATGTAGTGCCTGTAAAAATCAGAGAACTCAAAGCCAGATTGCGCAAGGCAGGCTTCTATTCTCGACCAGGAAAGGGAAGCCACACAGTTTGGAAACACCCAAATCTCCCTGGAGTAAGGCTTGTACTATCGGGAGCCGACGGCGATGATGCTCAACGTTACCAGGTAGCGGATGTACAAAGTAATTTGGAAAAGTTACAAGACAAATCACGATAGGAGTAAAAGCAATGAGCAACCAGTACGATCAATATTCAATGAATATCCAATATGATCCGATTGACCATATCTACGTGGTCACAGTTCCCGAGTTGCCTGGATGCAGGACACATGGGAAAACATACGAAGAGGCCGTTCGGCAAGGACGAGATGCCATAGCAAGCTGGATTGATGACGCCCAAGCTTCAGGGGATCCTATTCCCCCTCCTAGAGTAATGATTAAATCGTAATTGAAACCAACCCGTGAGGTTCCTCATTGGCAATGCAGGGCAATCTAATTATCGGCCAATCTGGTGGGGCAACTGCTGTCATCAACGCTAGCCTGGTTGGTGCAGTCGAGGCGGCGCTGGCAGAAGAACGCATTGACGGCATCTACGGGATGCTATATGGCATCGAAGGTTTCCTGAAGGAAGACTTGATCGACCTGCGGAGACAACCCTCCTCCGTGTGGTCGCGGTTGCTATATACACCCTCAGCGGCTCTCGGGACATGCCGCTATAAACTGAAAGAAGAGGACCCAGAGCGGGTTATCGCTCTTTTGCGTCAATACGATATCCACTTTTTGCTCTATATCGGTGGCAATGATTCTGCCGATACGTCACATCGCCTCACGCTGGCAGCGCAGCATATGAACTATGATTTGCGCGCTATCAGCGTCCCCAAGACGATTGATAACGATCTGCCGTTTACCGATCATTGTCCTGGCTATGGGAGTGCTGCACGTTTTATTGCATCAGCGACGATAGATTCAGCGTTGAACACCATATCAATACCATGGCACTATCCTGTTAAAATCATAGAAACTATGGGGCGCGATGCTGGCTGGCTGGCCGTTTCTTCCGCTTTAGGCAAACGTGACGAAAGCGATCCACCGCATATCATCCTTGTGCCAGAACAACGTTTTAACGCTGGCCGTTTTTTGAAACAGGTCGAGGAGGTTCATCGCCAGTTGGGATATGCGATAATTGTCGCAGCCGAAACAATTCATGATGAACAGGGGCAAGCGTTAGGCGCAAGCGGACAGGTAGGAACTGATGCATTTCATCACCCCTTATTGAGTGGAGCAGCGCAATATCTGGTAGAATTAGTAAAAGAACGTCTGAAGCTACGTGCACGCTTCGATAAACCAGGCGACTTACAGCGTATGGCGTCCTTCTCAATCCCGCATATAGACCGTGAAGAAGCTTACCTGGTAGGAAAAATGGGAATACATGCGTTGTTGGGCGGCGAGAGTGATAAAATGATCACGTTAGTTCGTCATAACGAGCCAACCTACCATTGCACTACCGGACTGGCGGAGCTTGCACAGGTCGCAAATGCACAACGCCTGTTGCCAGATGAATACCTGGATGAAAGCAAAACGATGGTCACGCAGGCATTTTATGACTATGCATTACCACTGATCGGTGGCCCGCTGCCGAACTACGCGCAACTGGAAAAGATAAGGATATAATGTCATGAGTCAAGTTAAACGAGCTATTCTTGTCGTTCTAGATGGAGTGGGCGCTGGAGCGAATCCCGACGCCCATGCCTATGGAGATGATGGAGCCAGTTCGCTCGAACATTGCGCACAAGCCATTGACGGATTGGCGCTCCCCAACCTGGGAAGCATTGGTTTGGGAAACATCACTCCCATACTGGGTACACCACCGACCGAAAAGGCGCGTGGTTCTTATGGCCGTATGGCAGAGGCAGGAACAGGCAAGGACAGCACAACAGGCCACTGGGAGATAACCGGGGTCGTCTTACATAAACCGCTACCTACCTATCCGAATGGCTTTCCCACTGATCTCGTGGCACGCTTTGAGCAGGCTATCGGGCGTAAGGTGATCGGGAATAAAGCAGCTTCCGGCACTGAAATCATCAAAGAGCTAGGCGAAGAACATATGCGTACCGGTCGTCCAATTCTCTACACGTCAGCCGATAGTGTGTTCCAGGTCGCAGCGCACCAGGATGTAATTCCGCTTGAGGAACTGTACCATATGTGCCAGATCGCTCGTGATATGCTCACCGGGGATCATGCAGTAGGCCGCGTGATTGCTCGCCCATTTATTGGCACGCCGGGGAATTTCAAGCGCACCGAACACCGGCGCGATTTCTCGCTGGCACCATTGGGTACTACACTGCTTGACGTATTAAAGGATAGCGGCAAAGAGGTGATTGGTATTGGCAAGATCGAAGATCTCTTCGCGGGTCGCGGTTTAACGCAGCGGGATCATACCGAAACGAATAAAGATGGCATGGAGGCGACCCTGCGCTGGCTCGAGCGCGATTTTACTGGCCTGCTCTTTGTCAACCTGGTAGAATTTGATATGCTCTGGGGCCATCGACGAGACAGCCTGGGATATGCCCAGGCACTGCAAGATGTAGATAGCTGGTTTGCACAGGTACAACAGTTCATGCAGCCGGGTGATGCAATCTTTTTCACAGCAGATCATGGTGTGGATCCCACTTATCGCGGCAGCGACCACACGCGCGAGCAAGTGCCACTACTTGCTTACGGCCAGCCTGTACGCGCAGGGGTAAATCTCGGTGTGCGTTCTAGCTTTGCTGATCTTGGTCAAACGCTGGCTCAGGCTTTTGAGGTCACACCGCTCGCGGCAGGCACCAGCTTTGCGCATGAGATAGGACTGGTATGACCGAAACACAGCGTCACAAAACCTATCCTGTAATACGCGGAGAAAGCATCTATTTGCGCCATCCAACGTTAAAAGATGCCCAGTATGTCTATAACTGGGAGCGCGACAACGAGGTATGGCGCTACGACCCATATCGCCCATATTCCCAGAATATGAGCGAGTTTCTGCCTATCTTTGAACGCAACTACGTGCAAGGCAACGGGCGGCAGTTCTGGTTTATCATCGAGGATGAACAACATATTCCTATCGGAACTATTACCTACTTTAATGTTGATTACCGTGTGGGCCAGGCTGAAATTGGGTTAGGCCTGGGTGACAAGACACGTTGGGGCAAAGGCTACGGGCCAGAGGCTATTCGGACGTTGGTACAGTATCTTTTTACCCAGCCAGACTTCGTGCGTATCTACGCGGAAACAGCTCAGGCTAATCAGCCTGCGCGGCGTGCGTTTGCCAAAGCAGGCTTTAGCGAAGTTGGACAAATCTTCGATCCACGTAGCTCAGGTGAACCCTGGGTACTCTTAGAAATTTGGAAGAGGAGGAAGTAACAAGTGAATTCATCAAATGTACCTATCGATCCCGCTATTTTCAAAGCGTACGACGTGCGCGGCATCTACGGACAGGACCTGAACGATGATATCGCTTATCATATTGGTCGAGCAGCAGCGCAATATTTAAACGTATTAGAAATTGCAGTGGGGCGTGATATGCGCCTTTCATCACCACAGTTAGCGGCCGCTCTGATACGAGGCATTACCGACCAGGGAGCCAACGCGATTGACCTGGGCATGACGACGACCGACGAATTATATTTTGCGGTAGGTAAATTCGACTATCACGCAGGAGTAATGATCACAGCATCACATAACCCTGGAAAATATAATGGCATGAAGTTCTGCCGCGCACAGGCATTTCCTGTTAGCCTTGAGTCAGGGTTGGCCGATATTCGCGACCTGGCAATCAATGGGAACTATGCCGAACCTGCTCACAAAGGGCAGGTGATACAGCGAGATGTTCTGAATGACTACGTTCAGCATGCCCTTTCGTTCATTGACGTAAGCAAGATCAGGCCACTCAAGGTGGTAATCGATGGGGGTAATGGTATGGCGGGCATGATGATGCCCCGCGTGTTCACGTATCTGCCCTGTGAACTGGTACCGCTTTATTTTGACCTGGATGGAAATTTCCCCAACCACCCGGCCAGCCCGATCGAACCTGAGAATATGGAGGATTTACAAAAGAAAGTACGCGAGGTAGGCGCTGACCTTGGCGCGGCTTTCGATGGTGATGCTGATCGTATGTTCCCGGTCGATGAGCATGGCAACATCGTGGACGGTTCAATGGTGACAGCCATTGTGTCAAATAGCCTGCTCCACAAGCACCCAGGGTCAACCATCCTCTATAACGTGATTGTTTCCAAAAGCGTGCCTGATCTGATCAATAAGTTGGGCGGCAAGCCAGTGCGCACGCGCGTGGGACATTCTTATATCAAGGCAGAGATGCGCCGGCTAAATGGCATCTTTGGCGGCGAGCACTCCGGCCATTTCTATTTCCGCGATAACTGGTATGCAGACTCAGGTCTAATCGCCTTTTTGATCACGCTCGAACTCGTTTCAATCGAGGGGAAACAGCTCTCGGAGTTGCTTAAACCGCTTGATAAGGGCGTGCGCAGTGGTGAGATTAATAGCGTGGTTAGCGACGTGCAGGGCAAACTTGAGGCGCTTGAGGAAAAGTTTGGCAAGGAAGCGCGTTCAGTTGACCACCTGGATGGCATTACTATAGATTATGGAGACTGGTGGTTCAATGTGCGCCCATCCAATACAGAGCCATTACTACGCTTGAATGTCGAGGCCAATAGCAAGGAGTTGATGGAACAGAAGCGGGACGAGTTATTGGCTTTCATACATGGGTAGTCAGTAACATACCAAAACAATGCCGAAAAACACATGTGTTTTTCGGCATTGTTTTGGTATGTTACCGGATCATTTCTCCCCAATGGGTAATCTTGCTGATGCGTGCATTCATTCTCATCAGTTAATCTTAACAGTAGTGGAAGTGATGAATATTTCTAGAAACAGGAAGATGCTTATAGGCTTAAGGTCATCAGTAGTGTATACTTATGCTGAAGTGGTCTTCTAACCTTTATCTACATATTGCTTAATCTGGTCACCTCGACTTAAGGAGGAATATTATGGCTCAACCGCTCCCCTGGTGGTTACGCGCCATCTTTGTGCTGGTCGCGGTACAAGCGTTGCTGCTTCTGGCAGCGCTCTTTCAACCGCCACTCATTAACTTGCTTGTTCCATGGCCTGCGTCTCCTTTGAACGCACGCTTTATCGCAGCAATCTATACGGCTCTGGGTCTTGGTGTGTTGTTATGCAGTATGGCTCGTAGTTTTCGCGAGGTACGCATCGTACTTTTTGGCATTGGTTTTGCCACTGGATTGCTCTTTTTGCTAACGCTCTACCGTATGATCGTCTACCCGGGTGAACTGACAAAGTTTCCACTTTTCTGGATGCTATTCTATCTCGTCGATCCATTGCTGGTTGCATTCAGCTTCTGGCGCCTTGGAGGACGTGATAAAGCGCCCTCGGAACCAAATCCACTTATGTGGCTCTGGGTAATACAGGCTGTTATCCTTGGAGTCTTTGGATTACTGCTGCTATTCTTCCCTGGTGCAGCGATAAACATCTGGCCATGGGCAATGACTGTGCAGTTATCCCAACTATATAGCGGTTTCTTCCTATCGCTATGTGTCGTCTCAGCGATGGCTGTACGCGAACCCCGTTGGGAAGGAGTAAGAGTGCTCGCTTTTATATTTGCAACCCTGGCAGTGCTGGTTCTGATCGTTTCGGTAGTGCATATCGGCCGATTCAAAAGTGACGCATCCACAGTTGTATGGTTTGTTTTTTTCGCTGCCGAAGCGGTAGTATTTGGTGGCCTCCTGATAAGCCACCTGGTAAGACCTTCGGTGAAAGGGGCAATCTCGTGAATGCACAACCAGGACAACTCACTGCTCAACCCAGTCTGGCAACTCGATTGCTGTATATCTACCTCTGGCTTACGATGAGTCTGCTTTTTATACAGGGGAGTGGCTCACTTTTACTCAGGCTACGACCAGACATCGAGTCTATTACTCCCGGCCTGCTAGCAACGCTTATGAATGGCAATATACCTCACGCGATTCTGCATATTGTCTGGGGTACAATCGGTCTTATCATCCTCATAACCCAGCGATCATACAATATCCGGCTTGGCCTGGGACTGATCTTTGGACTCTTTTATACCTTACTAGGTCTCCTGGGAATCTTTGTGTTCAATCCTTTCGGCTTGCGCCTGGGATGGCAGGAGAACCTGTTTCATTTAACCGTCGGCCCTTTGATGCTAATCCTCGTGTGGTTTTCATGGCACTCAAAGGATGCAGATCAAGGGAATAATGGAGAGAGTCATGTCACTATCGAGCCTTGATAAGACTGCCGCTCAACCAGATTATAGAGCTGCATATGTTGAATTGCGGCGCACAGTCATAGCAGCCGGGCTGCTAAAGCGGCAATATGGCTACTACCTTGCTCACATATCTTCTTGCTTTGCCCTGCTTATGGTCAGTGTAGCGCTGTCATTTCTACTTCCAGCCACCTTTGGCTGGTCAGCGATTGAGAGCGTGGCGCTCGGTTTCGCACTTGTTCAGGTAGGCTTGATTGGGCACGATGCCGGTCACCTCGAGATATTTCGCGAGACAAAGAAGAACTGGCTACTCGGTCAGTTGTGTTGGAGCATCTCGACAGGGATCAGCTTCTGGTATTGGAATGACCGGCATAACAGGCACCATGGACATACAAACGACATGGACGAGGACCCCGACATCCGGGGGGGTGGTCCCCTGGCTGTAGCCTTTACTGAGGAAGAGGCAGTCTCGCGGCAAGGTTGGAGACACGCTCTTGTTAAATACCAGGTTGTCCTGGTTCTTCTGAGTTTGTTGTTATACACCTTCGCTTTCCGCGCGGAGGGTTGGCTTTTCACAATTCGGAAATTAAGAAGTGCGCGACGTCTGCATGAGATTACCTTGCTCACACTCAATATAGGGTTATGGATAACGTTCATCATTATACTCGGATGGCGAGGATTTGGTATCTTCTTCGCAACTAATGTCGTAGCAAGCATTTACTTTGTCGCGATCATTGCGCCTAATCATAATGGGATGCCTGTTTGGACCAGGAACGTCAAACTTTCGTTTCTGGAACGCCAGGTGCTAAGCTCACGTGACCTCACTTCACATCCTGTGTGGGATTATCTCTTTGGAGGTCTTAATTATCAGATCGAACATCACCTCTTTCCAACCATTCCACGTGTGAATCTCAAGCGCGCTCAGACTATCATTAAGCCATTTTGCGAGACGTACGGTCTTGCTTATGAAGTGACAGACCCATTTACTGCGTACCAGCAGGTCTATTCAGAATTGCGCAGAATTGGCAGCGCTGCCATTGAAATATAAGGAATCTATTTGCCCTGCTTTAACGACTTGAGCGAGTGAGATGGTATAATTGTGGGAAACTGCTGCATTGGCAATGGAGTTATTATTAGGAGGTGAAATATTGTCTCGAGTAGTTATAACTGGTATGGGACTCGTCACTCCAGTAGGCAACGATGTATCAACGACCTGGGAAGCTCTATGCCAGGGAAAATCTGGCGTAGGACCCATTACCAACTTTGATACCAGCAGGTTTCGAGTTCAATTTGGTGCAGAGATCAAAAATTTCGATCCTTCTTCATACATGGATCGCAAAGAAATTCGACGTACCGACCCCTACGAACACCTTGCCATAGCCGCGGCTTTACAGGCATTGACCCAATCAGGTTTGCAGATTACGGAAGAAAATGCTGACGATATTGGCATTTACATCGGTAGTAGTGGAGGTGGTCTGTTGGCAATAATGGACGCAACTAAAACCCTCATCGAAAGAGGTCCAGATCGCGTCAGCCCGTTTAGTGTCAATATGTACAGTATCGATGGTGCGGCTGGTATCACCTCAATCATGACCGGGGCAAGAGGACCAAATTGGGCCGCCGTTTCTGCTTGCGCAACGAGTAGCAACACCATAGGCGAGGCCTGGGAGACAATTCGCAGAGGCGATGCCCGGGCAATGATCGCCGGTGGATCTGAAAAAGCTATTAACCCGCTTTCTATCGCAGCCTTTGATAATATGCGCGCGCTCTCACGCTGTAACGAGGATCCTCAAGGCGCAAGTCGCCCTTTCGATGCCACAAGAGATGGTTTTGTGATGGGCGAAGGGTCCGGGATGCTCATTCTTGAGGATCTGGATTTCGCCTTGAGCCGTGGAGCAACCATCCTGGCTGAGATGGTAGGTTATGGTTCAACTGCGGATGCATATCATGTGACTGAGCCTCCACCAGAAGGAGCAGGTCTCGCGCGGGCCATGCGTCGCGCACTGCAAAAAGCTGGATTACGTCCCGATCAGGTTGACTACATCAACGCCCATGGCACATCGACACCTTACAATGACCGGACTGAGACATATGCTATCAAGAACTGCTTCGAAGAGCACGCTTACCGGATATCAATTAGTTCTACCAAGTCTATGATTGGACACTCGATTGGAGCAGCGGGAGCTATCGAGGCGGTAGCAACTATTATGAGCATTTTGACGGGCATAATACCGCCAACGATCAATCTGCATCACCCCGATCCTGAATGCGACCTGGACTATGTACCCAATAGAGCGCGGGAGGCAAGCATTAACGTCGCGATGTCGAACTCTATGGGCTTTGGTGGTCACAATGCCTGCCTGATTTTCAAACGTTTTCAAACGTAAAGAGAGAACCAGGGTAAGGAGATATCGGGAATCTTTTATCACAGATTTACACTATAGGTATTCTGCCCTTGCACTACCTGCAATAGAAACGCAATACCCAGCGTTTTTAAGCCTGCTGGCGCTATATAGACCACACGACCAGCGACCCCATGCGCACCTCCTTTAAATCCGTAGGGCAGGGTATTATCGATCGGTGGGCTATTATAGCCGTTAATGATGAGGCGTATGTAATCAAAACCATAACCGGGAGAGACCGTTACGCCATTGTTGTTATCCACAGTGAAGTTAAGTACATAGAACTGTTGTCCAGTTTTACTTTGGGTGCCCCGATAGGCATAGAAAATATTTACACTGGTGAGGCGATAGACCAGCACATTCCCTGAGAAGTTATAATAAATTGTCAACGATTGGGGTGAAGTTCTCCCAACAAAATGGTTGGGATCGAAATGCCCTCTGAAAGGTATTGTGAGCAGGGCTTCACCAAGTGCTACAGAGCCCAGTTGTAGCTTCAGTGCAGAAAGTTGCACACCTTTAGAGACCGGGAAATCGATCCAGCCGATCTCGCTAAAGCCAGGCTTTGGACCAGTAGAGAGATGTACGTTAGTTGGGGAAATTGGTTTTGCGCCAGGAACGAGCAGGCGAGCAATCTCATAATAGATTACAGAAACCTGGTCGGTGGACTTATTTGTAACACGCATATTTACACGCACCATTGCTTGCCCTATTTGAATAGGATCATTTTGAAAAGTACTGGCGTATTGTGCATTCAACACAGTAAAAAATAAATCCGCGTAGGTCCCGGTTCTTTGCACATTGAAAGTTGTAATAGTAGGTTGGGTATCTCCTGCCCCAAAAGTGACCTGCAAATTTCTTAGCGAGTTCCAGGTGATGTAGCTAACGCCGCCAAGAATGATCATACCTATTAGGAATAAGCTGATGATCCACAACCAGAGTTTAGATGGTGTTGAGTTGCTGAGTAGAGTTACCAACCTTTGATCAGAAGCATTGACATCTGAATCCATTTCAGATGAAGTTATTAATGATTTTTTTGCCACAAGCATATTCCCCTGTTATGCGTATTAAGATAGAGATAAATCGTACCCCTGTAGAAGCATCCCATATGTTATTCTAGCAAAATTCGTGATTCTTGACACTACAGATGCTTCGCTGCGCTCAGCATGACAATGCTAGCTGTAGAAGCACCCTATACGTTATTCTAGCAGGATTCGCGATTCTTGACACCCTCTTTGCATGCGTGTTAGCATACCATAGGTTAACACGCATGACTACCCGCCCGCAGGGCACCCATTTTATCTTACATCATAAGACATATTCTTAAGGAGCAAAAGTCCCGTGAAAATTCACGAATATCAGGCCAAGGACATCCTGGCACGCTATGGGATCCCGATTCAGCCTGGACGAGTAGCGTATACACCTGAAGAGGCCGAAGAAATTGCCCGCGAATTAGGTGGGCCAGTTGTAATTAAAGCCCAGGTCTATGTTGGTGGACGTGGCAAGGCGGGTGGCATTCAATTTGGCGATACTCCTGAACAGGCCCGCGCCGCTGCCGCAAAAGTACTAGGTATGGATATTAAAGGATTAACCGTTGAGAAGGTGCTGGTGGTCTCGAAATTGGAGATCAAAGAGGAATATTACCTGGGTATCATCCTTGACCGTAAATCACAGGCCCCCATGGTGATGGTATCTAAAGCGGGCGGTATTGACATTGAAGAAGTAGCTGCGTCCACGCCCGAAAAGATCATCAGGCAGCCAATCGATATGCACTGGGGTCTGCGTCCCTTTGAGGCGCGCGCTATCCTGGCACACGCAGGGCTACCTCACCAGGTGATCGCAAAAGGCGGCGCTATCCTCACAGCGCTCGCCAAAGCCTTTATTGAGAGCGACGCGAGCCTGGCCGAAATCAATCCACTAGCGCTGACCACTGACGGACAGGTACAGGCTGCAGACGCCAAAATTCTGATTGATGACAACGGGCTGTTCCGCCAGAAAGAATACGCCACCTGGGCGGAGTCTGAAGAATCTAATCCGCTGGAATTTGAAGCCAAACAGGAAGGCCTGACGTACGTCAAACTGGACGGCAATATCGGCGTTATCGGCAATGGCGCGGGACTCGTCATGACCACACTCGACATGGTTGCGCGTGTTGGTGGCAAGCCCGCTAACTTTCTCGATATTGGAGGAGGCGCGAAGGCCGAGATCATGCGTAAAGCATTGACGTTCGTAGCGCGTGATCCACAGGTCAAGGGCATCCTGGTCAATATCTTCGGTGGTATCACACGCGGCGAAGAAGTGGCCAAAGGCGTGATAATGGCTCAGGCTGACCTGCCCAAAGGCATGCCCATTGTCGTTCGCCTCTCCGGCACAGGCGCAGAAGAGGGCAAAGAAATGCTGAAACAACATCCCGGGCTTGACTGGGGTAAAGATATGCGTGAGGCCGCTCAAAAGATCGTGGCTGTTGTTGGATCGAAGGAATAGAGCATGAGTATTTTGCTTGACAATACCACACGAGTCATCGTTCAAGGAATAACCGGGCGCGAAGGACAGTTCCACACGCGCAACATGATAGCAGCGGGTACAAACATGGTCGGCGGAATGACCCCTGGGAAAGGAGGCACGATCGTTGAAGGCTTGCCTGTTTTCGATACCGTCGAAGAGGCAATCAAGGCTACTGGAGCCAGCGCATCCTGTATCTTCGTACCACCGGCTGGAGCAGCCGATGCAATTATGGAAGCCGCAAGCGCCGGTATCGAGTTAATTGTGTGCATCACTGAGGGCATACCAGTCATTGACATGACACGCGCCATGCTGGTAGTGCACGAATATGGGGCACGATTGATCGGCCCAAACTGCCCCGGCATGTGCACGCCGGGTCACGGTAAGATCGGCATCATACCTTACCAGATATTTACACCGGGGCCTGTAGGTTTTATTTCGCGCTCTGGTACGCTTACCTATGAAGTTGTCGCTTTACTGACCGAGGCTGACCTGGGTCAATCCACCTGTATAGGCATTGGGGGCGATCCTATTATCGGCTCGACATTTGTTGATTATTTGAAATTGTTTGAAGAGGATGCACAGACAAAGGCAGTCGTAATGTGTGGTGAGATTGGCGGTAGCGACGAGGAAGACGCAGCCGAGTACATTAAGACTATGAGCAAGCCGGTTGTCGCTTTTGTTTCGGGACGCACAGCGCCTCCGGGAAAGCGCATGGGACACGCTGGCGCGATTATCTCAGGCAATACCGGCACAGCTCAGGGAAAAGTCGCGGCATTACAGGCAGCGAAGGTTCCAGTCGCCGATACCATTTTCGACATTCCCGGCCTGGTGAAAGAGGCATTAGCGAGCGCATGACAACTGCCCTGATCTATGACCCAATCTTTTTAGAGCACATTACACCAGAGAATCATCCCGATAGGCCTGAGCGCTTGAAAAAGGCGATGCAGCTCCTGCAAGCTTTGAACTGGTTAGAGCGAGAAGGCCTGGTGCAGCTCGCACCACGCGCCGCCACAGAAGATGAACTGGCCGCAGTACACGAGCGTGAATATATCCAGCAGGTGAAAGCAGCGGCACGTAAAGTTGCCGAGGAACAAGAAACAAGCGGACGTAAAACTCGCTTCTTTGCCACCGATACCTTCGTCTCCGCAGGTTCATACGAAGCGGCTACCAAGGCAGCAGGCGCTCCACTCACAGCCATTGATGCCATTATGAATGGAGAGATTCACAACGGCTATTGCCTGGTACGCCCTCCTGGTCATCACGCAGTAGCAGAGTCTGCGATGGGCTTCTGCCTGTTTAATAATGTGGCAGTCGCGGCACGCTACGCAATTGATCGATATGGTCTTGAGCGGGTGATGGTCATTGACTACGACGTGCACCATGGGAATGCTACCCAGGAAATGTTTTATGACGACCCGCATTTGCTCTATTTTTCGATACACCAGGCGCCGTTCTATCCCGGGACAGGTCTATCGGATGAATGTGGCGAAGGAGCAGGTCTGGGTACAACCATCAATGTGCCTTTACCGGCGACGACAGGCTACGAAACGTACGAACCCGTTTTTCGCCAGGTGATGGCGCCTGCCGCCGATCGGTTTGACCCGCAGTTGATCCTCGTTTCAGCTGGCTTCGATGCGCACTGGAAGGACCCGTTGGGCGGCATGTATCTCTCCGTGGCAGGTTACGCAAAGCTCACAGGAATCATCATAGAACTGGCTCAATCCCTGTGCAATGGCCGGCTGATTTTCGTTCAGGAAGGCGGTTATGATTTACTTGCGACGGCCAGTTGCGTGGCAACCTGCATTAATCTACTGCTAGGTGACGATGCGGCGGTGGATAGTCTCGGTCCTGCTCCAACGATCAAGTTTCGCCTCAATTCCGATGTGCTGATTGCCGAGTTGCGTCGTATCCACAAGTTGACAGGCTATCGCATGCGCAACGCACCCAAGCCCGATATTGAGCGGTTACGACGTGAGATCAAAGGGCCGGATGCATAATCCTTCTCTGGAGTAAGCATGCTCGAATCTGTACAAGTGCGACCCCTTACAAGCAACGACCTGCCCCTGGTGCTGCGCTTGCTCAACACCTCTGAATACACCTACCAGCGGTTCGGACTGGAAGAGCTGCCTATGCTGCTCAAGCATTATCCTGCGGTGGGTATGTTCAGTGGTGATTCGATGCGTGGATTTTTGCTTTCGCAAACGGTGAATCCTCCCTCGGCATGGATAGGTGGTTTCGGTGTGAGTTGGACGGAGAGTCGCCTGTACACCTCCATCCTGGATACGCTTTTGGAGCACCTGGCAACGCCCTTAATTAAAAGAGGCGCGCGGTATCTGTATTACTCCGGTAACGACATGCAGAACGATTGGCTACGCGATGTGCTATTAATGCGCGGATTCGCCCTCCATCGCCTGCTTTATGCGTATGATAAGTATGACTACAACGTCCCCGCCACGGGAAACCAGGCAGTACAACTACGACCTGTCGAGAAACGAGATATACCAGCGCTGCTTGCCATTGAGGAGGCGTGCTTTGAGGACTTGTGGCGTTACGATGCGCTCTCCTTCGAGGATATTGCCACGACCCATCCCTATTTTGTCGTAGCAGAACTGAACAGCAACGTTGTAGGTTATCAATTTAATGCGCTTGAGGATGATGCTGGCTATCTTGTACGTATTGCCGTCCATCCTTCGGTGAGCGGTCAAGGGGTCGGTGTGCGCTTGATGAGCGAGGCTATTGCATTCTTTAAACAAGAACACATTCTGCGTATAATGCTCAATACACAGGACGATAATGTGCGAGCGCACCGGCTCTACGAGTGGTTTGGGTTTGTGCGCATAAACCAGGTGGGATTTGTATTACGCAAACCCCTGTAGCGGCCGCCTTCCGTCCTCTTTGACTCCCCGCCTGCGGCGTCGGAAAAAAGGGAAAAGAGGTTTTCGGGGACACCCCGAACCCCGGCAAAGGGCTGCGCCCTCTGCACTCCCAATTAAAGCCAGCCCACCAGGCACCAGACATCAAGTGGTTCAGCTTTATTCTTCACAGACAGTGGTGGTAGTTTTGTAACCCGGACGTGCTGCCGGACGCGAGAGAAGGTTGAATGATTGAGCAAAATGTTATTGTCTTTTGCTTCTGCCTGCAAGCGCGCTGCCACATTGACAACATCTCCAATGGCGGTGTAGTTTTGGATACGATCACGCGAACCGATGTTTCCCACCATCGCCTCGCCTGTATTCACACCTATACCAAATGCGTACAACGAGTCCTGCGGTTGAGTACGTTGATATTCTAAAATTGCCAGGCGCATCTTCCAGGCCGCGCGTACTGCACGCAGCATGTGATCCTGCTGAGGCAAGGGCGCATTGAAAATCGCCATCAGCGCATCACCCCAAAATCCGGTCACGGTGCCCTCTTCATCCCAGATTTCTTTGACCAGGATTTCCAGGTAGATATTGAGTAAATTCATCACTTCTTTGGATGATTTACGTTCGTTCAGACCTGTAAAGTTTCGAAAATCGGCGGCGATGACCGAAATTTCTTTGGTTTCCCCACCAAGGTTCAAGGCGTTCGGATTCTCAATAAGCTGTTGTACGACATTTGGATGGACGAAGCGCCCGAAGATGCGGCGAATATCTTTGGCTTTCGCCTCAGCACGCTTGAGTTCCGTACGATCATCGATCACCAGCGCCATGCCTATCGGCACATTTTGGGTATTGTCGCGCAACGCAGAGACATAGAGCGTCAAGTTGACCCGGCCTCTTCCTGTAATTTCACATTCGACCGTATCCGGTACGATGGTGCCATGACCGTGCTCCACCTGGGCATTTTGCAGTAGCTCAATTAAGCCAACTTGCGGCACCAGGCTAAAGACTTCCTGGTAGTGCTTCCCTACGGCCGAAAGCGGGTTCATTTGCAGGATGATCCCAGCCGCGTCATTAAACTTGGTGATGATCCCAGATGAGTCGGTAGTAATCACGCCACTGGCGATAGAGGCGAAGATGTTATCCATGTATTGTTTGTCTTCTTCGACCATCTGCAAAGCCTTGCTGAGATCGGCGAAAAGGCGGGCGTTGTCAATGGCAATAGCTGCTTGATGGCAAAAGGCCAGGAGTAGATCGCGGTGCTTATCACTGAACAAGTTCGCGTTGATACGACTGTCGACATACACGGCACCTATACAGTGATCTCGCACAACGAGCGGGACGCACATGATAGAGCGAATGCCGAAGGCCATAATACTCTCCTGAGCCTTTAAAGCAGCATCATTCTGTGCATCATCCGTGAGCAGAGGATCCCTGGTTCTTACCACACGCTCAACTGTGCTGCGACTAATTTTGAACTCGCTGAGATCGATCGTTCTTTGTCGCTTATCCCGCGCAATCTTAAATTCAAGTGTATTGGTGACCGGATTGAGCAAGACGAGGAAACCCCTCTCTGCTTTTACCACGTCGATGACTTCATCCATTACCAGAAGCAATACTTTGTCGAACTCAAGCGTCGAGTTGAGGACTCGAGCAATCTCATAGAGGGTTTCCAGTTCGTTACGCTGGCGTTGCAAGTTGTAAATACTAGTGTTGAGAGCTTCACGTTCACGCTCGAAATTGCTCGTAGGGGACGAGAGCGGGCGCGATGAAGGAGGAGGAAGAGACGCCTGCGCCTGCTCTAATTGTTCTCGCAACGAGTTTATTACGCGCTGTCCGGCTTGACTAAGCCGACCTAATTCCAGGTCAGCGGTCCGGCAGACACGCAAAGAGTCACTGAGTAGTCGGACACGGTCATCACTTACCTGCCCCACATAGGTGCCCTCGACGGCTACTTCCAACTTGCGTGTATGTTCATGAAGTATGCGCGAGATACGCATCAGGGCGTCGCCAAACGAGCGTAAATCATTGTCCGCATTCAATGCCGGATCAGGCGTTACTGTCACAATATCCTCCGAGCTAGTGGGCCTACCTGTTCCTACCTTGCAGGTCGATACCCCGTTAGAGCATGGCATTTTTCAGATACAGGCGATGATGGATGAGTACCCCTTATTGGTATAGACGCTCATGCCCATCCATTATAGCATATGAGGATATCGGGGCGCCCTAGCAATAATTCATACCCCATGCTCTTTCATATATATAGTGAAAGACATGGGAGTAAAACCAAAATCACGTTCGACACTCTTCAGGTCGGTGGTGTTATCAAATGTGAAAAGGGTCATGGCAGCCTTTGTCAATGGAGGTTTTGGCAATACGGCTTCCATGACTGCCGCGCCTACACCTACTAAAGGTGTGGGAGCAGGGGCTTTGATGCGTTGCTTGTGCATAGTCTTTAACAAGACATTGATTATCTGAGTAAAGGAGTAGTACGCAGGTCCACCGATTGTATAGGTTCTGTTTGTGGTATGTGCCGGATCTTCCAATACTTTGATGATGACAGTGACGACATCTTCCACCCAGATCGGCTGAAACATAATCTTCCCGCCGCCAATAAGCGGGACAACTGGAGAGGTGCGGATGAGATCGGCTAATCCTTTGAAGAAAGGGGCATTCTTGCCAAATAAGACCGATGGCTGGATAATCGTCCAGTCCAGGCCACTCTCCTTGAGCATTTTTTCGGCCAGGTAGCGTCCCTGCATGTAGCTGCCAGGTTTATCGGGTTTCGTGCCAAGACCGCTTATTTCAATGATACGCTTGACACCTGCGTTTTTTGCCGCCTTGATCAGGTTAGCTGTTCCATGGACATTGGTTTTTTGATACTCATTGCCTGTTGATTGCTTGCGATCAGCAGTGAGAAATGCGGCATGCACAATGGTATCAATGCCCTGGACTGCTGCATCAAGAGAAACCGGGGATGTTGTTGCACCCTGCACAAGTTCTACTTTGTCAGCAGGTAATAGACGTTTTGCGCGGTTTATATCACGTACCAGGCAGCGCGGCCGTTCGCCTTGAGCGACCAGGCGAGCTACCAGATGACGTCCAATATAGCCTGTCGCGCCAGTTATAAGTATCATAGAAATCTCTCCCTTTGCACATCACTTGTATCACTTGTATCACTTGTATCACTTGTAGCGTTTGTTTCGCTTTTGTCATCTGATATCAATCAAGCTGCTGGGACGATCTCTCCCAATTGCCAATTCGTGCAAACACCTTTTCTACGCTTAGTATAGTACGCAGGA
>Ga0137365_10000812_pt1 | contig 22674 bp, 16 predicted proteins | sample SagtaG_9_FD_104799 | JGI IMG/M metagenome (GOLD analysis project Ga0137365, IMG submission 104799) | Vadose zone soil microbial communities from Sagehorn Ranch, Mendocino, California, USA - Sage1_L_40_16 metaG | ecosystem: Environmental > Terrestrial > Soil > Vadose zone | place: USA...
CCTGTTCCACGCTTGTCCCAGTGTGTCAGAGGCAATCCCTCTCCTGCCTACCTTGCTCTTCTTCGACTTAAGGAACAAGAAGCAGGGTTGAGCTCGATCACCACTTAGTGCGGTTCTACCCCACAAATGACCCAAACATCTCAAACATCTTCTTTGGCCAAGTATCGCACAAGCTTTTTAGCCATTGTACGTAAACGTTACGTGTACGCTGGTAGTTGGTATTCAAGCCAAAGTAAACACTAAACGTTTCTGCGTTGATACAGAGTGAGGCACAGATTTTTGCAAATAGTGAATACGCTCACCCTCTAGTAATTTGCAACAATCTGGGGCGCACTCATTGATTCTAGAGTTCCTTAGCCCATTACCACTTGCTACAGCAAGACAGGGAAGCCATTGAAAATGAAATTGGAACAAGCTTGGACTGGAGAGAAGTCCCGGACAAAACAGAGAGCCAGTTGTATATTTATGCACCGGGAATGGACCCAACAATCCGCGAGCAATGGCCGGAACAGCATGAATGGATGAGAGAGAAACTTGAGATATTGAAGAGAGTACTCGCGCCAAAAGTCAAACTACTCAATGCAAGTGAATACAGACCCGAGGAGTCGATTTCTGAGGAGCAATAAACCTTGACTATGGTCACCGATTCGCTATCAAACTACCGAGGGCGTTTGGCTCCATCAGAGTTTGGGTGCATCATAGGTTTTTTGCAAAAAACCGTGGCACATCCGTTTGATGACAACAGCAATGATTAATCTGGCAATAGTGCTCATTGGTCGCAATCTCATTAAGCTCGTCTTCTCGTTAAATATCCCATAGTAGTTGCTTACACCCTTACTGTCTATTCCTCATAAGCGGCAGAGGCAAGGGTAAGCCTAGCTTATTTACGAATTTAGTCAAGAGTGGCAACTGCCATCCCCACCAATCGGTGATGCAACTGACACTCCTGCGCATTTATTGGATAACACCCATCCTGACTAGAAAGCCATTGATGCGAACACACAAAGGCGAGCAGAAGCTGACACAAATTGAAGCTATCGAATAACAAAGATGACTGTTACGATTCGCGATGTTTTTTCTTTCATGTTTCCCTCACTTCGTGACTATCAAGGTAATATTCTAACGCTTTCTGGAGGAGATCCCCAAAGTTCATGGCCTTACCAGAAAGATGTTTTCTTGCACGGCTAGCCAATACTTCAGGCATCACTACTTTATGGAGTTCGAGATTGGTTTTGTGAATATCTTTCCACGTTGCTGAGTATGGGTTGAGCCCAATCTCAAATGCAAAAGCTCGCCGCTTGCGAGTGTCAGGATGCTGCTCTATTTTCGGATCTAAACCGTGTGCAAACAGACGTTGCTTGAGCAGGTTGCTCCTCTCCTTTTGTCGGCGAAACTGCATTAATAATGAATACTGTCTCTCCAAGCCGTACCAGGTCATGGTATCAGGATTGAGACACATATTGAGCGCAATGATCCGGCGGCGTGGCTCAAAGTCAACGTCTTCTTCAAACGGAGACGCTGACTCGAACTCGCCATAGAGCTCATCCCATGGATTCACATAACCGTGCATGTCCAGGGTCCACCAGACTTCATCGTTATCCAGTGGTGTCTCTTTTCCTGCACTTTCCACCTTTCGCACTTCTTCTAACTCTTCGGGTGTGCAAATCATACGATAGTAGACTCCGTTGATGTATCCATGGAAGAAACCGCCCTCCTGGTGCCAGGCGTGTTGATCAAGGTCTGGACGAATATCAGAAGAGGTGTTCATGAGAAACTCCTTTCGTGTGAGTCCATGTTTTTTACAACTTGATGGTCGATCATCATTATTGATCACTCTTTTCAGAAGCGTCACGACAGATCAGCCTCTCTGACCTCTTGTTGGGAAGAGACACAGTCACCAATCTGCCCATCAACGGTTTTTGTTCAGGCAAGGCTTCTTGGAATACGAGCGCCCAGGACTACTCTCTCCTTATAGCCTCGGAGGTAATCGACCTGGCCTCGGATTGCTGCGTTCGTGAGCACCTTGCTGGTCTCCTGAAACGAGGCTGCAGCTACCCAGCTTGACGTGTTTAAAGCTGTCCTGGTGAGTCCGAGGAGCACTGGACGTGCTCGCGCTGGCTGCCCGCCCTGCGCTAGTATCTCTCCAGTTGTGCTGGCGAAACGGAAACGATCGATAAGGTCTCCCGGCAGCAGCGCTGTATCGCCGGGATCAGTGACCGACACGTATCGGAGCATCTGTCGGACGATGACCTCGACATGCTTGTCACTAATGGAGACTCCAGTCCCTCGATACACCTGTTGAACTTCATTGATCAGATAGCACGCCGTTGCGTCACGGCCTTGCAAATCAAGGACGTGTTTGGGATTACGTGCCCCAGCAGTGAGTGGTGTCCCGATACTCACAATTTGTCCGTTCTCGACGATGAGTGGTTGGCCAGGGGTAATTTCGTACTCTTTGAACTGGTCGGCAGGCCATGCGAGCGCGGGGCCGACAATGCGGACAACGGTTTTTCCCGTCGCCGCCTGTTTTTCGATCTGGATTGTCCCTTCCGCTTCCGCAAGCAACGCGGCTCTTTTCGGTATCCGCGCCTCAAAGAGTTCACTGACGCGCGGTAGACCCTGAGTGATGTCGCCCTGAGCATTTGCGATCCCTCCGCTGTGGAAGGTGCGCATCGTGAGTTGCGTGCCAGGCTCGCCTATCGACTGACCTGCAATCACCCCAACGGCGACACCTCGTTTCACCAGTCTGCCAGTCGAGAGGTCCTGACCATAGCAGAGACAGCAGATGCCATACTCAGCCTGACAGGTCAACGGTGAGCGTATCCGTAGAGCCATGATACCAGAGGCAAGCAGATGTTCTACCTTCTGTTCATCCAGGAGCACACCGGCTTCCAGATGACCGACTGACTCGGCAAGGATGCGTCCTACCACCCGGCTCCGTACATCTGGCAAATCAAGTGCTCGACACTCCTGGTTGGTGATGAGCCAGCTCTCCCGCGTACCACAGTCGTGCATCGTGGTCCAGACTTCCATCCCGACCTCTACCAGTTTCCGCGTGAGGTATCCCGCCGGGGCAGTATTGAGTGACCTATCCATGAAGCCCTTCCTTGCTCCCGATGCCGCGATAAAGATTTCCCACACCTGTAAGCCGACCAGGTAGTTTCCCAGGACTGGAAGAGGAATGATGCGTCCTGATGGGCCTGCCATCAGACCTCGGATACCAGAAAGTTGGCGGATTTGTTGAAATTTCGCTTTGGTGCACCCGGATTGAATAATCGTTGAGAGCGTGCCGAATGGGTCTAAGCGTTTGACGAGTTTCGCGCTTATTTGCTCCGTGATCTCCGTCCAGAGGGTTATCATCTGGCGATCCCGCTCATCCTGGGTGATCGTCCCCTCTTGAAAGAGAGTATGGACTCCCTGAGAACGGGCTTGCCCCTCGGCGATGAGCGCTTGTTTCTCTGGCGGTTCCTGCATATCACTCATCCCAAAGCTTGTACCACTCCTGGTTGCATAGTGGTAGCCGAGGTGTTTGATAGCATCCGCCAGACGTGCTGTCGCGCTCTCTCCGTATTGTGCCAGGGATTGGGCCACCAGTTGTTTGAGGCGTTCCTTGGTCATGTCATAATTGCGATAGCGTAGCCCACCCAGAAGCACTTCATTGAACATGAGACGGCCTACCGTCGTTTCGATGCGCCCTCGCGTAGGAGACGAAGCCTGAGCAGGCGGTGGAGCATCGTAGATCTGTTGGTCTGGGACACGGACGGTAATACGTGTGTGAAGATCTATGATCCCATGGTCATATGCGAGCCGCGCTTCGTTTGCATCGACAAACACGCGCCCGCTCTGCTTCTTACTGGGTCGCTTCTCCGTCAGGTAGAAACATCCCAGGACAATCTCCTGTGACAGTGAGATGGCAGGTTCGCCAGCAGCCGGGCTACGCACGTTTTTTGTCGAGAGCATGAGCCACCGCGCCTCGTTCTGAGCTTCATCAGAGAGCGGGAGATGGACGGCCATCTGGTCCCCATCAAAATCAGCATTGAAAGCGCTACAGACCAACGGATGCAAGAGGATCGCATCCCCTTCAACCAGCCTGGCCTCAAATGCCTGAATACTGAGCCGATGCAAGGTTGGAGCACGGTTTAAGAGCACGACCTTTTCGTGCATGCATTCAGCGAGCTGATCCCAGACCTGTGGATCACGCCGTTCAACCATGCGCTTGGCATGGCGAGGCGTGTATGCAACGTTCCGATCGATCAGTTTGCGGATGACAAATGGCTTGAACAGTTCCAACGCGATTTTTTTCGGCAATCCACACTCGTGAAGCTGAAGGTTCAGTCCAACGCAGATGACACTACGCCCAGAATAATCGACACGCTTTCCCAACAGATTACGCCGGAATCTGCCCTGTTTGCCTTTTAATGTGTCCGTGAGACTTTTAAGTGGCTGTCTGTGTGATCCGGTCAGTGGGCGCTTTTTGCGTGCATTATCAAAGAGGGCATCCACTGCCTCCTGGAGAAGCCGCTTCTCGTAGTTCAAGATGGCATCGGGCGCACCGTGTTTCATAAAGCGCCGCACGCGACGATTGCGGTGAATAACCCGCGCGTAGAGGACATTGAGGTCGGAGGCGGCCAGGCACCCGCCTCCCAGATGGACGAGCGGGCGTAAATCAGGAGGGAGAACTGGTATGACGTCAAGGATCGCCCATGATGGCTTCGTGCCAGAACTGCGAAATGCCTCCACCACGTGAAGCCGCTTGAGAGCTTTTTTCTGGTTTCTGGTCCCTTCGCCAAGGGTATGGCGTAAGGATGCAGCTACTTCGGAAAGATCCAGCGCATCGAGTTGGGCGCGAACGGCTTCCGCACCTGTTTGAGCACAGAAACTTTCTCCATCGAGGACGACGAGACCATGGTATTGCGCTTCGGCGAGGAAATCTCCCTTCGCCAGCGTTTTCAGGCGCTGATGAAGGGACCGCTCCGTCTCGTTTTCCTCGTCAAGGCGGCAGAGTGTATCACGTCGTTTCTTTTCATCGACCTGGGTGACCAGGTAGCCGGTATAGTTGAGCACAGAGGCGAGTTGGCGCGCAGAGAGGTCAAGCAAGACTGCCAAGATGCTCGGCATCCCTCGCGCGAACCAGCTATGTGCGACTGGCACCGCTAATTCAATATGTCCCATCCGTTCGCGGCGTACTCTACCTGGTGCTACTGCAACACCACATATCTTACAGACAGACCCGGGCGGGCGTTCACCTCTATATTTTCCACATCCACATATCCAGTCTTTTGTAGGACCGAAGAGACGTTCACAAAAAAGTCCACCTTTCTTCGGCTTGTTCGTCCGGTAGTTGAATGTATCTGGTTTGGTGACTTCGCCAGAGCTCCATGTGCGGATTTGCTCGGGCGATGCCAGGCTAATCCTCAAACCGGCAATGGCATCGAGATTACTCATACAATCCTCTTCTTTCTAACTCTCATGGAGCCTGCTTATTACCTGATTCCTGGTGGAGTAATCGCCGGAAGGGTTGCGCTTAGCGCTGGTGCGTTGATATCGATCAAAAGCGATCCGGTGATTGCTGGGACTTGCTGAGTCGGTGTCGCATCGAAAACCATTGCACTATACAAAATGCTATATTGGTTGCCGACAAAGGTGGGAGCAGATGAGAGGGTTGTTCCGGCGGTGGTAATGTACATAATGTTATGGACACCGACTCGGATATCAATCACGCGTCCCCACCAGACGTGACATGCGCGTGAAAAGCGCCGCTCTACGCTACCAATAGTGACACCGTTTTCGACAATGTTGGCCTGACCAATGGTATCCGCATCTGCTGCACAACCTTGCAGTTCCGGGTCCTGGTTATTGCAGTGCTCCATCGTTGGTGCCTGTACGCACGTCGTTCCTACACTCCGTTGAAGCGAGGCGGCAAAGGCATACAAAGAACCATGTGACCATGTAAAGAGCGCAAGGCTCCCCGCAAGAATGATCGCAACGAGAATAGCACTGATCCCCAAAACAACATGCCGTGGGAAACGCTGAGTACTGTTTCTCATATGGAATATCTCCTTTCTCTTTTGTGCTTCTGTGCAGCAAGATGTCCGATCTCTGCTTGCAAGAACTGTTTACTCACGCAAAGGTAGCATTACACTCTGGTTTGTCATCAGAATGTGATAGGGAGAAGCTCAGAACGCAGCAAGAAAACAACCGGGAAGGAAACCAGAAAATGACTATTGAGGACGGTCAAGCACCGCAAGCATGGTCAGTAAGCCCTGGTGCGGTAACTGATCTTCCAGAATGATGATGACAGACAGGTTGCCGCCTACGAGGTCCACACTAGTACGGATCTGTTCTGCCGACTGCTCATGTTGTGTGATGACCAGAATTGGCGGAAGCATGAGGCGTGTGTAGTTCTGGTAATCAACATACCCCTGGTATTTCGCCTCATCATCGCTCTTTGAACAGGTCGCACGATCGTATTCCACCAGAATGGTGTGCGGAATCGCTTGCCCTTCGACCTGGTAGATCACTTCTGCATCTGGTCTGATTTGCGGAAAAAGAGCAGTATCGAAGGGATGGTGGTACTTGCGAACGGACTCATGAGCACTTTTCCAGGTAATGATTTGCACCTTCTCCCGGTGCGACGCTTCTAGCAGACGCGCTATGCTCTCATAGAGGCCATGCGTGTGGTCCATCTGGGAAAAGAGTCCACCCGTGCCTCGTTGGATGGAGAATGCCAGCACCTTGTACTTCTTCTTTTTTTTCTCTTCCTCCGAAAGCAGATAGGAGGTGATCTGTTTCCCTTCGCGCGACGCCGTGTAGCGGAGTGCGGACTCGGAGAGCACATAGCGTTCACGCTCAGACCAGACACGCGCCTTATACCAGGGAATGGAAACGAGGAAGTCCAATAGAAAGAGATCTCCCATCTGCTTTTGTAGGCTTTGCACATCATGTCCTGCTGGATAGTGGAGCGTTGCTAATTGATGGACAGTGAGCAGCTGATGATGTGTGAGCCAGAAGAGTAGATCCTTCTGTGTGGCGGAAAGCGCCAGATTCAGCAGTGCTACCGCCTCTTGCTGTTCCGCCTTTGTTCCACGCAAGCCATCTCTGAAAGAGGTTTTACGCAGGGTGGAGATCTCGTGCGTGAGTGGTTTGCCGACATATGAGGGGAGTGGTCGTGATGTTTTGCGCATGGGGCCGCTCTTGCGTTCTGTCACGATGTGTGCAAAGGTGCGTCGTTGTGAGAAGCGTTCGGCCAATATTCGGCTCGCTGGGGCTCCCATCAGGTGTGAGATCTGGACAGTTGGAGATGCCAGATCCGTCAGGTACCCACCATTCATTGCACGCACAAGCTCCGCCAATGTCCACCAGATAGTCCCATAGGCACCTGAAGTCTGTAACCGTTTCAGCGTTGTAATGCCTCCTACAAGCAGTGCTGTCCCATACTGTGCACTGGTCTTTTCTAGAAGTGTTCCCCAATCAGCCAGACGTGACGCTCCTGTAATAATGAGCAGGCCTGGCATTGTCTCCTGCTGGAGATGAAGCGCATGGCGCAAATTGAGCAGACGAAGTAGCGGGAGACGTTTTCGTTTCTCATCAAATGGATACCGTTCATTCGTATCGACGAGGACGTAAAAAGCATGTTCCTCTTCCTGCGAGTCTGCTAGCAGGAACGCTGTATCACAGCGCAATGTCTGTCGACGCCCGAAGAGGACGTCGGCTTGTATCCAGGGTTGTTGGAAAGAGGTCAACGGATAGCCGTGTGTATTTCCTTCAACGAATAACCGTGTTGAAAACTCTGCCAGAACCAGATGGGTATCGATATTTGCCAGTCGAGCGAGGAGGTCTGCTCGCTCGACTGCGTAGGCTTGCGCTAATCTGGGGACAGAAAGCGGTGGGTCTGCCTGGCCCGCAAACGTGTAGAGCCCTGCGTCGGTCAGAAAGTAGCGATGCTGATGTGGCGGCCAGCCTGGCTCATTGACGACCAGATGTGCAATGAGTTGGAACTCCTCCAGTTCCTTGAGGTATGCCGCCATACGGCTTTGGCTACGCGTTCGCTCTTGTTTTCCCAGCCGAGCCTGCTCCAGGCGGGTCAGCTCCTCGACAGAAAGCAAGGGAAACCAGACCAGCCAGCGTAGCAGGTGCGGATAGGGGTCCGTCACCGCTTGCGACCGAAGGATCTCGGCCAGTCGCGCCTGGGTAAGCGGTGGCGACGAGAGAGGAGAAAGAATACTCATCAGATTTCACACTCCTTTCTTTGAGATGGTTGATCACAACAACGCTTATGAGAGGAAGATGTGAAGTTTTCTCGCGTTCTGGGGGTGTCGCATCTTCCGTAAGGCTCTTTCTTCAAGCTGTCTCGCCCTTTCGCGAGAGTCACCGATCATGCGCCCAAGGCGTTCTAACGTTTGTGGCGCACTCAGCAAGAAGCGATGGACGAGGACGAAGCGCTCTTTGACCGTTAAGGTCTGGAGACAGTCCGCGATACACATGGCGAACTCCTGAGCATCGTACACTTCATCAGGTTCTAAGGCTTCACCCTCCAGAATGTGATATGAATGAAGAGAGGACCGTTCCTCATGAAGAGCCTCGCTCTCTTCATCCTCAAGCAGGAGAGCGAGCGAGAGAAAGCGCTCTTCAGGAAGATCAAAGACCTTCGCCTGTTCGTCAATCGTATTGTGTGCCAGCGCTTTGAGCATCTGCGCACTCAGTGGATAGATTGGTTCACTGTCGGCTTCCATGAAATGGTTCTCGTGAAGATGCTCCTTCGCGATGCCATAAAGCGCCCAACAAATGCATCGTCTCGCAAAGACCCTGAAGACCTGGCTGCGGTTCGGGTCGAATCGTTGTGCAGCCTTTATGAGCGCTATATTCCCCTCTTGAACCAGATCGGGGAGTTCTGGGCCAAAGTGCTGATAGCGTTTGGCAAGGCGAACGACCAGTTGAAGATTTCCCTCGATCAGCAGCTTGCGTGCGGCATCGGCTGAGGCCGAATGCAGATCGGTCGCAAGCTGCTGGACAACCTCTCGCTCTTCTTTCAGCGAGAGTACAGGCATTGTTGCCAGATCCTGGAGATACCAGGATAGCTCATCCTGAGAATCGATGGTGTCTTGTTGCTCGTCGTCGTTGTGTATAAACATGTGTGTCTCACTTTCTTTGTATGGTAGAGTCAAAAAGAATGCATGTTTGAATGAAAAAGAACGATAAGAGTGCCACTAGAGGGATCGGAAGTGAACAAGCGGCTTATACACGCTCACGCCCTTCACGTCCCTCATATCCCATTGAGGTTCCCCAACTCATCCCTGCTGGAATGATTGCTCTGCCAGAATTTGGCAGCGCGGGAATCTCCTCATTGGTATCATCGGGAGATTGGTCCGACGACGTGGTCGGTTCTGGCGGGGGGACGCCCACCGGTTTCTTCCCCATGCGTCGGCTCCGTCGGTGGTTGCGTGTTTGTTTGTCCTTCTGCGCATCAGCAGAAGCGCCTCCCTTTTGAGCCTGGTGCTGATCGTCTACCGTTCCATCGGGTTGTGATACGGCCTGAAATGCGTCTGTGGGTTGTTTCGTTCCCGTGATTACCTGCGCCGCTTGCAGATCCTGGGCAAGTTGTTCGGCGGCATCTCGTTCCTGCTTTTTCGAGCGAGTCGTGCGAACCTCGCGCTGGAGTCTGCTGGCGTATGCATCGATGTCAAGGAACTTATGTAAATGCTCTGTGTAGAGGCGATCGACCTCGGCGACAGGGAGAGAGCGATCCTGATTTGTGCGTCGTATCTCTTCAACGAGACGATCTCTTGCAGGATCATCGTTCCAGCTTGCAGGGTGAGCGAGGGCGACCGAAACAATCTGAATCGGATACCCTGCAAGAGTGAGTCGTGCATAACAATGTAATCCAGGTTGGCTGATAATATTCTTGATCGTCACTTTTTCCTGAAGTTCTTCCTCCATCACCTTCGCATCGGCAGCAGAAATGCGGAAGACGCAGAGCTGCTGGCAGTTGGAGAGGACCATCTCCAGGAGGCCATCGCGAATCTTGTTCAATCGTTTGAGATTCTGGGTAGCTAACAACACTGCACAGCCGTATTTGGCATCCTCTGACAATAACTTGTCGAAATCGCCTCCTGAGAAATTCTGAAACTCGTCGATGGCGACAAACACGTTGCGCCGCTGCTTGAGCGCAAGAGGTTGCTGCAAGCTAAATGATCGGTGTAACAGATTGATCAAGGTTGAGCCAAGGATGTTCACCGCATTGTCATCCATATCCCTGGCTGCAAGTGCACAGAGCACGATTTTTCCGTCTGTCACCGCCTGATGTACAGGTGCTTTCGTGATTGGCTGGCCGACGATGCGCCTGAGCTGTACATTATCGTTAAACACGCCGATTTTGCTGATAATCGGCATGATGACTTCATTTTTGAAGGCAGGACTCAGGGCAAAGTAGGTGGTTTGCCAGAAGACCATCAGTTCCTGATGCCACGTTTCACCTTTATCAAGTTGAGAGAGCAGTTGGATAGCATAATCTTTGTGTTGAAGTAGCGGATTAATATCCAGCAAGGTATACTGCTCCTCTGCTCGTCCCGCCTGAACCAGTCGCTCATTGAGGGTGTAGAGGAGCAAACACACAGAATTGAGGAAGTAGCTCATTCTTGGCCCCCACTGCTCAGCCCAGATTTTCTGGAATGAGGACATGAGGTTGGAAACCGCCTGGTCCCTTGTGAAGCCCATGCTTGCATCCAACGGGTTAATCGCCACTGGAAACTGCGTGTCTGTCACATCGAGGAGCAAAACATCCTGAGCGCGAGACGGCGGCACGAGTTTCAGAATATCCATGATCAGGTCGTGATGCGGGTCTGCCACAAACACACCAGGCTGAGGTGTGGTTGCACGAGAAGCCGCTCGCAATGGCTGCATTGCCGCTCCTGTCAGGAGTTGTATCAGCACCGATTTCCCTGAGCGAGACATGCCAGCGAAAAACTTGTGTGAGAAGAGCACATCAAACGGTATATAGACTGGCACACGGTAACGACGATGCTTTGAGTAGCCGATAAGCGCTGGTGGCAACGGTGCGGGCATTTGCTTGATCTGGTGCGCGATCTCTGGAGAGGCGAGCAGACCTTTGAGTGAAACCCTCCGTACCAGAGGTAAATCGGTTGTTTCCTGGGGCAGGTGGAACATCCCAGACAATTCCAGGGAATTCAACACCTGCCAGGAATAGGCTCCTGCGTGGAGCAGACGGAGCAGAACGTGAGCATACGGGAAAGCATGCAGCACATTGGGAAGCCGTCTGGCTTTTGGCTCAGCAGCACGTAGATGCTGAGAACGTCGGAGATACAGACTATTGCTTGATGCCAGCGTGAACTGACGATACACTACTTCCATCGTCGAAAGGTGCGCCTTCAACTGCTGTGTGGTCGAAGTGCGATCCTGCCCGATCACAATGACTCGTAGTTGGCTGTAGAAGCCCGCCCGTGCCATTTTTTCCGAGACCAGTTTCATGTCGTAGATGGGCGGTTTCTTTCGAAAACCCTGCCACCAGATCAGTACGATGAGGCCAAGAGTAAGAAGTGTTCCCAGGATGATGAACGGTTGCCAGGTATGCTCTCGGTACCAGCGGTACGCGAAGATACCTCCAAAGCTCGCGGCAATGAGCGCAATCAGCTTGACACCCTCAGCAACGTCGCTACTCATCGTCGAGTTTTTCATCGATGCCGCCAACTTATCCCGCTCTGGTTGCAGCGAGTGTTCGACCGATTTGCGGATATCGGCGGATATCCAACGCTCTGGTGCACGGACCAGAGCAAGTTGCGCAATGATCCGCTGCCCAGAGCCAATAGTTTCCATGTTGGCAAGCAGTCCAGCCAATGGATCTGCTCCAGGCTCTGCTAGCGCTTTTCCGGTGAACATTTTTAATGGGAGGTAGCTTGGTTGTGCAAGAGAGAACTCACCAATCACGGCATGTTCTCCTGAATGCAAGATCAGTGGATCTGCCTGTTGCAGAACGCGCTGAACCTCTGCCTGGGGATATTGCGCTTCTAGTTGTTTGCACAGGAGCGTAAGTTGTGCCTCAGAGCTCGCTCTGAGCAAGAACCCTTGTTCACGTTTCGTACCGACCAGTTCCAAAGAGAACGGTTCGTCGCTCGCACATGCTTGAAACCAATTCTCCATGGCTTGCGCCTGACGTTCGCCCTCATCAGACGGTGTGATAAGCGCAAGGAACTGACACCCCTGCGGCTCGGGAGATCGTGGAGCCTTCTTGCCTGACACGGCAGGCGGTGGTATTTCCTGTCCGTTCCCGCCCAGCTCTGTTCTGGCAGGAAGTGGAACGGTTGGAGTAGTAGGCGTTGTCGTCTGGGTCATGATGGCCTCCTTTGTGCGAGCCGACCTCCCGTTCGTGGCGTTGTCGCTTGACCTGTAGCTCGTCTCTCTACATGCATATTGAATGCGAATGCTTCTCTCTCAGGACTTGCAATGACAGGCTGAGACAGCGCCACGTCATGTCCTGATTCAGGTTGAACAATGGCCGCACAACTCAGACTCGTTGCTAGCAGCGTGGAGAGGATCAGGATGATCAGCCGCTGGATGAACGGTTTACGGAGATATTCAATGATTTTCCGTAGGATGTGGTTATTCGGCATCGTACTCTCCTTCCTTCTATATGCCGCTCTTTTAGAAAGTGGTCTCCTGGCGTCACCGCTCCTGTTGCAGGCGCTTGCGCCCCCGCAGGAGTCGGCGTTCTCGTGGATCGGTGGTAAAGATTGCGCGATGAAGCCGACTTTGTTTCGCGACTTCAACAACTGCATACTCTCGTCCACAGCGCACAATGGCGCGGCCAGAAACACCTTCTTCCAGGACACGCTCCAACTCTTCGGCAAGCTTGAGCTTTTGCGCCGCGTGACGTTGCATGCCTAAGAAGAAGCAGGTTCCCGCGTTCGAGATGATCACCTGCCCCTCCTCTAGAAAGTCTGCTGGATGCTGACTCAGCGTGAACTGAGCAATACCTAACTTCCTAAAGCCACGGCTACCGTTCTCCAGGTAGCGCTTGCCCGCCGGGTGGCGCAACATGTAACTGGCTTCTTCCACGACATAGACCAGGTAGCGATCATCGCGCCGTAAGGCTCGATGCCGTCGCAAGAAGTTCTGCACAACATAAATCATCAGGGGATACCACTTTTCGTCCAACTTGTGAATGTTGAAGATCGTAAGCGGACAGGTAATCTCAACGGTCGTCTGGCCGGGAAAAAGATAGGCCACATTCTCAAATCGTTCCAGAAGGGCCTTTCGCATCGATTCTGAGGATGCGGGGACGTCTTTCATGGCAGCAATCAGATCGACGAAGACAGGTGGCTCACGTAGGAGGACATCTGGGTTGCGGCGAATCGTCTCAATGGTAATTCCCTTGGCCGCATACGCTTCACGTGCAGCATGTATTAAGAAGGCTTCCTGGGCTTTGGTCAGTGTCTCACCATAGAGCAGAGCAAGTCCGATTAATAAATGATTGTCAAGAAACTCTGCCAGGAGGTCGCCAGGATCATCCAGGTTGACATCGGCAGGCCCGTAAGGAAAGTCCATAATGTTCACCGGGCAGGCTCCTGCCAGATTGAAGCGCTGGCTTTCCCCGCACAGGTACTCATGAATAGCATCGTAATCGCCGTCGCGATCTAACACAACAGCATCAGCGATTTTTGCGCAGAGCAGCCCCATGATCAGGGTTTTTGCCAGCCATGACTTGCCCATTCCGCTCTCACCGCAAATCACGACATGTGGATTGGGAAGCCGCTTGTGACTATCCCACGGATTAAAGTAGACCGGACGTTGAGAGAAGCCAGAGCCAGTGGTACCGATATAGGCTCCAGTAGGTGTCCCAACCGTTCCACTCGACCAGTTCATGAATGTTGAAAGCGCATCTGATGGGAGATTGGCGAAGGTATCCATCCAGGCAAGATCAGTGGGTAAGCACGCTTGCCAGGCTCTGTCATGCATTCGCGAAAGCGCACGGACACCAAGTTGGAGATCGCGCACATGCGAAAGCAGGTAATTCGCACGCTGCTCTAACCGTTCAGGATCTGAGGCATGGATACCTATGACCATCTGGACGGCAAAGATGTTGAGCTTTTTTCGTGCAAGTGCTTCCATAACGGCTCTCACCTGCTCAGCTTCAACCTTCTGATCGGTTTTGGTCAGACGTCGCTCTTTCTGATCAGCCAGTTTTTGACTTTCGAGCTTCGTCAGGTGCAACTCCAGCTTTTTCATCATGAGTCGGCTCTCTATGGGGTAGCAGCGTGACGCCACGACCAGAGGCAGAGCCAGCGAGGTCAGTTCCTCTTGCCACCCACACGACAACTCCGGAGCAAAGCTGATCACCTCGTAGTAGCGCTGATAGCGTTTCTCTCTACGCACTGTTACCTCAACGGCATCTTTGAGAAGTGTGACGGCTGATGGAGCAACCAGATCAGCCAGACGCACTGCTCCCTGCTCGAAACGTGCTTGAGGATTGGAGCTTCGGTAGACAAAGGTGCCATGCAGACCTTTCATGCGTTTCTTCCACTTATGGTCGTCCGGTATATCGGACGACCAGCTTAATCCATGTACCGATTTGCTTCCCTCTGCGTTATTGGGCTCCATTGAAGTTCTGTGTTCAGCAGCGTATGTCCACATCTTGCCTGCCATCGGGTCTTCCTCTTCGAGAACCTCAACCTCAAAAGAGGGAATGCGCGTTCCAGGCGCGAGGCAAGATGCGTACACCTGCAATGTGGCGGCATTGTCAAGCAAGGTTGCACGCACATCAAGCTGCTGAAGTGCTTTCTTGACGATGGAGACACGGATACGTAATTCGTTTTTGACGTGAGCACTCGTAATCTCTGGCATTTTCTTTGGCCAAAGCAGTCGAAGGAGCCGAAGCAAGGGAGAGGGCTGTGTCCCACCTGCTTGTAGGCGTGCAAGTTCACTCGTCGAAGCAGAGATCACGACAAAGTGTTTTGTCGTCGTGCAGTGCTGGAGCGAAGCTTGCTGATGGGAAAGGCTTTCCTGCTGTAACCTCTGAAGATGTGGTGTCGTGACCAACTCAGAAACGACCTGGCGCTGCGCGACAAGTGCAGGATCGCGTTCTGGATCTGCTGTCTGGACAAGTGAAATGAACTTCAGAGGGAAAGCGAGGCCATCAAGAAACAATTGAAAGCGCCCATAGATGCGAACCTGTTCTGCTTCTGCGAGAAAGCGTACATTTTGCAAACTTTCAACTTCGAAGACGGCCCAGTAATTCGCATCGGGTTCGTTGCGGTTCTTACGCGGGGTGATCACCCCAGCTACTCCGTGGTCCAGTTCATTGAGTTGAATCCAGCTCTCCTGGACTGAGCCTGGCTCGCCCCTGGCGATTTCAGCACCTTGTAGCCGAAAGATGGTCTGCGTAGGCAGGAATCTGGATCGGCCAATGAGGGAGAGCCAGTAGAGCATGGTGTAGCCGCCGACCTTGCCGTGAACGAGGATGAGCACGCCAATCATCAAGAGGACGCCAATGATCATCCGGGTCACGAATGGGACAGATGCCGTGAGGGCGAGAATAGCAAAGACGGCTCCCATATCTGACAGCAGTTGCGTCAGTGTCATCCCGAAGATCTTTTCCTCGAACTGCAAGAGGTGACCGGGTACCTCTTTGATCAGTGGGTCATGTTCTTGCATCTCTGGTGTGGACAGGCGTGCTGCTCATCTCTCAACCGATGATCCGCTTAAGGGGGAGCAGCGACGCCTGCCTCGCTCCTTTCATTAGGAAACTGGACAACAGGTCGTCAATTCATCCTGAATGCTTTACAACATGTTTCCAAGCCCGGTGGCAAACTGGACGAATGCTCCTGTTGCAGCAATGATAGCAGCGCAAATGAACACCCTTCTCAGCAATGCCCAACGTTCAGTACGCGCACCAGGAGAAGTGTCGCTACTTATCATGATGGCGACACTGTAGATGGCGACGAACAGCCCGGCGGCAGTAATTCCAATCTTGGCTGCATTTTGTTGCAGGAGGCTAACAACAGCGTTGAGTCTTGTTAATGCTTCCATGATGCATCCTTTCTCTGGTGAAAATGTGAAAAACTATGCAAACAGGACCGCTACCTTGACCACCGTATTGAACAGAGAACCGAGACCACCACCCTGACTACCTACTGCCGCTCCAAAGCGTTCGAGAAGCTTTGGTATCTCGGCGGTCATATTCAGCATGGCGGCAGCCATGATGAAGCCTGTTAAACCGGCCTGTTTGGTGGCAATCAAGAATTGCAAGCCTAAACCAAACGTTAAAAACTGAATGAACTGTTCAAAGATGGTGACAATATACAGGCGAACCCAGGACGAGAAGACTGGTGCAGTTGCCGGATGAAACGAGGTCAGATAGGCAGGACCACTCAGGACAAAGAGGACATCGAAACGGATCACTCTTTTAATCGCCTGGAAAATGACCCGAAAGAAGCCAATCCCAAACACGACCGTCATCGCAATGGACAGGAGAAGTACCTGACCATTACTAAAGAGTTGCCCTTTATTAATGCTCCGAACAAAGCCCTGAAGGTTCGCCCCGACCAGACCACACAACAAATTGTTCATGATGAGGAGCTGCTCTCCGATGAAAGCAGAAAGATGAATAAGGATAACCGTAACAAGAGCCTTCCCTACGAACTGCCCGACGGGCATGCGTAAGGAGCCTGTTGTATCCCCATGCATCATTTGGATAGCCCCAATCACAATGAACAACCCAAGGAACGCATCAGCAACCGTTGTCATTGTTTGCCATCCAGCTATGACAATGGGGTTTTGCGTCGTAAACGCGAGTGATGTGCTACTGATCATGCCCACAAGCGGTGCGATTGGACCATTCAGTGCATTGAACGCATCGGTGAGACGATCCGCAATCCACTGCAAAATGTTCAATCCAAAGATCATTGTTTCTTCCCGTTTCTGCTGCGACACTACCCTGCATGTGTCCTTGCACACATGCTTCGATGCAAGAGTAGCAAATTGAACGAAGCTGAAAGCAGAACCAGGTAAGATGTCGGTCGGGCATTGAGCATAAAAAAACCTGAAAATGACCAGGAAGGAAACCAGGAATCCAAAAGAGGGGCATGCGTTTCTTTCTTGGCATGAAATAGGAAGAGTAAGGGAGTGTGTCACAACGATTGATTGCTGCTGCGTAGAGAATGATGCGATGGTACGCAACTCCCCATGCATTCTGGATCATATGAAGAGTTTCTCTGGCTCTGTGTGGAAAATGCGTTTATGGGTCACTCTTAAAGAGTTACATTCAGAGAATGCCTGGGCCACTACTGCCAAATGCCCATAAGAAAAGGCATACGCAAATTGAGGAGCAGCGTTTTCTATAAACGCCCATCTGAAGACGTTTGAGCGGTATCTCTTTGAAGCCGCACTCATAACTATTTGTCCCATTTTCGCTCATTGTACTCCTCGATATCACCTTCCTTATCGTTTTCCGGTCGCTACCCGATAGTGGTCCGCTCTCTATCTGCTGATACGTCAAACGAATTTGTTAGAGTAGAAGTAGTCCTCGTGAGGAAAAAACGTTTGAACGTCGTTTCGTTTCTTCTCTGCACAGTTGGTGGCGCGCCTCCTGTGCAAAGGGGAAACCCAATGCGGATGGAGCGTCTCAGGCAGTGACGGAGAGGCGGAAGAAGGAGTTGTTGAACTATGTCAGTTACGTCTAAGAACGATCCATCGGCCCTCTATACTTTTGATCGCACTCTTCTCATGGCAATGAGATGCTGGACTTCTACCTTAGAGCGAATCTATGATGTCGATCTCGATGTCTTAGAACTTGCCTGCGAAGGAGCTCATCAAAAGTATAAAGATCTGGAATGTAGCCCAGAGTTTGTGATTCCACTCTCACCGGAGAAATTGCTTGAAGCGATCGGAGCCTGGACAACCTGGCAGGCTCTTACCCTTCAGTCTCAGCTTCACAGCTACCCTGTGACAGCCAATGAGATTTGCAATTTCGCAAGAGATCTGGAATGCATGCTTCAGCGGCTCACCACAGAAACCGATGAAAGATTTCTTCTCTAGCATTTTTGATGTCGATATGTAGTTTCGTTTCGTAAGAGTTGCTTGCCTGCACAGGTCTGGCCCTGGTGGAATCATCCCTGTGCATGGCGAGCAATGCCGTTGTACAGGGATGCTCTTTTTCTGGGATACCAGACTGTAATGCATGGTTTATCACATTCAAGAAGGAGACATCCCCGTGAAAAACTTTTGTCAAAAAATCGTCGCACCTTTCATTGTCACCTTGACCGTGTTGAATTTCGTGGTCCTGGCAATTTCGGCATCTCATCCGATCCTGGTCACCCTGTTCATGTTCTTGAACATTGGTTGCGCACTGGTAATCATCCTCATCGGAGCGTTCGTGCTCAGCAAGCTTGTGCTTCGCAAAATGGGGAGAAAGCCAGTACAGCTTCGGTGGAAAACGTTGCTGGCCCATCTACACATGTTCAAGCGTGAGAAGAAAGTGTCGAATACGTCTATCATTCCCGTAGCACAACTCGAATTGTTACGCAAGAATGTTCAGCGTTTAGGACTGGCCTTGCATGGTATGACACCGGAGATGGAGACTGCTCGTCGCATGCATTTCCAGAAGTATAACGAACAGTTGCCTTCCCTGGTCCTGCCTCCGCAAAACGCCGTTTTGTTCGCTGAATATGACAGCCTGGTCAAGATGCTCAACCATTTCGGGTTTCCATCTCTGGAGAGCGTACGGCTTCAGCAGAAGGAATTCGCCTTCTTCCAGCAATGGGGAAGCGACCTGGAAGCACGCCTGAAACAGCAGCAACACCATGCTCTGAAACAGCAAAGTGCACTGCGTTTCGCTCTAGCGACCATGGCTCAGCAACATAAAACACTCGGTGAAAAGAATAGTTTGGCTCAAACCCACTCAGGTTACCAGCGAATTCAGGGAGCACTTCGCTTTCTGGAGAAAATGGTTGATGATCATCGCTGCCAGTGGGATCTCGCGCATACCTATGTGCAGAAACTGCAGAGTGATATGCATGCCCTGACGCAGCAATTTGAGCAAACCGTTGCATAACGTTTATTGTCTCTTGTAGTTCGTTTCGTTCTCTTCACTTTTTATTGTTTGTGTACTACGTACCAGCCGCACAGCGAAACCGAGTGCTTCCTGTGCGGTGGTGTAAACCACATTGTGCATGGAAGATGTCTCAGCCAAGCTGGGTAGATGGAGATCAACAAAAGAAAGAGATGACTTCCATGACACGTATGAATGTGAACCTGACTGATGCTCATAACTCGTTCATTTCTTCTCTTGCTGCTGCAAACAGGCAGAACACCGATCCTGATGTGCTCGCTGAAGTGTACCAGGAGAAGTTAGATCGACTCAACCAGGGTATGGATGTGCTTATCCAGCTCGCGTCAGCGGGAATGGAAGAGCAAATCTCCCCTCTGTTGAACACTCTGTTACAGGAGTGGGCAATCAAAGAGGCATTGGAATTGCTTTTGCGCTACCAGAACTGCATGATCGATCCGGCTGATCAGGGGCTGCAACGATCCTTCTGGGAGAAACTCGGCAGACAGCATCAAGTGTTGTCCTCCGAACTGCTCTTGCACATGCAACAAGGGAAACAGCAACGGGCGCAAGCTCACGAAGAACGTGCTAGGGACTGGCAATCGGTCGCCTCACGTGCGATCGAGAACCAACAAAACCAACAACAACAGTGGCAAAACACTGCGTTCCAGTGGGTTCAGGGACAACAGCAAATGAATCAGCAATGGTTCCAGCACCAACAAAACATGTTCAACCAGTACCAACAGGCAAACCAGCAATGGGCGAATACTGCGGTGGTCGGAGTTCAGCAAGCGCAATTAGGAGTGAAGCAGTGGTATGACTTTGCCGCAAGCACGCAATCCAATGTTGCAAACATGCTGGCCGGAACAGAGCAGAGACAGTCTATGATAGTGGAGCAGGCGGTACAGAAGGCGAACATGAAGAAATGGACAACGAGAGTTGTTCTCGTTGGACTGGGGCTGGTCGGAATCGTAGCAATGTTTGGATGTGCATTCTTTGCAATGATGCACCTCTATTAGTCCCTCTCAGAGCGGGGTAATGCCCTGGCAGGTGGCGCACACACCCATACTAGTTGTCCGCGCGATGAGGGTGCGCCCATCGCTCGATAAACCCCTGACAGGGGAATTCCTGTCATAACACGATCCCCAAGTGGGGAGATGCCCCACTTGTTTCTTTACACCTTGGAGCGGGGATTATTCCGCGCCCTCCCGGTAGCGGGAGTAAAACGGCTATTCCTGGCAGCGAGGATATCGCTTGCAACGCGCATCTGTGCCGGCGGTGTGTCGAGTGGAGAGGTTGAATGCGTTTCGCAAGAAGCCCGTTCAGCACGTTTCTGAGTCGCAATGATGGTTGAGTGATATCGCTCTCTCTTTGCTCTCTGAAACACTCTTTCGCTCCTATCCAAAAACAGGTTGATGCACAAGCATGATCAAGCGATGAAGTTGTAGCCCTTCGGGCTCCTTCTTCTCTTGATCTTTCTTTTTTGGCGATACTTCTTTGATACAAAAAATAGCACTTATCTTTCAAGCCTCAGCAATTGCGGGCCACCATGGCTTTGGGGAGCAGCTATTGCAAGATGAATACATCCTTCTTGATAAGCATTTTCAATAGATTTCCCTGCCCCAATGGCTCTATAGAACGCCTTGGAGAATTCTAACGCACCTCGATCAGTAATAGCGTTTTTTATGGCAATAGTAAGAGGAATAGATGACGAGAGTTGTTCGCCTAATGAAACGGTGTACATCGCAGTGAAAATTAAGCACCGAAGTGATAGTGCCTGAGAAGTAAATAAACTTACAAGATGTTGATGAGGGACAGGATAGGATCGTCCCTGCTCATCCTCCATGATAATGCTATCTATAGTTCCGTGTCCTGCAAAATGAATAATCTGAAAGGTGTCTTCAAGGAGAACACGGTGTAGATCATCAACAGTAGCAGCAGGCAGTGACGTAATTTTTATTTGGTCACGATAGCGGCTACTAATGATAGCATTGCGAATTGCTCGTTCCTCACGCGCAAGTTGTAAAGGCTCTGTGTCCCTTGGGTTTGCAAATATCAGCAGAACATTAATTGGTTGTTTCTCAATGTGAAGCGATGCCCTTTGATCTGAGCTGGTTGGAATAGGTGTTGCGTTAGTAGATAACAAGATGAGTTCTTTGACAGCTTTTTTGATGCCTAAAACGATTTCTAGGAATGCCTCATCTTGATGTACTCGACTAGAGCTGATGATAGGCTTACCGTTAGTGGGTAATATCTGAAGTTTGTTGAAAGGAGCGTCTTCCCAATCGACAGGGCGAAGAATAATTGGAATTACACGAGCCTCGCCTGCATCATGACGTTCTATTGCTCGTTTCATCTCTACGCTGTAGCAATAATCTGATGCCATAAAACTGGCACTAATCAATAGAAGTATAACGGAAGAGTTATTTAAATGAGTATCGATCTTTCGCTTCCATTCTTCTCCAACACCAATATCTCTATCATGCCAGGCCTTTATCAATCCTTGTCTTTTCAGAGTACTAAGCTGCTTATCTAACTCTTCTTTTAGTGGCTCATCATCGTGGGCATAGCAGTAACAAATCCCTATCCTTGAAGCTGTCATTAATCAGACTCCTAATAGACAGTACACCTTTTTACTTGCCAGAAATTTTTATCTACGTTACGAGTTGTAACACTCTCTAACAAAATTAGCAAACAGAGATAGTATATGATTCCTATTCCCAATAGCGGCAGACTTAAAAAGCCACGCGGGAGCACAGCATCATAACTTGAGCACAAGAGAAGAATATCGAGCACCGTGGATGAGAGTAGTTTCGGTGCCGAAAAAGGTACACAAAAAGTCCCCTTCCTGGTCGTTTTCTGGTTTCCTTCCCGGTCGTTTTCCGGTCTCGTTCTGCTCATCGTAATGCACGATAAGGTATAGTAGAAGTGATTTACGATGTACCTCCCCAACGGGATTGATACATTGACAGGTCTAGAGCCTGTACACCGAGGCCATACCGCCTCCGCGCACGTACCTCTCGATTTGGTATTGATGCGCTTCCCTGTCGCATACCTGAATCATAGTAAGGCGCGGCAGAATCCTGAATTCGAGGATGCCTGAATTGGCAGAAGCAGGGCCTCGCGAATTGCGAGTGAACTCTCCTTGATTTCAGCCTGACAATCGTTTACGGAAGATGTCCTGTTGTAGTGCATCCCTGAAGTATGCATCTGTCGTGTGTCCCCGGATAGAGGGTTGTAAGGAAAGTGTTTTGTAGGTTGGAGTTGGATGGTTGGTTTATAGAAAGTACTTCGTGGATCGGATCTGGATAGTGGATTTGTAAGGCCGGGCATTTTGAAAGATTGTCATACGTCGTTCAACCTGATTGAAACCGATTCTTTGTGTGTAAGAACCATTGGGAGTATGCTTTGTTGATTTGGAACCGTATACGTGTTCTTGTGGTTCTCGTTTGTCATTATCATAGGGAGAAATGCCTCTTCGTTTTGTTGGCTCTACTCTAGAACCTGTTATGAACTTTATGATAAACTAGGGATATGGAAAGACAAAACTATCCCAGCGATGTAAGTGATGATGAATGGAGCTTTGTAGCACCTTACCTGACTTTGATGACGGAAGATGC
>Ga0137365_10000819_pt1 | contig 22611 bp, 10 predicted proteins | sample SagtaG_9_FD_104799 | JGI IMG/M metagenome (GOLD analysis project Ga0137365, IMG submission 104799) | Vadose zone soil microbial communities from Sagehorn Ranch, Mendocino, California, USA - Sage1_L_40_16 metaG | ecosystem: Environmental > Terrestrial > Soil > Vadose zone | place: USA...
AGCTAGAGCTGAGCTCTTGCTCATCGGCTCGCCATGCCCTTTTTCGGCTGTGATTTTCCATCATGCTTACACGTTTTTCTGCTCTTCAGTTTTTCGGACTTGACATAGAGGGTCTTTTCTACTTTTTCTTGCCTGCACGATCGTCACTCTCGACTTTCGGGTATCTCTTTATGGTTAAAACGCAAGCTTAGTATATGAGCTACGAAAGTTCTTTAAAAAACACATGCCCCCAATTGGAGCCCACGACAAAATCGAGGCGTTTGTTCTGGACGAGTGGCTTCCAACTACCGCTATAGTCACTGAGCAGATCGGTCCATACCCCATCTTCAGGAAAACGCACTGTAACCTGCTGGTTGAAACTAGAAAAGTTGAGAACGATAACGAAAACCTGCTGCTTGTTGTTTACATTGTCGCCTGAGCGGCGGTAAATCATCAGCTGTTTTACGGTATCTATGCCTAATTCATCAGGGTTCAACTGGGTTTGCCATTCTTCCCAATAGTCGGGCTCGAAAACACCTGTGCGCAGGACCACATAGGTTTGCCGAATTTCCGCTAATCTTTTATAAAGCCTACGAAGATTGGTTCCTATCGCGTCGTTCGCATATTTCCACCGAAGTGGTCGTGGCACGACCCGCCTTCCAGTTCCCTCTGGTATCCAATGGTCTTCACCGAACTCCTGACCATTCTGGATCATTGGAGTGGACGTGGCAGTATAAAGAGCAATCGCATATGGCTGGGTCTTGTACCATTTCAAAGCCCCCACATTCTCTCTGGCTCCGGCCTGCCATGCGACATGGGCATGATCATGATTGCTCAGGTAAGTCGTGGGCACCTTGTCGCTCGAGTTGAGATACCTTTTGTTGTTGAGGGCGTTCAAAAGGGGAGTGTCAATTCGCTCGGGCCACAAGTACTGGAAACACCGCTGATAGAGGGCATCGTCCCAGTAGCTGGTTGCATTAGTTTTATTGGTGAGGTCAGCGGCATCAATGTTGAGATGCTCAAGGGTAAGGGAGAAATTTTCCTCACCTTTCTGGTCCAGGTAGTCCTTGATATTTTGTAGCAACTGCACCAGACCTCTTGGATCGCCAACGATATAGTAATTAGTCGTGTTGTCAAACCGGATGCCGTCGATTTTGAAGGTTTCTATCCAGTAAAGGCATACATCCCGAATTAACTCCTGCGTGCAGGAGTTATTGAAATTTAGATCTTGCAAACCTGGAAACACACCGCCGAATTCACCTGTGTAAGGACAGTTCGCGGGGACTCTATACAGTTGTTTGTAGGGAAAATCGACACTGATATGGTTGAAGACGCCGTCCATGATCACGTGGATATCGCGGTCGTGGCAGGCGGAGACAAGCTTCTTGAGCCAGGAAATTTTTTCTGCTGGCCGGTTGAGATCGTTGGCATAGCGGTATTCGACGGCGAAGTATTGGAATGGTTCATATCCCCAGTCGGATTCCCGGTTTTTCCAGGCCGTCCAGGGCATGAATAAAATGGCATTGAAGCCCAGGTCAACCAGATAGTCGAGCTTATCAGTAATCGCATCGAATGGAGCCCTCACCTCTCGATATTCGTCAGTAAAATCATCGATGTTCATCTCATAGACAATGAGATCCCTAAGATACTTGCGTCCGCTCTTGAGGGGCTGTACTACATTCTCTTCGGGGCGACTACCGCCAATGACAAATGCAGCATTCTGATACTCCGTACCGCCGTACCTGCTACATGGATCTGAAACGATTTGTGCCGAGCCGTCGTTGAACGCGACCAGGTATTTGTATTGATAAAATCCGGCGCGCAGTTGATTCGGCGTGTTATAACTCCAGAACGACCCCTCCGGACGGGAATCATCACGGGTAAGTGGAAAACCTCCAGGAAAATCCCAGTCCTTGCTACCCGGAGTTAAATGCTGAAAACTGCCAGCGACCCGGATGGTTGCGATTTCAGGATCGAACCCTTTGGGGAAGAAGAGCTTAAAGGAGGCTCTGCCATTTTTCTCGTCGCCGTCCAGTTGCCACGCGCCGAGTTTATTGACCATGTAAAACATTCACGCCTCCATCTAGCATATATGCCGATTAAGAACTCTACATCTCCGTCGCACGTCCTTAGCTCGGCTTTGCACACTTGAAATGAAAAAACATGCCTTATTGAGTTTCCTCTGCAGACGTCGCTTTAGGCAGAGGATTTGCTGCACTATTGTTCAATTTGGATGCCTTCTTCTCTCCGTTCGTGGCATCCAATGGCGTGTCCCTATTCTACCCATTTCTCTCTTTTTCTCGCGTTCATGGATAGAACTGCTTAGGAACAAGTATGCCATGAGTCGCTCAATTTTCACTTAAAATTCGCTCAATGTGTAGCCAGCGGTACTGGTTGCTGGATCAAGCGCTGATAGAGGAGTGTCGTCTCGGAAGCGGGGGCAAGATGAAGGTCATGGCGCAAATACTGCTGGCAGGTGCGATATGTTCGTTTAATATCTGCCTGACGCCCACATGCGGCATAGCAGTGCATAAGCTGGCGATAGATGTCTTCGCGGTAACAGTCAACTGTTAGAATCTGATGATAGCAAGAAATAGCACGTTCCCACTCCCTTTCCTGGCTGTATAAAGATCCTAGCTGATTGAGCAAGGCAAGCCACAGATCTTGTAAGGCAAGACGGCGGCTAGACACCCACTCCTCATAGCAATCTGTGAGAAAGTCGCTAGCGTAGAGAGTACAAGCATCCTCAAAAGCTCGTCTCGCTTCTGCCCAGTGACCAGTTTTTGCAGCACGTTGGCCACGTTCATAGGCGGCACGAAAACGATCCACGTCCTGCACGATGGAAAGAGCAGGATTGAGGAAATAGCAGTTGTCACTGAACATCACTGTCTCATCACTTCCATTGGGACCAAAGCCTCGAAGTGAACGCCGCAATGTGTGTATCGCTACCTGGAGGCTACGCAGTCCCGCCGCCGGGTCAGCTTGCGACCAGAAGCACTCGATCAAGGTCTCTGTTGAAGCTGCATGCCCCGGACTGGCTAGCAGGTACTTGAGAATGGACTGACCACGGCGGCTGCGACAGAGAGTAAGATCACGACCAGCGCAGCAGAAGCGGAAATTGCCAAGGCATGTGACTTCCCAGCAAGTGGTTCCTGCCACTACCGGCTTAGGCAGGCCTAATTTATCCAGACCAGATGATGGCTTATCAATTGGTTTCGCCAGGGGTACTTCTTCGGGAAGTACGAGCTGACGTAGTTCTCTTACTTCGTTCTCCAATCGGGAGATTCGCTCCATCATACTATTGATCGTATCCTGGTGGGTCTCCTCGTCCATGGTTTCCTTCGCTTCCAATACTGTAGGAGTGACGACGTTTGCACGTTACTCACAACTCAGTACTCACATAGCTCATGCTTTGTCCCAATGGCATCCTGGAAGTCTTCTATGTAAGAAACATGCACATTGAGTGGAAAGATAATTTCTAAAGTAAAAACTTTTTTATACGAAAATATCTGCTATACTTGTGCCAGGTGTTCTCTATGCCAGGTCCTCTTCTGAATTCTGGCACAACCCTGTTGGCTGGCTTATGCTGCCTGTTACTGAGACAAAAACTCATCCAGCGCATCTTGATTATCCGTGAAGCCCCAGCCCTCGACAATTTGGCCTTTATCGTTGAACTTCATCAGGTGACACCCCGGAGATCAATTGTTTTGTTTTTACACTCATCCTGCAAGCGAAACGTGATCATGGCGAAATCGCCGTTGACCATGACTTCCCCAAGCGTAAAATCCCAGCATGCAGATGGTGCCATGCGCGTGGATATCAATTTCTTGTACTCTTTGAAACCAGAGAGCGGATTATGTCCAGGTTCGTGCCAGGTGATATCTGGTGCGGTGTTGGCGCATTCCGCTTCATCGCCGTTGTACATGAGAAACACGTTTTGCTTATTGGTCCGCTCCTGTTTCGTCATGGTTCGGTCTCCGATTACAGGTTGTGTACAAATCCTCCTTTAACCGAAGGTTATAGACTATTAAGAAAACAAAGCCATCGATAAAAACGGCAATCGCAATCCACAAGGCATCTAGTGGCCACGCAGCATTTTGAGGCCACACGAAGCGCAAAGCTAAAAACGTCCACGCTGCTAGCACAGCTGGATAGATTACACCGGCAGCGAACGGTTCATTAATCAAGCGAGCGACTTCGCGAGGGCGATTTCGAAATTGCCCACCGACGTGCAGCCCAACTTTACTCTGATTTCCAGCCTTTATAAGATGATGGCATTTCTTAATTCCGTAGAGCTCGTAACAGAATAACCCAGGCGTAATAACAACTCCGAAAACCCCAACAGGTAGCATGAATGACTGGGCAAGATGGCTCGTCTTTTCATCACTGAGAGGACCTAAAAGAAGGAATATCCGCCCCCAGTTGCTAAGGGCAGAAATCCCAGCAGTTTCGTACGAAAGTCATTGATTGCACGATAGCTATCACAAAGTTGTTGATAGGGGGCCTTGAGGTTTTCGTTTTTTTCATCAGACATACATTTATCTCCATATCAACTGCATGCCATCGTTCAAGGACCAGCCGTCCTGGCTCAGATACGCAAGAGGAGCAATCGTCAGTATCTTACCAGGATCTTTGGCAATCAACTGCTGCCGCACAACAAGAACGAGACGAGATCTGTTGCTCCCGCCGTAAGGTTCCTTCTCTCAGCCGTTGTGTGCTTTGAAGAAGCGTTTGTCAAAGCCCCTTTTTGACTCACTGAAGACATATATACTCTGGCTCTCTGAGTTGGATCTATGAAAAGGCTGAGATGAAGCTGAGAAAGCGAGAGGGCACTGTTTTTGTGCGCTTACGGAGACTGGGACGGTTGCGTTTTTTGGATCGTGGGTGAAGTCTGCCATCCCACTGGTGAGAGGCGTAGAATATATCATCTCCCCCTCGCCCCTCTCGCGCCGTGTGCTCTCATCATCGTTGGAGTTGTTACGATCGGCTGGCGTGCAATGCCTGGTGGGGACCTCCACAATGGCGTATCACTGTGGCTGGCGTTCCTGCTTTTCTCGCCATCAGCAAGCATTAGGAGGAACGGGCAAACAGAGAGGTTTTTCGATAAGGTGTCATATCCCTCTGATTAGATCATGAGGGCGAAGGTCATCTGTTCACTTACAGCAATCTAGCTCTATTACGTCATTGCTTGCTTGTAATTTCGTGGAAATGCCTCTTCATCAAAGAAAACATGAATGCAATGAAGGACGGTCTAGAGACGCTTCATTTGATAGATACACTCGTTGCGCATCCCGTGGGCCTTGCAACCCAACACAACTGTCGCTTGACGACGCTGCACAACTGAACAATTGAGGCAATACACCTACATGAGGGGAGCTTTTTTACTTTTTTACCTCCTTTTTCAGAGGAACCAAAGAATTAGGTACTTGACAATGTGCAATTGATCTTCCCTGTTACTCTCAGGGGACAAGGCTTGTATACTCTGAATTGCCAGCTACTTCGTTATCCTCCGATACCATGGTTCATGCTCCTCTGGAGAAGAGACAAGCACGTGCAGGAAATTGACTATTAGGAAGAAGAGTAACCCGTAAACTGCAATACCTACAAGTGTTGACCATTCTGCCTGATGCCCATCAAGATTGGTAGTTTTCAAGATGCCATGAAAAGGAAACAGGATAACGCCTGTAATTGCATACAGAACTGCTGTGAATATGTTTGAGGAATCCGCTCCAAGGAATTGCAGTACGAAGCGAGCGATCAATGGGAGTTCTAGAATTACTAGAGACCAGAATAGGCATCCTCGTAGTTTGCGGATTGCGAATCTTACAGTTAAGGCTTCTTCGTGAGCTTTCTCCGTCTGCATTGCTCCTTTATGTGTTAAGCTCGCTCGTAAGCACTCTATTTCTGCTTCACCTAAGTCCTGGGGATGTTCTAGTATCCACTTTTTAACCTCATCCAGCAACGCGCTCCTGAGCAAAGCATCACGGCTATCGCCTACCTTGCCCAGAGCCAACAGGGCACCAGCACGAAATTCTTCGGTCTCTACAAAATCGACAGGATGTCCCCATAGATGAACGCACAGACGAGCGTAAAGCCCACGCAGATTCAAGACCGCGAAGTAACGTATATTCTCGTTCTCATCTTTGAGGGTCGTAATAAGTAATTCAATTGCCTTAACATCGCCAAGCTTAGTTAGTGCCGCCGCCATGCTCAAACGCACGAGAGGCTCATCGTCCTCCAAGGCCGTGTTCAGCACATCTACCGCCTGCTTATTCCCAATATTGCCCAGAGCATTGGCCACCCAACAACGCGCAAAGTCATCTTGATCCTTCAGAGCTGCAATAAGAGGCTGAAAAGCCGCCTCGCCAATCTCGCTGAGTGTATACGCGATCCAGGCGAACCAGTTCCAACCGTGCATATTACGGTTTTCTTCCTTGAGTGCTGTGAGAAGCGGCTGTATGGCCGCCTCACCAATCTTGACCAGCGCGGCAACAGCACTTCTACGCACATCGGCATCCTCATCATCAAGTGTATTAATCAGGGCAGTGATTGCCTGCTCGCCCCCGAGGTTGCCCAGAAGACTCGCAGCTCCCCAGCGCACGCGCCTATCCCTCTCCGCTAGAGCGGTGCTGAGTACCTCTGTCGCTCGTTCGTCCTCATGCATGCCCAGCGCAAAAGCGGCCCCAACACGTGCTAGATGATCCTGATCATTGAGAGCAGCAACGAGTAGATCCGTATCCTGATACCTCTGCTGGATGCTTTCAATAGCCAGAGCAGCACAGTCACGCACCTTCAGCCTGCGCATCTCAGGACCTGATCCCGCGCTGTGGCGATAGAGTGCCAGAGCAGCACTATCTCGTAGCTTCTGCCTGCCATGAACCGTTTCGTTCTCATCCTTTGCTGCCATCCACATCAGGACCGGCAGAGCGCGCACATCTCCAGCCTTGCCCAGAATCTCTGCTGTATAGTAGCGCAAATGAGCTTTCTTGACCAGGTCGTCTTCTGCCTTAGGGCCTTCGTCTTTGAGCGCTGCAAGCAGTGCCGGGGTGACGCGCTCTCCAAACTTTTCTAACGCTTCGGCGACAACATAGGTGTAATATTTCTGATTTTCATCCGGCAGTCTCGCGATAAGCGGTTCAATAGCGCGACTATCGCCGATATTACCGAGAGCGGTTGCTGCAGCCATAGCCGCCAATTCAAACTCATCGTGTAAGTTCTCGATCAGTTGCTTAACTGCTCGGTTATCTCCGTGCTTGCTCAGCGCGTACCCGGCATACTCGCGCACAAGATGATGCTCGTCTTTGAGTGCTGTGATCAAGGCTTCGACTGCCCGACCATCTCCCATCTCACACAAATCACGCGCTGCGGCGTGACGTACATCCTGATCTTTGTCTTTGAGGGCTGCAATGAGTACATCGACAACCTGCTCAGGGTCTATCGCATTGATAGCCCGGGGCAGGCACTCACGCACCTCTTTATCTCTATCGTTGGCAAGGGCAAGCAGTGGCTCAAGCGCTCGTCTATCGCCTAGTTTGCCGAGGGCGCAAATGACCTTACAACGTACCCAACTGTTTTCATCCGCGAGGGCGGCTATCAAGGGTTCAACTGCTCGCCTATCGCCTAGTGTGCCGAGAATACTTGCGACCGTGGCGCGTTCATAGCTGTCTTTAGTGTGCAGGGCAGCGATCAGAGGAGTGGGATCGCTGATTCTACCCAGAAGCTCGGCAGCTCCCCAGCGCACACGTGCGTCTTCGTCATGCAGAGCGTCCAGTAGTGGCTCGACTGCCCGGTGATCTTCGAGTAGACCGAGTGCAAAAGCAGCGGCGATACTCATAGAGCGATCTTCACTATTTAGGGCAGCGACCAGTGGTGCAGCCGCCTGGTGCCGCGTCTGTATCTTTTCCACAGCTTTCTCAGCGGCGTGTCGAACCTTACCGCCGATGTGGGATTCCCCAACCTCACTATCGTGTTCTATTAGCCACAGTAACAGGGGAAGGGGTCGGATATCGCCGATCTCGCCTAGAACCTCGGCAGCATTGTAGGATGCGTCTCCTCTGCCAAGACCAGTATAGTCATCTTTCTTGTATTGCTTCCCGACGTTCAGATCAGTGAGGGCGACCATGAGCGCAGGTACAGCAGCTTTGCCATACGTAACTAATGTCTCTTTCGCTGACATATATGCTCGAGTGGCGTTATCAGCTAACAAGGCAACCAGCGGTTCTATCAAGCGCTCATCGTGGATGTTACCCATCACAGAGGCAATATCAGATCGCACAGCGCTATCGCTCAGTGCTTCAAGCAGCGGCTCAATTCTGCGCTCATCTTCTATCCTGCTCAGGGCATCAGCAGCCAACCAACGTTCATTGGGCCTGGTTTCGTCTTTGAGCGTGACGATCAGGGGCTCGACGGCCTGGCTATCACCAAGGTTGCCTAAAGCAATAATGGCATTCCGGCGTACATCAGTATCCTCATCGCTAAGGGCGCTGATCAGGGGTCCGACATCCCGGCTATCATCAAGCTTGCCTAATGCAAAGGCGGCCCTGCTGCGCATGAAAGGGTCTGCATCTTTGAGGGCGGCGATCAGCAGCTCAATGACGCGCTGATCGTCTAACTGGTTTAATGCGTCAACTGCGGAGAATCTCATCAGTCTGTCTTCATCTTTGAGTGCATCTATAAGCGGCTCAATGGCCCGGCTATCTTCAATTTCGCCTAATGCAAAGGCGGCCCTGCTGCGCATGAAAGGGTCTGCATCTTTGAGGGCAGCGATCAGCGGCTCAACGGCTCGGCTATCGCCAAGCTTGCCTAAAGCGATAATGGCATTCTGGCGTACATCTGTATCCTCATCACTAAGGGCGCTAATTAGCGGCTCGACGGCTCGGGGATCACCAAGGTTGCCTAAAGCAATAATGGCATTCTGGCGTACATCTGTATCCTCATCACTAAGGGCACTGATTAATTGAGGGAGCATGTCGATCTGGGCAGGAATCTCTTCACGGGTCGGATCGAGCATATAGAGATCAGGCCAGTGTGAACTGATCAAAAAGTCCCTGACCTGACAACTGAGCACACATCTAACCTTGCACCTTTCTATCGCCTTACTCCAAGCAACAATAGAGCGAACGCGGGGATCATCAAGTAAGCCCATCGCTTCATTCCGCCTGAGATATGGTAACTCATGTAGGCCATCTAACAGGAACACGACTCGCCCGGCCTGTATCAGCTCTGACAATTGCTCGGCAAGCTGCGGTACTCCTGCCCAGCTCATTTGAGCCTGTAAAAACTGTACCAGGCTCATCTCAGGGTTGAACCAGTGCCCCAGGTCGGCAAACACAGGAAATGGCAGTGAGGAAATGGACGCTCGCCAATCTGCAGTCAGCCATTCAGCTAGACGGAGTAGTGTCGCTGATCTTTCTAAACGAGTTGCTCCTGAGAGGATGACACGGGGATGACTGCTCAAGAGCGTTTCGAGTGGGACCTCTGTCCAGGAAAAACCAGATGCTTTGATCATATATCGCAAGGTGGGCAATTCGGCAACGTTCTTTTTGAAGGAATCGACCTCATCCTGTAACATCATAAGATAGGTTTGGATCAGGGAAGAATGCTCGAAGCCTGAAGCATTGATGACCTGTTGCAAATTGACACGGTATTCAAAGACGACGCGTACCAGGCCCATTACATCTCTGCGCGCGACAGCATGCAACACCAGTAGTCGCACCACCTGCTGAACGCCAGCCCGGTCAATAAGCTGGTCGTACAGGCTCCCCTTGTGCCCGCTTCGTTCGCCATACTCATCGGCAATGATGCCTATGTCTTCGGGCGAAAGATGCTCTCTCAACAAATTCATTAACTGTGCTGGCAGATTGGCTATTGGAGTCATAGCATCATCCTCCATTCTAGACTTGCAAGAAGTGATCTACCCAGGCAAACGCATCATAGAAGGCCTCGCCCAGTTCGGGGTGAAGAGGTATGAATTCTTTTGCAAGTGGTAGCAGTTCTATCAGTTCGCGGCGCGCCTCTGCCTGTATCCAGGCTGTTTGAATGTATTGCAACGCTTGCTCATGCTCGCCATATGTAATCATAGCATCGGTGATTCTCTGCATGGCGGGTATCTTGAACTCCTCTAGTCGTCGGGCTTCCTCTTTCGCTTCCTCCCAGCGCTGTGCCCGTGCCAGTGCTCCAGTGATCCCCAAGCGAGCAATTCTTCTCATCTTGGAATCTTTGATGAATCCCACGACTACTTGTGCCTCGTCCGGTTCTTGTATCTGCGCCAGTGTAGTCGCTACAATTTCCAGGGCATAGTCTCTGTCTCTACCATCCTCGATAGAGTGTGCAAAGGCCTCCGCCTCTACTAAAAGCAGTCGTGCTTTCTCCCTTTGACCTGCCTCTACCAATGCTTCAGCGATGGCAACCAACGCTTGGGTTTTCTGCCACTCCCTACGAATTGACCAGACGATGGCTAGTGCTTTTTCCCATTGTCGTTTGCGCGCCAAGTCGCCAGCTACGTCTCTTTGGAGGATACTCCACTCATGCGCGTTGAAGTAGTGATTACTTGCCATGTGCTCCAGGAGTATGTCTGCAGCCTGTTCTGGCTGTCCACTCTCTATATTGCTCAAGACTTCGGAGCGCAAACGGTGATCTTTCTTCTCTTGCTCGCGGGATCTATCTCTCCATAGAAACGAGTCCTCTTCTTCCATATCTTCATCCTGCGCTTCTTCACTAGTATCTTCCACTGCATACAGGTTCCATGCCTGTTCCCTCTCCTGCTCTTCCGCGGAGAATTCAGATTTCAGACGCAGCGCGAAAGAGGCTTCAAATTCCGTCCATAGTGCCCTGGCTTGCTCCTCCTGTTCGGCACTTGCCATGGCTCCGGCGAGTGTATCCAGGTAGGCGGCGGTCTCAACCTTTCCAAAAGATCGCAGAAAAGTTGCTATTAAGGAGATGATCTCGGCAGATAATACATAAGTCTGCTTTATTCCGATCAGGAGTGGCAATGCCTCTCCAATGGCTAGCAGAGATTCTACATGCTCAACGCTACTCAGTGAACGTACAAAAGCCAGTGCGTCGCTGAGGATAGCCACGGCCTGTTCAGGTTCGCTGTCTTTTCTGGCTACTGCAATATTGACCTGCACTTTGATTCTCTCTGTTGGCTCGTGTATGGAGCGGGCAATTGCAAGTGCCTTTTCCCAGTGGCCCCCTTTATTGAGTGCAAAAGCGAGCGAAGCACCTGCTTCCCCCCTGTCCTTCTCATCAGGGATAGCTTGAACCACAGTCAGGGATTCGTTGAGCAATGCTTCTGCCTTCAGTGGCTGTTCTTCGATGATGTGCATGGCAGCCAGGCCTACCAGTGCCTCAGCCTTTTGTGCAGGTGCATCGATAGCGCGCGCGAGGGCTAGCGCTCTCTCCCATAGTTCCATGCCCAGCATACAGTGGACAATGTCGACGAGCAATTTGGCTCGGTATTTTGCGCGTGCAGGAATATCTACAATTTTTAAGGCTCTGTCCCATTGCTGAACCATCGCCAGGTATTGTAGCATTTCAACTACTTCTTCAGGAGAACTATACTCGTCAAAAAGCTGCTGTGCAGCAGCGATAATATCGTCCCATAGTTGCTCATCTTCTTCGGAGAGTTGCGCATCAAAGGGGATCGAAGGCAGTTCGTCCTCCATACCGAGGGGTTCAGTTCTCTCTCTCAGAGACATCCTTTGTACAAACGTCAGTCTTTTGATGAGTGCAATGAGCGCCTCAAAGCGCTGTTTCCGCTTTTTAATCGTCTGCGTCACTTCCAGCGCTCGCTGCCACTCTTGCGAATACAACAGGTCCTCGACGACAGCTTTCAAGGCATTGCTCTGCTCCTCGTCACTCTCGATATTCCGCGCGATAGAGAGCAGCGGTTGCTCCCATGCTTTAGCCCGGCCTGAAGCAACCACGATAGCCGCGAAGGCTTCATCTCTATCGCTTGTCGACCAGCGGGCCGAAATAGTATTGGCAAGCGCGATTGCCCTGTCCCACAATTGCATGCGAGCCAGGACGCCTACGACGGTACAGAGTATGCTCCCGATACGTTCGGTATCGTATCCGTACGTCTCCTCATCAGGCTTTTTAAGAGAGGACACGATACTTTCGGCTCTTACTATCAGTTGGTGTGCATGGGTGGGTTGCTCGTGAGAGAGTGCGTCTGCAATTGCGGCGAGTGCCTGACATTGTTGCTTAGGATCTTTCATCTGCTCGGTAACCTGCTGTGCTTCGTTCCAAAGTTGCAACTTAATCAGTAATGTAACAACTTCTAGCAGTATCTCGTCATCTTGTTCTCTTCGACTGATCGCCCGGATCACCTTTGCTACCGCGTCCCTTGCACGATCTACCTGTTCCGCGTCGATAAGAGCCTCAACCAGACTTTTCAGGAGCCCAAGTTGCGAGAAACTGTCTGGCAGAGAGGATGCAAGTTCTATAGCTTTGTCCCACCTCTGCACCCTCAGCATCTGTTCGAGCGCCTGAGACGCTGCCCAGTTGTTATCATATATATGCTGCAGAGTGTTGATAGCTTTATCCCATTGGTGCGCTCGCGCCAATATCTGAGAGATAACCACGTTGGCGTGCCTTCGATCAATGGGAACTGCTATGACGTCAAGTTCTTTCAGGAGTTCGTCTGCCATTTGCGGCTCGACTAATACTCTGGCCAGAGCAATCTCTGCCATCGCCTTCCAGCGCACACTAAGGTCGGTCGTGAGCGCTAGTTCTCTGGCTTGCTCCCACGCCTGCACGCCTAACAAGCCAATGATAACCTTCGCCAGGGCATCATTTCTCGCAGGTTGATCATCAGTAATAGATTGTGCAATAAGCGTTGCGCTCTCCCACAACTCTACCTTCACCAATGTTTCAACAATCTTCTCTCGTGCCTTTCCATCCAGAGCTGTATATGGGATGGTACAGGCTAGCTCTTCGGCCTTCTCAGACGCCTCAGCCAGAGAGAGGGCGACAGCGATAGCAACCAGGACTGAAGCGCGTCGTTCTTCATCCTCTATGAGTTGCGTGGTCGTTGCGATCTCAGACAGAAAGGGAACCTCTAGTGCAAAAGGACGAACCTCTGCTATCTGCTGCAAGATCGTTTGCACAATGGCTGGATCATTCTGCATATTTGCAGCCATCACATCCTTCGCCTGTGCCAGGGCCTGCTGAGCATGCTCTTTCTGCTCTTGTTCTTCGAGTTCCACGCCAATGTTGATCAATAAGCGGGCTTTTCTGTGGTCATCACTGATCATTTCCGCTCCTGCTAGCGCCTGCCGGTACTGTTTCAGCATCACCATGACCAGCAAGGCCAGGTCAGGGTAGTTATCGGCCTGAGTGACAAGGCTAGCGCGTAAGAGGCTATAGCGCCATAAGGCGGCCAGCAAGTCGATCTTTTCCTCGCTGCTCAATTCATTGCGCAGGATTGCCTGCTGCCCCAGTTCTAGATCCCGCGTGTAGGCGAGCGTGTTGAAGTCGTGTTTGATCTTTGCTCGACCGTATTCCCCCTCATCCAGTACGGCAAAGAGCCACTGCCACTCCTGAGCGAGGTAGATGTGGAGAGCATAGTAAAGCAGGCCATAGTCATCGACCTGGCCCCATCCCGTCTCTTTTGCCCTATCTCGGTAATAGGTAGCAATTCTTTGATGCCACTCTTTTTCATCGCAGTAGAGGTCCCCCGTGTCAGGAGCCTGCTGCGTCTTCCTCGCTGTGAGGAACTCAACCAGGGTCGTATGGTACAGGAAATAGCGATCACCGCTGCGGCTCAGAAACTGCCGCAGTGCATTCAGGGCAATGGACAACTGGCTCCAGCTGGCCTCAATACTGCCCAGATACCGAATCTGGCTGGCTGTCAGGGGCTCGCGGGTGGTTACCAGCACGCCCAGAATGCTTAGGTAGACTTCTGGCCACAACTCCAGGTAATGCACCACCCCTTCCTTGTCCTTTACTTTGTAGCGCAAGCCCTCCACTTTCTCCCTGATTTTGTTCAGGAAAAGAACATATAACTCTTCGAGTGAATTCGGCAACTGAGTGAGGTCGAGAAGTTGGTTCAAGGCCTGTTGATCCTGATTGAGCAAGGCTTGGTCTATTGCTCGGCCCACCGCATCCAAGTACCCAATATTGCCGGAGGCCTTTTGCACGGCTTGCTTTGCGAAGTCGTCTCGCTTTTTCCCGACTGCTTCCATCGCCGCTTTCACTGCCTCCTCTCCGGTCAGCGCAAGAGCGTAGGTACGCAGATCATGGAGAAGTTCAGGTTCGGTAGCAGCGAGTGTTATTTCCTTGAACCATCGCTGCTGAGCTTTCCGAAATGGTGCTAATAGAGCCTCATCGGGTCGCGAGGTGAGAACAAAACGCACGTTGGGGGGCAAAGTGGGGCAGTCTTCGAGCCAGCTCAATACGGTCTGTTTCCTATCCCTGTAGCGCAGTTCGTCCAGGGCGTCAACCAGGATGACCAGGAGTTTATCCGGTGAGTGATTCAACAACGCATTGGCGGGATCGATCAGCGCCATAAATTGGAGGTTGCTAAGGGTGAGCAGCCGTGGTTCGGTGATCCACCTGCCAATACGGGCGGCTGTTACCCTGCCGTTGTTATATTTTATATCCTGCTCGATTAGCAGAGCTATATCATAAAAGGGCGAGGCAAGGATCTCTTCAATATCTGCTCCAACTGCCTCCCCCTCTGAGTCGACCGCCCTCATGCGCTGCTTAACCACCACTCGTACCTCCTCCCTGTTAAAAAGGGCGGGATGGGATACCGCCAGCTGGAAGCCAATTCGCAGCAAGAAGGAGTGAGTACCGGGATCGTCCAGAGGAGTGCTTTGATCACGGCGGATGAAGTAGCGCGGCCAATCGGGATTCTGGTGGGCCAGCCAGGCCATGAAGCTTGTTTTCCCCCCGCCGGGGGCAGCCGTGAGTAATAAGAAGCGACAAGTAGGGTCGGCGAGCACTTCGTCAACCCGCTTCGCCAGCCAGGGTCGTGCGATGAAGCGCGGATTCTGTATATATGATATATATGACCGAATTAACTCATCGTAAAAAAGATCATTTTGTGCCGATCCTGCTGGAGCAAGCTCACTGCTCATGGTCTCACCTCCGATGTATACTCACCCTCCATACTATCTACTCTACTGATGTGAACTGAGCGCCCGCTTTACCGCCGTCCTTAATCCCTGCACGCGGTCAAGCCACGTGATATTGCCCGTGCGATACCAGTCCAGGTAATCGCCTCCGCTATAGATGGCGTAGCCCAGTACACCGAGATATGCACTGTAGGTTGCCAGTGGTCCCCACGGGGCTGCAGCCAGTAATGGTCCCTTGACCAGGGCCAGGATGCGTAACACCCACTCCAGGATGCCCGAGGTCTGGTCATAGCCATGCGACAGGACTTCCAGCGCCAGGGTCGCCTGATTGTAACGCGCAGCCACGGTCCCTGTCGGTGCCGCTGCGATCAGCCCGCTGGCCTCCTCCCCGATGCGCTGCGCCTCGTATAACATATCCAGCAAGCCAACCACAGTGGCACGCTCCCGCTGGAGTTGATCCAGCCAGTTTGTAATCTGCTGATGAGCTTGCGCCTCTCGCTGCGGGCCAATTGCCGTCCACAGCTTGTTGATCGCTTCCACAACTAACGCGGCCCCACGACGTACAATCAGCGAAACTCCTGAAGGCACACGCGCCAGTACCTCCTGTGTAGCCAGTGAAAAGGCTGCCTGCGCTGGTTCGAGCCTCAAATTGATTACTCCTGCCAACGCCATCTGGCTCATTGTTGCCGCCTGCTGGGGGATATCTGAGAGAAAGGCAGTGATAGTCGCTTCGAGCTGAGCGCGGGCTACTGTAGGATCATTCGGCAGAACTGTCCGCTCTACTTCTAGCAAGCCACCTATACCTTCTTCCAAAGGTGCATCCAGTATTCGGCGCACCAGATCTGAAGCCAACACCGCATTGCTGACACCTCGCTCTCTCTCGCCTGTAAGACCAACATTCTCCGCGTCTAGTAAGTCGCTTGCAACCGAGAGATCGTAAGCGGCAGTGGCCACCAGTTTGAGCGCAGCCAGTTCGCGCTGCGACAGGTTCTCGCCTTCGAGGCTGTCCGCTAGGACCTGTCGCAGTTCTTCAGAGCGCGTGAGTACCATCTCACTCCGCTCCTCGAGCAGTTCAGTTACTACTGGTATGTCCGTGCCGCGATCTGCCACTTCCGATGTGCTCGGCGGTGCATAGAGCGTCCTGACGGCTTTTTGATACTGGTCCCAGGTGTTCTGGTATGCATTTGTTGTTGACATGATGCTTCTCCTCGTGCGGCACAATACTGACCTTCCGACCTTTTATCCTCCAAGCTTATCGAGCTTGAGGCTGGTAAAATTTGCCCCTTTCTCGACGACATCTACCTTGTTGCTGATCTGAAGACGACCTCCGGTCATGAGACCGATCTGGGTATCGATGACCTCACCCAAAACTCGGTTGAAGGTAGTGGAGACCTGTACAAAAGGACTCGTAGAGGATGCCCCTGTGGGGTCGGATTCGGGTCTTGGGAAGAGGACACCACTCTTATCGTGCAGATACAGCACTGGGACAACCCAGTCTCGCTGTTCCAGGCCGTATTGCTGGTAGATCCCCTGGCGTGCCTCATAAAGCGCCTCGTCAATCGTATACCCGGCCAGCACGCGGGGAAAAATCCTGGCCACCAGCAGAATCGCACTCGTGTCCAGGATCTTGAACTGGTTGGCAACCACAGCGGGGATCTTCTCGTGGGTCAGCGCTGGAGCTACTCCACTCCAGACGAACTCGCTAGCGCGCCGACCCGTGTCGCATGCGCCCAGCACCACCAGCCGCACCCCCGCGTTCCCGAGGAGTGTTGCCAGCTGCTCGCCGCTGTAGTAGTCGCTAATGATATCTCCCCCATCCTTCTTGCGCTCCAAAATGATCTGACCTTGCATACTCAGACGTTCAAACTGCCCATGGCCGGCAAAATGAAAGATGTCGGCGTCGTCGGCCAGCGCCTGTTCAAGGGCTTCGCGAGTAAGGGGTCTAGCGGCCCAAGTAGCCTCGATCGACTGACGCCCGGCGGCTCCATTGAGCGCCCTAACTGCCTGCTCAAGTCCGGCCAGGTCCTTGTCTACCCCCAGGTCATCCTGATCTTCGGGACTGGAAAACGCACCAACAACGCGTATCAGCGCGCGATTGGGCGCACTACGTGCTCTCCCTTCAACAGTGTCGGTCCGTGCGATGGAGATCTCACGCCGCAGCGCAAGGAAATCGCTGGCCTGCGGTTCACCGGATGCCTGGGGGAGAGTAAGCATTTCCCAGGGCAACTGCGCAAGCACAATCGGATCGATATGCAAGCGCAGGCGCAGTCCCTCACCTGCTTTCAGCGTGTCCACACTCTGTCGGAAGAGTTCGCGTACTCGTCCCTCCGGCAAGGCCAGATCGGCGAGCAGATGGCCCAGCGTGAACATCTCCTCTCTGGCTAGTTTACGCCGATCCAGTCTGCCCAACAACCCGCCTGTACCCTGAGCGGGATCAGACCAGAAGGCATTGGGGTTGTATGTGCGTTCTGAGGCATCATCTGGTCGCATCGATCCGCCGCCGGGCGTGTCTCCTTCCACCCATACCTTGAAGGTACTGTCCGCCTCGTTGTACCCGCCAAAGCGAAGATTGAAGTCCTGGTAGACCAGTGGCTTTCGCTCGGCGTTCTCTGTCTCTGTTTGCTTCTTTTCCAGGGTCATATCTGATTTCCTCCTTGTTCGTCCAAATACCTCACTCTCCAAGTTCGTCGATCTTCAGGCCGGTAAACTCCGCCCCTTTCTCAACCACATCAATCATATTGCTAATTTGAATGCGCCCTCCGGTCACGATATCGACCTGAGCACCGATAGCATTCCCCACCACCAGATTAAAGGTATTAGAGACCTGAATGAAAGGGGACGCAAGAGTTCTATCCGCTGCGTAAGTTTCGAAATGAGGGAAGAGTACCTCGCTTTGATCGCATAGATAGAGCACCGGAGCGGCCCAGTCTCGCTGTTCCAGGTCATACTGCTGGTAGATGGCCTGGCGCGCCTCGTAGAGCGCCTCATCAATCGTGTACCCGGCCAGCACGCGGGGAAAAAGCCGGGACGCCAGCAGGACCTCGCTAGTATCCAGGATCTTGAACTGGTTGACCACCACAGCAGGTACTTTGTGATGCATTAATGTCAGAGCAGCATCTCTGTTTGAGGGATCAAGTTCATGGGCACCGAATATCGCGAGACGAACTCCAGCGCTAACCAGAAGCGACGCGAGTTGTTCACCGCTAAAGTAGTCGCTAATGATATCTCCACCATCTTGTGCGCGCTCCAAAACAATCTGCCCCTGCATGCTGAAGCTATCGAACTGCGTATGGCCGACAAAATGGAAGATATCAGCACCGTCGGAGAGAACTTTTCGCAATGCTTCACGTGTTGACGGTCTCTCAGCCCACTTTACTTCGATGAGCAGCTGTCCTGCAGCCCGATTGAGCGCCTCAACTGCTTGCTCGAGCGCGACTCGGTCTCTCTCCAACTCCAGCTCAGGCTGGTCATACGGATTGGAAAGCACGCCTATAACTCGTGCAATAGCCCGATGCGGCGCGTTTCGCATCAGTGAATTATCCGAATAAGTATTGGTACGCACGATGGAGATGTCTCGTCGTAACGCAAGAAAATCGGTGGCAGTCGTCTCACTTGCTTCCTGTGGAAGCGCTATCAACTCCCAGGGCAGGCGCTCAAGCATCGCCGTGGTGATATGCAGGCGCAGGCGGACCCCCTCGCCTTCTTTGAGAGCAGCTATGCTCTGACGGAAGAGGTTGCGCACTCGTCCCTCCGGCAGAGCCAGATCAGCTAGCAGCTTCCCAATTGCAAACATACCCTCCTTATCCAATCGTCTACGTTCCAGCCTGTCCAATAGACCGTCTCGGCCCATGCTTGGGATGTCCCGGAAGGCCTTCGGGTCATAGGTACAGGTGATGGCATCCTCTGGTCGCATCGTGCCCCTGAGAGTGTCTCCTTCCACCCATACCTTCAATGTCCCCTGCTCCTCTTTGTGATCGCTGAAGTGCAGGTTGAAATCGCGATACAAGACCGGTCTGCGGAGCAGTTCCGCCAGAGCACGCTCAACATTGATAGCCTCAGGAGCGTTAATCGCGCTGAGAGCGTGATGCACCTCTGTAAGTACATCTCTCGCTGCAACTGAATCCCCTTTTTGCGCCTGAAGTAGCCCAAGATGGTATCGGGCTGCCAGCTCTGTCAAGCGATCTTCGGATTTTTTGGATAGCTCGACCGCCCGATGCTCGTAGTCGTTTGCAGTTTCCCAATCACCGGAAGAGAGCGAAAGAGCACCAAGCTGATGGAGTGATGCAGCTTGAAGTCCCAGATCCTCCATCGCCTCGGCAGATTCCAGAGCGCTCCGATAAGCTGCTTCAGCCTCCTTTTGCTGCTGACGACGCTGTGCGATCAAGCCTAGCTGGTACACATTGTATGCCGCTTCCAACGCAATATTCATTTCTCGATTGATGGCAAGAGCCTTTTGGTATTGTTCGGAGGCACCATCAAGGTCTGCCTGGGCAAACGCGACATTTCCAAGTGCATGCAATGCCTGGGCCTCACCGCGCCTGTCCTTTAGTTGTTGGAAACCAAGTCTCGCGCGCTGGAATAGCTCCAGTGCCTGTGCATAGTGGCCCTCCTGGTAATAATTCAGGTAACCGAGTTCCAACTCGAGCAAGGTTGTGTCCAAGAGATGGCCCAACTCCCTGGTCAGCCCAAGTGCATGCTGAAAATGGTATTGGGCTGTGCCATAATCGCTTGCATGCCGTGCCAGTCCACCAATGGCAAGATGCACGCTCGCAGTTTCCTCACGGTCGCTGGCGAGTTTGCTCAAAGCCAGTGCTTGCTGGTAGTAACGACGTGCCAGACCCGGGTCTCCCTGTACGGCTACAATCGTGCCCAATCGCCGCAGAGCACCGGCCCTATCACGAAGAGATGCTTTTTCTCCCATCAACTCGAGCGCACGCTCCAACTGGTCGCGCGCCAGTAGGAGTTTGCCGGCGAGCGCAGATAAGTTTGCGCGCCGGTATAGTACCAGCCCTTGTCCCACCAGGTCGTGATCTTGCTGGTAGAGGTGATCGGCCTGCTCGAAGTCAGTATTTGCCTCATCGTAGCCGCCCTGCAACATACGGATGATCCCTCGATGCAAATAGACCCAGGCCAGATCAGCTGGACGGCCGAGGCTTTGGGCAGCTCGCAGCGCAGCATCTAGCCGATGGTATGCCTCCTGCCAGTAGCCGCGGACTCGTAAATAGTCATACAGACAACGTGTCAAGGCGATCAGCATATCCTGTTTCTGTGTTTGCTCCAGCCAGTCGAGAGTACCCAATAGATTCCGATGTTCTGGTTCGAGCGCGTTATAGTCGTTTGCATGTTGTTGAGCTAAGCTCAGCAGCCAATTGCTCGCCCGCTCCCGTTCAGCTTCCATGAATTGTGGATCGGCTTGCTGTCGCGCAAGCAAACCGAGTAGTGGATGGAGGGACAGCCGGTCTAAGCCGGCTGCACTGACGAGTCCCAGTGCAATGAGCTTATCCTTAGCCTGGAAGAAGTCGAGATCTCGTTCATTCGAGCGCAAGGGTGCAAGTGGCGCTTCCAGCGCCGGGAAGCTGGCGATCCGCAATAACAGTCGTAGCGCTGCGGGAAACCCCTGTAGATCGTGGTAGACCGTTTCGAAGATGGCGCTGACCTCCTCGTGCTCCGAGATAATGGTGGCCGGAGCGCTTTGCAGTCGTTCCCAGAGAGTTTCGAGCGATTCTCCTTCGGCATGTTTGAGTGCAGCCAGTTTGATTGCCAGAGGGAGGTAGCGCATCCTTTCGCAGATCTTCTGAATCTGCTCACGCTCGACTATCCCCAGGCTTGTCAGCGATCGATTGGCGAGATTTACAAAGAGTTGCTCTGCCTCATCCAGGTCAAGCGGGGTGAGTTCGAACTCCTGAGCTTGTCCACTCAGCTGGAGGTGGCGTGGGCCGTTGAGCAGCAGCGAGCAATTTCCTGCCGCTTCTAGCAGGGCATGGATCACCCTCATGTCGTTTATCTCGTCCATCCCGATCAAGAGTTCCTGGCGCAGCGCTAGCAATTCGCGCAGGGCATTGATCTTGGCAGCCTGACCCATCGCCTGAGCCACCTCCTGGCCAGGAAAGTGGCTGGCAACCCATTCCAATACCTGTTCCACACCCATGCCTGCTACACGGCACCACAGGTATCCATCCGCGAACGTTCCCTCCTTCACTGCCTGAGTGAATAGCTCGGTCACCAGACTGGTTTTGCCTATCCCAAAGGTGCCGTAGAAATAATATTTACGGCCATTGCGAACGCCGAGCCTGGCTGTCGCGAGTTCGTCGTCACGTCCAATAAGCGGCGTGAGTAAAGGTGTTGGGGCGATCCTGGGAATTGCGCGGAAATGATCGGCACCCGCCGCCAAGCTGGGAAAGATGACCCCATCTTCGACTCGCAGGTAGAGTACCGGTGCTCCCCAATCGCGATTCTCCAGGCCAGCCTGCTGGTAGATGCTCAAGCGTGCGTTAAAAACCGCTTCATCCACCGAATCACCAGCCAACACACCCCGGTAGAGCTCCTCGGCCAGTGGAATCGCATTACGATCTTGAAGGCGATATTGGCTGGCAACCACTGCTGCCAGACCTGCTCTAACCAATGCCGGGGCGACACCCCCCCAGATGTTCTCCCCAGAGCGCTGCGCTGTTTCACAGGCACCGAGAATAGCGAGCTTCACTCCAGCCTGCCGCAGTAGATTAGCAAGCAAGGAAGCATTATAGAAATCGCTTTTTTTGCCATCCCCTTTATCGAGGACGATTTGACCGCTTCTCCCATCAAAGTAGCCGTGCCCTGCAAAGTGGAAGATGTCGGTTGGTTGACGCAACGCTTCGCGAAGCAACTGGCGCGTTGCCCTTTTCACCCAGACTGGCTTGACGTCTCCGATGGTCGTTACCTTCTTCAGCATGCGCTCGATCGCCTTGCGGTCTTCTACTATCTTGAGCGCGGGCTGCTCACTCGGTGCGGCTAGCGCTGCGACAAGGCGGTATTGCCCTCGCCGCTCGAGGCGGGGTTCCGCTTGATCAATGCGTTCGTGCCTGATAATGGAGATATCAGATTGGAGCGCCAGGAAATTGAGGTCATCGTGTTCCAGTACTTCGGGAGGTCTCAAATAGAGGTACTCCCAGGGAAGAGGAACCAGTTCATTGGCTTCAATGATTAGACGCAGACGCAGGCGCTGCTTGCGCTCTCGCACAACGTTTAAGCTTTGAAACAGTCTCTCTCGGATGGATCCCGGCAAAAGCAAATCACTGAGGATCGTTCCCAGTTGGTAGAGCTGGGTGGTCGTGACGCGCCGAATTTTCATCGCCTCGAGCAGATCGACCGAATGACCTCCTGATTCAACGAGAAAGACCGCTGGATTGTAGATCCGAGTTTCTTTCTCATTGAAACCGGGTTGTCCGCCAGGTACAGGTCCGATCACACGCACGTGATAGCGCCGTGTCTTGGGAGCGATTCGGCTGACATGTATGGGGAAATCGCGATATCCATTTGGCTCCATAAGCTTCGTTCCTTTTGCGTTGCCTCA